>Ga0316622_100004432_pt1 | contig 10319 bp, 7 predicted proteins | sample OWC_Aug_OW2_C1_D_FD_207646 | JGI IMG/M metagenome (GOLD analysis project Ga0316622, IMG submission 207646) | Wetland soil microbial communities from Old Woman Creek delta, Ohio, United States - OWC_Aug_OW2_C1_D5_C | ecosystem: Environmental > Terrestrial > Soil > Wetlands | place: USA: Ohio... | reverse complement strand
CCTCATCGTGCGAGGCGCGCCCGAGAACGGCTACGACTGGGATCAGGAGACCGCGCGCGACTCGACCCTGCAGGAAGCGGTGCGCCGGGGAGCGGCCGCGGTCCTCTATCTCCAGGAAGAGCGTCCCGTGCATGGCGGGGCGGTGCACGCCGAGGCGTACGATCCCACGATTCCGGTCGCCTACATCGGCCACCGGGTCGCGAACCTGCTCTTCCTCGCCAGCGGCCGGGAGCGGGAAGCCTACGAGCGCGAGATCGCTTCGGCGCCCGCTCCGTTCGCGACCGGCAAGCGCCTACATCTCGACTTCGACGTGCGCCGCATCGCGGGCGGCTCGGCCCGCAACGTGATCGGCGCCCTGGCCGGGTGCGATCCGCTCCTGCGCGATGAAGTGATCGTCATCGGCGGTCACATGGATCACCTCGGCGCCGATGCCCGCGGGCTGATCTTCCCCGGCGCAGACGACAACGCCTCGGGAACGGCGGTCCTGATGGAACTCGCCCGCGCCTTCGCGGCCGCCTCCCCCGCCCCGCGGCGCACGCTCGTCTTCGCCGGCTTCTGCGGCGAGGAGCAGGGGCTGCTGGGTTCGGAAGCGTTCGTCGAGCGGGCATCGACCGATCTGGGCCTCGATTTGGGGCGCGTGGTTCTCATGGTCAACTTCGACATGGCGGGTCACGGCGACGGCAAGGCCGCCCTGGGGGGCGGCGAGTCCTTTCCCGACATCCTGCGCGCGTTTCGCGCAGCGCTCGATTCCACCGCCGCCGAAAGCCTGGTCGTAGCGCGGGCTTGGGGCGGAGAAGGCAGCGACCACGCGCCGTTCCGCCGGACGGGGATTCCCTCGAGCAACCTGTGGAGCAACGGAGAGCATCGCTTCTACCATCGCATCGAAGATGACTTCGCCTGGGTGAATCCCGCGGCGGTCGGCCAGGTGGGCAGAATGGCCGAACACTGGATCCGCACGCTGGCCGACTGGCCGGAACCGTTGCTCGTCGAGCACCGGAACGGGCGCACCTGGCTGCGCGGCGGATACCAGGTGGACTTCGACGGAAAGGCGGACCTGCTGGCGAGTGCAAGCCCGCTGCCGTGCGTTGCGCATGAAGCGGATGCCGAGAGCGGCCCGGGCGGCGAGAGCGCCCCGGGTGCAGAGGAAGCGCAGCAGGCGGGCGAGCGTACGGGTTTCGCGGCGGCGGACGCGGCCGGCGAGGTGTGCTGGTTCGACGCCGCGCAATTCTGCAGCGAGCCGTTTCTCGACTCGACCGCCCACTTGGCCGCGCTCGAGCGCGACGCGGACGCGCGGCTGGTCGACAGTTTCTCCGGCGTGCGTGGCGCCGCGCGGGAGTGGAAGAAGGCGCGCTTGCTCGGCATCGAGTATGGCGCCGTTCCCCCGCCGGGCGAGCGCGCGGCCTTGCTTCGCGATCTGCACGTGGGCCTGGTCCGCTGGCGCGCAACGCCCGTGAGTCCGGATGAAACGGCGCTCGCGGACTTCGGGCGTGAAGGGCTCACCTTCCTCGTCGGACCGGACACCTCCTGGATCTCGGCTCTCCCGCAGGGATCCAAAGGAATCGTGCGCGCGTTCGCGAACCGGGGTGAGCGCATCTCCACCCCCGAGCGCTATCCGCGCGGGCGCTTCTCGTTCGTCCTCTCGTTGGATGGCCCGATGGCGGCCGCGGATCTGGCGGCGATGATCGGACGGCTCGGGTGGGACAGGCTGCATCTCGATCTCGTGCCCTGGCTGGCACGAGATGGAGAGGCGCCCGCCTGCCAGTTCCTCGAGGAGCTCCAGGCGGCGGGGCGTTTGGAAGTGAGACATCTGCGAGCGATGCTCGGAGAGAATCTGATGGATATGTGAGGCGGCAGGCAGGACGACGAGAGCGAGGGTGGACGACATCGGCATCACTCGGGACAAACGAGTTCATAACTATCGGTTTGATAGAAGCTTATCGGCGATCTCCACCAGCCTTCCGGCCATGACCCAAGGAACCGGAGCCACCGATTGAAGGGCAACCCCTGCCTCCTTCCTTCCATTTATGTAAAATGCATTTGACATTTTGTATGTTTCTTATTACATTACGTCCAACCAAGGAGGTATCTGATGACATCTCTTCAAAGGCAAGCCGTCTTCCATCTCATCGTCACGACCGCCTGCCTGGTGGCGGTCATCGCGCTGCTCGTCATCACGAAGCGCCCGCTGGCATCCCTGGCCGGCTTCGCGCTCATCGCTCTGACCGGCTTCCGCAGCTTCCGGGAGCGCGGCAGCCGCCGGCCCCTCTATGACGAGCGCGATGACCAGATCAACCGGCGCGCGGGAGTCATCTCCTACCAGGTGTTCTGGGTCTGCTTCGTCGCCTGGGGAGTCGCCTTGACCATGGCCTTCCAGAAACGCGCGGCGGTGCCCATCGAGTACATCGCGCCCGCCGTCTGGGTGGCCATGTGGCTCGTCGTGACCGTTCGGGCCGTCGCCATCCTGGCCCTCGATCGCGCGTCGCTCGCCCAGGCGGGAGGAGGCGCGCGGTGAGCGGCGCTCCCTTCACGAACGAGATCCGCCGCCTGCGGTTCTCGCGGGGCGAGATGACGCAGGAAGAGTTGGCGCGGCGCGTGGGAGTCACGCGTCAAACCATCATCGCCCTCGAAGCAAACCGCTACGTGCCCTCCCTGCTCCTCGCGATGCGGATCGCCAAGGTCTTCGAGAAGCCCGTCGAGGAAGTCTTCCTCCTCCACGAGGAGGGCCCTTCGTGAAGCGTCCAGGGATCGCGCAGCAGCAGCGCGGGCGAGAGTGCGGAGCAGCGCGACTGCGCGCCGTGCAGCGAAGTGGCGCGGCGCGGAGCAGCGCGACCGCGCCGTGCAGCGAAGTGGCGCGGCACGGAACAACGCGACCGGGATTCGCCTATCGAGCGTCCGCGCCGTTCTGATACGATGACCAGCTATGTCGACCTTGCCTGGACGAATCGCGAGTAGCGCCACCCTCGGCACGCTTGCCGGGCTGGCGCTCGGCGGCATCCACGCCGCCGTCCTCGCGAGTGGCGGCTCCTACGACTTCGAGGCGCCGGCCCGGATCATCGCCTCCTTCGCCCGCCACGCCGGCCTGCTGGGCCTGATCGGCGCGGTATTCGGTGCGGGCTTCGCCCTGGCGAGCGCGCGCCTCCCCCGCCGGATCCGCCCGGGTCTGCGGCTCGTCGTTCCCGCGCTCGCCCTGCTCTATCTCATCCCCTGGATGCTCGTGCTCGCGAAAGAACACGGTCTCCGCTCGAGTCTTCCCGCCATGGCGGGGGCCGGTGCGGCCGTCTTCGTGCTGGGATTGGCGGTGTTCGTGCTCGCCCCTCGGGTCCTGGGCGGCGCACGCGCGGCCAGGCCATCGGCAGGACAGCCGGCCCCCGAAGGCCTGCGGCCCACCGCCGAACGCGGCGCTTCCCCGAGCACGCTGCATCGCCCGCGGCTCGGGAGGCTCGGGGCGTTGCTGCTCCTGGCGGCCGGGCTCTACTCGCTTCCGTTCGTCGTCGGCCGGCCGAGCAGGCCCGCGGACTCCCGGCTCGTCTTCGCCGACGAGCGCCTCGACACCCTGCGCACGCCGGCCGCCGCGCGCTTCAGGAACGAGCGGTGGAACGTCCTCCTCCTCACGATCGACGCCCTGCGGGCGGATCACCTCGGCTGCTACGGCTACGATCGCCCGACCAGTCCGGCCATCGACCGGCGCGCCGCGGAAGGAATGCGCTTCGACCGCGCTTACTGCCCCCGGCCGAAGACCAGCGCCAGCTTCGCGACCCTCTTCACCGGTCTCTTTCCCCGGCAGAACGGCGTGTACCAGTGCCGGACGCGACTGGAAGATCGATACACGACGATGGCCGAGATCTTCCGCGCTGCCGGCTGGCGCACGGCGGCCGTGGTGACGAACGGCAATCTCTTTCCGCAGTTCGGCTTCGATCAGGGGTTCGAGGAGTTCTTCTTCGGCCATTCGCTGGCGGCGGAGGGGAACGCGCGGGCCCTCACGTGGCTGTCGAACCACGCGGCAGACGCACAGCCCTGGTTCCTGTGGATCCATCACATCGATCCGCACAAGCCCTACACGCCTCCCGCTCCGTACGACGAGATGTTCGGCCGGGGCGCGGCGGAGGGCGATCGCCACCAGCGCAAGATCGATCTCTACGACGGAGAGGTGCGCTACACCGACGAGCAGGTGGGACTCCTCTTCGATTGGCTGGCAGCATCGCCCGCGGCCCGGCGCACGCTGGTGATCGTGACGGCCGATCACGGCGAATCGCTCGGCGAGCATGGTATCTTTTACGAGCACGGGCCGAATCCCTACGAGCCGAGCGCGCGCGTGCCGCTGTTCTTCTGGGCCCCCGGAACGATCCCGGCAGGGTCGTGTCCGGCGGTCGTCAACCTCATCGATCTCCTTCCCACCTTGCTCGACGTGGTGGGGATGCCGTCCATCCCGATGCTGCCCGGCCGCAGCCTGCTCCCGAACGCCGCCGGCCTGACGGAGCTGGGAGCGCACGATTTCACGATCGTGTTCGCCGGCGACAACTGGCGCGCATGGCCGGGCCTGACGTGCGCGCTCCGCCGCGCGGACACGAAGTACGTCCGGCGCCTGCGCGACTGGGCCATCCTGCCGCGCGATCCGCACGCGTTCTTCTGGACGTACAACGCGTTCGTCGAAGGGGCGCTGGGGGGCAACGAGTACTTCGATCTGACGGCCGATCCCGGGGAGGAGCGCAACCTGATCGAGAGCCGGCGGGATGCCACGCGCAGCGATCATCAAGCGCTCGAACGTTTCCTCGCCGACTTGGCCGGCACGCGGAGCGAGGGCCGGCAGGTGGAGGAGTCGGAGATTGCGCCCGAGACGCTCGAATTGCTGCGCACGCTGGGATACGTCAAGTAGTCCTCGCGCGCGAGTCGCGCCCGGTAGTCTCCCGGCGTGCGGGGAGGAGGACTGCCTCCTCGGCGTGCGGGCAGCCGGCGCGTGTCACTGCTGGTCGCCCGCGATCATCCGCTCGAGCTCGTCGAGGAATCCGGCCTGCCCCTTCAGGATCTTCCGGCGCGCAGTCGCCAGATCGAACCACGCGGCGCGATCCGCCTCCGGGAAGTTGCGGAACTTGCCCGAGCGCGGCGGCCACTCGAGCGCGAAGCTGTTGCTCTTGAACGCCGAGAGGTCGACGTCCTTCTCCATGGCCCAGGCGTGAACGATCTTGCCGCTCGGTTGCTTGCGCGGCGTCAACGGGATCATGGGGCCGGAGACGCGCAGGCCGACCTCCTCTTCGAATTCGCGTAGCGCGGCGGACAACGGTTCCTCGTCGCCCCCGAACTCGCCTTTGGGAATCGACCAGGCGCCGTCGTCCTTCTTCGCCCAGAAGGGACCGCCCGGGTGGATGAGGAGGACTTCCGGACCACCGGCGATTCTGCGGTAGAGGAGGAGTCCGGCACTTTCTCGGCGCACGGGAGGCTCCCTTCCCGGCGGGTTTGCCTGCCATTCCCGGCGGACCTGCCGGCCGCTTTCCCGAAGGCACCGGCGCTCGTCGACGCAGGAGAGCCGGCCCTCGCCACGCTCGATCGGGAAGGCCGGGCCGCCCTCCGGCTCCGCTGCCTCCGGGCAGGAGAATCCTGCACGGCAGCGCTCCTCGCCGTCAACCGGTCGTGGACGAATCGCCCCATCCGGGACTCGCATTCTCGAGGAGGTGCGGGCGGTCCGTTGCCCGGCGGAGCCTGCTTCGCTCTTGCCGACTTCCCCTCATCTCCGGAATCGCCCCGCCCTTGCGTGCGCGTCCCACTTTGGGCATATTGGCCGGCGCAGGAACGACGACCGTTGATCCCCCGAATGACGGCGAACGGAACGAGGCCCAGGTCATGCTCGCCCAACTCCGGGAAGCCTGGAGAATCAATAACCGCATCCATCTCACCTTGATCGACCGCATCTCGGATCCGGGTTGGCACTGCACTCTTTCCAAGCGCGGAGGGCGCAGCGTCGCCCGCCAGTTCACCCACATCCATTACCTGCGCGTGCACCACTTGTGCAATCGCGCCAATGGGCTCGCCGACGGACTCGCCATGTTCGATGCCCAGGACGAGCCCGATCGCCCGGCCCTCATCGCGGCGCTGACGGATTCCGCCGCGCGCATGGAGATGTGGATCGATCTCGCCTGCAACCATGATGCGAACGTGCGCGTGTTCAAGCGCGGCGTCGCGGTTCAGGTGGCCTATTTCATCGCCCACGAGAGCCACCATCGGGGGAGCATCCTGCTCACGCTGAAGCAGTGCGGCCACCCCGTCGACGCCCGGGTCCGTTACGCAATCTGGGACTGGGACCACATCTGAGGCGCGGCCCTTCGGAATCGCCGGCGGGCGTATCGCCGCGCGAGGCGCTCCGCCCGCGCCCGGCCGGCCGCGGCCGGACCCGCGCCGGATGCTGCGGACGAGGATGCAGCGGACGGGACTTGCGCACCGCATTCGCCCTGGCATAGCGTAGAGACTGCGCAGCGGTCATCCCTGTCGCCAGACCACTGATCGGACAGCCGGAGTGGCGGAATCCAGGTCCGCGCGCGCGTGGCCGTCCGCGCAGTCGAAGGGACAGGCCTCATGAAGATCGGTATCCGGTTCATCGTGGCCGCCGGGATCGCGCTGGCGTTCTCTCTTCCCGGGACTGCCCAGGTGCGCACGCCGGAAGAGCAGCCGGCGTCCACCGTCCTGCGCAACGTGAGGATCGTCGATGTCTACAGCGGCACCGTGAGCGAGCTTCAGGACCTGCTCATCGAGAACGGAGTGATCACGACGATCTACGGCGCGGGCAGCGGCCTCAAAGCGGCCGCCCTCATCGACTGCGACGGGTTCTACGTGGTGCCCGCGCTCTTCGACTGCCACACGCATCTCGCCCATCTGACGAACCAGAGCCCGGACAGCCTGCGCGAAGCGATGAACGGATTCGTCCGCTCGGGGGTCCTCCAGGTGCGCGACGTCGGCGGCCCGATCGATCGCCTCGCCGAGTTGAGCCGGCGGACGGCGGAGGGCGAGCTCCTCGGGCCCGAGATCTTCTACAGCGGGCCGATGCTCGAGAGCAGTCCCCTCACCTGGGAGAAGATCAACGAGGCACTTCCCGGTTTCACGGTCGCGCTCGACAGCGAGGATGACGTCGACCGGGTCCTGCCCCAGTTGGCCGCGCAGGGCGCCTGCATGGTGAAGACCTTCAACCGAATCGACCAGGCGCTCTACCGGCACCTGGTGGAGGCGGCCGGCCGCGCGGGGTTGAAGATCGTGCACGACCCGGGAACGCCTCTTTTCCATTGGATGCCGATCGACGAGGCGCTCGATCTCGGCGTGACCTGTTTCGAGCATGCAAAGGCACCTTGGCCGGTGGTGTTGAAGGACGATCTGCGCGCCAGGCACGACGCCGCGACCGGCAGCGGCGCCAATCCCGCTGCGCAGATGGCGGTGATGATGGAAGCGGTGGAACGCGGCATGGAAGGGGTGTCCCTCGAACGCCTGCAGGCGCTGGCCGACCGCATGGTCGCGCGCGACGCCTTGCTGTGCCCGACGCTGACCGTCTTCCACGAGATGGCCGCGGCCGCTTCGCGGCAGGAAGAGCGTGGTCAGGCAGGCGGGGCCGGCGATTCGCTCGCGCCATCCGGGAATGCCGCCGACAGTGCCGCGCCGTTTGCGAACCCGGACGCCATGCGGCGGAGAGTCATGGCGGCGATGGAGGAGATCAGCCGGCAGTTCGTCCGGGAGCTGGCCGCCCGCCACGTGAAGATGCTCGTCGGCCAGGACGGCTGCCGTCCCGGCGCCACGCTCGAGGAGATGGAACTGCTGCGCGACTGCGGCGTGCCCGACATCGAGATCCTGCGCGGGGCGACGCTCTATCCCGCCGAGTGGCTCGGAGTCGCCGACCGCCTGGGTTCGGTCTCGAAAGGGCGGGTCGCGAACCTCCTGGTCCTCAAGGCGGACCCGCTCGACGACATCGGCAACATGAAGACGATTCTCTTCGTGATCCGCAAGGGCCTGGTCGTCGCGAGCTGACGCGGACCCGCAGGACGGGTCACGGTTCGGGCGGGCCCGCCCTGGCGAGATGCGACGCGGGCGGGCCTGTCTGACCGATCGTGCGCTTCGGGCGCGCGCCTTTCGACCCTACTCGCAGCGAATCCGCTCGAGGAACGAATTCTGCCCGTGGTCCCCTACGCGCAGCCGGCGGAAGAGGCTGCTGCTCTCCCCCGAATCGGCGAGCAGCTTCTGGAAGATCCAGCTGGTCGCCTCGGCGCTGCGGTCGCTCAACGCGGCCGCATGGTGCTCGCGCACCTGCGCGGTGAGCGGCGCGCCGATCGGGGTGCCCGTGAGCGGATCGACCGGAACCGCCTGCAGCTCGCCTTCCGCATCGAAGACCATGTGGTAGTCGCCAGCGGGCGTGATCTCGCTCGTCTGGGTCAGCACGACCGTGCCCGAGACGTAGACGTAATCGCCCGGACCGGAGGAGCAGAAGGGCCGCGGAACGACCTGGTCGAAGACGATCGGCAGCGTCTCGACCTGCATGTCGGCGACGCGTGCGACACGACCGGACAGGAGGAAGGCGGTGGCGCGGCCGTCGGAACCGATGGGCACGTCCTCGACGACGTCCCCCAGCGGGCCCCCGATGTAGGCGCGCAGCTCGACGGGCATCAGGTTGTAGATCACCGCGGGAATCGTGCGGAAGCCGGGTTGGTTGATCACCTCGGTCACGGCCATCGGATGCACGGGATCGAGCAGCCCGCACCGCCCCATGTCGAGCGTCACGAGCTCCTCCGCCCGCTCCCAGCTGATCACCTGGTGGTCGGCCGTGCCGGGGATGTTGAGATCCAGGTGGGCATTGCCGATCGTCCACGCGCCCATGCGGAAGAGACGCACGTGGAAGCGCATGGCGTAATCGCCGCAGGCGAGCTGGATCGCGCCGCCCGTCCAACCCTCCTCGCTGCCGTATCCGGCTTGCACGTCCCCGCCGACCGCCTCGCCCCAGCGTGAATTGAAGGGCGGCGTGTCCGGCATCCCGAACGCGGAGCGGTCGCCGTCGAGGGCGAAGAGCGCGGCGCGAATCTCGCGCGGATCGGCGTGGCCGAAGAAGACGAGATTGACCGGATCCTGCGGATTCCCCGAGAAGTTCGCTCCGGTGTACGGCCAGAACTCGGCCTCCTCCCCTCCCGCGCGGATCGTGACGAGCGGCGCGGGCGGCAGGCCGGGATCGGGCGATTGGGGAATGGCCAGGAGACGGGCGAGCTCGTCCAGTTCGCCGGCCTGGGGACTCGCCGGGCTGTCGTCCTGGCTGCAGCCGGCGAGAAGGGTAGCCACGATGAGCGACGCGAGGCACACGGTGAGGCGTTTCATGTTCCACTCTCCTTTCGACGCGGTTCTCTTCTTCGCCGGCGCCTTTCGCCGTCGTCCGCCGGCATCTGCGCAGGGAGAGAGCATGAGCCGTTCCAGCCGTGCCCCGGAGCGGGGCAGGATCGGGAAGCGCTTGAAGGGAAAGAGCCTGGAAACAAAGGCAGCCGGCCTCGCCCCGGCGCCGGCGGCGTCCGCCCATGCGGCGCGTGTATGGACGAAGAGACAATCGTCCACCGGAGGATTCACCCGTCCGGCCTGCGTGCGTGCCGGCCCGCAAGGCTGAGCGAGCCCCCCGCGCAGCCGGTCCTCCTCACGCGCCGCGTCGCCGGCCGGACCGCTGAGCGAACGTGGAACTTCGGCTGGCACATGTGCCGGGAATGGTGCAGGATCGCGTGAGACGTCTCGGGCCTTACTGGAGGCAGCCATGAAACAGCGGGCCGGAGCTTCCACGCGCGAAGACCGCGCGACGATCTGGGTCGTCTTCTGGTTCGGCGCCCTCTGGGGCGCCGCGGAAGCCCTTGCCGGCGGCCTCTTCCATCTCGTGCTTCCCCCCACGTATGCCGGCCGCCTCATGCTGCTCGTCGCCGGAAGCCTGTGCACCTACGCGATCCGCGTGACGGGCCGCCCTGGGGCTCCCCTCGCGATGGCCGCCGTCGCTGCGCCGCTCAAGCTCCTCTCGGCAGCAGTTTTCGGAATCCCGGTCGTCATGCCGGTGATCCTGAACCCCTTCTTCTCGATTCTCTCCGAGGGCGCCGCATTCGCCCTGCTCGCCACCTGGCTCCTCCGCCGGCTGGCGCCTTCTCCCTCGCGCTTCGCAGTCTTCGGCGTCTCGGCGGGCGCGCTGCAGGCGCCTCTCTTCATCGCGTGCGCCGTCGCCGCGGGCCGATGGCTCTACCCATCACAAACTGAAATCGAAGCGCTCGGCCTCGCCTATCCCGCGTGGACGCTTTCGGTCGCCGGATGGCTGGGCCTTCTCGCGCAGATGTTGCCCC
>Ga0316622_100004430_pt1 | contig 10321 bp, 6 predicted proteins | sample OWC_Aug_OW2_C1_D_FD_207646 | JGI IMG/M metagenome (GOLD analysis project Ga0316622, IMG submission 207646) | Wetland soil microbial communities from Old Woman Creek delta, Ohio, United States - OWC_Aug_OW2_C1_D5_C | ecosystem: Environmental > Terrestrial > Soil > Wetlands | place: USA: Ohio... | reverse complement strand
CCACGCCGGGTTCTCCAGGTACCACTGCACGGTCTTGCGCAGCCCGGACTCGAACGACTCGCGCGGCGCCCAGCCGAGCTCGCGGCGCGCCTTCGAGGCGTCGATGGCGTAGCGCAGGTCGTGGCCTGGCCGGTCGGTCACGAAGGTGATGAGCCCCTCGTGCGGGCGGTGCGCGGCGTCGGGTCTGAGCTCGTCCATCACCGCGCAGATCGCCCGCACGACCTCGAGGTTGGTGCGCTCGCTGTCGCCGCCGACGTTGTAGCTCTCGCCCGGGCGCCCGCAGGTCAGGACCAGGCGCAGGGCCCGTACGTGGTCGGCGACGTGCAGCCAGTCGCGCACGTTCTCGCCCCTCCCGTAGACCGGGAGCGGTCGGCCCTCCAGCGCGTTCAACGTGACCAGCGGGATGAGCTTCTCGGGAAACTGGTACGGACCGTAGTTGTTGGAGCAGTTGCTGGTCACCACCGGCAGGCCGTAGGTGTGGTGCCAAGCCCGGACCAGGTGGTCCGAGGCGGCCTTGCTCGCGGAGTAGGGCGAGTTGGGGGCGTAGGCGGTCTCCTCGGTGAAGCGGCCGGTCGCCCCGAGCGAGCCGTACACCTCGTCGGTGGAGACGTGGTGAAAGCGGAAGCGCGCGTGCGCCTCCCCCTCCAGCCCGCGCCAGAATCGCAGCGCCTCCTGCAGGAGCGTGTAGGTCCCCCAGACGTTGGTGTGGATGAACTCGGCCGGCCCGTCGATGGACCGGTCGACGTGGCTCTCGGCGGCGAGGTGCATGACGGCGTCGGGGCGGTGGCGCTCGAAGATCGCGCGCACCGCCGGTGCGTCGCAGACGTCGGCCCGCTCGAAGCGGTAGCGAGGGTGCCGCGCGACGGACGTGAGGGACTCCAGGTTTCCGGCGTAGGTCAGCTTATCGACGTTGACCACCGTCCAGTCGGTTTCGGCCACCACCTGGCGCACTACCTCGGAGCCGATGAATCCCGCCCCGCCAGTGACGAGCAGGGTAAGTCCGTGCGCGCTATCGGTCATCATCTCCCCCCTCCGCGGCCCCCGAGCGGGCCAGCCGCTGCCGAGCCCCATGGCTATTTCGATCGCAGGTCACCCGGACCCGCCGTACGGTGGGCGTCAGGATCCCTTTACCGGCCCTCGGTCCACCCTGGCGGTCAAGTATGCCAGCCCCAATGCGGGCGGCGGACCTGCTGTGGCCCCATTGACGTCCACCCTCCTCGTGTACAATGGGCGCCCCGAGCGCCCTTGAGCCTGCGCGAGGCTCGGGTGCGAGTCCGGCCGGCAGACTGGTAGTCACCCGGGGGTCCCCAGCCGCCCTTCTCGTGCGAGAGTGCCGCAGCCACCGCCCAGGCGCCGGAGTCCTGGCGCAGACCCCGAGATCATGCCCACGCTGAAGGTCCTGAACGTCGTCGGCGCGCGGCCCAACTTCATGAAGGTCGCGCCGCTATACGACGAGATGCGGACCCAACCGGGGGTCGAGCCGCTGGTGGTCCACACCGGGCAGCATTACGACCACCAGATGTCGCAGCTCTTCTTTGAGCATCTGGGCCTGCCGCGGCCGGACGTCTACTTGGGTGTAGGCTCGGGCGGTCATGGCGAGCAGACCGGGCGCATCATGATCGCGTTCGAGCGCACGGTGAAGGACCTCAACCCGGACCTGGTGCTCGTCGTCGGCGACGTCAACTCCACCATCGCCTGCGGGCTGGTGGCGGTGAAGCTCGGGGTCAAGCTGGTCCACGTAGAGGCGGGGCTGCGCTCGTTTGACCGGACGATGCCCGAGGAGGTCAACCGCGTCCTGACCGACCAGATCTCGGACTACCTGTTCACCACCGAGCGCTCGGCCCTGGACAACCTCAGGCGCGAGGGGGTGGCCGAGGAGCGGGTGTTCTTCGTCGGCAACGTGATGATCGACTCCCTCCTGAAGCATCGCGCCAAGGCCGCCGAGAGCCGGGTGCTCGAGGGTCTGGGCCTGGCGCCGACGGGCTATGGACTGGTGACCCTGCATCGGCCCTCGAACGTGGACGACCGGACCGTGCTGGCGGGGCTGCTCGAGGTCCTGGGGGCGATCGCGACGCGCCTGCCGGTGGTCTTCCCCGTCCACCCGCGCACGCGGGCCAAGCTCTCCGAGTTTCGCCTGGACCGGGCGCTGCGCGGCTACCCGGACCTGAAGCTCGTCGATCCGCTGGGTTACCTGGACTTCTTGAAGTGCATGGACAATGCTCGTTTCGTGCTGACGGACTCTGGAGGGATCCAGGAGGAGACCACGGTGCTGGGGGTACCCTGCATCACCGCCCGCGAGAATACGGAGCGGCCGGTCACGGTCACCGAGGGCACGAACGTCCTCGCGGGGCAGGACCCCGAGCGGATCCTCGCCGAGGCGAATCGCGCGATCGACGGCCAGGTCAAGGCAGGGCGGCGCCCGGAGCTCTGGGACGGCGCGGCCGCGCGGCGGATCGTCAGGGTCTTGTGGGAGCGGGAGCGACGGGCGGCCTGAGACGCCCGACAACCAAGCCAATTCACGGAGTCGCAGATGCCGTACATCACTGCACGTCTCTCGGACCCCCTGATCGCCGAGCTGGACCGGGTGGCCAACGAGGTACGCCGGGCCCGCTCGGACCTCGTCCGTGAGGCCGTCGAGCGTTACCTGGAGTCGCTGAAGGAGGTCCGGCAGGCGATCGAGCGCACCGACGGCTTCGCGGAGCGCGACGAGCGCGTCGTCGACTGGGATAGCCTCCGGCGCCAGCTGGCGGGTTGAGGGGGCGAGGGCGTGTCCCGCGGGGCCGCACCCGCGACCCGCGCTGCCGGTCCCGTCCGGGCGACCTCGTCAGCAGGGCTGAGGCCCCCGGTCGAGGGACGCCGGCGTCCGTCAGTCCGGGCATGGGTCCTGGGGCTGGCCCTGCTCGCGCCGTCCCCGGCGAGGTCCGGCTTGCCCGAGACGGTGGCCCGGGTGAAGCCGAGCATCATCGGCGTCGGGACCATGCAGCTGACCCGCCGTCCGCAGGGGCAGTTCGTCGCCACCGGCTTTATCGTGGGCGACGGCCGCCACGCCCTGACTAACGTGCACGCGCTGCCCAAGTCCATCGATACCGAGGGCAAGGAGTTTCTCGCGATCCTGATCCCGGGCGCCGCGCCCGACTCGGTCCGCCAGGCCACCATCGCCGCTCAGGACCCGGCCCACGACCTCGCCCTTCTCAAGTTCGCAGGCTCTGCCCTCCCGGCGCTGCGGCTTGGCGACTCAGACGGTGTGCGGGAGGGGCAGCGCTACGCCTTTACCGGCTTTCCAATCGGCATGGTCCTCGGGATGCGGCCGGTGACCCACCAGGCGCTCGTCTCGGCGATCACCCCCATCGTCCAGCCCCAGGTGAGCGCCCGCACGCTCGACCCCAAGCTCGTGCAGCGGCTGGACGCCCCCTACGACGTCTTCCAGCTCGATGCGACCGCCTACCCGGGGAACAGCGGCAGTCCCCTCTACGACCCCGAGAGCGGCCACGTCATCGGCATCATCAACAAGGTCTTCGTCAAGGAATCCAAGGAAAACCTGCTCAAGGAGCCGAGCGGGATCACCTACGCCATCCCCTCGCGCTACGCCCGCCAGCTCCTGCGCAAGGCTGGACTGGAGTGATGGCCGCCGGCGGCGACGGCTGACGGCGTGACCCCATGCCCTGCCCTCGGGGGTGGGGTCGCTGACTGGAGGACGCGAGCTCCCCCGGGCTTAACCCGCGCGGTCACCGACGAGGGAGCGGTAGACCGCCAGCGCGTCGCGACGGCTCGCGTCGAGGTCCACGACCGGCCAGGGGTAGCCCCGGCCGAGCTCGACACCCGCCTCCGCCCGCACCGCCGCCGGGGCCTCCCAGGGGCGGTGCACCCAGCGGGCCGGCAGGCGTCCCACCTCGGGGACCCAGCGTCGCACGTAGCTCCCCTCGGGGTCGAAGCGCTCGCCCTGGCGCACGGGGTTGAAGACGCGGAAGTACGGCGCGGCGTCGGCGCCGCAGCCGGCGGTCCATTGCCAGCCGAGGGTGTTGTTGGCGAGGTCCGCGTCCACCAGGGTGTCCCAGAACCAGCGGGCGCCGTCGAGCCACGACCACCGCAGATTCTTGGTCAGCAGGGAGGCCACCACCATCCGCACCCGGTTGTGCATCCAGCCCGTCGCCCAGAGCTCGCGCATGCCGGCGTCGACGAGCGGGATGCCCGTACGCCCGCCCTGCCAGGCGGCGAGCAGGTCGTCGGTCCCCTGCCGCCAGGGGAACGCCGCGAATCGCCCGTCGAGCGGGGCCTCGGGGGTCTGCGGGAAGTGGAACAGGACGTGGTGGGCGAACTCGCGCCAGCCGATCTCCCGCAGGAAGGCCTCGGCGCCCGGTCCGAGGGCGGTCGTCCCGGCGCGTGCGTGCAGCGCCCAGAGCACCTGCCGGGGGCTCACCTCGCCGAAGTGCAGATAGGGGGAGAGGCGCGAGGTCCCGGGCGCGGAGGGCAGGTCGCGAGCTGCGGCGTAATCGGCGACGCCGGCCTCGAGGAAGCGCTCCACCCGGCGGAGTCCGGCCTCCTCACCCGACTCCCAGGCCCGCGCGAGGCCCGTGTCCCAGCGCGGGCGCGGCAGGAGTCCGAGGGCGTCGATGGGTAGGCTGGACAGGCCGGGTGGGAGCGGCGGCAGGGCGGGGGGGGCCGGCAGGGGTGACTCCCCCGGCAGCCGCGCGAGGCAGGCCCGCCAGAACGGGGTGAAGACGCGGAACGGCCCACCGGAAGCGCGCGCGATCGCCCCTGGCTCGAACAGGAGTGCGCCGCTCGAGGTCTCGCAGGAGAGGCCGGCGGCGGCGAGGGTCGCCTGGACCGACCGGTCCGCGGCGAGCGCTGCGGGCTCGTAACGCCGGTTCCAGTAGACGGCGCGTGCACCGGTCTCGCGGGCGAGGGCGACGAGGGCGGCGGCGCTCGGCCCCCGGCGCACCAGCAACCGCGCGCCCCGGGCGCGCAACGCCGCATCGAGCGCCTCGAGGCTGTGGTGGAGCCACCAGCGGCTCGCTGCACCGGGGGCCCAGGTCCCGGCCTCCTCGGGGGCGTGGAGGTACATCGGCACCACCCGCTCGTGGGTGGCGAGTGCCGCCGCCAGCGCCGGGTTGTCGGCGAGGCGGAGGTCCTGTCGGAACCAGAGGACGGCAACATCCACGCTCGAGACCCCTGCGCCGCCGGCCACCCCGCGGCATACTGGCATCCTACGCCCGCGCAGCGGCTTCCGAATGCCCGTGTGCTAACCGCTGCTCAGCTGGCGGAACGCGGCGCGCGACGGGTCTGCCGGGACACACCGTCAATCCGTCCGTGGAGGCTCGTGCGCCGCCATCCCTGGCGTCGCGCGGTCCCGCCACGGCTGTCCCGGACCGCGTACTGGCAAACGTGCGCTGCTAACGATGGGACTGGTAAACGACTTGGGTGTCGCCGCCAGCGGGGCCGCCCCTCCCTATACTGTGCCCTGACCTGGGCAGGGGGGCGTGGTGGGGCGGTTCGGAGTCTCAGAGCTTGTGAAGAAATCCTCGGGACCCCCGCGACCGGCCGCACACGCGCGATCTCTGCGCAAGCGCTCAGTCGTGCGGGGTATCGACCCCCCCCTGGTGGGGTGTCGCCCCGCCCGCAGGGTCCCCTGACGGCCGATGTCGGCGCCGGTTCCGAGGGGCCGGGTCGCTGCCGTGCGGGTGCCCTACTGGCGCCTTTCGAGCTTCTACTTCTTCTACTTTGCCAGCCTGGGGGCGCTCGTCCCGTACTGGGGACTCTACCTTGCCTCCCTCGGCTATGGGGCAGGGGCGATCGGCGAGCTCACGGCGATCCTGACCGCGACCAAGGTCGTGGCACCCAACGTCTGGGGGTGGATCGCCGACCGGCGCGGGCACCGGATGGCGATCGTCCGACTCGCCTCGTTACTGGCGGCGCTGGCCTTCGCCGGGGTTCTGCTGGGGTCGAGCTATCTCTGGCTCGCCGTCGTCCTGACGACCTTCAGCTTCTTCTGGAACGCGGCCCTCCCCCAGCTCGAGGCGACCACCTTCAGCCACCTCGGGGACGCGGCCCACCGCTACACCCGCATCCGGGTCTGGGGGTCCATCGGCTTCATCCTCGCGGTCACCGCCCTGGGCGCGGCCCTGGACCGGCACGGCGCGCAGCTCCTGCCGGCGGTGGTGCTGGCCTTGATGGGCCTCATCTGGCTCGCGACCCTCCTGGTCCCCGAGCGGGCCGCGGGCTACCTGCACCTGGCCCACGAGCCGCTCCTCGCGGTCCTGCGCCGCCCCGCGGTGGCGGGGTTGATCGCCGCCTGCTTCCTCGCGCAGATGAGCCATGGCCCTTACTACGCGTTTTACTCGATCTACCTCGAGGGCTACGGATACAGCCGCAGCACCATCGGGGCGCTGTGGGCCCTCGGCGTGGCGGCGGAGGTGGTGCTGTACGTGGTCATGCACCGGGTGCTGGTCCGCCACGGCCTCCGGCCGTTGTTTCTCCTGAGCCTTACGCTGACCGCGGTACGCTGGGTCCTCATCGGCCTCTTCCCCCTGCAGATCGAGGTCCTGATCGGCGCGCAGGCCCTGCACGCGGCCTCGTTCGGGCTTTACCACGCCGTCGCGATCCAACTGTTCCACCGCTTCTTCGTGGGGCGAAACCAGGGGCGCGGTCAGGCGATTTACAGCAGTGTGAGCTTCGGGGCGGGGGGGGCCGTGGGGGCGCTCGCCAGCGGGTACGCCTGGGAGGGGATCGGGGCAGGCCCGACCTATCTTGCGGCCGCTGGCATGGCTGCGGCTGGCGCCCTCATCGTGTGGCGCTGGGTGCGCGACCCGGGCCCCGTCGCCTCCGCCGGGACGGCGGGATCCCGGCCCTGACTCGTCTACGAGGACCGGGGGGAGAGTGGCGCAGGGCCTGTCAGTCGGGGGCCCGCAGTCCGACCACCGACGTGCCCGCCACGATCAGGTCGTCCACGGTGATCTGGGTGGGTCGCACGACGACCTGCAGGCCATCGCGGCGCAGGAGGTAGGTCGGACACTCCCCGTGCAGGGGTACGACCCGGATCGCGTTGCCCGAGATCTCGACGGCGGCCTGGCGACGCCCGCACAGGTAGCGGTCGAGCGTGAACTGGCTGGCCTGGGCGCGCGCCGCCAGCGGTCCTGCGAGCCAACGCAGGTTGTCCGGGTTGTCGCGGTTGGGAAAGGCCAGTCCTGGCGGGTTGGGCCTGCGCCCGATCTCGGCGCTCTGGCCGTTCAGGAGTCCGAGCCACTGGGTCGTGTCGGCGAGGAGGAGGCCGGTGTATGCGCCGTCGGTTGCGCGGAAGCGGATCGCCCCGGTCGGTCCGTGCAGCGTCGCCCCGTCGTGCAGCTCTGCCTCCTCGCCCGGGGTGAGCAGGCGACCGTCGACCGAGACCCCGGAGCTGAGGGCCCGGACCCCCACCTCGCCCGGTCGCACCTCCACCCGCAGGACGGCCCGGTCCGAGCGCGTGACCCAGCTGCCGTCCTCCAACAGGTCGAAGCTGTAGGTCGCCACGACCTCGGCCAGCGGCACGGCGGGCAGGGCAAGGCCGCAGAGCACGAGCCGCAGGTCGACCTGTCGGCGCAGGTCGAGGAACATGGTCGAGGAGTCGTGCAGTCCGTGGGTGGGCCCGCGGGTCTCCCCTTCGGCCGCCTGCACCGCCAGGTCGATGGCCCCGGGGGTGCCGATCACGAGTCCACGCCCGGTGTCGGTCCACGCCTGCCGATCACCTGTCGAGAGGGTGTACGCGGCCAGGTAGAACGCCGAGGGCTCGAGCACCGGGAGCGTGGCGATGGCGTCGGCTAGCCCCGCAGAGTCCGGGGTGAAGCCCTCGAGCAGCACCACGGCGCTGGCGGCCACCGACTCGGGTCGGACCCCCGGGCGCAACCGAACGAGCCGTCCGCCGCGGGCCGCCGAGGCGAGTGGCAGGGGGAGCCAGCAGCGCTCCTCCGGAACGAGCCGGTAACACGGCTCCTCCACCGGGATCCCCTTCAGCCGCAAACGGCCAACCGGCTCCCACGCGACCTCCGCCTCGTTCGCGCAGAGCAGGGTGGCGTGGCCGAACCAGCACTCGCCCGCCGGGGTGATCCCCAGGATCCGGGAGGCGAGGTTGACGGTCGACCCGAAGACGTCGTCGTCGATCTCCTCCAGGTCGCCGGTCGTCATCGCGATGCGCATGGCCGGCAGCTCGGGGGCCGCGCCTGGACGCAGGAGCTCCAGCGCCGCGCGCAGGGCGTCAGTGGCGGCCGGGAACAGGCACAGAAAGGAGTCGCCGATGTTCTTGACGACGCGGCCGTGAAAGCGCTCGACGAGCGGGGCGACCAGGCTCTCGTAGCGGGCGAGGAGCCGGTGCAGTCCCTCCCGATCGGTGCGCGAGACCTGCGCCGTGTAGTCGGTCAGGTCCGTAAAGAAGACGGTGCGGGTAGTGGTCGCCAAGGCTGAGGATAGCGTACCCGTTGTCCCGGGTCTCGGGGTAGCTTTTCGGCCGCGCGCCGCCAGGCTGGAGCCGCCGGCTGGCGAGCGGTCCCCCACCCCCTGGCGCGCGCTGCCGGCCTGCGTCAGTAAAGGGAATCAGGCCCTGCGCCGATAAGGGACCAACACGGCTACCGGACCGCTCGGCTAGACGCCCTGTCAAGGGCCTACACGCGGAAGCCCCTTGGAGAAGCGCGCCCACCCCCGCTACCCCCTGCGTGTGAACGCGACCGTCCGGGTCCAGGGGTTCCGGCCCTGTGCCGGTACGGTTCGGGACTTCTGCCAGGGCGGCATGTTCCTCGCGCTGGCGCCCGAGGAGATGGCCCGGCTCTCACCCCCGAGCCGCCCACTCGCCCGCGACTCGGCCCTCGCGGTGGACGTCACGTTGCCTGCGGACGGGGCCCAGCGCAAGTTCATGCTGCGGGCGCGGGTCGCCAGAGTCCTCGAGCAGGGGCTCGGCGTGGCCTTCGTCAACCCCGATCCGGACGCCCTCATGGCGCTCGCCCGGCGCGCCGAGCAGACCTCCAAGGGGCGGGGTGCGGACAGACCGAATGGCACCGCGGCGCGGGCGAGCCGCGACGGCGCGCGCGCCGTCGCGGCCATCCGTCAGGTCCTGGCGGAGCACCTTTCTGGCATAGTCCCGCCGTTCTTCGCCAGCGCCGAGAAGGAGCTCGAAGCGGCGGCGGATGCGGGCGGCAACTTCATCACCCAGGGTCACCTGCTCGACGGTAGTGTCCTCCTGCGCAGGACTGGCAAGGAGATCGAGGCCGCATTTGTCCAGCGTGTAACCGCCGAGCTGCCCAACCCCGACGGCCCCGGGCAGGACGGGTCAGGGGGGGAGGCGCCTGAGACGTCGACCGCCCCCGAGCTGACGCTGATTGACCAGGCCTCCTTCGAGGACATGCTGGCGGCGACTGACATCGCTACGCGTGCGGAGCAGCGCTTCCGCGAAAAGCTCTCCGAGCTCCAGCGGCGGCTGGCGGCGGTGCTTGGCCTGCCGGCCGATATCGGGGCATGCCCCATCGGTCCAGTGGTATTCGCGGAGGCATTTCGGCGGGCGGTCTCCGAGCGCGGCTTCCACCGCAAGGCGCTCGACCTCCTCTACCGCGTGTTCGAGCGCACCGTCGTCGGCCGCCTGGGCCAGCTCTACGACCGCGTCAACGCCTTGCTCCAGGAGCAGGGCGTGGAGCCGGTAGCGGCTGACAAGCAGGGGGTCGTGCCGCACCCCTCGAACCCGCGGCAGGCCGCGCGGGAGCGTCGTCGGGCGGACCGGTCGAGCGGCGAGTCCACCGCACCCCTCGCCCCTCGGGAGTACGGCCCGCCCCAGAGTGTCTACCCCTTTCCGCAGGCGCCCTGGCCCAGTGGGGCCATGCGGGCGGAGGAGTATGCCCGCGCTGCGGCCGCCGCCCCAATTGAGGGGGTTGCCACCGCCGCGGGGGGTGCACCCGCAGGGTTTTTCCTGCCCGCGGGCGGTGTCGCGGGCCCACCGGCCGCAGCCCAAGGGCCTTTGCCGTCTGCCGGGGGTCCGGCAGTCTCAGGGGGGGCGGTCGCGCGGTCTTTCCTGTCCGCCGGGGGTCCAACAGTCCCAGGGGGTATGGACGCAGGACCCGCTCCGCCCGTGGGACTCGTCGACGCCGCGGGCCCGGCCCCAAGCATCACCACCGGTCCTGCTGGAGCTGGTCAGGTCGCGAGCTACGCGGCAGGGCCGGGCGTTGCGCCTTGGGCGTCCTTGCCTTTCCCGCCCTCGCGGGCGGATGCTGTAGCCACCTCGCCGCTGGCCGGGGGGGTGGCCTTGACCTCCCCGCAAAGGGTGCCCCCCGCGTTCCCGTCCGCGCGTCCGGCGGCCGCCGCGCGCGCCCTC
>Ga0316622_100004428_pt1 | contig 10321 bp, 12 predicted proteins | sample OWC_Aug_OW2_C1_D_FD_207646 | JGI IMG/M metagenome (GOLD analysis project Ga0316622, IMG submission 207646) | Wetland soil microbial communities from Old Woman Creek delta, Ohio, United States - OWC_Aug_OW2_C1_D5_C | ecosystem: Environmental > Terrestrial > Soil > Wetlands | place: USA: Ohio... | reverse complement strand
GCGCCTCGGAGCTGCTCTTCACGTTTGCCTTCGCGGACCGGAGACCGGCCGACGGACGGAGCTTCCCCTTCGACATCCGCGTCGAGGATTCCGCCACGCGGAGCCGCCTGCAGGTGCAGTACGAGCGTCTGGAGCTGAACCAGCCGACCGATCCCTCGCTCTTCGATCTGCCGCCGCCCGCCGACCCGCGCACGCGCATCATCGACCTGGGCGGCGGCGCCCCCGGGAGGGGTGGGCCGTGAACGAGATCGTCCTGGCGTCGCCGGCCAAGATCAACCTCTTTCTCGAGATCGTCGGCCGCCGGCCGGATGGCTACCACGAGATCGAGTCCATCATGCAGTTGGTGGATCTCTGCGACGAGGTGCACCTGCGCCGGTGCCGCGACGGCATCCGCCTGGAGGTGAGCGGCGCCGATCTGCCGGAGGGCCGCGGCAATCTGGCGTACCGGGCCGCGGCGCTGGCGCTGGAGACAGCCGGCCTGTCCGCTGGCGTGGAGATCCGGCTCGTCAAGCGGATTCCTGTGGCCGGAGGCTTGGGCGGCGGGTCCAGCAACGCCGCCGCGGTCCTCCTCGGTATTAGCCAGCTCTACGGGCTGGGCTGGCCCGCCGAGACCCTGCACCGGATGGCCAGCGGACTCGGCAGCGATGTGCCGTTCTTCCTGGGCACCGGCCTGGCCGTGGCCCGGGGCCGGGGGGAACTGCTGACCCCGCTGCCGCCCTGGCCGCGGCAGTGGCTGGTCCTGGCAAACCCCGGGATTCCGGTTTCGACCGCCTGGGCGTACCGGGAAGCGAGTTCGAAATTGACAGGACGGGAGGGTCGGGTTACACTCCCGGCTTTGACCGCAGGCGGCCCGCCGGAGTGGCCACCCGTCTGGGCGTTCAATCGCTTGGAAGAAGTCGTGCTGCCGCACCGGCCGGAGCTTTTGGCCCTCAAGGCGCTCCTGCGGGATGGCGGCGGCATGCCGGTTCTCATGTCTGGCAGCGGCGCATCTGTCTTCGCGGTCGTGCGGGATGCCGGTGCGGCCGAGGCCCTGGCGGCCCGGGTCCGGGACAGCGGGGCGCTCGCGGCGGCGGTCACCACGCTGCCCGGGAACCCGATGCTCGGGACCGCGGCGTGACGCCGGGATCTTCGCCGGGCAGGTACACGCGCGGCGCCCGCCGCGCACAAGCCAGGAAAGGAACGCGCATGGCCGGTGAGCTGGTGTTGACCTCGGGTCGAGCGAATCCCCGGTTGTCGCAGGAGATCGCGGAGGCCCTCGGGATGCGCCTGGCCGAGACGGAGGTCACCGAGTTCTCGGATGGCGAGGTGTTCGTCCAGGTGAACGAGAACGTCCGGGGGGCGGACGTCTTCGTCGTCCAGCCCACGTGTCATCCCGTGAACCGGAACATCATGGAACTCCTCATCATGATCGACGCGCTGAAGCGCGCCTCGGCGTTCCGGATCACGGCGGTGATCCCGTACTACGGCTACGGGCGCCAGGATCGCAAGGTGCAGCCCCGGGTTCCCATCACGGCCAAGCTGGTGGCGGACCTGATCACGGCCGCCGGCGCGCACCGCGTCCTGACGATGGACCTGCACGCCGGCCAGATCCAGGGCTTCTTCAACATCCCGGTGGACCACCTGTTCGCGGCGCCAGTGCTCCTCCAGTACTTCCAGGACCGTCGCGTGCAGGGCGCCTGGAAGGAGCTGGTGGTCGTCTCCCCCGACGCCGGGGGCGTCGAGCGGGCACGCGCCTTCGCCAAGCGACTCGGGACGTCGCTGGCCATCATGGACAAGCGGCGCACCGGGACCAACGAGGCGAAGATCATGCACGTCATCGGCGAGGTGCGCGACCGAGACGTGATCCTGCTGGACGACATGATCGACACCGCGGGCAGCATCACCCAGGCGGTGCAGGCGCTGCGCCAGGAGGGCGCCCGCCGCATCGTGGCGAGCTGCACCCACGCGGTGCTCTCCGGCCAGGCACTGGAGCGCCTGGAGCGCTCGGACATCGAAGAGGTGGTCGTTACCAACACGATTCCGTTGCGTGACGAGCGGATTTGCAAGAAGATCACCGTTCTTTCCGTGGCTCCGCTCTTGGGCGAGGCCATCCGACGGATTCATACCGAGACCTCGGTGAGTTCGCTTTTCGTCTGAGGCAGCGGCGAGCCGCCGAGGTACCAAACGCATCGCGTTGGCAGAGCGCAGGTGGAGGCGAGCATGGCAACAGTGGACTTGCAGGGCGAAATCCGAACCGAGGTCGGCAAACAGGTGGCGAAGCGGCTGCGGCGCGCGAAGCGCATCCCCGCCGTCGTGTACGGCGGCCAGGGCGGCCCGGTCTCCGTGGCGGTGAATCCGCAGGAGCTTCTCGCGGCGTTGGAGTCGGGGGAAAACACCCTGATCAACCTGTCGCTCGCGGGCGGGGCCGCGCCGCAGACCTGCCTGGTGATCCTGAAGGAGCTGCAGCGGGATCCGGTGAAGTGGCGCCCGCTGCACGCCGACTTCCAGGCCATCTCCATGGAGCGAAAGATCCGCGTCGAGGTGCCCCTGGTCCTCAGCGGCGATCCGATCGGTGTCAAGGACAAAGGCGGCATCCTCGAGCACGCGCTGCGGCAGCTGTCCGTGGAATGTCTGCCGATCGACATCCCCGAGAAGATCGCGGTGGACGTCTCCGGGCTGGACATCGGCGACGCGCTGCACGTCCGGGACGTCCAGGTGGCCGAGGGGGTCCGGATCCTCGACGACGGCGCGCGCGTGTTGGCGTCGGTCTCGGCGCCCGCGGCAGAGGAAGTGGCGGCGCCCGTCGAAGAGGCGCCCGCGGAGCCGGAGGTGGTCGGCAAGAAGGAGAAGGAGGAGGCCGAAGCGGCGGCCGAGGCCAAGCCAAAGGCTGGCGCGGAAGCGAAGCCCAAGGCCGCGCCCGAGGCCAAGCCCAGCAAGTAGGTGGCGGCCGTCGGGAACGCGCATTGGCTGGTGGCGGGGCTCGGCAATCCCGGCCCCGCCTACGCCCACACCCGGCACAACGTGGGCTTTGCCGTGGTGGAGCGGCTGGCCGCGGCCGCGGCAACGGGGTTTTCGCCCGGTCCGTGCGAGGCCCAGGTGGCCCCGGTCTCCCTGGCAGCCGTGCCGGTCGCGCTGATCAAACCGCAGACGTTCATGAACCGGAGCGGCGTGGCCGTGGCCGGGTGGCTGGCGCGCCTGGGGCTTCCACCGGCGAGACTGGTCGTCGTGCACGACGAGCTCGATCTCCCCGTGGGGCGCCTGCGCGTCGTGGCGTCGGCAGGACCCGGCGGGCATCGAGGCGTGGCGTCCATCCAGGATTGGTTGGGCACGACGGAATTTGGGCGCGTCCGGGTCGGCATCGGCCGGCCGGAGGTCGGCGAGGCCGCTGCGGGCCGCGTCTTGACCGAGGTTGCGCCGCAGGAGTCGGCGGCGCTGGCCGACGCGGTTGCGCGCGCGGCGGACGCCGTGCGTTGCCTGATCCTGGAGGGCCCGGGGCCCGCCATGAACCGATACAACGTACGCCCGCGACCCGCGGCGGATCCGCCGGCGTGACACGCTGGGCGAGCCAGAAAACATCGAACACACGAGGGAGGTGAGCAGCGTGCGATCGTACGAGGTGATCTTCATCCTGGACCCCGCCCTGGGCGACGACGGGGTGGAAGCGGCGGCCACGGCCGCCAAGGCCGTGCTGGCCAAAGCAGGCGGCGAGGTGCTGGAGATCCAGAAATGGGGGAAGAAGCGTCTGGCGTACGACATCAAGAAGCGGCGCGAGGGCCACTACGTGTATTTCCGGGCCCAGGCGCCCGGCGCAGCCGTGGCAGAACTTGAGCGCCACCTGAAGATCGCAGAGCCGGTTCTGAAGTTCATCACCGTGCTGGTGCAGGCACCACGGCGGAAGGCGATCAAAGCCAGCGCGCCCGCGCCCGTCGAGGCGGCTCCTGCGGAGGCCTGAACATGGCCAGCTTCAACAAGGTCATCCTGATGGGGAATCTGACCCGCGACCCCGAGCTGCGGTATACGCCCGGCGGCGCGCCGGTGTGCAACTTCGATCTGGCGATGAACCGCTCCTACACTACGCAGGGCGGGGAGCGCCGGGACGAGGTGTGCTACATGACCGTCGTGGTCTGGGGCAAACAGGCCGAGAGCTGCGCGGAGTACCTGGCCAAGGGGCGGTCGGTGCTCGTGGACGGGCACCTGCAGCAGCGCTCCTGGGAAACCCCGGAAGGCCAGAAGCGCAACAAGCACGAGGTCGTCGCGGAGCGGGTCCAGTTCCTGGGTCCGCGCAAGGGGACTGCCGGTCCCGCCGGGGGCGAAGAGGAGGCGGAACCACCGCGGGGCCCCGAGCACGAGGACGTGCCGTTTTGAAATATCCCCGCCCCTTGCCGTGTGACGGCGTGGCGGATACGCGTTGACGAGCCCCCCAGTCGGGGCGGAAGGAGACGAGGGCGTGCTGAAGAAGCGGCGGACGTATCGTCGGCAGAAGGTCTGCAAATTCTGTCTGGACAAAGTCATTCTGGTGGATTTCAAGGACGTCAAGCGGCTGCGCGGCTTCGTCAGCGACCGCGGCAAGATCATCCCGCGCCGGATCTCCGGGAATTGCGCCTACCACCAGCGACAGTTGACGGTGGCGATCAAGCGCGCGCGCAGCATTGCCCTCTTGGCCTTCGCCGCGGAAGCGTCGTAGGGCCGCACCAAGGAGTCGGGCGCCGTGGACGCCGGGGTTCGGGGGAAGCGGTGGCTGGCCGGGACGGCGGAGGCCGTGCTCGCCAGCTTCCTCGCCGTCGGCCTGTTCGCCTCGGGCAGCTTCTTTCCGGTGCTGGGGATCGGCCTGAGCCTCTTGTGTCCACTCCCGTTCGTGGCCGTCGGGCTGCGCCATGGACGCACTGCGCTCCTCCTTGCGCTGGCCCTGGCCACGTTGATTCTGATCGTGCCGCTGTCGACCCTGCAAGGAGTCGTTTTCCTGCTGGAGTTCGGCGCGCCGGCCGTCGTCCTGGAAGCCGGCCTGCGCCGGGGGGCGCGGTCGGAAGCGATCGTGATCGGCGTTGCGCTCGTCCTGGCGGTGGGCGGGATTGCCGTGCTGGCGTTTGCCTCGGGCCACTGGGACAGGCCGCTCACCGCCATCGGGGAGCACCTGGACGGTCTCCTGGCGGACATGGAAGCCCTCAGTGCCCGCATGGGGATCACCGACGCACCGGCCGCGGCGGATGCGCCGACCCGGCGCCTGCGCGCCGCGCTGCTGGCGGCATTCCCCGGACTGCTGTTCGTGGGCAGCCTGCTCACCGGCGCGGGATACGTGCTCGTGCTGCAATCCCTGGTGCGCCGGTGGCCGGCGCAGCTGGGCTCCATAACGCCAGTGGCATTCCGCTGGGAACTTCCGGAACTGCTGGTGTGGGCGTTCATCGGCTCCGGGGTGCTGTTCCTGACCGGGGTGCCCTCGTTGCGGGTGGCGGGCCTGAACGGGCTCGTCGTCCTCTTGGGTCTCTATTTTCTGCAAGGCCTGAGTATTGCGGCGTTTCTGTTCCGCCGTTTCCAGTTGCCCAGATTCCTGGCGACGCTGTCGGTGATCTTGCTGGTCTTCCAGCCGTTCTTCACACTGCTGGTGGCCGGGCTGGGGCTCTTCGACGTATGGTTTGCGTTTCGGCGGCTGAGCCTGCCGCGGCCGCCGCGACAGACGTAGCAGGCTGCTGAAAACGGCCCATTTCCTGCGGTGCCACGCCGGGTACCCATCGGAATGGGTACCCGAGTGCGACTCGCGCCCCGGATCGCGTGGCGCCTTGGATCCGGACCGTTTTGAGCAGCCTGGGGAACGAGAAAGAACGAGTGCCGAGTACCGGGCGTGAGTGCCGGGCTGGCGAATCGAGAGACAAGTTGACAAGACGGAGCGAATCATGAAAGTGATCCTGATGCAGAAAGTCGAACGGCTGGGTGAGCCGGGACAACAGGTCGAGGTGGCCGACGGGTACGCGCGGAACTTCCTGCTGCCCAAAAACCTGGCTGTGGTTGCGACGCCGGGCCGCATCCGTTCGCTGGCCCAGCTGACGGCCCAGGCCCGGAACCGCGAGGATCGAAGCAAGCAAGAGGCAACCGCCCTGGCCGAGCGCCTGGCCGCCGTCCAGATCGCGCTCACGCGGCGCGCCACCGACGAGGCTCCCGCGGAGGCGGCGGTCCTTGCCGCCGTTGCCGTAGAGGCTGCCGCTCCCGAAGGCGCCCCGGCTGCCGCCCCCGCGGCGCCTGCGGCGCCCGCCGCGCCGCGGCTCTTCGGCTCGGTGACCAACCACGACCTCAGCGAGGCCTTGGCCGCGCAGGGGCTCGCGGTGGACAAGAAAAAGATCCTGCTCCCCGATCCGATCAAGACGCTGGGAGTGCACAAGGTGCCGGTGCGCCTGCACGCGGACGTGCTGGCTGAGCTGACCGTCACGGTGGAACGCGAGGCCTGAGACGTCGGCACCCATCCGGTTCTGCTATGCCCGAGACGGCGGTTGCGTCGGACAGAATTCCTCCGCAGAATCTCGAGGCGGAAGTCTCCGTCCTCGGGGCGGTGCTGCAAGAAACCGGGGCGCTCCTCAAGGCCATGGAGCTCCTTCGGCCGGCGGACTTCTACAAGCAGGCCCACCGGAAGATCTTTGCCGCGTGCGTCGAGCTGTTCGAGAAGAACGAGCCGGTGGATCTCGTCACGCTGGCCAACGAGCTCATGCGGCGCAAGGTGCTGGATGAGGTCGGCGGGGCCAGCTATCTCGCCTCGCTCGTGGACGCGGTTCCGACCGCGGCCAACGTCGCCCACCACGCCCGCATCGTCAAGGACAAGGCCCTGCTCTCGGCCCTGATTCAAAAGGGGACGGCCGTCGTGGGTCGGGCGTACGCCGACACCGACGACGTGGACGAGGTTCTGGACTGGGCCGAGCAGCAGATCTTCGAGATCTCGCAGGAGAAGATCAGCCGCTCCTTCGTCCCGGTCAAGAGCATTCTCAAGGGCACCTTCCAGATCATCGAGACCCTCTACGAGCGCAAGAGCCACGTCACCGGGGTTCCCACCGGATTTCGCAAATTCGACGAGATGACGGCGGGGCTCCAGCCGTCGGACCTGATCGTGGTCGCCGGCCGGCCGTCCATGGGGAAGACCAGCTTCTGCCTGAACATCGCCCAGCACGCCGCCGTCCAGGAGCGCGTCCCGGTCGCCATCTTCAGCCTCGAGATGTCCAAGGAGCAGCTCGTGCAGCGCATGCTCTGCTCCGTGGCCAAGGTGGACTCCCACCGGCTGCGCACCGGGTACCTGTCCGATTCGGACTGGCCGAAACTGACCACGGGCGCCGGGATCCTGTCCGAGTCGCCCATCTTCATCGACGACACGCCCGGCATCTCCCTCTTGGAGATGCGGGCCAAGTCCCGGCGGCTGAAGGCCGAACAGGGGCTGGGCCTCGTGGTCATCGATTACCTGCAGCTCGTCTCCGGCCGCGGGCGGGCCGAGAGCCGGCAGCAGGAGATCTCGGAGATCTCGCGCTCGCTGAAGGCCATGGCGAAGGAGCTGAACGTTCCCGTGATGGCCCTCTCCCAGCTGTCGCGGGCCGTGGAATCGCGGCAGCCCCCGCGACCGCAGCTGTCGGACCTTCGAGAGTCCGGGGCCATCGAGCAGGACGCGGACGTGGTGACGTTCTTGTACCGCCCGGCGTTCTACCGCGTCCGCAAGGACGACGACCCGGACGAGCCCGAGGACAACACCACGGAGGTGATCGTCGGCAAGCAGCGGAACGGGCCGACCGGGACCGTGAATCTCGCCTTCCTGCGGGAGTACACGCGGTTCGAGGAGCAAGAACGGCAGCGGGACTTTTGATGCCCCCGAGGACGCGGTGACAATCACGGGGTGGACGTGGCGGCGGGGTGGGGGCATCCGGCGCGGCGCAGCAGCCGTCGCGGTGGTTCTGCTCGCGGTCCTGATGTGCGCAGGCGCCGCCCGCGCCGAGGAGGATTCGCCGCCGCCGGTGAATCTTTGGCCGGTCTTCGACGACCGGGTGGATCCGCTGGAGCAGGCCCGCGTGCGGAGCGGCGTGGGTCCCCTGATCCATTCCAGCCGGTCGCTGGACGGGAACGTCGAGGAGTTCGGCCTACGTCCGCTGTTCTTCTGGCGAGGGGACAAGGCGGAGCAGACCTCGGAGTGGGAATTTCTCTACCCGGTCGCGACGTACCGCCGCCGCGAGGCCGACTGGGATTTCCAGTTCGTTCGCCTCCTCAACGCGCGCGCGGAGGGGAGCCCTCAGGCCGGCCGGGAGGAGCACGGCGACTTCTCGCCGTTCTTTTTCCAGGGCGTTCGGGAGAACGGCGAGACCTATTTCGGCATCATGCCGCTCTGGGGGAAAGTGTACGATCGGTTCTTCTGGGAGGAGTGGGACTGGGTGCTCTTCCCGCTCTATTCGCGGACCGTCCGCTCGGGGGCGGAAACCTATTACTTTCCCTGGCCGATCCTGTCGCTGACGCACGGGGTGAATCCCGAGGACAAGCAACACGGCTTTCGGTTTGTCCCGTTGTACGGGTACGAGGTGAAGGAGGGAGCGTTCGAGAAGTACTTCGCCCTCTGGCCGCTCTTCATACGCCAGCGGACCGGCCTGGACGGGGACGAGCCGGAGGAGGTCTGGTCCTTCCTCCCCTTCTACGTGTCGCGGCGGTCGCCCAAATGGGATCAGACGACGGTCCTGTGGCCGCTCTTCACGTATACGGACGACCGCGAGAGGAACTACGAGCAGTGGGACGTGGCGTGGCCGTTCTTCAAGTACGCGCGCGGGGAAAGCCGCCAAGCGCTCTTCATCTTCCCGTTGTACATGGAGGACCGCAAGCTTCTCCGCGACACGGTCCTGTTCCGCGAAATCCGGTATCACGACTTCGCCGTCCTCTTCCCGCTGTTCATCCGGCAGCGGGAGGAGTACATCGGGAGCCGGAGGGAGCGCTATCGCATCCTCTGGTACCTGTACTCGGACGCGCGAGAGGAGGGGCGGGACGGCTCGACCCGCCGCATCGACGCCTGGCCGTTCGCGCGGTACGAGCGCGACCGGGAGGGGGCGGTGTATTTCCAGACCCTGGCGCTGCTGGAGGCCTTCTTGCCCAGGAACGAGTGGATCGAGCGGAACTACTCCCCCCTCTGGTCGTTGTACACCTACCGGGCGAACCCGGCGGGCGAATCGGTGCACTCCTTTCTCTGGAACCTGCTGCGCCACGAGGAGACCCAGGCGGGCCTCTCTATCGAAGTCCTGGGACCGCTCCTCGCCTACCGGGAGACGGACACGGCGGCGCGGTTCTCCTTTCTGGGCGGCCTGCTGCGGTATGACGTGAAGGGCGGCGAGCGGTCCCTCCATCTCGGCGGGGCCGAGCTGGCGACCTGGTCCGAGACACCCCAGCCGGTGGCAACTCTCGAGGCCGCGGGGGGAATCCGGTGAACAGCCTGGGCACGCGGATCCAGCAGGTGCTGCAGCATCTCGGCGAAGGGGTGCTGCTGCTCTTCCAAGCCGTCTACTGGTCCAAATCGGCGCCGCGAAACGCGGACAAGATCCTGAACCACGTGGTGGAGTTCGGCAACGCCACGCTCCCCATCGCCTCCCTCATGGCCATCTTCATCGGCGGCGTCCTGGCGCTGCAGACGGGGTCCCGGCTGGCGCAGTTCGGGCTGGAGGGCAACATCGGCGGCATCGTGGGCCTCAGCATGGTGAAGGAGTTGGGCCCGGTCATGACGGCCCTCCTGGTGGCCGGACGCGTCGGCTCGGCCATCGCCGCCGAGGTGGGCGCCATGAACGTCTATGAAGAGATCGATGCGCTCAAGACGCTGAACATCAACCCCGTGCGGTACCTCGTCATGCCGCGGCTGGTGGCCTCCTTCATCGCCGTGCCCGCCCTGTGCATGTACGTGAACGTCATCGGCCTCCTGGGCGGCGCCATCGTGGCGTCGGTGAACCCCAAGATCTCCGTGAGCATGCGACTGTTCCGCCTCAACTTCCAGGAGATCGTCAAGTTCTCGGACGTCATGGACAGCCTCCTCAAGGCGGTGGTCTTCGGGATCGCCGTGGCCATCACGTGCTGCTACGTGGGCCTCCGGACCACCGGCGGGCCGGAGGAGATTGGCCGGGCGGTGACCCGCGCAGTCGTGCTCTCGTTCATGTTCATCTTCGTGCTCAATTACGTCATCACCCGCATCCTCATGTGACGACCATGGCCGACTGGTTCCGGTTGCTGAAACCCTCCGACGATTCCGACGACCGCGAGACGCTGGCGGCGACGCGCGCCGTCCCCGGCGTCCGGGTGGAGGTGCAGGGCCTCAACAAGTTCTTCGGGCCCAAGCACGTGCTCCGAGACCTGACGCTCA
>Ga0316622_100004427_pt1 | contig 10322 bp, 6 predicted proteins | sample OWC_Aug_OW2_C1_D_FD_207646 | JGI IMG/M metagenome (GOLD analysis project Ga0316622, IMG submission 207646) | Wetland soil microbial communities from Old Woman Creek delta, Ohio, United States - OWC_Aug_OW2_C1_D5_C | ecosystem: Environmental > Terrestrial > Soil > Wetlands | place: USA: Ohio... | reverse complement strand
TCCCAGGCCCGACCCCCGCCGGGAAGGCTACATGGCCGGAGGGGAGTCGAAAGCCTACGAGATGATGTCGTGCTACGAGGGCCTGCTGGAGCTGCACCGCGTCACCGGCAATCCGTCGTATCGGACGGCCACGGGGAACGTGGCCCGCGACATCCGCGACACCGAGATCACGATCGTCGGCTCGGGCTCGAGCTGGGAGCGATGGTGCAACGGACGCGCACGCCAGGCCCAGCAAGTGCCCGAGTGGATGGAAACGTGCGTCACGGTCACGTGGATCAAGCTGCAGGCGCAACTGCTGCGTTCGACCGGCGACTCGCGCTACGCCGACGAGATCGAGCGCTCCGCCTACAACGCGCTCCTGGGCGCGCAGAAGAGGGACGGCACCTGGTGGAGCCACTACAGCCCGCTGGAGGGCACGCGAGGACCGGCGCCCGAGCAGTGCGACATGCGCATGAACTGCTGCGTGGCGAGCGGTCCGCGCGGGCTGATGCTGCTGCCGGCGCTGGCCGTGATGCGCGGTCCCGAGGGCCCGGTGGTCAATTTCTTCGAGCCGGGCACGGCCACGGTGCCGCTCGCCGCCGGCACGACGGTGAAGCTCGAGATCGAAAGCGGCTACCCGAGCCCCGGCTCGATCGCGATCCACGTCGAGCCCGGGGCCGAGAGCCGCTTCAGGCTCGGCGTGCGGATTCCGGCGTGGAGCCGGACCGCGGAGCTGCGGGTCGGCGACGAGCCGATCGTCGGCGCCGGTGGAAAGTACCTGTATCTGGAGCGCACGTGGAAGCCGGGCGACGTGGTGCGGTTGTCGCTGGACTTCGCGGTCCGGACCGCCGTCGAGCCGGGCGGATCGGGGCGGCTGGCCGTCACCCGCGGCCCGATCGTCTTTGCCGTCGACAAGCGAGTCAGCACCGCGCGGCCGTTGGTGGGGCCCGGGCGCGTCGTCGCCGATGCCGCCGGCGTGGTCACGGCGTTAACGGTGACCGATCCGTTGCCCGAGGGCATTCACACGGCGATAGACGTGCCGTTCGTCACGGGCGACGGTGCGAAGCGAACGCTGCGCCTGTGCGACTACGCGTCGGCCGGTCAAACCTGGGCGCCGGACTCGGAGTTCCGCGTCTGGCTGCCGCAGCCGCTCGACCTGGCCGATCCCTTTGCCCCGGCCATCCCGGCCACACGCTGAACGTGCGATTCGGGCTCGGTTTCGGTGCCACCTTCGTCCTGGCCGCGGCCGGTGCGCTCCTCGGCGCGGAACCGCCGCCCGCCTCTGCGCTCCCGCCCCTCCTCGATGACGACGGGGGATGGCGGGTGCGCTTCGATCCCGCTTCCTCCCTTCTCGAATGCAGCCACCGGCCCACGGGGCCCCGGCGGGCCGGACGCCTCTCCTTCACGGCCCTGCGCGATGGTGCGGCGGCCGCGTGGACCATCCGGCCGGCGCGCGACCTCGCGGGGCGGCGGCTCTCCCTGGTCGACGAGCGGGGCGATGCGCAGGCCTACGTGACCGTCGTCGGCGATCCGGCCCGGCTGCGTCTCGCCGTGCTGCCCCGTCCGCCCCAGATCTACGGCGGGGAGCTGCGCTTCACCCCGGATATCGCCCTCGGGCCCCTGGCCTTCGCCTGCCGCACAAGGCTGCCCGAGCGAAGCGACGTGGTCCAGATGGCCTCGGGGCCCGCGGACAGCCTCCTGAACGACTCGCTGTTCGATCCGGAGCGCGATCTCGTCCTGCGCCTCGGCGGGCGGAACGCGGCGATCTCCACGCGGCCGGCGGCGGCCGGCCGGCCGGTCCTCTTCCAGGCGGCGTTGACCGCGTCCCCCCTGGGGACGGAGGCGGCCTCGATCACTCTCGAGGTGATGCCCGACTACTACCGCTCGCGGTACGTGCCCGAGTACCGGCTGATAGACCGGAGGAGGAGCCCGTCGGCGCCCACCGGGTGGATGTCCTGGAACACGTACTTCGACACCGCCGGCGAGGTGGAGAACCTCGAAGAGGCGCGCGTGGGCGCCCAGTTCCTGCGGCCCTTCGGGTTGGAGATCTGGTCCATCGAGTCCTGGCAGGACAACTCGCCGAGATTGCCGGTCAGCGATTTCCACAACCTCACGCTGCGAGCCTCTCCCGAGAAGTTCCCGCACGGCATGAAGTGGCTGGCGGAGAGGATCCGCGACCTGGGTTTCCGGCCCGGCATCTGGACGGTGCCGTTCGGGACCGGCGACGAAGCCTTCTACCGGGAGCACCGGGAGTGGTTCCTGCACGGCGCGGACGGGAAGCCGATGCAGAACTGGTGCGGCCGCTACGTGGTGGATCCCTCGCAGCTCGAGGTCCGCCGGCACATGGAGCAGACGCACCGGACCATGTCCGCGGAGTGGGGCTACGAGTTCTTCAAGATCGACGGCATGTCCGGCCGCGATCCGGGATACTCGGCGCACTTCTTCGAGCGCCCCGAGGTGCGCGCCGCGTTCCGGCAGCCCTGCGCGGATCCCTACGGGCTCTCGATCGAGGCGCTGCGCCGCGGGATCGGGCCGGACCGCATCTTTCTGGCCTGCCAGGGGCACTACACCGGCCCGGAGGTCGCCTGGGCCGACGCGGCGCGCCTCGGGGCCGACATCGTCCATCCGAACCAGCCCCCGCACTGGGAGAACTACCTGAACCAGGCGCGGATGACCCTGAGCCAGCTCTTCACGAACAACCTGGTCTGGTACAACGATCCGGACACGCTGCTGGTGGGCGGGCCGGCTCCGCTGGACATGGTACGGATCGCGACGACGGTCGTGGCCCTGCCCGGACAGCTGACCTTCTTCGGGGACCGGCTTTCTCGCCTGCCCCCGGAGCGCATGCGGCTGCTTCAGCAGGCGCTGCCGGTCTGCGACGTCCATCCTCTCGACCTCGGTCCCGTCACGGAGCTGAGGCCGGTCTGGGACCTGAAGGTCCGCCGGCCGTTCGGCGCCTGGGACGTGGTCTCGCTGTTCAACTGGGGCGACCGGCCTCTCGACCTCCGGCTGCCCTTCGGCGATCTCGGGCTCGACGGGGAGAAGGCCTACCTCGTCCACGAGTTCTGGAGCCGGGAGTTCCTCGGCTCCCGGCGCGGCGCGGTCGAGGCCCGCATCGAGCCTCGCTCGAACCTGCTCCTGGCGGTGCACGAGCGACGGGACCGTCCTCAGCTCATCTCCACCGACCGGCACGTCTCGCAAGGCGGCGTGGAGCTGCTCGACGAGTCCTGGAGCCGGGAGCGCGGCGAGCTTCTCTGCACGCTGCGGCTGGTGGCGGAGGATCCGCTGACGGCCTTCATCCACGTGCCCGCGCCGTTCGTGTTCTCCCGGGCCAGCGCCGAGGATGCCGCCGTGGAGCGGATCGCCGCCGATCGTCCGCCCATCGTCGCGGTGACGCTGCGGCGCCCCCTCTCCGGCGAGGCTCGCCTTCTCCTGACGTTCGGCGCGGGGACCGGCGGGGCTCCCTAGCCCAAACCCGACGGCCCCGGCAGCGTCGCTGCGGCCCGCCGCGAGAGAGCCGCACGAGGCGTCGGAGAAAGCCTGGCGCGAACACGAGGCCAAGGCCCGTGCGGAGGGCGTGGCTGTCCAGCGGCAGCTCGCCGGCCTCGTTGCCAACACGATGCGCTCGGTGCAGGCCCTCGAGGCCAAACTCACGCCTGAGGAACGGCAGCGCATCTGCGACGCGATCGAGGCAGCCAAGCAGTTGCAGGCTCGGCCGGACGCAGGCCTCAGGGAGCTCAGGAAGGCGCTCGCGGAGGTGGAAAAGGCGGCAGGAATCATCGGCCGGGCCATGCTGCGGCCGTGACCGCTCCTCGACGGTGGTGAGGAAGACGCTCCGGGTCATCAGCAGGCGCCTGGTCCGTACTGGATTCGAGCTCGGATCACGCCGAAGAAGGGCCTCGTTTCAGCGGCTGCTCCGGGTCCGAGAAGGCCGAGGAAAACGAGTGCTCGAGCGCCCGTTCACGGCAGCGGACCGACGCGGCCCGGGGTGGTTACGCTTTGGGCGTCTGCTCCTCCGGGCCTGTTCGCTCCCCGTGCGTGGGGCGTATGTTCTTCAGGTGCATCAATGCCACGGGGAGCGTCGCTAGCGCGACATGCGTTGCGTCGCGGATCTATCATGGCTCCGTCACGTGCCGCGGGCCGCGCGGCTCGTGTGTTGAGGTGGGGTTCCATGCGACGCCGTGTCCGGATCGACCGCCGATCTGAGCTGTTCGCGCCGGGCTGGCCTGCCGGGCCCGCTCCCTTTCCGACCTGAGGCGTACATGCGTGGCCGTGTGCGGAAGGCAAGGCAAGCCGTAGGAAGCCGGCCGACGTCCTCACGCCGGGACGTGCGCCTTCGGGCCCTCCTGGATAGCCTGAGCGGGGGCCTTCTCGTGGAAGACGAGCGTCGGCGCATCACGCTCGTCAACAGGGAGTTCTGCGCCCTCTTTGGCCTCCCTCTCCCACCGGATAGGCTGGTAGGGAGCGATTCCGCGCAGACGGTCGAAGACACGAAGCGTCACTTCACCGACGCTGAGGGTTTCGCTGTACGCGTTGAAGATCTGCTGGCCGCGCGGCGGCCCGCCTACTTCGAGACCCTTTCTTTGCGCGACGGGCGCACGCTGGAACGCGACTACATCCCCATCTTCGAGCGTGGCCGGCCTCGAGAACACCTCTGGCTCTACCGCGACGTGTCGGCGCGCGTGCGCGACGAGCGCCGCCTCAGCACGGTTCACACGGTGACGGTCGCGCTGCTGGAGTCGACGAGTTCCTACGAGGCGGAGACACGGCTCCTGAACGCCGTCAACGAAGGTTTGGGTTGGCCGTTCGCTGCGGCTTGGCGCGTCGATCCCAAAGCGCGCCGCCTGCGCTGCGCCGTGACTGCCGGTGCCGACCCTCCCGATGAAGCGACGCTCCTCTACTCGGCCGCCGCGCGCAGGGTCAGCCTTGGGCCCGGCGAATGCTTACCGGGCCAAGTATGGGCACTCGACAGGCCGCTCTTCTGTGAGGACGTGGCGTCCGAGCAGGGTTTCGACCGATCCGAGCTGGCCGGCCGACTGGGACTGGGCGCCGGGATCTTCGCTCCCGTCCACAGCGCGGGCGGCGTAGTCGGAGTGCTTGAGTTCGTCTGCCGCGAGAAGGCGGCGCGCGACGAGGCCCTCGTGAGGCTGGTCGCCGGGGTCGCGGACCAGCTCGGGCAGTTCCTCGAGCGGAGGGAGGCGCAGGACGCACTGCGGGAGAGCGAGGCGCGCAGTCGGGCGATCCTGGAATCGGCGCAGGATGCTGTGCTCACGATCGACCACGAGGGTCGTATCCAGGAGTTCAACCCCGCCGCCGAGCAGCTCTTCGGCTTTCCCCGCAAGCAGGTCCTGGGGCGTCGCATGAGCGACATGATCGTGCCGCCCGACCTCCGCGCGGACCACGAGCGAGGGTTGGCCCGCCACCTTCGGACGGGCGAGAGTCGGATGCTCGGTCGGCGAGTCGAGATACGTGCCCTCCGTGGGGACGGCACCACCTTTCCTGCAGAAGTTAGCGTGATACGGATTGAGGGATTCGGTCGGCCCAGCTTCACGGGCTTCGTGCGCGACTTGAGCGAGCGAGAGGCCATCGATCGGATGAAGCGCGAGTTCGTGTCGATGGTGAGCCATGAGTTGCGCACGCCGCTGACGTCGCTGCGGGGCTCGCTGGGACTGCTCGCCCTGGGTACGGCCGGAGGGCTGTCGAAGGAGGCGGCGAAGCTCCTGGAGATCGCCGAGCGCAACACGGTTCGGCTCGTCACGCTGATCAACGACATCCTGGACCTGGAGCGGCTGAGCAGTGGCCGCGTCGAGCTGCGCAAGAGGCCGGCCCCTCTGGGACCCATCCTGGCACTCGCCGTCGAGGCGGTGGGGCCGCTTGCGCAGGAAAAGGGGGTGCAGCTTGTCCTGCCAGCGGAACGACCAGACTCCACGGTGCTGGTGGACGCCGAGCGGATCGAACAGGTTCTAATCAACCTCCTCGGCAACGCCGTCAAGTTCTCGCCGTCCGGAGGCCGCGTGTGGCTGCTTGCGGACCCGCGGGCCGAATCAGCGGAGATCAGCGTCTGCGACGAGGGGCCGGGGATCCCTTCTGAGTGGCGCGAGCGGGTCTTCGAGCCGTTCCAGCAGGTCGAGGGGTCTGACTCGCGGACGAAGGGAGGCAGCGGGCTCGGCCTTGCGATCTGCAAGGCTATCGTCGAACGACACGGCGGACGAATCGGCGTCGAGCCGGGTCGTCCCACCGGCTCGCGCTTCTGGTTCACGGTTCCGCTCGTCTCATGAGGGTCCTGCTGATCGACGACGAGGACGACGTCCGCTTCACGGTGAAGCTCACGCTTGAGCGGATCGGCGGATTCGAGGTGGAGGAGGCGACGTCCGCTCCTGAGGGTGTGAGGCTTGCTCTGGCGCGGCCGCCGGACTTGGTGCTCCTGGACGTGATGATGCCCGGGATGGACGGCCCGTCGACGCTGGCGGCGCTGCGGCGGGAGCCGGATCTGGCGCGGGTCCCCGTGGTGTTCCTGACCGCAAAGGCGATGCCGTCCGAGATCGGCAGGCTCGTGGCGCTGGGCGCGGCGGACGTGATCACGAAGCCCTTCGAGCCCGCGGATCTGCCCGGGCGTGTTCGAGCGGCCCTCGAACAATGGACTGAGGCTCAGGCTCCTCCGGACTCGTCTTCCTCGTCGCCTCCGAGCGGGAAGCCGTAGCGCGCGGCCTTGCGGTAGAGCGTGCGGCGGTCAATACCGAGTATTCTGGCCGCGCGCGTGCGATTCCCTCTCGTCACGTCGAGCACGTGCTTGATGTGACGCTGCTCCATCTGCTCGAGGGTCAGTAGGTCCTCGATGGCCGGGCTGCCGGGCGACGGTTGCGGATGGCGCAGGAGGTCGAGCACGTCCGCCTCGCGAATCTGGCGGGCCCGCGCCGAGATCACCAACCGTTCGATGGTGTTCTCGAGTTCTCTGACGTTACCCGGCCATGAATGGGCTTGAAGCGCCGCCACCGCGTCCAGGGCAAGGGACACGTCCTTGCCGGCCCGGCGGCATGCATTCCGCAGGAAGGCCGCGACGAGCAGAGGAACGTCGTCACGCCTTTCGCGGAGCGAGGGCACGCGAATCACGAAGGCACTGAGGCGGTAGTAGAGATCTTGCCGGAAGCGCCGCTCCGCCACTTCCAGCTCCAGGTCACGGTTCGTCGCAGCCAGCACTCGGGTGGTCACGTGGATCGTGCGCGCCCCACCCACCGGGCGCATCTCGCCTTCCTGCAGCACACGCAGGAGGCTTACCTGCAGGGCCAGCGTCGTCTCGCCGATCTCGTCTAGGAAGATCGTGCCGCCGCTGGCCAGCTCGAAGAGGCCTTTCTTGTCGGCGACGGCCCCCGTGAAGGCACCGCGGACGTGGCCGAAGAGCTCCGAGGCAAGCAGTGCCTCGGGAATGGCCGCGCAGTTGAGAGCCTCAAAAGGACGCGAGCCGCCCCGTACGCCATGAATCGCGCGCGCTACCAGTTCCTTCCCGGTGCCCGTCTCGCCGACGATCAGCACCGGGGACCGCGCGTCGGCAGCGAGCGCGATCTGCTTGAAGACCTCGACCATTCCTGCGGTCCGCCCGACGAGACCTGGCGGTAGCGGCGGCTCGGCTGGCCCGGGGGCGGGAGGGATGTCGCCACTCGCCAGCGCCCGCTCGACGAGTGCCACGAGCGCACGAACGTCGAAGGGTTTGCTGATGTAGTCGTAGGCGCCGGCCCTCAGCCCTTCGACCGTCGTGTCCAGCGAGCCGAAGCCCGTCATGAGGATCACCTGCGTACGCGAGCGACGAGCGCGGACGGCCTTGAGGATGTCCAGGCCGTCTCGCGGCGAGCGCAGGTCGAGATCGGCCAGCACGAGGTCGAAGGCCTGCTCCTCCACCTTGCGCAATGCCTCGACGTCGTCGTGCGCGATCTCGACGGTACGGCCTCGTTGCGAGAGCGCCTGTCGCAGGACCTCGCAGAGGTCGACGTCGTCGTCCACGACCAGCAGTGGCCCCACGAGGGAATTGTAGCTCAATCGGGGCAATGTGCCCCGGATGGGGCAAGATGCCACACACTCGGAAGGAACAAGGGCAGACGCTGGCAAGACAACCGATTGCAGCTCAGTAAGTTGAATGGCGCTTGCTGGAGGAGACGACCGGCACGTTGCCTGCCCTTCACGGCGGCATGACGATCACGGAGTCCGATCGGACCGCAACGGACACTCGGGTTCTCTGCCGCCGCGCCGACGTGGAGTTGCTCGCCGGCCCTGTCGTCGGCTACCGCAGCTCGGCCGGAGCCTGCGAAGCGGTCGGCGGCCTAGTCCGGCTCTCTCGAGGCGAGTCCGAGGTGAGTCCGCCTCGCAGCTTCGGCCTGACGCCCGGAACCGCCTGTTCGGGGTCGACTAGTTTCGGCATCGAAGCAACTGACGGGCCCTACTCCGAAACGCCAACCGGGACGATGCACAAGTGAAAGGTCGGACAGAGCCATGGGCAAGATGATCGGCATTGACCTGGGCACCACCAACTCGTGCGTCGCGGTCATGGAAGGTGGTTTGCCTCAGGTGATCCCCAACCAAGAGGGCACCCGGACGACCCCCTCCACCGTCGGATTCACCGCCAAAGGCGAACGCCTGATTGGGCAGATCGCGAAGCGTCAGGCACGCACCAACCCCCAGAACACGGTCTTCGCCGTGAAGCGTCTCATCGGGCGGAAGTTCGACTCAGCGGAGGTCGAGGAAGCTCGCAGATTCCTGCCCTACCAACTGGTGCCCGCGCAGAACGGCGACGTACACGTGCAGATCGAGGGACGCCAGTACTCGCCTCCTGAGATCTCGTCCTTCGTGCTCCAGAAGCTCAAGGCGGCGGCGGAGGACTACCTGGGCGATACAGTGGAGGAGGCGATCATCACCGTCCCCGCGTACTTCAACGACCCCCAGCGGCAGGCCACGAAAGACGCGAGCCGGATCGCCGGCCTCAACGTAGCGCGCATCATCAACGAGCCAACCGCGGCCGCCCTCGCCTATGGCCTCAGGACAGGCAAGAAGAGTCAGACGGTAGCCGTCTACGACCTCGGGGGTGGCACCTTCGACATCACGATCCTCGAGATGTCAGACGGCGCCTTCATGGTCCGGGCAACGGGAGGCGACACCTACCTCGGGGGTGAGGACTTCGACCAGCGGATCATCGAGTGGCTGACCCAGGAGTTCCGGCGGGAAGCCGGGATCGACCTCCAGCAGGACCGCATGGCCCTGCAGCGCCTCAAGGAGGCAGCGGAGAAGGCAAAGTGCGAGCTGTCCACCGCGCCGCAGTCCGAGATCGTGCTCCCCTTCATCTCCGCCGACGCGTCAGGCCCCAAGCACCTCAACATCGTGCTCAACCGGCAGATGTACGAGGAGCTGACCGATGACCTGCTTCAGAAGACGATCCAACCCTGCCGTCAGTGTCTCGCCGACGCCGGCGTGAGGCCTGACCAAATCGACGACGTGCTCCTCGTCGGCGGTCAGACTCGCGGACCGAAGGTGGCCGAACTAGTCAGGAGGGTGTTCGGCAAGGAGCCGAACCGGGCGGTCAATCCGGACGAAGGTGTGGCCATGGGAGCCGCCATTCAGACCGGGATTCTGCAGGGCGAGGTCAAGGACCTCGTCCTCCTCGACGTCACGCCTCACACGCTAGGGATCGAGACGAAGGACGGGACGTTCACCGCCATCATCGAGAAGAACAGCACGATTCCGACCCGCAAGACCCGCCCCTTCACGACGGTGGCCGACAACCAGACCCGGGTCGAAATCCACGTCCTGCAGGGCGAGAGCGACATGGCGGCCTACAACAGAAGCCTGGCGAAGTTCGAGCTGACCAACATCCCGCCGGCCCCGAGAGGCGTGCCTCAGGTCGATGTCAGCTTCCAAATTGACGCCGACGGTATCTACACCGTATCCGCCCAGGACCAGACCACTGGCCGGGTGCAGCAGATGATCGTCCACCCATCGAGCGGCCTGAGCCAGGCCGAGGTTGGCCGGATGGAAGCTGAGGCGAAGGCCCGCGACGCGGAGGAGAAAGCCCACAAGGAGCGAGAGGTCCTGACTCAGCGGATCGAGGGTCTCACGGCCAACATGCTCCGCTCGATCCAGTTGATCGACCAGACCACGGACGAGGTCACGCGAGTCCTCTCGACCATCAAGAGGATTCGGACGGCAATCCAGCACAGCACACTCGAGGAGCTTCGAGCCTACCTCGCGGAGCTGGAAGAAGCGTCGAACCTGGTTGCTCGGGCGATGCTTCGGGTGGCGCGACGATGATCGACGGCGAGGCAACGACGCACTGCCCCAGGTGCGGCTCGCGCCTCGCGCAG
>Ga0316622_100004426_pt1 | contig 10323 bp, 10 predicted proteins | sample OWC_Aug_OW2_C1_D_FD_207646 | JGI IMG/M metagenome (GOLD analysis project Ga0316622, IMG submission 207646) | Wetland soil microbial communities from Old Woman Creek delta, Ohio, United States - OWC_Aug_OW2_C1_D5_C | ecosystem: Environmental > Terrestrial > Soil > Wetlands | place: USA: Ohio... | reverse complement strand
CGTAGTCGTGCTGCTCTTCGAGTTCCTGAGCGGCCCCAGCGGCCTTGTCAGCATCATGATCCGCCGCCACCGACTCAGGCACCTCCAGGCCGATATAGTGCGCATCAAAGACCGTATTGCCGAGCGCTCGGCTCAACGCCGGTGGCTCTCCGACCCGGATTCGGCCCAACTCCTGGCCCGCGAACTCCTCGCCCCGCTCCCGGATACTACGGGACCCAACGCTCCTCGCTAGCCCAGCCGAGCCGCACGGTCCCCTGTCCCGCACCGCGAATTGGCGCGCGGCCCTTCGCTCTGGCCCGCCCCTCGGCTCTGCTGCCGCGTGTCAGAAGAAGCAGACGCCGGCCCGGCCAAACGCACCGTCGTCGGCAGATGCAGACAAAGGCCCGGAGAATAGCCAAGGGACTACGCTGGAGATTGCGCTTGGGATTGCGCACTAGAGCGGCCAACCCATTGGCCATTGAAGGGCCACGCGCACCGCGCCGTCCGCTGGCCAGCGCAGAGGCCTGCACGACACGGAACTGCATGGCCTGTCCATCAGGCACCGGAACACGCTGGGCATCGCTCCTGCCATTGGCCTCTCAGACGGTCTCGGGATTGCGCCGACCAGTAGCGCTTCGAACAGCCCGAGCAATACTGCGGACTAGAGCGTATAGGGGACGAGGGAGGGCAAGAACGATCATTTCAGATATCAGATTGCAGATTGGAGACTTAGGACGAAAATCGGGCAGGACAAAATGCAACTTTAAAGTTGCACTGCCTCCTTTGAGAGCAACAGGGAGAGAACGTCCCGACAGAGGCGATCGTTCTCGTGGACAAGTGGGCCGCACGCGGCTTAGGCCCGGTAGTCCTGGCCGACATCCGCACCGGCGTCTTCAACGTCGCCGCGCCGTGAAGCCGAGCGTCGGGCGCCCGATGCTCACTAGCCACCGCTCTCGCCGGGCGAGTTTGCCTGCGCCAGGGCGTAGCTGCCAACATTGCTATAGCGGCGGCCGACAAATCCGCCTGCCGCCTGCAGAACAGACTACTTGCTGCGGCTACTCTTCTATATGATCTCTCACCCGACGGCCTCATCACCGGTCCAGGATGGACGGAGGATAGCCCCTGTTCTCGTCGTTGCCTCGCACGTGTTGCACTTCGTAGCTGAACTCGCGCTGGGCGTATGCGAATTCCTGTCGTCTCCCCAATCTTGCCCGGTTCGCGTGGGATCGTCAGGGATGCGCGAACGCAAGTTCGCCGGCAGCCCCGCCACCCTGCATTTCGCGAACCGAGGTTCGCGGCCCGGCGTTCGCTCTGCTTGGAGCTCGGTGGCACGCTGATTGCAGCCCCGCATGGCAAAGTGCGTACTATCAGTGCATCCCAAACAAACCACAGGAGGTAAGCATGCACGATATCGACAGAACGCAGGCGGAATTCGACCCGGAAGCTGACGGACTCGAAGTCGACTCCTTCGAGTTACGCGACGAGTCCGGCTACGGCGAGGTCGGCGGCGCGAGTCCGTTCAGCGAGGTCGAGGAAATGGAGCTGGCCAGCGCGCTGCTCGAGGTGACGAGCGACGCTGAGATGGACCAGTTTCTAGGTAGTCTGTTCAAGAAAGCGGTGCGTGGGATCGGCCGTTTCACACGCAGCCCGTTCGGGCGAGCACTGGGCGGAATCCTGAAAGGTGTAGCCAAGACAGTCCTTCCCCAACTTGGCTCGCAACTGGGCACGGCCGCAGGAGGTGCGCTCGCGGCAGTACCGTATGCCGGTCCGGTTCTCGGCGCCATTGGCCCTTCGGTCGGCGGAATGGTCGGCTCGCAACTGGGGACATCGGCAGCCCAGATGTTCGGTGCCGAGTTCGAGGGCATGACCCCTGAAGACCAGGAATTCGAGATTGCGCGCCGCCTTGTGAGATTGGCCGGCGCCGCAGCCACGAAACTCGGCAACACGCCCTTGAACGCCGTCGGCCAGACCGCGGTCAAGATGGCGCAGCAGGCCGCTGCTGATGCGATCCGGACCCACGCGCCGGGGTTCTTCCCCGCGGTCCGCGCAGTACAGCAGGGCGTGCAGGGCCTGGTACGAGGCAAAGGCGGAAGCGGTCGCTGGGTTCGCCGCGGCCAGACCATCGTGCTCTTCGGAGCGTGATGAACCACGCCGTGGTCGGCAGCGCGTATCGCATGCTCGCCGATGAGGCGAGAGCGCTGTTGACCCGGCTGGAAACGGTGCAGCCATTCGCCCTGCAGATGACGATGGTCCCGGCCGCCGCGGTACCGGCTCGCGCCCTTGCCGCAATCGAGCAGCATGTAGCGCGGGTACGGATTGCGGTCGGGCAACAGGTCAGGGACTACCTATCCTGGCTCGCCCGCGCCTGCCGGGGTGGCGTATCGCCGGCCGAGGCGCAGTCAGGGCTGGCCCTGCTCAGGATCAGGTTCAACCAGCTCCTGAGCCAATACGACATCTTCGCCGACGTGCTCAGCCAGCGGAGCGAGCATGACAACGGCATCTGGCTTGCCGGCCTCGACGCGGCGGCTGCCGACGCAATGGCGCTGCGCGGCGGGTTCTTCGTGCCTCCTCCTGCGGTCTGCTACTTGGACCGCGGCCGTGGCGCCGCCATCAGACGGGCCCGGACTCGACTGCCCGGCGGCGACCCGAACCCGGTGGCTGTCGTGCGGGTTCCCCGCGAACGCATGGTCGGCAGCGGGATAGCGTCGTCCCTGGTCCACGAAGTCGGCCATCAATGCTCGGCCAGCCTCGGGCTGGTCGAATCACTGCGGCCGCTCGTGCAGGGCATGCAGCGAACCCGCGGCCCGGACCGGATCGCTTGGGTGCTGTTCGAACGCTGGCTTTCAGAGGTCATTGCCGACTTCTGGGGCGTGGCCAAAGTCGGCATCGCGGCCACAACCGGACTCATCGGCGTAGTTTCGCTGCCGAGCGCATTCGTGTTCCGCGTGGCGCTGGACGACCCGCACCCGTTTCCGTGGATTCGTGTGAAGATAAGCTGTGCGCTGGGCAAGGCGCTCTATCCGCACAGCCAATGGAACAAGCTGGCCGCCCTGTGGGAGTCATTCTACCCCACGGACGGCCTCGAAGAACAGAAGAGAAGACTGCTGACGATGCTCGAATCGAACCTGGGCGCATTCGTGAACATGCTCGTGCTCCATCGGCCCAAGGCCCTGTGCGGGCACTCGCTGATGGAAGTCGTGGCTTCACCGGACCGGCACGCTCGACATCTCCAGGGGCTCTACACCTCCTGGCGAGCGACGCCGCGCCTGATGCGCCTCGCATCCCCGACGCTGGCGCTTGCCGCCGTAGGCCAGGCTAGGTTCGACGGCAGAATGTCGCCAGAGCATGAGAGCCGTACGGTCGGTGCGCTCCTGCGCCACTGGGCGCTGAGAGGCCACGGACCCGGGCAAACCGCTCGGACGACCGCGGTGCGGATGAACTCTGAGTCGGCAGTTTCCATTCAACAGGAGTAAGACATGTCAGGAAGCACAGACGAAGGCAAGGGTGAACTGAGGCCCTTGTACGACATCACGCGTACTCCCGACACCGCGGAGGTCTCGCGCGGTGAAGTGGTCACATACACGGCCAAACGTGAGGGCAAGACTGCCAACGAAGGCGATGGCACATGGGAATCCCTTACAAAAGGTCTGAGGGAGCTGCTGGCCCGTTCACCGGACAGTAGGAAGCCGACGCTCCGAATCGAGACATCGAGACTAGTGGCGGGCGAGGGCTACGATGTCATCTATAGTCCCAACAACCCTCTCGATGGTGTCTGTATACCGGGAACAGTGAGACACTTCGAAATCAGGAGCGAGAAGCCGGCGCCTCCTCCGGGCGGGACGCAGCGCGTGACCGTGACCATGGCAAGGGTCGCCGGAACGCCGCCGGCGGACGCGGCCCTATGGGTCCTCATCAGAACCAGCACTGACGGGCTGGCCGTCAGCCAGTTCGCGGCCGAGTACCACAACCACAAGCAGAGCGGAAATCCGATGGCCGAGTACCAGAACTTGAGGACGCTTCTGGACAATCACATGCTGGCGAACTGCGGCGTCCTTCTGGGCGGCAAGAAGCCCATGATGCTGAACAACAAGACACCCGTAGGGCTCGAATCCGAGGACGAGCTGTTCAGCAGTGAGAAGCCTGAGGACCTGTGGAAGAAGTACACCCATGATGAGGTCTACAAGAAGACGTGGGAAGCGCTCAAGAAGGACGAGCCTGTCCTAATCGAACTCATCTACTGCTACTGGTTGGAGGAAGGGATGCTCTGCCAATCTGTCAATGCGGTGAGCGCGCGCTTCCAGAACCGGCGCGTCGGGTTGCGCGACCCGCTGGTGAACCTGACCACTGACCCGCTGCGGCCGCTCAGCAACCTGCTCTGGGGCTACATCCAGGACGAACAGCACCGCTTGACAGTCCAACGTCGCGCCTATGAATACGACCACCAGTACGGCTTGCGGCTCGAAGGCAGGGCCGTTGCCGGTCTGATCCCAGCGGACAGCCGGTCCAGCTTCCTCGAGTCGTTCCACAACCTGCTCAACACCTGCACCACCTTCTACGACCAGGACGCCGACACGACGGTCCACGCGGACGGTTTCCCGGTTCTGAGCGCTCTGAAGGACGTCCACCTGGTTCTGAGGCAGGGCATGCAGAACCAGTACGGCGACCTCACATGGACTGCACGCAGGGAACTGATGTTGCAGAAGTACGTCATGGCACAGGATGAAATGCGCCAGTTCCTGCCCAGCAGGCCGTCGGTTGCCTATCCAGAGACCTGGATGGCCCAGGTTGACACCATGAAGAAGCTGCAGGGTTGGACCGACGTGTCCGTGCTGCACTTTTACGACCTCGCCCGGTTCGGAGAGAAGCTGCTTCTCTCTATCCGCTTCGGCAACTGGACCGACGTTACGGACCGCGAGGTTGCGGCAGCCTGGGCACGTCACTGGCAGTCCGAAGTCCTTGGGTACATCCACGCCTACCGCACGGCCACCGGCGTGGACCTTGCGACCAAGGCAGATGCCATGATGCCGTCGGTGCTGTTGCGCCGGCGGCTGGAGGAGCAGAGGCGGGCGGGGTGAGCAGGACCTGGCGTGCTGGACTTCACTTCAGCTCTCTACCTGGGGCTGAGGCACGGGCATGCGGAACTCGAACCCTGGCCGGCTCTGACGGCCGGGGCTCCCGCGGCCCTGGTTCCGCCCCCCGGTGAACAGGAAGTAGCCCGGTCGCTGTCCACACTCGTGGGCTGCGACCGGGCGGTCCTTGCGCCCTCGACCCTGCACCTGTTCAGCGATGTGTTCGATGTCTGGCCTGCATCGCGGCTCCATCTCTGCATCGACAGCGGTGTCTACCCGATCGCGTCATGGGGCACTGCCCGCGCCCGTCTCGCCGGTGCCGTCGCGGAGCGGTTCGCCCACTTCGACCCGAACTCGCTGCGCCGCGCCGCACGCCGGGCGCGCCGAGCCGGAAGGACTCCGGTCGTGGTGACCGATGGCCTCTGCCTGGCCAGTGGCCGGGTTGCGCCGCTGCCCGAGTACGTCGACGCGGTCGAAGCCCATGGCGGCTACGTCGTGGTGGACGACACCCAAGCGCTGGGAGTCCTGGGAAGCTCGCCCAGCGCCCGAGCTCCGTACGGCCTCGGCGGCGGCGGGACCAAGCAGGTGCACGGGGTGTGCAGCGACCGGGTCGTGCTGGCAAGTTCGCTCGCCAAGGGCTTTGGCGCGCCGCTGGCAGCCCTGGCCGGCCCAGCCGAGTTCGTCCGGCGGTTCGTCGCCGCCAGCAAGACCAGGGTCAACTGCGGCCCGCCCTCGGCGGCGGCGATTGCGGCTGCCTGCCGCGCCCTCGCCGTGAACCGCGCCACGGGCGACCGGCTGCGGCAGCGGCTGACAAGCCTGGTGCGCCAGTTCCGGCTTGGCTTGGCGCGGGCCGGGCTCCGGCTCTCGGGCGGCATCCTGCCCGTGCAGAGCCTGGTTTGGCCATACTCCTCTGCCGCCCTTCGCTTCCACGATGCGCTGCTCCGGCACGGAGTTGCCGCGGTCGCCCACCGGCGGAACGGGTCGGCGCGGGTGAGCTTCCTGATACGTGCGGACCATACCGCGTGTGAGATTGATGAGGCGGTGCTGCGGACTACCTGGGCTATCCGGGTGGTCCGTGCCCGCGACCGAAAGGAGGAATGCTGTGCGTAGAGACTACAGAGAGGAGGATCTGCTCTCTTTCCTGGCCGGCGAGAGCGAGGATTGGCCCGGGGCTGCCGAACTGGAGGCTCTCGAGCCTGAGGCCGGACGTTGCACCGACGGCTATGTTTGCTGGTTCCAACGGGCGCTGAACCGCATCTTGGGGCTGAGGCTGGCAGAGGACGGCGTGATGGGTCCGATGACCCGCACTGCGGTCAGATCATTCCAGCAGAAGAACGGCCTGACTGCGGACGGCTGTGTCGGACCGGCGACGGAGCGCTTGCTTGTGGCCCGTGGTGCAGGCTCACCTCCAGCCAGGAGGACTCTCTATCCTGCCGTCAACGTCCAGCTTCCGCGGTCAGGACCTGGCTTCTATTGCTACGCGTCGCCGGCTCGACAATATGGTCTGGCGGCGACGATCAGTGCGCTGCAGTCCGCGGGGAGTGCTTGGCAGTCCATGCATCCGGAGTGGCCCCGCATCGGCATCGGCGACCTAAGCCTGCAGGGCGGCGGCTACATGTGCCCCCACGAGTCACACCAGCGCGGTGCGGAAGTCGACCTCAGGCCGGTGCAGACCGACGGAGGCGAGGCGCCCGTCGATATCGGCCAGTGTGCCTACGACCGGGCGCGCACGCTCGCGCTTGTCGACCACATAATCAGCAATGGCGTGCTGCCGGTACATAGAATCTACTTCAGCGACCCGTGCATCCACAAGGCGCGTTCCGTGGTCAGACCCTTGGCCGGACACTCGAATCACCTCCATGTTCGCTTCGCTGTCCCGCAACCGACCAGCCAAGAGGTCAGCCGGATCAGCGACGCATACGAGTGGGATGGTCGATACGATGGTTTCAACACCGCCCGTCCCAGCCGGAGCTTCGTTCGTCGGTGTCGTTTCCCCGGACGCTGTGACCCGTACGATCCGGCCCGCCTCACGCCAGCAATTGCGGCGTGAGCGTGGTCATCGACTGTCACTGTCATGCTGTGCGCGGCGCCGGCGCGCAGGGGCAGTTGCTGAAGCGCTACCTGCGTCGGGCCGCAGCCGCAGGGATCGAACGCACTGTGTTGTTCGCCAACCTGGAGCAAGACTACGCGGCGGCGAATGAGCATGTCGCCGATCTTGTGCGCACGTCGCAGGGCCGTCTGCACGGATTCGCATTCGTCCACGCCGGACGGGACCGTGGCCGCATACGAAGCATGGTTGAACGAGCGGTGACTGTGCACGGGTTCTGCGGCATCAAGGTGCACCGCCACGATGCGCCCATCAGCGCCGAGGTGTGTGAGGCGGCGCGGGAGTTCGCTGTCCCCATCTTGTATGACATCATGGGGCATGTTCAGGAAGTGGACACACTCGCCAACTCCTGCCCGGACGTCAGCTTCATTGTTCCGCATCTGGGGGCGTTCGCGGACGACCAGTCGGTGCAGGTAGCCTTCATATCAAGACTGGCGCGCTATCCAAACGTCTACACGGACAGCTCAGGGGTCAGGTTCTTTGACATGCTTCGGCGGGCGGTCGAGCACGCAGGCCCACAGAAGCTGCTGTTCGGCTCTGACGGGCCCTGGCTACATCCCGGGCTCGAACTGGAGAAGATCCGGATGCTCAATCTGCCGCGTAGCGACGAGCAGCTTGTGCTGGCGCGCAACTGGCTGACGATCACGGCGCGCGTACGGGCTACCCACTGAGTACGCTGGCTACGCCAGCTTCTGCGAACTCGCCTGCTCCTCGTCGTCGACCGACTCGCCGGGCTCGGTCAGACGCAGGTCCGGCTCGACCGCGTCGCGGCGCTGGACGTACTTCTGTATCGCCCTGGGCGTGACGCGCAGGAGTCCGGCCGCAGCCGCCGGGTCATGTCCTGACACTCGAAGAGCTTCCTCATAGAGCGCATCTCCGACCCGGCTCAGCGCCGCCGACCGGCCTTCTCCGGTGCCCACTGCCCGGCTCACCCAGGCGCGCAATTCGCCGGCGCACGTATCATCGGACGCTGACTCGGCTCGACGCCGCTCCTGCACAGGCAGGTCGCCCCAGCCCAGAGGGCCCGTCCCGACGTGCCGGTGCATCATCGCGGTCACCAACTGACGCAGCTCTCTGACATTGCCCGGGTAGTCCCGGTGTTTCAGGTAGTCGAGCACGGGGTCGCTGACCTGCGGCGGGTTCTGCCGGCTGAGTTGCGCGATAAAGCGCTCGACAAGCGGGCCGATGTCGCCCGTCCGTTCCCGCAGCGACGGCAGGTTGATCGTAACGGTTGAAACCCGGTAGTACAGGTCACTGCGGAAGCTGCCATTTGCCACCTCGGCGGCGAGGTCCTTTCCCGAGGCACAGACGAGCCGGAAATCGGCCGTACGCCAGACGTTTCCACCGACGCGGCGGAAGCTGCGTTCCTGCACTGCACGCAGCAGTTGAGGTTGGAGTTCACGCGGGAGCTCGCCGATCTCGTCGAGAAACAGGGTCCCGCCGTGCGCCTGCGCTATGACGCCATCGCGGTCAGCGACGGCACCGGTGAAAGCACCCCGCTCGTGGCCGAACAGCTCGCTACCAGCAAGGGTCGGGACAATCGTCGTGCAATCGAACGTGGTCGGCGTACGGAGGACGTCGGTTTCGCCACACGCAACCGTATACAGCGCCCTCGCCGCCAGCTCCTTCCCAGTTCCCGTCTCGCCGACGATCAGCACGGGCTTGTCCCGGTCCAAGTACAGGGCGGCCTCGACGAGTTGGCGCAGCGTCCCAGTCCATGCCGGGCTATGCCCGACCAGTCTGGCCCGAAGTCTTGCGACCCATTCGTCCACGTCGTTCCACCGCGCTAGCCGCGCGCGGACGTCCTCGGCACGACTCGCAGTCCAGCAAATGATGTCCTCGGCGCCTGAGTTTAGAACTGCAATCGCTGCTGCAGGATTGGCGGCCTCTTTGTAGGTGATGCAGAGTACTCGCCTGCCTTCCCCGACCGCCCGTCTGACCGCCTCGGGAGCCGATTCGTCGACTCGCTCCAGGAACAGCAGAAGCGGGACACCGTTCGGGTCCCCTTTGTCAGGCTGGATAACGACGCCCGCATCCGCCAGAGCGGTCTCGACCTTCCGAACTTCGACCGGTGAGTCGAAAGACCTAAGGCAGACTCCCCGTGTACTTCGTACCACGCCTCCTCCTGTCGGGTCGGTTCACCCTGCACTTCCCTGAATCGAGCCCAAGATGATTCGGACCGGGTCGGCCCGGACGGGCGCTGCACTCGGTCCCGCCTCGTCGAATCCGGGGCAAGCGGTTGGCCATAGCCAGCCACGGTCCCGAACGTCTCTGCGTGCCGGCCTGTACGACCACGCGGGTTGACGCTTGTGACTCCTCTGCGTCTGCGTGGCCGTGGCCACGGTCTGCGCAACGGACGCGGACATCGCTGATACTCCTCTCACCGACGCACACGGCCCTCCCCGTCACGACGCTCGGTCGTCCGGGCCAAGGAGGCAACCAGGAGCCGGAACGAGTTTCTGCCGAGACCGGACACGGATGCTCCGGCCAGGCGTGCGGTTCGTACTAGTTGTCTGATGTGACGGTAGTTGGAAGTGGCCCCAAGGACCCTGGCCCCTTATACGCCATAGGACCTCGGCGCTGCACCTTCGACCTTGCCCTTAAGTCAAAGAGCTACTGCCCTGCGCCCTATTCTCGCCCATCGACCCGTCATGTCAAGCCCGGCAGGGGCATTTGTTGGACTGCTCGTGTGGCTCTGTTAGAAGCGAGGCACGGCGCATGAATGAACGACCCTGTCTCTCGTGTCACCAGGAAGGACTCGGGGGGGACTGAGCATGTCAACCGCGGCAGGACGAACCAGATGCCGCCCTTGAGTAGCCGAGCCGACAGGAAGCTACCGCCTGTGACAAGCTCCCCAGTCAGTGCCTCTACGCCGACCCGAGTCAACTGCTTGACGTCGCCAACGCGCATGCCGGTTGTGGTCACTCAGTTCTCGGTGGCAGGAACTTGCGGCGGCTCAGCCGCGTTCCGAGGCCGCCTCATTCGCGCGCAGTTGGTCAGTACTTACGCGCCGGGAGTCGGGCCGGGGAGCCCTGACGGCCGGAAATTGACAGCGGCACAACTGCAGCTAAGCTGATTCCCTCTGACCTGATGTCGACCCTGTTACTTATCGCCCTGCTGCTCAATCTGACCCCGCCCGGGTCGGTCGTTGCTGCGGACGTGCCGAAT
>Ga0316622_100004425_pt1 | contig 10323 bp, 10 predicted proteins | sample OWC_Aug_OW2_C1_D_FD_207646 | JGI IMG/M metagenome (GOLD analysis project Ga0316622, IMG submission 207646) | Wetland soil microbial communities from Old Woman Creek delta, Ohio, United States - OWC_Aug_OW2_C1_D5_C | ecosystem: Environmental > Terrestrial > Soil > Wetlands | place: USA: Ohio... | reverse complement strand
GCTGAGTCGCCGCTGCACGGGGCGGGGCGGCGCCGCTTATCTTCCCCGCCATGCCGATCGCTTCACTCGCACGCCGCGGCGCAGCCCTCGGGCTCGCCGCGGTCGTCACGCTGCCCACCGAGGCGCCGCGCCCGCCGCAGCTCGAGGTGCTGGTCGTCATCGACCAGTTCCGCGGCGACTACTTCGACCGCTACGGCGCCGCCTTTCGCGGCGGGCTCGCGCGGTTCTCGCGCGAGGGCGTCGTCTTCACCGATGCCCATCAGGACCACGCCATCACCGAGACCGCGCCCGGCCATGCCACCACGCTCTCGGGGCGGTCGCCCGCGAGCACCGGCATCCTCGCCAACCGGCTTGGCGTCCTCGACAGCGCGTCACCCCTGCTCGGGGTGAAGGGCCCAGGTGCCTCGCCGCACCGCTTTCAGGGCACCACCCTCGCCGACTGGCTTCGCGCTCGCGACCCCCAGACTCGCGTCCTGTCGGTGTCCAGGAAGGACCGTGGAGCGATCCTGCCCATCGGGCGTGCGAAGGCCGACGTGTACTGGTACGAATCGGGTCGCTTCACCGCGAGCACCTGGTACCGGCCGGCCCTGCCCGCCTGGCTCGACGCGTGGAATGCGCGGCGCGGTGCGGCCAGGCTCGCGGGACGCTCGTGGACGCTCTCCCGGCCCGCGTCGGAGTATCCCGAGCCCGACTCCATGCCGTACGAGAACGGTGGACGGAGCGTCACGTTCCCGCACCGCTTCCCGGCGGACACCCCGGCGACGGAAGGTGCCGTCGTGGTGTCGCCCTGGGCGGATTCGCTCACGCTCGACGTCGCGCTCGAGGGCGTTCGCGCACTGCAGCTGGGCCGTCGCGCCGGCACCGACCTGCTTGTCGTTTCCCTCTCGGCCACCGACGCCGTGGGCCACCGCTATGGCCCCGATTCGCGTGAGCTCCGCGATCAGCTCCTGCGCCTCGACGGGTGGCTTGGCGCCTTCCTCGATTCGCTCGCCGCGCTCGTGCCCGCCGAGCGCACCGTGTTCGTGCTCACGGCAGACCACGGCGTGCAGCCGTTCCCGGAGCGGGGCGCCGGCGGGCGCGCATCGCTCACGGCGCTGCTGCGCGACACCCGCGGGACGCTGCAGCGGGCCCACGGCGCGGCATTCGGTCTCGACGACGAGTCGGGCCTCGTGCTGGCCGACACGACGGCGCTCCGGGCGAAGGGCGTGAGCCCCGACAGCCTGGCGGAGCTGCTGGCGCGGGCCGCCGAGCGGCTCCCCGGCGTGCGGCAGGTGTTCACGCCGGCGCGTCTCGCCGCCGCGGCCTCGCGCGACGAGGAAGCGCGCCTGTGGCGCAAGGCCATTCCCGGCACGCAGCCTTGGCTCATCGCCGTGTCCCTGCAGCCCGACTGGCAGTGGGGCGATGGCCCGGGATCCACGGGCCACGGCACCACGAACCGGCAGGACACCCACGTGGCGCTCGCGGTGCTGCGGCCCGGCGTGTCGCCCGCTCGCGTGACGCGGCGCGTGACGACCGAGGACATCGGCCCCACGCTCGCGGCGCTGGCCGGCGTCCGTCCGGGCGAGCCGGTGACGGGCCAGGTGCTGCAGGAGGTCATCGACGCGAGGGCGACATCCCGATGAGCGCGGAATTCCCGAAGCTGCCCTGCTGGCCCTGCCCGCACCAATCGACCTGCTGTTCCTACGGCACCACGCTCAGCGAGGACGAGGCGGCGCTCGTCGCGAAGCACCACGGTCGCGAACTCATCTACCGCACCCGCTGGGGCGAGTGGCGCACCCGCGTGAGGAAGGGACGCTGCGTCTTCCTCGAGGGCAACGGCTGCCGCATCCACGCCAAGCCGTACTATCCGGCCGTGTGCCGGGGATTTCCCTGGACCGACGCCGAGACCGGCGGCCCGTACGAGTACGACCAGTCCATCTGTCCCGAGTTCGTCCGGCAGCCCGAGCTGGTGCAGCTCGGTCGCGCCGTCCACCACGCACGCTTCCTCCAGCCACGCGACCCGTCCTGAGGTCGCGCTCGGTGCCCCCCATGCGTCGACGTCCGTTCCTGCTGCCCGCCCTGCTCCTCATGACCGCTTCGAGCGCTGCCGCGCAGGCGGGCACGCCGCTCGAGCGCGCGCGTCGAATCCTCAGGGAGGCGCCCCTCATCGACGGCCACAACGACGTGGTCTGGGAGATCCGCACCAGCAAGACGGCGCCCTTCGACGTGGACGCGTACGACCTCGGCAAGCGGACCTCGGGGCACACCGACGTCGCGCGGCTCGCGGCGGGCGGCGTCGGCGCCCAGTTCTGGTCCATCTACGTGCCGGGCGACATCGAGGGCGGCCGCTACGCCCGCACCCAGCTCGAGGAGTTCGACATCGCCCGGCGCATGGTGGCGAAGTACCCCGACCACCTCACGCTGGCCGTCTCGTCCGCCGACATCGACCGCGCCATGAAGGACCGGAAGGTCGCCTCGCTCCTCGGCATGGAGGGCGGCCACGCCATCGAGAACTCGCTTGGCGCCTTGCGGGCCTACTACGACCTTGGTGCGCGCTACATGACGCTCACCCACAACGTCACGCTCGACTGGGCCGATGCCGCCAACGACACCGCGAAGCACGGCGGCCTGACGCCGTTCGGCCGGGAGGTGGTCCGCGAGATGAACCGGCTGGGCATGCTGGTGGACCTCTCGCACGTCTCGCCGGGGGTCATGAGCAACGCCCTGGACGTGTCGGAGGCCCCGGTCATCTTCTCGCACTCGTCGGCCCGCGCGCTCGCGGACGTGCCGCGCAACGTGCCGGACTCGATCCTCGCGCGCCTGCCGAAGAACGGCGGCGTGGTCATGGTGACGTTCGTGCCCGGCTTCGTGTCCCAGGAGCTGGTCGAGTGGGAGCGGGATGCTTCCAGGGCCCGCAAGGAGTTCTCGGGCGACAGCGCCCAGCGGCGCGCGCAGTGGCAGGAATACCGGCAGGCGCACCCGCGCCCGCGCGCCACCCTGGGGCAGGTGGCCGACCACATCGACCACGTGCGCAAGGTGGCGGGCGTGGATCACGTGGGCATCGGCAGCGACTTCGATGGCGTGGAGGAACTGCCGGTCGGTCTCGAGGACGTGTCGAAGTACCCGGACCTGATCGCCGAGTTGGCGCGGCGCGGCTGGAGCGACGACGACCTCAGGAAGCTGTCGCGCGGCAACGTCCTGCGTGCCCTCAGGCAGGCGGAGGAAGTGGCGGCCCGTCTCCGGAAGACGCGGGCGCCGTCGGTTCGGACCATCGAGTCGCTCGACGGCGCAGGAGCACGATCGACCCCATGACCAGCGCGATCGTCGCGAACGCGAACCACTGCAGCATGTAGCTCAGGTGCGAGCCGTCGTCGAGTGCGCGCGGCGGCTGGCGGCGCGGGAAGCGCGGAAGCCCGGGCGCGGGCGACTGCAGGATCGCCACGTCGAGGATGGGATAGGGCAGCCGGCGCGCGAGTGCCGCCGCATCCAGGCGGACCCACGACGTGCGCCCGTCCCGTTCCGCCGGCCGCCCGCTGTCGGGGCTCGCGTCGAGCGCCAGTGCGATGCCTTCCACCTCCTGCGCGCCCGGCTCGCGCAACGAGTCGAGATAGGGAACGCTCAGGCCATCGGGCGTGGGCACGAACCCCCGGATGACCATCACCGCCGTGTCGCTTCCGGCCAGGCGCAGCGGCGTCGCCACCAGCACGCCGGGTACCTCGTTCACGACCTGGTTCCGCAGCAGCATGTCGTTGCCGGCGTCGTAGTAGCCCCGGGCGCGGACGCGCCGGTCGGGCAGGGGGCCGTGCACGGTCCCGAGGTCCACCACCGGTTCGCGGCGACGTGCCTCGATCGTGGCATTCCGCGCCCGGCGCTCCTGCAGGCGGCTGCGCTGCCAGACGCCAAGTCGCAGGCAGACGGCCGCGAGGAGCAGGGAGATCAGGAAGAAGACGGTGCGCGCGCGCGGAGACATGCCTGTCTTGGCTGGTGGACAGTCGCTGGGGACCGCAGGACGGGAGCGCGCCTCGGCGCGCGTCATCCGCAAACATAGTCACGACCTGCGGGCTGGCTCGCGGCTTGCTTTGGCGAGGAGGGGATCGACCTTTGCTGTCCTCGGCTCACCGTCTGGATGGAGGCCATTCATGAAGCGCATGCTCACGCTCGCCGTGCTGGCCGTCCTGGTCGGGACGCCGCTCGCGGCGCAGCAGACCCGGCCGGGACTCGCCGAGGCGCAGGCGCCCCCGCTGCGCCGCGGCGTCTACTTCCAGCTCGGCTTCGGCGGCGGCCAGGAGCAGCTCGATCTCGACTGGGACAACCTGGGCTACTCCGATCCACTCTGGGCCCTGACGTTCAACTTCCGCGGCGGCTTCACGGCCCACCCGAACGTGCGCCTCGGCGCCGACTTCCACAGCTGGATCCGGCCCGATGGCCCCGTCACCGAGACGGCCTCCAGCATCATGCCCAACGTGCAGCTCTACCCGCTGCGGAACTACGGCCTGCACATCCGCGGCGGCGCTGGCTACGCGTGGAGCTCGATCAGCACGAACGAGGCGTGGTCGTCCTCCATCACCTACGGCGGCTGGGGCACCAACCTCGGCGCGGGCTGGGAATTCCCGCTCAGCCGGAAGCTCGCCCTCACCCCGACGTTCGACTGGTACCAGTACTGGATCGACAATGGCCAGATCGGATCGTACACCGAGCGCATCCTCGCGGTCGGTCTCGGAGTGACGTTCCAGCTGTACTGACACAGGGTTGACCGACCCCACCAGGGCCTGTATCCTTCCGCGCTTGTCGCCCTGGTGGTGAAACTGGTAGACACGCTATCTTGAGGGGGTAGTGCCGAAAGGCGTCGCGGTTCGAATCCGCGCCAGGGCATTGAGAGCATCACTGGCCACTGTAGCTCAGGGGTAGAGCTCTCGATTCGTAATCGAGCGGTCGTCGGTTCAATTCCGACCAGTGGCTCTTCGCCGGCCCCGGACGACAGTCCGGGGCCGATGTGTTTCGGGGCGGCTCGCGAGAGCCGCCCCGATGCGCGTTCAGCGGCCGCCGCGAGTCACCGGCGCCGGAAGCGTCTGCGTCAGCAGCTCGAACGTCCCCTTGCTGGGCGTGCCGACGGCGTAGATGGCGTAGAAGGTCTGGGGCCGCGGCTGCACGGCGAGCGTCGCGGCATCGATGCCCGTGCCGGCCGGCTGGATCGCGACCGTGTACTTGGTGGGCAGGATGCCGGCCGTCCCCTGCAGGCCGTTGGTCACGCCCGCGAACGGGATGCTGGTGCGCCCGGCGGGACCCGTCACGGCGATGTCCACCGCGCCGAAGGCCGCCGTGTGGCGCGCGCTCACGTTGACGCGCGACGGCGGGAACGCGTCGACGGCGTTGGTGAACACGCTCGCCGTCGGCGTGCCGGCCGCGCTCAGGTGCGCGATGATCGAGTAGCTGGTGCCGCCGGCGAGCACGACGCCGTTGGCCGTGATGACCGGCGTGCCGGTGCAGGGCGTGGCACCCGGCAGGCGGACCACGATGTTGTAGCTGCCGGCCGGCAGCGCGATCGGGCTGGTGATGGTGCGAAACGTGAACCCGGGCAGCGCGCACGCGCCGTTCACCGACACGTCCACCGGCAGTGCCGCCGAAAGCCCGAGGTCGGTGCCGTTGATGCCGTGAATGACGCTGACCGAGGCGTCGCTGCTGGTCGCGGACGAGAGCTTCGGCTCCACGATGACCACGTCGGCCTCGGCGGTCGTGCCGATGGCCTCCGGCGTGGTGGTGTCGCTGTTGCAGGCCGCGAGCGCGAGGCCGGCGAGGAGGATGAGTGGCTGCGAGACGCGCATTGTCGGAACTCCGAGCAAGGTGTGTGCAGGGTGCGGTGTTCGTGGGCCAGGCCCGAAGGCCGTGCCCGGACGGGGTAACTCCGACATGTACTCAGGCAGATCGTCCTGGTTCCATCCTGCGGAGTGCTCGCCCGCAGGCGGCCGGGCGGGCTTCCACCCGTTAACATGTTGTCGTGAAGTGATTTGACGGGCTGGGGCGGAGCCGTCTGGTCCGGGCGTGGGGAGGTCTGCGAGCCGTGCCCTTTCGCACCCCGGACGCCGGGGCTACAATACCGCTCCTTTTTGACGGGACGTAGCGCAGTCCGGTAGCGCACCTGAATGGGGTTCAGGGGGTCGCGGGTTCGAATCCCGCCGTCCCGATGACACGCGAACGGGCCGACCCAATGGGTCGGCCCGTTCGCATTGCCGCGCGCGTGGCGCCGGGCGGCTCAGGCGGCGCGACGCAGCTGCACGTCGCCGTTCACCGTCTCGAGGCGCAGCTGCCGGCCCCCCTTGCCGATGGTCCCCTTGATCCGCTGCGGCGACATCTTGCCCTGCAGCGTGAGGGGGAAGTCGCTCGAGATGCTGCCGTTCAGCGTGCTGGCCTCGACGTCGAGATCGGTGGGCTGCGGCATCTCGACGGTCACGCTGCCGTTGACCGTCCGCGCCTCGAGCCGGCCATCCCAGGCGGCGGACCCGATGCGCAGGCGCACGGAGCCGTTCACGGTGCTGGCGCTGCCGACCCCCGTCGTGGCGAGCACGATGGCGCCGTTGACCGTGGAGACCTCCGCGTCGGCCCGGAGGCCCTGCGCGTCGATCCCGCCGTTGACCGTTCCGCCCTCGAAGCGCACCTTCGCCGGCACCTCGACGGTGAAGTCCACCACCACGTCGTCGCCGCGGTCATCGTCGTCGGAGCGACCCTTCCGGCCCTTGTTGCCCGACGCGCAGTCGTCGCCCGAGCCACCGGGATAGATGGCGCAGATGGTGACGCCCCCGGCGTGCTCCTCCACCTTGACCCGCACCGACGACACGTCGCCCTTCTTCGCGCGCTTCGTGGCGTGCACCACGGCTTCGTCCCCCTTGGCGGCGGTGACGCGGATGTCGCCGTTGATGCCGCGGATCTCGAGCGTCTTGCCCGCGGCGAGGCGGCCTTTCCATTCGAACGAGTCGTCGGACGTCTGGGCCTCCAGCGCGGTGGCGCCGAGCAGCATCGCGGGGACGAGGAGCAGGAACGGTCGCATCGGAGTCTCCGGTCGGTGGATGAGGATCAGTTCTTGTTGCCGGGCCGCGCGCCGGGCTTGAGCAGCCGGATGTCACCGCTGAACGACTCGAGGTCGATCGCGGCCCCGCCGGCGCCCAGCGTGAAGCTGAGCCGCTTGGAGCGACCGGTCGGTCCCTGCAGCGTCACGGGAAAGTCGGACTCGAAGGAGCCGTTGAAGGTGTTGACGCGGATGGTGGCGTCGGCGTTGGCCGGCACGGCCACGCGCACGTCACCCTGGTGCGAGGTGAAGCCGTAGCTGCCGCCCTTGCGGATCTCGCCGTCGAACGCGATGTCGCCGTTGACGGTGCTGGCCTCGACGTTGCTGCCGCGGATGCGCTCGAGCGTCACGTCGCCGTTGATGGTCTCCGCCGACACGTCGCCGGTCACGTCGCGCACGGTGATGCCGTCGTTGACCGAGTTCACCTGCACCTTGCCGTTCACGCCGGTCACGGTGACGCTGCCCTCCACCGATGTGAGGGTCGCCGCCCCCTCGCCGCCGCTCGCCACCACGTCGCCCTGCACCGTCTCCACGCGCATGGCGCAGCGACAGCCCTCGATCGTCACGTCGAGTTCGACGCCGCTCACCTCGACCGCCATGCCGATGGGGACGGTCACGACGAGGTCGGCAGCGCCGGCGACGCCGTAGCGGCCGCTCGTCGCCACCGAGACCACGCCGCCCCGGCTCTCCACCTCGAGGTTGTCGCGTCGCCCCGTGGCCCCCTCGACCTTCACCGCGTCGCGGTTCCAGCTGCGCACGATGACGGATCCGGCGAAGGCGTCGATCTCGAGACGCTGGCTCTTCGTGGCCGGCACCGTGGTGTCGGCGGCGAACGTGGCGAGGGCGAGCGCGAATGCGGTGATCACCTTGGGACTCCTCTCAGCTCTGGGACTGGACGATGCGAGCGGCGGTGCGCAGCAGCTCGACCTTCCGGCGTTCGGTGTCGGCGAGGTGCCGGCTCACGTAGGCGTTGGACGGATCGGCGGCGAGCGCACGCTGGGCCTCTGCGATCGCGGTGTCGATGCGGGCCAGGTTCTCGGTCACGATGCGCACCGTGGCGCTGTCGAGGTGCGACTCGCCTGCACGGACGATCTGCTCGAGCTCGGCCACGGCGGCATCGGTGCCGCGCGGACGCTCGGATACGGTGCGTGTCGTGGCGGGGCCCCCCGCCGCCTCCCCCGTGGCCACCGCAGCCGGCGCGTCGCCCGGACGCCCGGCGAGGGCGAGCCACGTCATGCCGCTGCCGATGGCCGCGAAGAGCGCTGCCGCGGCCGCCCACCGCATCCATGCCGGCGTGGGCCGCACGCCGCGTGGCCGCAGCGGAAGCACGCCGCGGGTGCGCTGGGCCACCTCGGGCCACAGGTCGCGCGCGGGCGGGAGGTCGGGCAGCGCGCGGGCGGTCGCCACCACGGCGCGCAGCTCCTCGAGCACCGCGCGGCAGGCGGGGCAACCCTCGAGATGCACCTCGAGCGCGAGCCGCTCGTCGTGCGCGAGCTCGCCGTCGAGGTACTCGGAGAGCCGGTCGGTCCAGGGGTCGGTGGTGCTCATGATGCCGTGCCTATCTCGTGAGGTGACCGCGCAGCGCCATCCGCGCGCGGTGCAGCTGGGACTTCGACGTGCCGACGTTGATGGAGAGCATCCCGGCGATCTCCTCGTGCTTGTAGCCCTCGACGTCGTGCAGGATGAACACCTCGCGTGCCCCATCGGGCAGCCGGGCCATCGCGCGCTCCATGTCCATGGCCACCTCCGGGCTCTCCCGCCGGGCCGTCACGCCCGCGAGGCCGGTGTCGTCGTCCTCGTACCGCTTGCGCCGCGTGCCCAGCTCGGCGCGCCGTTCCAGCATCAGGTTCACCGCCAGCCGGTGGAGCCACGTCCCGAACGCCGCCTCGCCGCGGAACGTCCCGAGCTTCTGCCAGGCCTTCACGAACACGTCCTGCGTGAGCTCCTCCGCATCGGCGTCGGGGACCATCCGCCGGACCAGGCCGTGCACCCGGGTCACGTGCTGGCGGTACAGCCGCTCGAAGGCGCGACCGTCCCCGCTCTGGGCGAGCGTGACCTCGATGGTCTCGTCGTCGGACCGGAAACTCGGTCGCTCGGCGGGAAGGGGCAGGGTCGGGGCTCCGGGCCAGGGTCTCGCCGTCACATCGGGTTGGATGGGACGGGGGCCGGAAAGGTTGTCGCGGGGGTTTTATCTTGCCTCCCCAATACTACCCAGCGCCCCGGAGCCGCTCATGTCCGCCGTCGCCCCAGCCCGGACGATCACCGCCCCTCGTGGCACCAGCCTCTCGTGCAAGGGCTGGCACCAGGAGGCGGCGCTCCGGATGCTCATGAACAACCTCGATCCCGCCGTGGCGGAGCGGCCCGAGGACCTCGTGGTGTACGGCGGGAGCGGCAAGGCGGCCCGGAACTGGGCGGCCTACGACGCCATCGTGGCCACCCTCCGGCGGCTGGAGAACGACGAGACCCTGCTGGTCCAGAGCGGCAAGCCCGTGGGGGTGTTCCGCACCCACGACGAGGCCCCGCGCGTGCTCATCGCAAACGCCCACCTGGTGCCCCGCTGGGCCACCTGGGACGAGTTCCGCCGGCTCGAGGCGATGGGCCTCACCATGTACGGCCAGATGACGGCCGGCAGCTGGATCTACATCGGCACGCAGGGCATCCTGCAGGGCACCTACGAGACGTTCGCCGAGTGCGCTCGTCAGCATTTCGGGGGCACCCTCGAGGGCCGGCTGGTGGTGACCGGCGGCCTCGGCGGCATGGGTGGTGCCCAGCCCCTCGCCGCCACGATGAACGGCGCGGCCTTCCTCGGCGTGGACGTCGACCCGGAGCGGGTGCGCCGCCGGGTCGAGACGGGCTACTGCGATCGGCTCGAGACCGATCTCGACCGGGCGCTCGCGCTGGTGCTGGACGCGAAGGCGAAGCGGCAGGCGCTCTCGGTGGGCCTGGTGGGCAACGTGGCCGACGTGGTGCCCGAACTGGCACGGCGCGGCATCGTCCCCGACGTGCTCACCGACCAGACCTCGGCGCACGACCTGCGGCTGGGCTACATCCCCGTCGGCCTCTCGCTGGAGGCGGCCGCCGAGCTGCGCGAGCGCGACCCGCAGGGCTACGAGGCGCGGGTGCTCGACTCCATGTGCGCGCACGTCGAGGCGATGCTGGCGTTGCAGTCGAAGGGTGCCGTGACGTTCGACTACGGCAACAACCTCCGCGGCCAGGTGGCCGACAAGCGCGGCATGAAGGAGGCGTTCGGCTTCCCGGGCTTCGTGCCGGCGTTCATCCGGCCG
>Ga0316622_100004424_pt1 | contig 10324 bp, 7 predicted proteins | sample OWC_Aug_OW2_C1_D_FD_207646 | JGI IMG/M metagenome (GOLD analysis project Ga0316622, IMG submission 207646) | Wetland soil microbial communities from Old Woman Creek delta, Ohio, United States - OWC_Aug_OW2_C1_D5_C | ecosystem: Environmental > Terrestrial > Soil > Wetlands | place: USA: Ohio... | reverse complement strand
GCTCGATGCCATCGCTCCCGCTGGCGAGGACCTTCGGGAGCTTGAGGGAGGAGAGGCGCAGGACGGGCAAGGAGGGCAGATCGACGTTGGCCACGACGTGGCGCAGGGTGACGTACAGAGCATAGCCGGAGAAAATGCCACCCAGGAAGAACACAACCAGGAAGGCGGGAACCAGGATTCGAAGCCAGAGGGGAGAACTGCGTTGTGTCCCCGGCGAGTTCTGTTGTCCTGCAACAGAGACGTTCAATATGCCTCCAAAGAATGAGACAGCCCGCACCCAGATTGGTGTATCCGATCTGGGCAGGGCCGGGCGAGCGCAGGCGGCATTATATCATTGCCGGTAGGCCACGGCAAACAGGCCGTCAAGAGTGGCTCGGTCCGAGACCGCCACAGCGTGAGGACGATCCACGAAGGACACGAAGGGCACTAGGGAGCGAAGCGCGCTGAAGCGCGCACCACGAACTGAAGGTGGCGCGGTCGGAGACCGGCTACGGTCGGGTGGCGAAGCCTGGGTCAAGGAAAGATCTTGCCGGGATTCAGGATATGATTTGGGTCAAAGACATCCCGGATTTGGCGCATGAGGGCGATCTGGGTCGCGTCCAGAGCCAGAGGAAGGTAGGAACGCCGCGTGACGCCGATGCCATGCTCACCGGTCAGGGTTCCGCCGAGGGATAGGGCTAGCCGGAAGATCTCCTGCGTGACCACCGGCACGACTGCCTGCCAGCGCTCGTCGGGGAGGCTGTCCCTCAGGACGTTGACATGCACGTTGCCGTCGCCGGCATGCCCGAAGCTGATGATGCGCACGCCGTAGCGCTGCGCCAGCTCGCGCATGCCTTTCAGGAGAAGGTGGATCGTAGCCCTGGGCACGACGACGTCTTCCTTGTGGTTGACGGGGCTCTCGTTGTTGATCGCATCCATGATCTTGCGACGAGCTTCCCAGAGGCGGTCGCGGGTGGGCCGGTCCTTGGCCACGAGCGCGTCGCGGGCGCCATGCCGCAGGCAGACATCGGCCACGGTCTCCATCTCAGCATCCACCGCCTGTGGCAGGTTTCCATCGAGCTGGAAGAGGAGGTGGGCCGCGGCGTCGTCGTAGGGCACCGTCTTTTGCAGAAGGCGCTCGGCCGCCACGATGCTATCGTGCTCCATGAACTCCATGCAGGTGGGCAGAACACGGTGGGCGATCAGGTCCGATACCGTGTCGGCGGCAGCCTGAAAGTCGTCGAACGGCACCAGGAGGTCCACCTGGACGGCGGGCAGAGGCACGAGACGCAGGGTAATCTCCGTTACCACTGCCAGGGTACCCTCTGAGCCGGTCATGAGCTGGACAAGGTTGTAGCCGGTGGCATTCTTGACGAGCTTACCGCCGATGCGCAAGATCTCACCTGAGGGCAGGACAACCTCCAGGCCGCAGACATAGTCTCGGGTAGTGCCGTACTTGACCGCGCGCGGCCCGCCGGCGCCTGAGGCGACGTTTCCGCCAATGGTGCAGGAGTCGAGGCTGGCCGGATCGGGAGGGTAGAAGAGGCCCACGGCCTCGACGGCGCGGTGGAGCTCGCCGGTGATGACGCCAGGCTGGGCAGTGATCATCAGGTTCTGGCGGTCGATCTCGAGGATGCGGTTCATCTTCTCGGTCGTGAGGACAATGCCCCCGTGGACGGGCACGGCACCTCCACTCAGGCCATAGCCGGCTCCCCGCGGCGTGACGGGGATGCACTCGCGCTGGGCCAGGCGGAACAGATCGGAGACCTGCTGACTGGAAGTGGCCTTGACGACGACCTCGGGCGAGTGGTACAGACCGACCGTCTCGTCGTGGCTGTAGCGGTCGATCGCACCGGCGTCGAACAGAACGTTGGCCTGCCCCGCGATCTGGCGTAGGGATTCGACTATGGCCGGGGTGACGGGGTTGTACATGGCTTCTCGCTCAAGCAGCAAGCACGCGCTGGACCGCGGCCAGACCAGAACCGAGCTCAAAGCGATAGCCTGCCCGGGACAGCCCTTGCTCGATTGCGCCGACGGTGGTCAGGATGTCGGACGGGGTGACCGCGCCCATGTGGCCGACGCGGAAGTAGCGATCTTTGATCTGCGGGTGGAGGCCGCCGGCGACGATGACGCCGGCAGAACTGATGTGCGACAGCAGCGAGGAACCGACCCCTTCTGGATAGCAGGGCGCAGTCAGCGTCGCCGCTGCCAGATCCTCGCGCACCGGCACCTGGGCCAGGCCCAGGGCACGTATGGCGGTCCGAAAGGCGCTTGCCAGAGAGCGGTGGCGGGCGAAACGAGCCTCCATGCCCTCCTCGAGGATTTGGCCCAGGCTGACATTGAGCGCCCAGATGAGGTTGACGGGAGGGGTGCCGAAGTAGCTCGGCTTGCGGGCTTCGTAAGCCTGCATGACCGGCAGCCAGTGGGACCAATCGGCGTAGTAGCTTCCCACCGGCGACCGGCGGCGGTCAAAGGCCTCCATGGCACGCGGCCCGGCCACGAGCAGTGCCAGGCCCGGCGGGACGCCGATCGCCTTCTGTGAGGCAGTGAGGGCGAGATCTACTCCCCAATCTTCCATGGGCAGCTCCTCGCCGGCCACGGAGCAGACCCCGTCGACCAGCAGAAGGGCGCCCGCCCCGCGGGCCATCGCCGCGAGAGCGGCAATCTGGGGAAAGCCGACCGCCGTGGAGGTATCCACCTGGGTGACAGTCGCGAGCTTGTAGCTGCCCGCTGCCAGTGCAGCCTCGATCGACTCGAGGGCCGGAGCGTCGCCCACCTGTGGGGCGGCGACCCGGGTTACCCGCGCCCCGTAGCGCTCAAGGATGGCCGCAAAGCGGTCGCTGAAGTAGCCGGTGTTGACCACCAGCACGCGATCGCCCGGCTCTACCAGGTTAGCCGCCGCGCTGTCCATGGCAAGCGTGCCGCTGCCCGAGAGGATGAATGGTTGGCCGCTTGGGCAGAGGAATACCCTGCGCATGCGTTCCAGAGCCTGGCCAAAGACCTCGACGAAGGCAGGCGCGACGTGGCTGGTGGTGGGCATGCCCAGCGCGCGCAAAACCTCGGGCGTGAACTCGACCGGGCCTGGGATCATCAGGAGCTTTCTGCCCTTCATGAAAGGATCCCTCCTTCGACGAGGATAGCGCGCAGCGTCTCGCGCTCACTCGCGCTGAGACCGGCGAGCGGGGGCCGGACCGGTCCGCCGTAGTAGCCCAGCATCTCCAGGGCTGCCTTCAGGCCGGCGATGTCAAAGCGGGCCGTGACGGCGGCGTTGACGGGGATCATCCTGCGCTGGAGATCGGCCGCCTCGTCCCAGGCGCCGGCCTTGTAGAGCCGGTAGATGTCCAGCGCCTGGATTGGGGCGATATTGGCCAGCGCCAGGATGCCGCCCACGGCACCGAGGGCGAGAGCAGCAAAGAAGAAGCCGGCCGAGCCGGCGAGCAGCTGGAGTCCAGGCCCCGCCAACCGCACCGTATTGGCCAACTGGGCGATGTCGCCACTGGTGTCCTTGATGCCGACGATGTTCGGGTGCTGTGCCGCACGCGAAACGGCCTGTGCATCGAGGTTGACGTGGGTGAACTTGGGCACGTTGTAGATCAGGATGGGAATGGGTGAAGCATCGGCGACGGCCTGGTAGTGGCCGAGGAGAATGTCGGCCGTCATTTTGGCGGCGTAGTAATGCGGCGTGACTACCAGTGCCGCATCGGCGCCCGCAGTCGCAGCACGGCGTGTCAGGGCGACGGTCTCCCGCGTCGATTCGCAGCCAGTGCCGGCTATTAAGAGGCGATCCTGGCGAATGACCCGCCGAGCCGTTTCGATCAGGGCGATGCGCTCGTCAGCCGTGAGATAGGGTGCTTCGCCATTGGAGCCGGCAATCACGTAGCCGGACAGGGCAAACTGGTTCCAGCGCTCGAGGTTCGCCACCAGGGCCGGATAGGCAATGTCCCCATCGACGCCAAAGGGCGTCGGGATAGGGGGAAAAACACCTGCCAGAGAAATGGATGGTTTCTGCATATTTCATCGCCTTTCTTCTGTCTTCAGCGCAGATAGGGGTGACTTGGCACGGCTGTCGCGTCCTCAGGACCGGTCGATCTCCTGCAGGACCTGCCAGGCAAAGGCACAGGCAGCGGTCAGGCTGCCAGGTTCGATGCTCTCGGGCGTATCGGACATTTGGTGCCAGCCAGCCGTCTCGTCGGCGCCGTGGGCCGGCAGGGAGCACAGGGTGAGGGCGACCAGGCCGCGCTTGGTGGCCACCAATGCGTCGGTGTAGGCCAGGCCGACCCGGTCGCGCACGGCCAGGTCCGGGAGCGCGGATGCAGCGGCGCGGGCGAGATCGAGGGCGCGGGGATGGGTCCTGCGCTTGAGAACGAGACCGTCCGCGGTCAGGTAGGTAGGCCGGCCGATCCCAACCAGGTCGAGGGCCAGGTAGACGGCGTCCTTTCCCAACTGGCCAGCGTGCGCATCGAGGAAGGCCGCCATGCCATAGGCACCGACCTCTTCACAGCCGGTGAAGGCCAGCCAGACTTCGGTGTGGTGTAGGGGCTGGGCGCGTAGCCGACCGGCCAAGTCCAAGGCAACGGCTACACCGGAGGCATTGTCGTTGGCTCCCGGGGAAAAGGGAGTCCAGTCGGCCGAGAGGCACAGACCCAGCGCGACAATCCCTAGCGGCGCGACGGCCAGGCCGATCCAGCGTGCGGCTTCCCAGGCCAGCAGCGCACCGAGCGCATAAGCGACGGCAGCCACGACCATGCCGGCAAAAGCCCCAGGCACCAGGGCGGCAAAGAGGCGATTCCAGGTCTTGGAGGAGTAGAAGACAGGGGTGCGGTGCGTGTCGAGGTGGGCACACAGGACGGCACGGCGCTGCGCAGCTGACTCCGGTCTGAGGATGCCGACGGCGTTCTGGCTGTCGGCCCGGGGCAGGAGGAAGCGCATCCAGTTGGGAGCGAACTCGGTCTCGGCAAGCATGCCCCAGGCACCGAGCGCGCTGAGGAGCGCGGCCACGCCCAGGGGCCAGGTGCCACCGAACAGCCAGGCCAGGAGAGTTCCCAGAAGGGCGGCGAGAAAGGCCAGCACAAAGGGCCGGTAGGTGGAAGGGGAGCCGCGGAAGGGCTCGAGGCGAACCTCCGCCAGGCCCAGGGTACGCATCTGCCCGGCCACGTATGCGGCGGCCTGTCGCTCGGCCGGCGTGCAGCTTCCGCGTCCGCCAAGGGCAGCGGCGAGGTGGTGGATGTGCTCTGCGGCGTCTGGCATAGGCGATTTGGTGGGCGGAGAGACGGCCCTCAGCATCGACCGCTCGTGCCTGCCAAGGCCTCGATTATACTCGCCGACAGGGCAAAGGACAAATCTCCGCCAAACGAGTTGCCAGGGCCTCTGACCCGTGCTATACTGAGGGGCATGCAAAGAGACCACCGCATCTGTGACTACGAAGGCAGCGACTACCGGGCTGATTTCTGGGAGGGGCGCGGGCGTGACTATGAAGATCTGGCAGAGCGGATCGCACTGCGCAGGTTGATGCCGCCACCCGGCGGTCGGCTGCTGGACATCGGCGCGGGCTTTGGGCGGCTCTCCGAGTTCTATGCAGGCTACGACGAGGTGGTGCTACTGGATTACTCAGGCACCGGGCTGCGCCAGGCGCGGGACCGCCTTGGGCGCGACGGGCGCATCAGGTACGTCGCAGCGAGCTTCTACGAGATGCCCTTCGCCACTGACGCCTTCGACACCGTATTGATGGTGCGGGTCATGCACCATGCGGAGGATGTCGCGGCTCTGCTTGGGCAGGTGGCCCGCGTCCTGCGCGGTGAAGGGCACTATGTGGTGGAGTTTGCCAACAAGCGCCACCTGAAGGCAATCGCGCGCTACCTGCTGAGGCGACAGGCATGGAACCCTTTCGACCGCGCGCCGGTCGAGTTCGCCGAGATGAACCTCGACTTCCACCCGGTGTGGATGGAGGATCGGTTGGAAGCGGCAGGGTTTCACGTGAAACAACGGCGGACTGTCTCGCATTTCCGACTGCCGCTCCTCAAGAGGCTGGTCCCGCCTCGCATACTGGCCGGGCTCGACGGCATGTGCCAACCCACGGGCAACTGGTGGCAGTTGACCCCTAGCGTCTTTCTCCAGTGCGGGCTGGACAAGCCCCAGGGTAGCCCTCGGGCGGAATCGCTCTACGAGTGCCCGGGCTGCGGCAGTGGGCTGCTGTACGAGACCCCGGCCAACGTGACCTGCGCGGCATGCGGCAGCCAGTGGCCCAACGACCAGGGCATCTACTGTTTCAAGGAGCAGCCGGTCGGGGCAGAGAGCGCGCCGTAGGCGCGCTGCGGACAGCCGGCCCGGCGCCCCCGTGCCTGCCTTGGCCCCGGCGGCGCTTGGAGTTCTGTCAAATCTAGTGTATAGTACGCTCTGCCCGCTGCCACTGCATCTTGGGGTGGCATTGTGGGGCAACCTCAATCTACAGCACCTGTGGAGGAGATTGCCATGAAGATCAGTTGCCTGCAAGAGAACCTGGCCAAAGGGCTGGCCACCGTTGGGCGGGCCGTCGCCACCCGGTCCACCCTCCCGGTCCTGTCGAACATCCTGCTGCAAAGCGACGAAGGCCGGCTGCGGCTGGCTGCCACCAACCTGGAGATTGGCATCAATTGCTGGATCGGCGCCCGGGTGACAGAAGAGGGCAGCATCACGGTGCCTGCGCGCCTCCTGACCGAGTTCGTCAACTCGCTGCCGACGGGCCAGATCGACATGGACCTCTCCGAGCGCACCCAGACCCTCAACCTCAAGTGCGCGCGCTTCGAGGCGAACATCAAAGGCATCGAGGCCGGCGAGTTCCCGGATGTGCCCACCGCACAATCCATCGGCGCAGGGGAACGCCTCCACCTGAGAGCGGACGTCTTCCGCCGGATGATCGACCAGTCGGCCTTCGCGGCCGCCACGGACGAAAGCCGGCCCATCCTGACCGGAGTGCTCACGCTCTTCCACCAAGGTGGACTGACCCTCGCCGCGGCGGATGGCTTCCGGCTAGCGGTTGCCACCGCAGAAATCGGGACGGAGCTCGACCAGAGCGTCGGCGTCGTCATCCCGGCCCGCGCCCTGGCAGAGCTCAACCGGGTCAGCGTGGAGCAGCACGACCCGATCGAGCTGATCATCCCCCAGTCGCGCAGCCAGATCTTGTTCCACCTGGCCAACGTCGACCTGGTCTCGCAGCTCATCGAAGGCAGCTTCCCCGACTACAAGCAGATTGTGCCCAAGGGACATAGTACCCGGACGGTCGTGAGCACCGCGGAGCTGCTCAAGGCGACCAGGGTGGCCTTTCTCTTTGCCCGGGATGCGGCCAATATCATCCGCCTGAGCGTCTTGCCCGGAGGTGAGCTAACGCCCGGCCAGGTGATGATCACCGGCAACTCGGCCGAGCTGGGCGACAATGTCAGCGAGTTCGACGCGAGTATCGACGGAGATCCCATCGAGATCGCCTTCAACGCCAGGTACCTGATCGACGCACTCACCGTCATGGGCACCGAGAAGACCGCCCTGGAGACCAACACCCCCAGTAGCCCCGGTGTGCTGCGCCCGGTTTCCGGTGATGACTATTTGTGCGTGATCATGCCCATGCACATCTCGCGCTAGGTGAGGCCGAAGCGGCCTATGGCGTGTGGCACGTAGGCACTGCTGATGGGGCGGGCTGAGACCGTGCCGGTCGGATGAGATGCAGCGGCTGATCCTTGGGGCCGAGGCCCTCGGGCTTCGGCTCGCGCCCGGGCAGGTCGAGGCTTTCCAGGTCTACCTTGAGGGCCTGATCAACTGGAACCAGAAGTTCAACCTCACTGCCATCACCGGCCGAGAGCAGATCGAAATCCGGCATTTTCTCGACTCACTCTCCGTTCTACAGGCAGAGGAAACGCACCAGGTACTGAGCTCACCCGGGGCGCGTGCCATTGATATCGGCAGCGGAGCCGGCTTCCCCGGCATCCCCTTGGCAATCGTCTACCCCCAGGCGCAGATCACGCTGCTGGATGCGACCGGCAAGAAGGTCACCTTCCTGAAGCACATCGCGCAGCGGCTCTGTCTGGAGGGAGTTACAGCCATCCATGGCCGCGCGGAAGATCTGGCGCACGATCCGGCATACCGCGAGCAGTACGATCTGGCGCTGGCCCGGGCTGTGGCGGAGCTGCCGGTCGTGGTGGAGTATGCGCTGCCCTTCTGCCGGGGCGGCGGCTACCTGGTGGCGCAGCGGGGGAGTGATGGAAGTGCCGAGGCACAGGCCGCGCAGCGGGCGATTGCCCTGCTCGGCGGCGAGATGCGGCGGATCGTCCCGGTGCGGGTGCCGGGCCTCCCCGAAGGCCCGACCCTGGTCGTGATCCGGAAGGCCGGCCCTACCCCGGTGGGCTATCCACGCCGCGCCGGCATGCCGAGCAAGAAGCCCTTGTGACGACCCGGGGCACGGCGCGCTTCTAGCGAGCCAGGACCTTGGCGCGGTCGGCGATCGCCTCTGCGGTAAAGCCCAGCTTCACGGCCAGCGTCTTGTAGGGCGCCGAGGCGCCAAACCTCAAGAGGCCGATCACCTCTCCATCGATCCCTACGTACCGCTCCCAGCCGAACGGCACTGCGGCCTCGATCGCCACTCGGGCGGTGATGGCCGGCGGCAGTACCGAGTCCCGGTACTTCTGAGGCTGGACCTCGAACAGCTCCCAGCTGGGCATCGAGACGGCGCGGGCTGCAATGCCCTCTTGCGCCAGCAGCCCTGCGGCCCTGATGGTGGGCTCTACTTCGGAGCCGGAAGCCAGCAGGATGACCTGGGGATGCGGCGCATCCACCAGGACATACGCACCTCGGGCCACACCCTCTTCCCGGGTCTCTGCCAAGATGGGCACGTTTTGGCGAGACAGGAGCAGGGCTACCGGCCCATCGCGATGTGCCACGATCCAGTGCCAGGCAGCGACCGTCTCACGGGCGTCGGCCGGGCGAAGCAGGGTCAGGCCTGGGATGGCCCGCAGGCTGGCGATCTGCTCAACCGGTTGGTGCGTTGGGCCGTCTTCGCCCACAAAGATGCTGTCATGGGTAAAGACATAGATGACGGGCAACCGCATCATCGCCGCCAAGCGGATGCTGGGGCGCATATAGTCGGCAAAGACGAGGAAGGTACTGCCGAATGGCCGCAAACCCTTGTGCAGTGCCATGCCGCTGAGGATGCCGCCCATGGCGTGCTCCCGAATGCCGAAATGGAGGTTGCGCCCGGAAAAGTCCTCTCTCCGGATGTCCGGGAAGGCGTCCAGGTAGGTCTTGGTCGAAGGATGCAGGTCGGCCGAGCCGCCCACGAGCTCGGGCAGAACCGGCGCCAGGGCGCTCAGGATCTTTCCCCCGGCCACACGGGTGGCCACGGCCACGGCAGGGTCAAAGCTCGGCAAGGCTTTCTCCCAGCCGGACGGCAGCTTCCCATCCATACGGCGCCGCCACTCGGCCGCCAGGTCGGGGTAGATCTCGGCGTAGCGGGCGAAGAGCGCCTCCCACTCCTCCATGGCCTTGGTCCCCCGCCCCATGGCCTCACGGAAGTGGACGAGCACCCGCAACGGGATGAAGAAGGGGTCTGGCGACGGCCACCCCATGGCCTCCTTGGTCAGCCGGACTTCGTCTGCGCCGAGGGGCTCGCCGTGAGCCTTCGCCGTGTCCTGCTTGTTGGGGCTGCCATAGCCGATGTGGGTACGGCACATGATCAGGCTAGGACGGTTCACGTCCAACTGGGCGCGCCGGATCGCTTCCGCCACAGCGGAGCGATCATGGCCGTCGACGGCCAGCACCTGCCAGCCGTAGGCGAAGAAGCGGCCTTGGACATCCTCGCTGAAGGCGAGCGAGGTGCTGCCTTCGATTGTGATCTGGTTGTCGTCATACAGGTAGATGACCTTGCCGAGCCCGAGATGGCCGGCAACGGAGGCCGCCTCGTGCGAGATGCCTTCCATGAGATCCCCGTCGCTGACGATGCCGTAGGTAAAGTGATTGACGATCTCGAAGTCGGGTCGGTTGAACGTCGCCGCCAGGAGCCGCTCGGCGAGCGCCATGCCGATGCCGTTGGCAAACCCCTGGCCAAGAGGGCCGGCCGTGGTCTCGACCCCGGGCGTCTCTCCGTGCTCGGGGTGCCCGGGGGTCATGCTGCCCCACTGCCGGAACTGCTTGAGCTGATCCATCGGCAGGTCGTAGCCTGTCAGGTGGAACAGGCTGTAGAGGAGCATCGAGCCGTGGCCGGCCGAGAGCACGAACCGGTCCCGATCGGGCCAGCCGGGGGCGGAGGGGTTGTGCTTCAGGAACTGGGTCCAGAGGACATAGGCGGCGTCGGCCATGCCCATGGGCATGCCCGGGTGGCCCGAGT
>Ga0316622_100004423_pt1 | contig 10325 bp, 10 predicted proteins | sample OWC_Aug_OW2_C1_D_FD_207646 | JGI IMG/M metagenome (GOLD analysis project Ga0316622, IMG submission 207646) | Wetland soil microbial communities from Old Woman Creek delta, Ohio, United States - OWC_Aug_OW2_C1_D5_C | ecosystem: Environmental > Terrestrial > Soil > Wetlands | place: USA: Ohio... | reverse complement strand
GCGCGGCGACGAGGCCCGAGGCCGAGGCCTGCACGAGGCCCCGGGTGACGCCTGCGCCATCGCCGGCGGCAAAGAGGTTACGAACGCCCGTCTCGAGGTCGCGGCTGAGGTCGAGACGCGAGGAGTAGAACTTGGCCTCGACCCCGTAAAGCAGCGTATGCCGCGATGCGACGCCCGGTGCAACCTGGTCCAGGGCATCGATCATCTCGAGGATGTTGACCACGTAGCGATGCGGCAGGACCAGCGCCAGGTCGCCGGGTGTGGCCTCGCGCAGGGTCGGGCGCGTGATACAGCGCTCGAGGCGCTGATCGGTGGTGCGCCGGCCCGAGCGTAAGTCGCCCAGGCGCTGGACGATAATGCCGCCCGACAGCAGGTTGGCAAGACGCGCGATATACTTGCCGTAGGCGATCGGCTCCTTGAAAGGCTCCGTAAAGCTCTTGCTGACCAGGAGGGCAAAGTTGGTGTTCTCGGTCCGCTTGGAGGCATAGGAATGGCCGTTGACCGTCATGACGTCGCCTGCCCACTCGGTGACGACCTCACCATAGGGGCAGACACAGAAGGTGCGGACCCGGTCGTCGAAGGCAGAGGAAAAGTACACGAACTTGGGCTCGTACAGCAGGTCGGTCAGGGAAGCAAAGACGTGTGCCGGCAGCTCGACGCGGACGCCGATGTCCACCGGATTGACGCTCAGGCCGAGCTTCAGGTCGCCGGCAAGCTGGCTGAGCCAATCGGCGCCCTCGCGGCCGGGGGCCACGACGACGTACTGAGCCGTCAACACCTCGCCCTTGGTCGTCTCGACGCCTGTCACGACGCCATCCTTGGTGGTGATATGTGCCACATCGGCGCGGGTGCGGATCTCGACGCCCCGGCTCACAAGCTCGTGGTACATCGCTTGCAGGATGGCGCCGCTTCGCTCGGTGCCCAGATGCCGGATGGGGTAGTGCTGGAGGTGCAGTCCGGCCAGGGCAGCCCGGCGGGCCACCTCCTCGATGCGGTCCTGGTCGCCGCTGTAGGGACGGCCGTTCGCGCCAAAGCGCACCCAGAGTCGATCCACCTCCTGCACCAAGTGGTCGGCCTCGGCCTGGCCCCGGACATCGGCCAAGAGCCCACCTACCTGGGTGGTGAGCGTCAGCTTGCCGTCGCTGAAGGCCCCAGAACCACCCCACCCGGTCATCAGGTTGCAGGTGGAGCACTTCATGCAGCGTCCTTGCTCGCGCGAGGGGCAGTGGCGCTTGTCGAGCGCTGGCCCCTTGTCCAGCATGAGCACGCGCGGGCGAGCCGACTGGGTCAGCTCTAGCGCGGCGAAAATGCCGGCCGGCCCCGCCCCCACGATGATTACGTCATAATTGGTCACTTACCCACTTTCCATTCTCCCGGCAAGGCACCGGCCACTCCTCTCACACTCACTTCATAGGAACGCCGGCAGGTGCGATCGCCGGCGGCACATCTACAGCGTCCGGTTATTGTAGCACGCCAGGGAGAAAGCCTCAAATCGAAGTACCGGCATTTGGGAAAATGTCACAATTGGTGCGAAAAAAGCTCGAAAAGGGGCTTGACAAAGAACAGATGTTCGTGTATAATAGAGTCGAACAGATGAGCTAGTGACCTGGAAAACCGGGCCAACAAGGAGGCAGACACATGGAACTCGATCTGACCGAACGCCAACATAGGATACTTGGGTTCATCCGGGATTTCCTGGCGGAGCGGCACTTCCCGCCCACCATACGCGAAATCGGTGAGGCGGTAGGCATCTCGTCCACCTCGGTAGTCAAGTACAATCTTGAAGTACTGAAGCGCAAGAAGTTCATCGAGCGCGACGACGAGATCTCGCGCGGAATCCGCCTGGTGGAGGAGGCTGTTCACCGGGTGGCCAGCACCATCCAGGTCCCGGTACTGGGGCGCATCGCGGCCGGCGTGCCGATCCCGGTGCCCGATTCGACCTTTTCACCTTTTGGATACGACAGGTCTATCGAGCTGACACGGGACATTGTGAAGGAAGACGAAAAGGTCTATGCCCTCGAGGTCCAGGGAGACTCGATGATCGACGCGCTGATTCACGACGGCGATATCGTGGTGATGCGGCACCAGGAGCGCGTCGAGAATGGCGAGCTCGCGGCCGTCTGGCTGCGAAGCCGCGAGGAAACAACCCTCAAGCGGTTCTACCTGGAGGGCGAGCAAGGCGACCGGGTCCGGCTGCAGCCGGCAAACCCTCTCATGAAGCCGATGTTCTTCCCCGCAGCCGACGTCCAGGTCATGGGTAAGGTGGTGCTGGTTATACGGCAACTCAACTAGCGGAAGGCGCCACCGACAGCCAAGCGGCGAGGGATCGCCCATACCTCGGGATCCCTCGTATCGGCCATTTCCAGAAGCAGCCAGGACCCACCTCCGAGAGTAGGATCGTACATTAAATCTTGACGGCTTGCCAGTTTTCCCTATTGACACAGAACGCATGTTCTAGTATAATCAGAACATGCGTTCTTCTGTTCTGGGCGGCAAATGGGAAAGAGAAATGACTGGCCGGCAGCCGTCAGGCGAAGTCGCGGTCGTGTACGAGGCAAGCCGGGGCGAGACCAAGCTCGCAAAGTTGAAAGAAGAAGTCGAGAGGCGCCGTCCACAGCGAGGGCAGTCTGGCGTGCTCCCCGTCGCAGTCGATTACAGGGAAACGCAGATCGACGGCGGCCTTGTGGCCGTCATCCGACAACCATAGGAGGCAGCGATGATTCACGTGTTCCCGGCCGTTCGAGATCCGCACGAATCTATGGGCACCCAGCTGAGCTGCGAGCACCGCGCCGTGTCCAAGGACGGGCGCATCGTGTGCGCCAAGATCGCCCAGGGCGACAACACGGTCTCCCCGGAGGTCTGCCGCGCGTGCCCGGCACGAACCGTGAGCTGCTCCCACCTCCGGTTCTCGTTGAGCCACTCCGCCCACGTCCCGCTGGTCGTTCGCTTCAACGGGCACACAGAGGTCTGGTCGGACGATGCTCCCGAGCTGCGGTTCTGTAACGCAGCCTGCGCAGAGCGCGTCGTGCCGATCCTGACGCCCAGGGCGTGCGCGAATTGCCCGCTTCGCAGTCCCAGCCAGACCGGCGCAGCCGCTGCCCTGCCGTCGCGCTCGCCGAGGGGAAACGGCAAGGTCGTGGCCTTCCCGGGACGAGAGCCTGAGCCGGCCCTCGCGACAGGGTAGCGGGATGCAGAACGCACTGCACTTCCAGGCAGACCGGATCGAGCTTGTGCTCACTGCCCACAAGCTGCCGGCGCGGGTGACCGGCGGGCACGTCACCCCACGGCTGGTGCGCTTTCATCTGGCGACGCCCCTTGGCGTCCGCCTCCAGCAGCTCCAGCACCTCTCGGAGGAGATTGCGCTCTCGCTTGGGGCTTCATCGTGCCGCATCTTCCGCCAGAACGACCAACTTCACGTCGAGGTTCCTCGGACGTCGCCCCAAGCGGTGCTCCTCCTGGGCCTCCTGCAGCGGTTGTCGCAGGCACCCCATGCGCCGATCCCGCCCCATACGGCCCTGCTGGGTCTCGACCAGGACGGCGTCCCACTCCTGCTGCGGCTACCTTCGCCGGACGTCGCCCACGTCCTGATTGCCGGGACAACAGGCTCCGGCAAGACGGCCCTCGCCCGGTCGATCGTCACCTCGTTGGCCATGCTCAACCCGCCGCAGTCGCTGCAACTCCTCCTCGTGGACCCGAAGGCCCGTGGACTGGCTCCCTTCGCCTCGCTCCCGCACCTACTCCTCCCAGTTCTGTCGCGGACCGAAGAGATCCTCGATGCGTTGCAGAGGCTTGTCGCCGAGATGGAGCGCCGGGACCTGCACGCGCGCTGCAGCCCGCGCATTGTGGTGGTGCTCGACGAGCTGGCCGACCTCGTGCAAACGGGCGGCAGGCCGATGGAGCTGGCGCTTACCCGGCTTACTCAGCGCGGCCGCGAGGCGGGCATTCACCTGATCGCATGTGCCCAGAAGCCGACCACGTTGGTGATCGGTTCGCTCGTCAAGTCCAACTTTCCCGTGCGCCTGGTTGGTGCCGTCGCCTCGCCGGAAGATGCCAAGGTCGCCTCTGGCCTGGCCAACACCGGCGCCGAGCGCCTTCTCGGCCAGGGGGATTTTCTGCTGATTGCCAAAGGGCAGGTCACCCGGCTCCAGGCGGCCTACATCGATCCCGCACAGATTGTGACGGTGACGGACCACCTGCGCGCCGGCCAACTCAAACGTCTCGATACCGAGGTTGGTTCACATGGAGAATAGAGAGCAGCCGTCAATCATCGGGCCCAGACACGTCGCGGTGGCACTCGCCGTAACCTTCACGATCGTGCTGGCTGTGGTGATCGGCAAGAAGATGTCGACGGAGGCAATGGCCGTCGTGATCGGCATTGTCTGTGGTGTGGTCGCCAGCATCCCAACCACGGCCCTCCTCACGCTGGTCCTGACACGGCGCGACCGCCAGAAGGAAGACGGCCGCCAGGTCACGCGACCGGGCGCATTCCCGCCGGTGGTGGTAATCCAGGGTGGAGCACCCCAGTCACTGCCCTCGGCGTCGCAGGCTGGCTACTGGCCGGCGCTGGCGCCGGGTCCGATGGTGCAGCGCCAGTTCCACGTCGTCGGCAACGAGGACACGCTGCTTGAGCAATGAGAAGAGGGGGCCGGCAGGTGTTCCTGCGCAGCCCCCTCCATCTCTGTTCGGTTCGATTTTGAGCTACTTGCTCTTGACGGTGATCACCTTGGGCCGGATTTCCTCGGCCTTGGGGATCGTAAGCGTGAGGACGCCCTTCTCAAACACGGCCTCGGCCGCTTCGGCCTGTACCGGGATGTTCAGGGTGATCGTCCGACCGAAGGGACCAAAGCGCCGCTCCTGGATGTAATAGTCCACGTTCTCCAGCGGGGCCTTGCGCTCCCCCTTGATGGTCACAGACTCGCCCTCGATGGTAATCTCGACGTCCTCGGCATTCAGCCCAGGTACGGAGGCCTGGATGACCAGCTCGTTCTGTGTCGCGTAGACATCGACCGGCAGAAGGTGCACGCGCTCCCCGCCGCGTAGGCCCAATCCACGCCGGCCCCAGCCCTCGTCTGCCATGCGGTCCATCAGCTCCCACATCGATTCCCACTCAGTTCGCGGATCGATCATTGCTCGCCTTCCCATGTTCCATTCCTCCTATTTCGCTTGCGACCTGGCAGGTCCCGAAGGCGCGCCAGGTCTGGGTTGTCTTCTATTCCTTGCTCGTGACCTTGATGCTCTTGGGCTTGACCTCTTCCGCCTTGGGAAAGGTCAGTGTCAGCACACCGTCGGCATAGTCCGCCTCGGCCTTGTCGGTCTGGAGGCCATCGGGCAACGTGATCGACCGGCAGCAGGCGCCGTAGCGGCGCTCCTGGCGCAGGTAGCTCTCGCGCTTGATCTCCTGGTTTTCCTTGACCTCGGCCTTGATGGTCAGCGTGTCGCCGGTAACGGATACCTGGATGTCCTCGGCCTTGACTCCGGGGATCGGGGTCTTGACGACGACGCTCTCCTCGGTCTCGTAGACATCGACGGCCATCATGCCCTCCGCCCACAGCCCAAAGGGCACCGGCGGACGAAGGCCCTGCTCCGCGATGCGGTCCATGGCATTGCGAAGAGGCACCAGCCCATTGAACGGATCCCAACGTACGATTCTAGCCATATCTATACCTCCTAAGAGTCGTTCGATCTTGTATCGATTCTGGATGTGATGGTACAGGCGATGTGTTAGATGAACGTTGGAGTTATGTTAGAGAAGCATTAGACATGCGCTTCTGCGGGCGCCACTTGTACGGGCCCCGGGGGCGTGCTAGAATGGGGCACTGCGCAGGGAGTGCCGGTCGGCGGACGCTCCGCGCTTGGCTCCTGAGTGAAACCATGACCAGCGGTGTAGAGCTTTTCCTTCGCACTATCGTCGCCCGGGCCTATCCGCGGGTGGTCGGCACCAACCGCGAGAGAAGCTGGCTTTTCTTTGACACCTTCCTTCCACTTCTCTCAACAGCGGCCTACGTCTTTTTCTACCGGGCGATCAAGGCGCCGGAGGAGTACATCGGCCTGGTAGTGGTCGGCGGCGCGATGACGGCGTACTGGCTGAACGTGCTTTGGTCGATGAGCTCGCAGCTCTACTGGGACAAGGATGCGGGGAACCTGGCGTTGTACGTGGCAGCCCCGACGTCGATGATGGCCATCCTGCTCGGCATGGCAGTGGGGGGCATGCTCACGACGACCGTGCGGGCGCTGGCGATCATCCTGGCCGGCTGGCTTGCCTTCGGCATCCAGTTCTCGCTGGCCTCTTGGGCGCCCCTGATTCTGACCTTCCTCCTGACGATGGCGGCCCTGTATGGCATGGGGATGCTCCTCGCCTCGCTCTTCTTGCTCTTCGGCCGGGAAGCCTGGCACGTGTCCAACCTGCTACAGGAACCGATCTACCTGGCTTCAGGCTTTTACTTCCCGGTGAAGGCGCTGGGGTTCTGGGTGGCAGCGGCCGCCTCGATCGTCCCGCTCACGCTGGGTCTGGACGGAATGCGCCAGCTGCTCTTCCCGCAGAACCCGGCATTTGGCTTCATCCCAGTGAGTATCGAGATCTGGATCTTGTTGGGGTTGAGCGTGGTGTTCATCACGACGAGCAAGTTCGCCCTGGACTATATGGAGAAACTGGCCCGGCAGCAAGGCCGTATCACGGAGCGGAGGCGCTAGATGAGCGAAGCCGCCCGCAGCTTCCGTGTGGCCACGTGGCTGGGCTGGCAGATCGAGTCCAACTGGACCGATCCCTTCCTCTTCGCCGTCTATTCGATCGTCAAGCCGGTGGCGAGCGTGATGATCCTGGTGGTCATGTACTGGGTCATCGCCCAAACCGACACCGCGAGCCCTTACTTTGCCTACATGTTCCTGGGCAACGCGGCCTACATCTATGTCGGCAGCGTCCTCACGGGGGTGAGCTGGGCCGTGATCGACGACCGCGAGCACTACCAGACTCTCAAGTATATCTACGCCTCGCCGATCAACTTTTACTTTTACCTGTTGGGGCGGGGAATGGCGCGATTCCTTACCGGCACCCTGTCGGTGGTAATCACGATGGCTTTTGGGCTGCTGGCTCTCAAGCTGTCCATCGACGCGGCGCAGGTCCGTTGGCTGTACCTCGCCTTCTCCATGCTGCTGGGGCTGGTCGCCATGGCTTTCCTCGGCCTGCTCCTCGGGGCCGCCACGCTCCAGATGGCCCGGCACTCGTTCATGGTGGGCGATGCGGTGGCGGGGGCGCTCTACCTGTTCTGCGGGGCGATCTTCCCCCCCGACGCCCTGCCGGCCTGGCTGCGGCCGCTCAGCTTTGCCCTGCCACTGACCTACTGGCTGGAGTCGCTGCGCCGGGCAGTCCTCGGCTCGGAGGCAAGCAGGAGCATCAGTCCGAGCCTCTCGGGCATCGGCGACGAGCAGCTCCTGCTCATCCTGCTGGGCGTGACGTTGGTCGCCGGAATCGTTTCGATCTACTTCTTCCGCTGGTCGGTGCACCGGGCGCGGGAGAAGGGCCGGATCGACATGACCACGCAGTATTAGCGGTGCGCAGCCCATGGCGAGCAGCGATCTTCCTCCCCTGAGCGACCGTGAGATGGAGATCCTGCGGCTGGTGACGACGGGGGCCACCAACCATGAGATCGCTACGAAGCTGGTCATCAGCCCCTACACCGTCAAAACCCACCTCAAGAACATCTTCGCGAAGCTGGAGGTAGCGACGCGGACCGAGGCAACCATGGTAGCGGTCCGCCGAGGCTGGGTCGATGTGCCCCAGAACGGCGGCCAGACGGCCTCGGCCGTCGTCCTCGAGGAGGCCGCCGCCACGCCCCCAGACACCGTCGCAGCTGCGGCCCTGCCAGCCCTGGAGCGCTGGCCCCGCGTTCCCCGCCTCCAACGCGCGGTCCTCGTCGTCGCGCTGGCCCTTGCCCTTGTGGCAGTTTTTCTGCCCCAGATCGTGGCAAGGCGGAGCGACGGCAAGGCACAGGGCGCCATCGGCGGCGTGTTCCCGACCCCCACCAACGCCCCGGCATCGACAACGGGCAAGTGGAGCACGCGCGCCCAGATGCCTACGCCGCGCAACGGGCTGGCAGTGGCAGCGCACGAGGGCCTGGTGTACGCCATCGGAGGAGTGAGCAATGACGGGGTGACCGGCAAGGTGGAGGTGTATGACCCTGCCACAGACGCCTGGACGGCGCGTCACGCCAAGCCGGTGCCCGTGGGCTTTGTCTCGGCCGCAGGCGCCGGCGGCAAGATCTATGTGCCGGGCGGCGTCGGAGCAGAGCAGGAGATACAGGACGTCTTGGAGGTCTACGATCCCGGGCAAGACTCCTGGCAATCGAAGGCATCCCTGCCCACGGCGCTGGCGGCGTACGGTCTGGCCACCTGGGAGGAGCAGATCTACCTCTTTGGTGGGTTGGGTGAGCAGGGGTACGTCAGCTCGGTCTATCGCTACGATCCCGAGGCCGACCGGTGGGAAGCACGCCGGCCGATGAAAGCTGCGCGCGGCCTGCTGGGGGCAGCCACCCTGGGGGACCGTATCTACGTGGTGGGCGGCTACGACGACGAGGCCGAGTACGACACGTGCGAGGTCTACGATCCGGCCGCAGACACGTGGGCGGACTGCCGGCCCATGGACGGGCGCCGTGGCGGATTGGCCCTGGTGGCCGTCCGCAACAACCTGTATGCGATTGGGGGCGGCGTGGAGGGCTATCTGGCCTTCAACGAGCGCTACGACCCGCGCCTGAACCTCTGGACCAAGGTCGCGACTCCCGTGGTGGAGGAATGGCGCGGCCTGGGAGCAGGGTTCATCGATCCGTACCTGTATGGAATTGGGGGATGGAGCGGGGAGAACCTGGGCGTGAACGAGGTGTACCAGGCCCTGTTCTACCAGATGATCATTTTGCCCTGACGGGCCCGGAACGAAGGACGCCCACAAGGGGCTATACTACGCCTGTTCGGCCAGCCGCTCTCCGTACCACTGCTTGTAGAAGCGCATATACTCGCCACTCTTGATCCTGCGCCACCACCACTCGTTCTCCACATACCAGCGCACCGTCCGCTCGATGGCCCGTTCAAAGGTATGGCGGCTATGCCAGCCCAGGGTGCCGATCTTGGCCATGTTGATCGAGTAGCGTCGATCGTGCCCGGGGCGGTCGGCCACGTGGCGAATCAGGCTGTAGGGCTTGCCCAGCAGGTCCAGGATGGCGTGAGCCAGGACGATATTCTCGGTCTCGACTCCGGTGCCCAGGTTGTATACCTGGCCCAGCTCTCCCCGGTGCAGGATGAGGTCAATCCCCTCGCAGTGATCGAGCACGTACTGGTAGTCGCGCATCTGGCGGCCGTCGCCGTAGAGGGGCAACGGCAGGTCATCGATCGCATTGGTGACGAAGAGCGGGACCACTTTCTCCGGGTATTGGTAGGGGCCAATGTTGTTGGAGCCCCGCGTGATGGTGACGGGCACGCCGAAGCTGGTGTAGTAGGCCAGGCAGAGGAGGTCTCCGCCGGCCTTGCTGGCCGAGTAGGGGCTGCGCGGCTGCAGGGTGTCGGTCTCCACCGACGAGCCGCCGGGAGGGATGTCGCCGTATACCTCGTCGGTGGACACCTGGTGGTAGCGTTCCAGACCGTGCGCCTTGGCCGCTTCCAGCAAGATATGGGTGCCGTAGACGTCGGTCCTGATGAAGGCATCGGGCTCGACCAGTGAGCGGTCGACGTGCGTCTCGGCCGCAAAGTTGACGATGGTGTCGACCGCGTGTGCCTGGATGGTCGCCTCAACGGCCGCGGCGTCACAGATGTCGCCCTGGACGAAGGCATAGCGGGCGGCATAGCGCTCGGCGATGTCTTTCAGGTTGTCGGGATTGCCAGCGTAGGTAAGCTTGTCCAACACCACAATGCGGTACTCCGGGTATTTCCCCAGCAGATACCGCACAAAGTTCGAACCGATAAAGCCAGCACCGCCCGTGACAAGCAGGTTTCTCATGGATATGACTCCTCTGCCACCTCCCCGAAGGGCCCGCGTCTGTAAGAAACCGGGGACGCAAGCCTCCAGGGAGGTGGGGGTATGATCCTCTCTGCCATTGGCCGACCGCTAGCTACTGCTTGCGCTGCCAGCGGGTCAGCTTGAGCATCTTCCGGTGCTTGTGCTTGGCGATCTTCTTTTTGCGCCATTTCTTTACCGAACCCACAGTGTCACCTCCTTTCCTTGCGATTTGCTTCAAGCCCTCCGGCAACAGAGGGCCGTGGGCCTTACAGAATGCCTACCTGGCTATGATCCCCCAGCGTCATCTTGAGGGCTTTGGGCTTGATCGGCGAGCGCCCGATCTCCG
>Ga0316622_100004422_pt1 | contig 10327 bp, 8 predicted proteins | sample OWC_Aug_OW2_C1_D_FD_207646 | JGI IMG/M metagenome (GOLD analysis project Ga0316622, IMG submission 207646) | Wetland soil microbial communities from Old Woman Creek delta, Ohio, United States - OWC_Aug_OW2_C1_D5_C | ecosystem: Environmental > Terrestrial > Soil > Wetlands | place: USA: Ohio... | reverse complement strand
ACTCGCTTGCCCGATACACTGGAGCAGGTGTTTTCCTTTTTGAATACCCAGATATACTCGGCTGAGGTGCTGGTCGTAGAGAATGCCAGTCAGGACCGGACACTGGAAGTGGCACGCTCTTATTCCCAGTGCTTCGCAAACTTACATGTGTTACAACTCGAGCAACGCGGCAAGGGGCGGGCAGTGCAGCACGGCATGCTGCAAGCATCAGGGGATTTCCTGTTCATGTGCGATGCCGACCTCTCGATGCCGATTTCCCAAATTAACCAATTCATCCCGCCCGTTCTGACCGACTTTGATATTGCCATCGCTTCGCGAGAGGCGCCCGGCGCCGTACGCTACAACGAGCCGGTCTACCGGCATTTGGTTGGTCGGGTGTTCAACACCATGATCCACACCCTGGCATTGCCCGGGTTGAAGGATACACAATGCGGCTTCAAGTGCTTTCGCGCCCCGGTCGCCCGCGAGCTATTTCCCCGCCAGACTATTTCTGGTTGGTCGTTCGATGTGGAAGTGCTCTTCATTGCAAGGCAACGCGGCTACCGGATTGTGGAGCTACCTATCCCCTGGTACTTCACCGCCGAGAGCAAGGTCAAGGTATTCCGAGACTCAGCGCGCATGGCGCTCGATCTCCTCGCAATCCGCGCCAACGCCCTTCGCGGCATCTACAACCGGGATGTCTGAGCGGAGAGGAACTCCCATTGCTATCCCTGCCGCTCCAGACCTCGGTTTCGAGGTGCAGCTCTGGCACAATGGGGTGCAACACGTCGCCGGGATCGACGAAGCCGGGCGCGGCGCCCTGGCTGGGCCGGTTGCAGCTGCTGCAATCATCTTCCCTCCCGACCCGTCCCTGAGCTATATATTGGACGGCGTCCGCGATTCAAAGCAGATGTCTCCCCAAGAACGCTCCGCATGGGCACGGCGCCTGCCTGGAATAGCCCTGGTTTGGGCCGTTGGCTTTGCTGAGGCAGCAGAAATCGATATCCTAGGTATCGTACCTGCCACCCGCCTTGCGGTGCGCCGTGCTCTATCCCAACTCTCCATCCAGCCAGATCACCTGCTGGTCGATTACATCAGACTGCCTGAGGTAAATATCCCACAAACCAGCCTGGTCAAAGGAGACGCTCGTTCACTTAGCATTGCCGCCGCTTCCATTCTCGCTAAGACCAGCCGGGACAGGTTGTGCCGCGATCTGGAGGCAGAGTATCCAGATTATGGTTTTGCCAGGCACAAAGGGTATGGAACACCATTTCACCTGAACGCTCTGGCGAGGCTGGGGCCTTCCCCGGTTCACAGGCAAAGCTTCAGGCCCGTTGCCATATCAGCAATAACGAGAAGATCCTGAATCCAGTCCAGGTGAGAACAGCTCTTCCCAACCCGATCTGAGGAGCAGGAAATATGAGTGCCAAAAGGATAATCCGACAATACGGATTGTGGGACAGCCCCATCACCCCCCTCAGCCTGACGCGTGGAATTCGCCTGTCTGATGTCGCCTGGGATGAAGATGGCACGCTGGCATGGCTGGAAGGACGCCCGGAGCGTTCGGTAGTCGTCCTGCAGCCTCCTACAGGGGAGGCAATCCGCGATCTGAACGACCAATACTCGATCCGGGCGCGCCTGGGTTACGGCGGAGGGGATTTCACGATCGGAAAAGGCGATGCATATTTTGTCGCTGCGGATTCTGGGCGCATCTATCGCCAACCTCTCCAGGCTGGGGCTGCCTACCCAATCACCCCGGCGTTTGGCCGTGCGGCTGCGCCAAAACTTTCCCCCAATGGGCGATGGGTGGTATTCGTCCATTCCTATGAAGATCAGGATAGCCTGGCAATCGTCGACAGCCTGGGAAAATCCTGGCCTCAAAAGCTGGTATCCGGGGAAGATTTCTACATGCAACCCACCTGGCACCCGGATGGACAGCAGATAGCCTGGATCGCCTGGAACCACCCAAACATGCCCTGGGATGGCACACGCCTTACAATGGCAAACCTGAGCTTCCAACAGGGCAGGCTGCCGGCTGCGGCAGAGGTTTTCACGATTAACGGTGACGAGCACACCTCCATCTTCCAGCCAGAATTCTCCCCAGACGGTCGCCACCTGGCCTATGTCTCTGACCAGTCGGGCTGGTGGCACATCTACCTGTACGACCTGCAAAACGGTAATCATCGCCCATTAACGGAGGGAGACGCCGAGCACGGCTCTCCAGCCTGGGTACAGGGCATGCGCACTTTCAACTTCAGCCCCGACGGCAAAAGCCTGTTCTTCATCCGCAACCAGGGCGGTAGCGCCACATTATGGCAGGCAGACATCAGCTCAGGCCGGGCTACCTGCCTGGAAATGGGTGATGAATACACCTGGCTAGAGCAGATCGCCGCAGCACCAGATGGAGAGCGCCTTGCCTTGATCGCCTCGGCCGGGCGCACCCCGACACGCCTGGTTGTCTACAACCTGCCCCAGGGTAGGTTAATGGGTGGAAACCTACGCATTATCCGCCGCTCAACAGCGGAAGACCAGCCCGCAGAGACCTACTCCCATCCGCGGGTGATCGAGTGGGCCAGCCCGGATGGCGGGAAAGTTCACGGCGTGTATTACCCACCCCACAATCCAGCGTTTGAGAGCCGCGGCTTACCGCCGTTGATCGTGCTGGTGCATGGTGGGCCAACCAGCCAGCGGACGACTGCCTTTGACAGCCAGGTACAGTTCTTCACCAGCCGTGGTTTCGCCGTGCTCCTGGTAAACCACCGCGGCAGCACCGGCTATGGGCGCGCCTACCGAGATATGCTGCGCGGCAACTGGGGGATCTATGATGTTCAGGATTCAGTCAGTGGGTTGCGCTACCTGGCGGGAAAGAAGCTGGTGGATGAGCACCGGGCAGTGATCATGGGCGGCAGCGCAGGCGGTTACACCGTACTCAAAGCCCTGCAGGATTTCCCCGATACATTCAAAGCCGGGATAAATCTCTATGGAATTTCAAACCAGCTCACTTCAGCGATCCACATGCATAAATTCGAAGCGCATTACTCCGATAGTTTGCTTGGGCCACTACCCGATGCTGCCGAGGTATACCGCCAGCGCTCCCCTATCTTCTTCGCAGACGCAATCCGGGTTCCTCTGGCAATTTTCCATGGCGAAGACGACGAGGTTGTGTCGCTGAGCAACTCAGAAGAGCTGGCAGCCACACTCAAGCGCAAAGGCGTGCCGCACATCTTCCACGTTTACGCAGGTGAAGGGCACGGCTTCCGCAAACCGGAAACGATCCTGCATCTGTACAGCGAAATTGAGAATTTCGTCAAGCAGTATGTGATCTACACTTGAGCGAGTCAATTCCGCACGCACATCCCCCAACACTCCCTTTACCGCTCTATCTGCATCATTCCGGTGGACAATTATCGCCTGGAGGCAACAAGCCTTCGGGATGGGATCTCATGGTTTTGAAGCCAGGTGCCTCGGTAAGAATCCAGCTCAGTGCTTAACGTCATCCAGTCCGGCACCAGGAACACCAGCCCAGTGGAACGAGGTGAGAACATCTGTGGAGCCAGAAACAAGCGCATCACGCCGGGCGAGTGGGGAAGACCGTTTAACTCCACGACCACCGCTGTTTTCCCGTAGAAAGGTGAAAGCAACTGGCGCTGCGCCCAACTCGCATCCTTGGGTGGAAAAAGCTGCTGGAACACCGCCGGGTGGACGCTGCGCACGCGGCGGTAGGAGATGTTGGTGCGCAAGAAGGGAGTCACCAGGCGGAGGTGATCCTTATGAGGTTGAACATAAGCCATATTACGCCCGAAGAAGGCAAACATTGCGAAGGCCAGGAATACCAGGCCAGCCACCGGCAGCCAGGAGCTGGCGTTTGCGCGCATAAGGGGCTGGTTAAAATACCACTCCCATCCCCAGACTAGCAACAACAATACCCCCAGTACCAGGGTAGCTGCCCACAGCCGGCTCATCACCCGGTGGTAGAGTATCAGGGGGTAGCGTGTTCCAGATTTATGGCTTTTCATCAATATATCCTCAAGTTTCTATTCCACGATTAACGGTACGGTAAACCAGAACGTGCTTCCTTCCATAGGCTTGCTGGCAGCACCCATTGCACCGCCCATTTGTTCCACCAGCCCTTTAGAAACGCTCAAGCTCAAGCCCCAACCAGGATGCTCGCGCACAGCGGCGTGATCAGAACGAAAGAACTGTTCGAAGAGGCGGGATTGGTCTTCTGAGCTGATGCCAATGCCCGTGTCGCTTACTTCGAGGCGCGCCATCCTCTCATCCCGAACGATACGCACGCTGATCGATCCGCCAGGCGGGGTATACCGGTTGGCATTATTCAGCAAGTTAGTCAACACCTGCGCCAGCCGCTTGGGGTCTGCATAGACCTGAGGTAAATCGGCGGGAAAGATCATTTCAAAATTCTGGTTTCTATCTGCGAATGCAGGTTGCAAGTTGCGCACCACACCATATACGACATCCTGCAGACGACACGCATCTAACTCCAGCACCAATGTGCCGGTTTCAAGCTTGGAAAGGTCGGAAAGATCGGACACCAGGGCAGCCATGCGATCTACATTGCTACGAATAATGTTCAGGAAATTGAGCTGCTGATCGTTTACCGGTCCAAAGATGCCTTTACGGAGCAAATCGGTGTAACCCAGGATGGAGGTCATGGGCACGCGCAACTCGTGGCTGACATGCGAGACAAACTTGCGCCTTTCTTCTCTCTCCAGCTCCACGCTCAGGCTGAGCTCATCGAGCTGCTCTAGCATTTGGCTGGTATCTTCCAGTGAGGCTGAAGATCTCAGCTTAAGCAGGGTGCTGCGCAGCGTATCAATCTCCGTCCGACTATGTTCGCTCATCCTAAGGCCTCAATCGTATAATGCCTTCATTCCCCGGCATCCTGCTGCGCGGCGTAGTAATCACACAAGGTGCGCACCGGACAGGAAGGGCAGTTGGGCCGGCGCGCCTGGCAAATCTCTCGCCCCAGGCGGATGAGGTTCAGGTGCGCCGGGTAGTAAGCTTGCGGTGGCAGCAGTGCAGCCAGGTGCTCATGCGCCTTCTCAACATCCATATTCTGCGGGCGCAATCCGATCCGTCCGCTCACGCGATAGATATGAGTGTCTACCGGGAACGCGGGCATATCCAGGGAAAACTGCATCACAATGGCGGCTGTTTTTGGCCCAACACCTTTGAACTGGCTGAGCCAGGCCCTGACCTGCTCCGGCTCCATATGGCGCAGAAAAGCCAGGTCCAGGTCGCCCCGCAGTTGGGTGATCTGGCGCAAGATATTCTGGATGCGCAGGCCTTTCTGGTTTGCCAGGCCCGCAGGGCGGATAGCTTCGATCACCTGCTCGGCTGGGGCATCACGCACCATTTCCCAGGTTGGAAAGCGACGGCGCAACGCATTGAAGGCGCGGTCCCGATTGGTGTCATTGGTGTTTTGAGAGAGGATCGTGGAAACCAGCTCGTCCAGTGGTGGCAGAGGGGTACGCCACTCCGGATAGCCGTAGTAATTCAGGAGTGCATCGTGCACCGCGGCAGCGCGCTCGGCCAGTTGCATAGTCTAATCGTACACCACCTGATGCGGTAGCGGAGGGGCGATACCCCCATCAAATTAGTAAGTTATCATCCGTAATGGAGAGAGAAGCAGGGCCGGCCTATCCCAATCGTCAGGTGACGCCAGTTCCTCAGGGAGAATGTTGGACCATATTCGGCTAAAGCCTCTAATTCGGCAGGCGAAAGGACATCCAACTGGCGGAGCACCTCGAGAGCCACAGCAGGCCGGATCCGTCCCAGAGGATCGCCGGACGGACGGCTATGCCCGCCCAGATCACCATCGGAAATCTTAATCACAATCCCTAGCGCAGAAGACCGGTTGCCCATTTCCTGGGGCAGCAGGCCGATTGCCAGAAAGCCCTCAGCTCCACCCTTACAAATCAGGCGCTCTGGGACAGCTCTTATCAACCGGGTATCGAAGCTATCCTTCCCGCCAACCATCTCCGGGTAAGAGGACATCGCCGCGCATACCATCCGGCAGGCGGCAGCCCGCTCGGGTGTGCGCACCCCTCCCACCAGGGGATCGCACAGGCGGGCAAATGCCAGTGCAGCGTTATACAACGGAACGGCGAAGTTCGGCGCTGAGCAACCATCGATGCCCACCGCCACCTGCTCCAATGGCAATCCGCACATCTCGGCAAAAGCAGCCAGGATATCTCGCTGCACCGGGTGAGAAGGATCGATGTAATTCTCTACCGCTAGCCCACACATCCGGGCATACGCCAGCATCGCGGTATGTTTACCGGAACAGTTGTTACGGTTTGGCGTGAGCTCCTCACCGCGCAGGCGCATCGCTTCAATAGTCGCTTTATTACTCAGCGGGTGCACACCGCACAGCAAGTCGCTCTCTCGGACCCCTGTCTTGGCCTGGATACCCCGCACGACTGCAACATGATCGTCGCTGCCCGAATGTGAAGCACACATCAGGGCAATTTCCTGGAGAGACAGGGCAAACTGCGCCTGCCCACCGCACTCCAGGAAGGGCAGCACCTGCATTGGTTTAGCTGACGAGCGCAGATAGGTAACTGCACACGGATCACCCCACCAGGCAATCATCTCTCCGCGCGCATCCACCACGGCAACCGCACCATAGTGGATCGACTCTACTGTGCCATCGCGCAATAACTCAAATATCGGGGCGTATTGGGATGAGGTCATGAATTGATCGAGTTTGCTCAACCCGGAGAACTTATCCCTCAGATCTCTTCCTCTTCAATCGGCAGCAGACTGTCTGGGGAATGCCCCGGCTGGTACAAGCGGGTGTAATACTGGTACAGGCCAGCGCGCAGGCGCTGCGCATACTGCTCGTATTGTTCAGGTAAGAAGCTCAGGCCGGAGAGCAAGCCAGGGATCAGTTTTTCCGTGGCCTCCGGGGGAGGATTGCGCTTGGCGATCCGGTCAATCGCTTTGGTAATGGCCTTCAGATAACGGACCTGTGCTTGCACCGCGCTAAGCTCTACCGGCCCACCTCGGCCGCTGATGATGGTGAAATCCTTATACTCTTTGAGCAGGATATCCAGCGTTTGCAGCCAGGTTTCCAGTTCAGCATTCGCCAGGAATGGCGGCTGGTTGGGGGTTATGGCATCGCCGACAAACACCACTTTTTCCGCGGGTATAACTACCCAAATCGCTCCTGGTGCTGGCCCAGGATGGTTCTCCATGACCACCTCCGCGCCTCCCCAATACAGGCTCATGCGATCGGTGAAGGTGATATCTGGCGCAGCCCAACGAGTGCCAATTGCATCGATATAGGTTTCCCACTCCGACCCGCTATCCGGGCTTTGACCCTTGAAGATCGTCGGCCGGTTGCGGAAAACCAGAGCGCTGCGCTGGTGAGAGACAATGGTGCAATCCATGGCGCGTGCACCCAATGTCCTGTCCAGATGCGCATCCAGGGAGATCAACAAGCGGATGGTACCACTGCGCAGGTTGAGCAAGGTAGAACGCCAGATACGCCCATCCTCCGGGCGGAGCGGCGCGTCGATCAATATCGTGCCAAGTGGGAAAATAAGGGCGCCGAGGGTGACACCCAGGTAGGAATCCTCGTAATAGATACCGTTTTTTATCTGCTGCATAGATCACCTGCGCATATTATTGAAAAAGCTGCCATCCGGCCCTGCTTCAGGACCGTCCTTCCCGTGTTCCTTAACCAATTGGGCTTCGGTTAAAGTTTGCGAAGCGTCTGCTATCGGCAGGGTGAACTTAAAACAGGCTCCCGATCCTTGGGCGCTCTCCACCCAGATACGCCCGCCATGCGCCTCAACCGCCAGCCGGCAAAATGTCAGGCCCAGGCCAAGCCCGCGTGTCCCACTTCTGCCGTGCAGCCGGGTAAATTTATCGAAGATGCGCTCATGCTCGCTGGCTGGGATGCCCGGACCAGTATCTTGCACCCACACCAGCATCTGCTCACCCTCTATCTGAGCACCCAGGGAAATCCTGCTGCCAGGTGGGGTATACTTCACAGCGTTTTCCAGCAGATTGGTGAGCACCCGGCGGATCATGTCCTCATCCACCCAAACCTTAGGCAGGCTTTGCGGCACGCTCAGGGTGATGACCTGGTTCTTGTTGTTGACAATCGGCGACACAACTTCAATAGCATCGTTCGCCAGGGAGAGCGGAGTGACCGCTTGCAGGTTGGCGACTGGCTGGCCGGCTTCCAAACGTCTCATATCCAGTAAGGAATTTGTCAGGCGCTGGATGCGCTCCGTGGAACGAATGGCGATATTCAGCAAAGACCGTTGGGATGGGTCCACTCCCGCGGGGAGCATAGCTTCCAGAACGTCCAGGCTGGAGACAATATTCGCCAGCGGGGACCGGATATCATGATAGACCATCGAAATTAGATCATTTCGCAGGTTATCCAGGTTTTTGCGCTCGGTGATATCGCGCAGCGTCCACTGCAGGTGCCAGGTACCTTCCGTTTGCACTTTGCGGACATAGACCTGGACAGGCACCTCTCGCCCACCTTCCATCATCAAATTGGTCTCATAAGACAGCGTTGCCCCAGCCATGAGTTTCTCGAACTTCTCTCCAACCACATCCTGGTCGACCACCTGGAAGTGTTGGACAGATCGCCTTCTCACTGCCTCGCTGTTCAGCCCGGTGATCGTCTCTGCCTGGCGGTTGGCGTCGATGATCTTGCCTTCCCAATCGGTGATGAGGATCGAATCGATGCTATCCTGGAACAGCTCATGGTAGCGCTGGTGGACGGCTTCGACGCGCTCGAATAACTCTGCGTTACGGATGGCGGTTCCTGCCAGGTTGCCAATACGGGTGAGCACAGGCAGGGCATCGGTGTCGAAGACGCCTTCAAATGGGTTGAGCGCTTCCAAAACGCCAATCACCTCATCGTGAAAGCGAATCGGGGCACAGGCAATCGCCCGCGTGTTGAAACCAAGCTTGTGGTCTATATCGGGGGAATAACGCTCATCTTTTTTGGCCTGGGGCACCACAACGCCAACCCCTTCCCTGGCAACCCACCCCTCAATACCCTGGTCCATCGCCAGGCGCATCCCAACCTCGTTTGGGCCTTTGCGGCCGGTTGATGCCCGGAACACCAAATCGCGCGTGTGAGCATCGATCAGCGCCAGGGAAACCACCTCCACGCGTAACGCCTGGCTGATCTGCTCCAAGATATGCAGGAGCACATCATCCAGCTTGAGCGAAGCGGTAATGGCAGCCGAGCTCTCCGCCAGGGCCGCCATAACGCGTGCCTGGTGTTGGCTCTCAGCATACAGCCGGGCATTGACGATCGCAACCCCTGCCTGATCGGCAATCGCCTGCACCAGCTCCAGGTGGTCCTGGTCGAAGAAAGCCGGCTGGGGGTGCACCAGGGTGATTACCCCTACCAGATTCTCACGCGCCAGGATGGGAATGCTGACCGCGGACTTGGCCGCGCTGGGGCTTCCCGTCACATCTGACCGGCTCAACCAGCGCTTGTCCTGGTTGGTGTTCTCCACCAGGGCAGGCTGGCGATTACGGATCACCCACCCCGCCAGGCCGCGTTCGAGGGTGACCCGCAGCTGCCGGGTTGTATGGTCGTGGACTTGATCGCCGGTGATGATGGTCGATTCAACCGCTTGCCCGTGCTCATCCAGGACGATAATGCTGCCGTTGATCGCTCCCACGCTCTGCATGGATAGGGAGAGCACACGGTACAAAACGGTGCGCAAATCCAACGCGGCCGCGATCTCACGGCTGACATTGTAGAGAAGCTCTAAGGACGAGCGGGAATTTTGAGTCTGATTCTGCTTCTCAGTGAGGTTCACCACCATATACCTGACTCAAGTGTGAGTATAGCACATTTAGAAATACGCCAACAAGAGCAGCTAAAGATAGGGCAGATCGAGCAGCAGCACTTCAATGCACAATTGCGGGTGCACATTGCGTTCCAGCAGGTCCAGCGTGCGCAACAGGGCGCTCACCGCAGCAAAAGCCTGCTGAGGACCACAACGCCCGGCAAGCTCCTCGATCTCTCCAGCCCGGTCCAGGTTCACCAGCGGCACAGCAGAACCGCTGGCGCACATCAACACATCGCGCCATAGCGAGAGCCAGGTGTTGAGCGCATCTCGCCGCTTCTCTTTCTCCCTGGCCAGCTTCTCGGCGTAAGCAAAGCGTTGCACCCGTTTGGAACGCAATAACTGGTGGAGGTCGTCCAACCAGATGCGGCGCTGCTCGAGCAGCGCGGCGGATTGGTGCAAACGCAGCGCATACCCGGGCCGGCCGCCCGAAAGGTGCGCCAGCAGCTGCGCCTCTTCAGCTGGCAGTCCCCAACGCTCCTGCAGGCCGG
>Ga0316622_100004421_pt1 | contig 10329 bp, 9 predicted proteins | sample OWC_Aug_OW2_C1_D_FD_207646 | JGI IMG/M metagenome (GOLD analysis project Ga0316622, IMG submission 207646) | Wetland soil microbial communities from Old Woman Creek delta, Ohio, United States - OWC_Aug_OW2_C1_D5_C | ecosystem: Environmental > Terrestrial > Soil > Wetlands | place: USA: Ohio... | reverse complement strand
CGCAACAATGAAGCACAGCGCGGAACTACTCGGGATCGACGGTCACTTCACGATCCCGTGTTTCTTCCCGACCTTCTTGAACGCTTCCACCGCCCGGTCGAGGTGCTTCTTGGTGTGGGCGGCGGAAATCTGCACCCGGATTCGTGCCTGGCCCTTGGGGACCACCGGGTAGCTGAACCCGACCACGTAGACACCCTCGGCCAGCATATCGTGTGCGACATCATGGGCCAGCTTGGCGTCGCCGAGCATGATGGGAACGATCGGGTGCGTTCCCTTTTTGATGTTGAAGCCTTTGGCCGTCATCGCTTCGCGGAAGTAGCGCGTGTTTTCCTCAAGCCGGTCCCGCAGCTCCGTCGTTTCCCTGATGTGGCCGATAGCCGCGAGCGAAGCGGCCACGATCGGCGGCGGCAGCGAGTTGGAGAACAGGTACGGCCGGGAGCGCTGGCGGAGCAGCTCGATGATCTCGCCGCGTCCGGTGGTAAAACCGCCGGAGGCGCCGCCCATGGCCTTGCCCAAGGTGGAAGTGATCACGTCCACTTTATCCATCACGCCGTGATATTCCGGCGTGCCCCGCCCCGTCTTGCCCATGAAACCGGTCGCGTGGGAATCGTCCACCATCACCAGGGCGTTGTACTTCTCGGCGAGCGCGCAGATCCCGTCGAGTGGCGCTATGGTGCCGTCCATGCTGAACACGCCGTCGGTCGCGATCATTCGCACCCGAAAGCGCCCGCATTCCTTCAGGATCTCCTCGAGATGGCCCATGTCCGCGGTCCGATAGCGCTGCCGTTCCGCCTTGCACAAACGGATCCCGTCGATGATGCTGGCGTGGTTCAGTTCGTCGCTGATGACCACGTCCGCATCGGTGAGCAGCGTTTCGAAAAGCCCACCGTTGGCGTCGAAGCACGAGCTGTACAGGATGGCGTCGTCCGTGCCGAAAAAGCGCGAAATCGCTTTCTCGAGGCGTTTGTGCAGGTCCTGCGTGCCGCAGATGAAACGCACCGACGACATTCCGTAACCGTATTCGTCCAGCGCCTGGCGCGCGGCCTCCATCACCCACGGGCTCGACGACAATCCCAGGTAGTTGTTGGCGCAAAAATTGATGACCGCGCCCTGCTCGACCTCTATCTCCGCCGCTTGCGGGCCCAGGATCTGACGTTCGTCCTTGTACAGGCCGGCTTCCCGGATGGATCTTATCTCGTTATCAATTATCTCCTTCAACGGTCCGAGCATTTTGCGCACCTCCTACCACTTGATCAGTATCTTCGGATGGGTCGATATCTTCTTCTCGAACGCGCCGGGGTCGAAGTCGTGGATGTCCAGAATGGTGTCCTGCCCCTTGTTCAGCATGAACTCCCATATCTTCTTCTGGATCTTGTTCTCTTTCGACTCCAGCAGACGTTTCGTGATTTCCCAGGTCTCGAAGATCCTGCGGCCAATGACGTTCTTGACCGTGAGGCCCTTGAGGATCAACTTGGAAAAGTCCTCGATCTGGAAGTCTCCGCCGCGGATACCGAACAACACCACCTCGCCCCCGCGCCGGACGGACTGAAACGCGTTGTTCACGGAAGAGTTGTATCCCGCCATTTCTATGCCGACGTCCACACCACCCGCACGGACCAGGCCATGAATGGCCTCTACCACGTCCGGGTCGGCCCGCCACTCGTCCTTCTTGGGTTTCACTTTGACCACGTCATCCGCCCCCAGCATGCGCGCCAGAGCCGCGTTGTGCGGGTTCGGCTCGACCCCGATGATCCGGGCCGCCCCCAGCGCGCGGGCGATCAGGATCGAGAACTGGCCGATCGCGCCGACGCCGAATATGACCACGTTCTTCCCGCGAAGATCGACGGTCGTGCACGCATGCACCGCGTTGCCGAACGGTTCTTGTATCGCGCCGACTTCCCTGCGTATCTTCTTGGTGTCGGTTCGCCACAACACCGACGCCGGCAGCTTGACGTATTCGGCGAAGACGCCATCGGTCGAATTTCCGAGGATGCGCTCGTCGGCACAGACGTTCGTCTGGCCGATGAGGCACTGATGGCATCTGCCGCAGACAATGTGCGATTCCGCCGAAACGATGTCGCCGGGTTTGAAGTCGTGATGCGCCGCCGCCACCGATCCCGCCTGCACCACCTCTCCGAGCAGCTCGTGTCCGAGGACCCGTGTCGTTTTCCCCTCGGCGTCCAGCGAATCGTATATCAAGTCCCTGAACGACGTGCGAAACCAAATGCTGGTGTCGGAACCGCACACGCCGGTGTAGATCGGCTTGACGATCACCGCGCCGGCATCGAGCGGGTCCCCGATTTCGTTCAGGAAAGGTCTGGCGACACGCTGCTTCCGGAACCCCCTGGAGGTTTCCCAGCCGTCCTTGTCGGTGTCGAAGACGAGCGCCCACATCTCTTCTTCGGTGGGCGTGGTCCTCGCGCGCGCATCCTTCGCGACCCCGGCCATCTTGGTCGATCGCGCCCGGGGCGACGGTCGCGGGTTTGCGGTCCGACCCGCCGGAGCGGCTACACCGGGATTTTCGCCCTTCTGGATGTCGTTGCGTGTTCGTGCCATTGGTGATGCTCGTCCCTCCCCTAAACCGCGCAAGCAGCTTTCCGCACCGGCCGACCGTACAACGTGGCCCCGCGAGCATCGACGATGTCCGCGTCCACCATGTCGCCGGGACTCATGTTGTTTCCCTGAACCACAGTGGTCTTGAAATTGTCCGTGCGTCCCATCATTGCCGCGTCGCCTTTCACCGCTTCTTCGAGCAGCACGGTCTGAACCGTCCCGACCAGCGCCGCGTTCACCTCATTGGTGATGCGTTTCTGCAGTTCTATGAGGTCCATGATTCTCTTCGTCTTTTCCTCCCGCGGTACGTCGTCGCGGAGCCTTCGTTGCGCGTACGTGCCCCTTCGCTCCGAGTACTTGAATATGAACGCAGCATCGAAGCGGATCTCCTCCATCATCCGCCGCGTGTCCAGGAACTCGTCGTGTGTCTCCGTCGGAAACCCCACGATGATGTCGGTGGTGAGTCCCAGGTTGGGGATGGTCTCGCGCATCTCCGCGACCAGCTCGCGGAAAGCGGCCCCGGTGTACGTTCGCCTCATGAGGTCGAGCACACGGTCGCTTCCGGCCTGTAACGGCATGTGCACGTGTTTGCACAGTTTCGGGTGCTCGGAGATGGCGTGGATCAATTCTCGCGGGAAGTCCTTCGGGTGCGGCGCCGTGAACCGGACGCGCTCGATGCCCGGCACGTCGCCCACCCTGCGCATGAGATCGGCGAACCGCACGTTGCCGTGCAGGTACGAATTGACGTTCTGCCCGAGAAGGGTCACCTGTCTGTAGCCCTCCTGCACCAGCGCGCGCACTTCCGCGATGATCCCTTCGGGGTCCCGGCTGCGTTCGCGGCCGCGCGTGTACGGCACCACACAAAAGGTGCACATGTTGTCGCATCCCCGCATCACCGCGAGCCACGCATTCACGCCCCCGCTCCGCACCGGATCGACGCCGGTGTAGGTCTCGGTGCGCGACAGCGCGAGGTCGAACACATTCTCCTCACCCGCCCGCGCCGCGCTGATCAGGTCGGGCAGCTTGCGGTAACTGTCCGGTCCGGCGATGAAGTCGACATGGTCGTGCCCGTCCAGCAGATCGTCCTTCAGATTCTGCGCCATGCAACCCAGTATCCCGATCGTCAGTCTCTTCGTCTTTCTGAGCGTCTTCTCGCGTTTGAGCTGCTGCAGCCGCCCGTAGATTCTGAGGTGGGCGCGTTCTCGCACGGCGCACGTGTTGAGCAGCACCACGTCCGCTTGTTCGACGCTTTCGGCCAGGCGATGGCCGCCCTTGGCGCAGATGGCCTTGACGAGCTCGCTGTCGTACTCGTTCATCTGGCAGCCGTAGGTTTCGATATATACCCGCAGCCCCTCGCTCATGACGCCTTCACCGCCTCCCGCGCGGTCTCCAACTCGATCAGTTCCCCCGTGGCGACGAGCGGAGTCCGGGCGCGCCCCGCGTCGACCCCCGTGATCCGCACTCTGCCCAGCCGGTTGCCCAGATCGAGCCCGCTCTCCACCGCGACTCTCACGTAGTTGTCGGTGAAACCCAGGACACGGCCCCCGGCATCGCGTTCCTCGAAAAGCACCCATTTGATTGCACCCGCGTGCTGCCGGTAGAATTCGGATTTCTTGCTTTCGGCCAGCCGGTGCATCACCGCGCTCCTCTGCGCGACGACGTCCACGGGGACCTTGTCCTTCATCGCATATGCCGTCGTCCGCGGCCGGGCCGAAAAACTGAACACGTGCACGTTCGTGAAGGGAAACTCCTCGACCAGCGCGAGCGAGCTTTCGAACGCTCGCTCGTCCTCGCCGGGGAACCCCACCATCACATCCGTCCCCAGTCCGATGGCCGGCACGCGCTCCCGCACGCGCTCTGTGAACGCCCGGTATCCGGCGGCGTCGTACCTGCGCCGCATCGCCGAGAGCACACGATCGTCCCCGCTCTGCAGCGGCACGTGGAGATACGGGCACAGCTTGCCCCCGGCCGCGAGCGCGTTCACGATGTCGTCGCCGATGGTAGTGGGTTCGATCGAGCTCAAGCGGATGCGCTCCAGACCCTCCACGTCGCCAAGCCCGCGAATCACATCCGCGAGCACTCTCCCGCCGTCCCGGTACACGCCCATGTTGACGCCGGTCACGACCAGTTCCCGGTGGCCGGCAGCGACCAGCGCGCGCGCCTCCTTCATGATATCGCCGAACTCGCGGCTCCGGGCGCGCCCGCGGCTGCGCGGCACGATGCAGAAGGCGCACACGAAGTCGCACCCTTCCTGCACCTTGATGTTGGCGCGCGTGTTCCAGGGATAATGTCCGGGCCCCGGCGACGTGAAGGCATCCGTCGTCACCGGGCTGTGCACGATCTTCGGTTCGGGGAGCTTCACCGGACTCCCGATGATTTCGGCCAGGCGCAGCTTGTCGGCGGTGCCGATGATGAAGTCCACGCCCTCGATCCGTCTGAGCGCATCGGCATCCGTCTGCGCAAAACAGCCGATCGCCGCCACGCACGCGCCGGGATTACGCCGGATCACCGAACGGATCCGCCGCCGGCACTTGGCCGTCGCCGGCGAGGTAAGCGTGCAGGTGTTCACGACGTAAAGGTCGGCCGAGAGCGGATCATCGACGACCTGATACCCCCTCGCCAGGAATTGGCGATGGAGGGTCGCGGTTTCGGCCTGGTTCAACCGGCAGCCGAAAGTCTCCAAGGCGACTTTGAACATCGTCGAGAGAGCGCCAGGCAGGCGCGGGCGTGGCCCCGGGTCGGCCTCCGAGCGGCCACCCACGGGGCTTCAACTATCGGATTCTCAACAATTTGTGCTGCTCACTGCAGTGCGGTTACTATAGCAGATCGGGGGGCAAAAACAAAGTCTTTAGACCTCCCAAAGTATGGGTGGGCGATACATGACTTTTCGCCCCACGTTGTCCGCGTCGATTTATGGTTTCTACATTATCGTCGGGACAAAGATCGGCGAAAAGTCATGTATCGCCCACCTCGGGCAGTCCGAGAGGACGGGGCGAGGGGGCCTATTCCTTTGCGATTCAAGACGTTGGGTGCGGTATCCGGCGCGGAAGGCCATGACGCAACCGCATCATGGTGGTGGCGTGTGGGACCGCTTCGGACCGTTCAAGACTGCGAGGCGCGGCGACCGAATTGCCGTTTCACAGGTACTTCGTCATGATGTAGACAGGTGTACCGTGCTGGTCCGCAGGCTTCTCATTCGTCCGTTCGAATCCGAACTGCTCGTACTCCCGAATGGCCCGGGTCAGAAACGGATTGATCGATAGCGTCAGCCTGCGGTACCCCTTCCTGAACGCATATTTGGCGAGATGCACCAGCAGCATCCTCCCGATTTCCTTGCCCCTTTCGGCGGGAGGCACCGCCATCATGCGGACCTGCATTTCATTGGCCAGCGGCACGGCGGAGATCGTCCCGACTATCTCGTCGTGATACACCGCGACCCACACGGGTCCTTCCTGCATACGCTCGACGATCGTGTTTTCCGCCGGGACGACGGCCTGGAACGCTGCGCTGGTGTAACTGGAGCGATACTCTTCGAACGACTCACAGAGGATGGCTTGAATAATTTGGGCTTCGCTTGGTTTGGCGGGTCGGATGACCACTTCGGACCATACATCTCCCGAAGCTGAGCGCTGCACCATGGAGGCACTCCTTTCATCCCCGGGGACGTTCGGGACAGTGCGGGATTCCATCGGGCAATTGCCCCCACGAGCGGGATCGATTGACCCCGGCTCGGAAGGACCAGAACGACAGATACCCGCGCCCCTTTCCGTCCACACATGATCCCCGACTGGGACGCTTGCCCTTAATTATATACCAAGCAGTCGCGGTCCGGCGAGTGAAAAGGCGAAAAATAATTCCGTCTACGCGGGCTTCCCGATGGGCACGATATAAAGCGGTTTTTCGTCGGGACTTAGAGCAATGATCCGCGCTACCGCATCATCATCGAACGCTCCCACCATGACGGTTCCCAGTTCCATAGCCGCGGCCTGCAAATGGATATTTTGTCCCGAGTGTCCCGCTTCCATGTGCACGTAGCGGACCCCACGCTCCCCGTAACCCTGCGTCGTTCGACTGTAAACCGCGGAGATAACGATGCTCGCCGGCGCCCGCGTGACGCACGCCTGCTCCAGCGCCGCTCGACCGAGCGCGGCCCTGCGATCTCCTGCGGCGATTCGCTTGAGATCGTGCTCGTGCGCGCGGTACCTGTAGATCCCAGGCTCCAGTCCTTCGACGCGACCGACGACGGCGTATACCTCCAGCGGGCGCGTTGCGCCCGCCGACGGAACCGTGCGCCTCCCGGCCCGATCGCTCTCCCCCTGCGCCGCCCAAAGAAGGGTGGCCAGTTGCGCCGACGTCAAGGGGTCGTCCGTATACTCTCGCACCGATTGGCGTCTGCTCATGGCCACGTCCAGCGGCACTTCGGTCGGCCGGGGCAATGGTAGCGATATGATGGTTTCCGGCGCCATGTCTCCTCCTCGGGCCGCGCGGCGTTTACTCGAATTCCCGCGCTGCTTTGAGCAGCTCCGATTGGATAGCAGGCTCTCCCATCCAGTGGCCGGAGCTTTCCGCCAGCACCAGCTTAGACTGCGGAAGGAGTTGGTGCAAACGGTAAGCGGTCACCGGCGGGCAGATCACGTCGTACCGTCCGTTCACGATGACAGTCGGGATCTGAGCGAGCTTGCGCGCGTCGCGCAGGAGCTGCCCCTCCTCCAGAAAACAGCCGTTCGCCATGTAGTAGTTCTCCAGGGTCGAGAACGCGGTGAGATCTTCTTCCTTCAAGATCCGAGCGACTTCCTCATCCGTCAACGAAAGGCTGGATATCTTGATCTCGTATTCCGCCCACGCACGCACATATTTCATGCGCGATTCCGGATCTCCGCTTTGGGTCAGCTCGAGCAGGTAAGCGGGGAGCGGCCTCCGGTCCGGATCCGGCAACGCGGACACGAGCCGGTCGTACACGTCGGGGAAGAAGGTCCGCACGCCTCCGTGATAGAAATGGTCGATCTCGGCTTTGGAGGCGGTGAAGACGCCGCGGAGCAAGAGGCCAGCCACGTTCTCGGGATAGGTTTCCGCGTACGCGAGCGCCAGTGTCGTGCCCCATGAACCGCCGAACAGGATGATTTTCCCCAGGCCGAGATCGTTGCGCAGTCGTTCGATATCCTCGACCAGATACTGCGTGGTGTTCTCTTTGGTCTCCGCAAACGGCCGCGATTTGCCCGCCCCGCGCTGGTCGTAGAGCACCATGTGGAAACGGCTCGGGTCGAAGAAGCGGCGCATGTATGGGGATGAACTCCCACCGGGACCCCCGTGAAGAACGATGACCGGCTTCCCCTCCGGGTTCCCGCACAGTTCGTAGTAGAGCTCGTGGATATCCGACACCTTGAGGTACCCCGTCCGATACGGCTCGATCGGCGGCCACAGCTCCATCTCCCTCGCGTGCGAGCACGCGAACATCAAGGGAATGAGAACCGTGACCAGGCCTTGCAGCGCGAAGCATCTCGTCTTCACCATTCCTCCTCCTCGTGTTGGGGACTGCCAACCGGCGACTCGATTTGTTCCCGCGACGGCTATCTCCTTGACACCATCGGCCCCATCGGCCGCCCGCCCAGGAGGTGCATATGCAGGTGAAATACTTCCTGACCGCCGTCTTTGTTGCAATTGACGATCAGCCGGTAACCGTCCTCCGCGATCCCTTCCAGGGCGGCCACCCGGGCGGCAACGGCGAACAAGTGCCCCACCAGCGCCTCATCTTCGGGTCGGATGTCGTTCACTGTCGGGATCACAGTGTTGGGGACGATGAGAACATGCGTTGGGGCCAGCGGATGGATGTCCCGGAACGCCGTCGCCCGGTCATCCTTGTAGACGATGTCCGCTGGTATCTCCCCCTTCACGATGCGATTGAAGATGGTATCCTCGGCCATCGCTCCTCCTTTCGCGTATCCTTCCCGCCGCAGCCAGCCGCGACCGCACCGTATGCGCTCGGACCTCGCGGGGTTTGGATTGTTGCCAACTTTCCCGGCCGGCGTTTGTCCTTTAAAGGTGACCCAGCTGGGCCGACTCTACTGTCACAGGCAGTGACAGCCTGATTGCGGACCCATGGAAACATGCTGTATAATACCAGACCAAGAAACTGGAGGGAACGAACCATGCGAAACACGCGAGCCTTGCGGACCTACGGCCTGTTTGTCGCCTTGACACTGGTCGTAGTCTCCAGCCCGCCGGCCGCCCGAACGAGCGCCGGGACAGCCGAACCGGCGGCGCCGCTGGCCGTCCTCATCTCTTGCGACGGAGAGGTGACCGTGTTGAGAAAGGGCGGTGTTGTCAAGGGTGCCTTTGGACTGCCGCTCGAGGCCGGGGACGAAATCCGGACCGGGGCGCAGGCACAGGCCGAGATTCTGTTCGACAACGGCAATTATGTCTCGCTCGGCGCCGGAAGCGCGATGCAGGTGAAGGGCTCCAAGCACGAGGCAGCCTCGTCCACCAAGCCCATGGGGGACAACGGATTCGAGGTCGCCCAGAACTTCCTCAAACTCAAGAGCCCCGAGGGAACCAGCTCGATAGCGGCACTGCGATCCGGCCGCAAGGAGGCGGAGCTCCACGCGCTATCGCCGCAACGGACGCGTGTGCTCAGTACACGGCCGACATTTGTGTGGGAATTCGGGAGCCCCGAAGAGGAGCTACAGATCACCATATACGGAGAGAACGGCATCCTCTGGAGACATACGCTCGTGGGTGTGAGCCAGCTCACCTATCCCGACGCCGCGCCGCCACTTACTCCCGGGGCTACGTACTCGTGGACGGTTGAGACCACCGACCCCCTGCGCGTTCCACCGCTCCGGAGCAACGCCGCCTTCTTCGAGGTGATCACGGTCGAGGAGCAATCGAAGCTTGGTGTCGCGCTGGAAAAAATCGGCGACGGCGCCGCCAGCGCGCAGAGTCAACACGTGATGCGCGCGAGCGTATTTTTCGCCTACAACCTTCTGGACGACGCGGTGAAGGAGACCGAACAGGCACTCGCCCTGGCTCCGGAAAACACCACGCTGCAGTCGATCCTCGCCCGGCTATACGCCGAATCAGGCCGGACGGACCGCGCGGCGGAAACCTACGGCCGCATCTTGGACAAGCAATAAACGGCTGTGGGAGCTCGCGCAGCGCGTCGCCATCTTCGCGACAAAACCCGAGTCTAATTCGTGTCTGGCCTGTTCAGGGGAGTGCCGACGGGGGCCAGCACGGCTTCTCCGCTCATGCAAACGGGGGCAACACGTCTTCTCCGCTCACGTTGTCCTCCGGCGTGATGGAGCAATTGTACGCCTTCGGACAAAGATCGCGTCGAAGACGTGTTGCCCCCTTAGTCTCTCCGGGGCGGGCCATGTGGCACGCTTGCGACACGCCATTGTCGCGCTTTCGCTTTCCTGCTATGCTAACGTCATGGTTGGCAATCAGATTGCGGGATACGCCATCGAAGGTGTCCTGGGAGAGGGCGGCATGGGGGTCGTGTACCGCGGCCGTGACACCACGCTTGACCGACCCGTCGCCGTAAAGGTCATTCACGCCAACAAACTCGGTGAGGAGGGGAGGGAGCGCTTCTTTCGAGAGGCACGCGCTTGCTCCCGCATCGCCCACCCCCACATCATCACGGTTTACGCCGCCGGCGAGGATCAAGGCCGTCCCTACCTCGCCATGGAACTCATCGACGGGAAGACCCTGCGTGAGGTCATAAACGGCGGCACGGTCCCGTGGGAGAAAGCGGTTCGCTGGATGATCGATTTGCTCGAT
>Ga0316622_100004420_pt1 | contig 10329 bp, 7 predicted proteins | sample OWC_Aug_OW2_C1_D_FD_207646 | JGI IMG/M metagenome (GOLD analysis project Ga0316622, IMG submission 207646) | Wetland soil microbial communities from Old Woman Creek delta, Ohio, United States - OWC_Aug_OW2_C1_D5_C | ecosystem: Environmental > Terrestrial > Soil > Wetlands | place: USA: Ohio... | reverse complement strand
GCTTTTTCTTTGGGTACTTTCTTTTGGCGAAACAAAAGAAAGTACCTCGGTTGTCGATCCGAGAACCGACTTCTAAAACACCCGTCGCGATAGCGACACGATGTCAAAAGGGTAATCCGCAACCATCAATGTGGCCACCCCGTCGCTTCGATCCGTATCAATTATAGGTAAGCGATCATCAGCCACCCTTGCCGCCATAACCTTCCAACCAAACGCCCGACTTCGGCTCGATCGGCTGCCGGTTCTGATCCGCAAACGTAAACGGTACCGAAACCAGCTCCATGCCTTGATTGACCTGCACCGCGAAGTGCAGATGCGGCCCTGTGGTCAAACCAGTGTTGCCGGAATAGGCTATAAGTTGTCCCGCCTCCACCCTCATGCCCGGATGAACCAGGGCCTTTTCCAGCGCCAGATGCGCGTAGACTGCCATCGAGCCGTCATCGTGAAGGATGCGGATGCTGTTGGCTTTGGTGGCATAAGCCTGCTCGGTGCCGTTGCCGAAGTAATCGCTTTCCACTTCCAGCACCACGCCGCCACGCGCCGCATAAAGCGGAGTATCAACCGGCATCATGATATCGACGGCATAACGGTTTTGCGCGTCGGTATGGCTAAATTCGCCACCGAAGGCTTGGGTAATCTGAAATCGGCTGTTGGCTGCGATCGGCGGCAGATATACCGTGTCGCTAGCATAACCAGTCAACGGCCGGCCGATCACGTAGTGATATTGCAGGGTAAACTGCGAAGATTGCGCTTGGCCGGCGCCTTTTATCTTGAACAAGGTGTCGGACTTGCCGGTTTCCACCACAAAGCGCCGCGGCAATTCCGGTGTAGCAATGACGTTGTCGTGCCCGGCCCAATCCACAGCCACTTCAATCGGGCCGGGATATTGGTTCAATATGAAGAATTCCGGGCTGGTTTTATCGCCTGATTTTTCCAGCCAAACGCGCTGTTTGGCCGCGGCCTTCAATTGCCGCACTTCAACGGGTCGTTCGGTCGTGGGCGGTTTATCCGTGTAATGCCAAGCCCCCTGTTCATCCTGATACTTGTAAAGCTTTTTTGATTCCGCGCTTGAGGAAATCAGCATTAAACAAATGAGCCAGGTAGCACTTAGGTACCGAGGCACGGAGCGCATCGGATCATCCATCCTGCGAACGATTACTTGCGAGTCGAGCCGAAAGTATAGGAACGAACGACGCCTTGAGGATCAAAACGAATCAACAAATCCTCGGTTTCACTGCCGAACAACGAATATTTGTAAATACCGTAAGTCCAGGTCGGACGGCCATCCTCCATCCCCGTGCGCCAAGGGGTACCGAACATATCGGAGATGTCTTTTTTGCTGGTTTGTCCGATTTTAATTTCCGGTACTCGCGATGCGGCGAACTCCTGCCCAACGGAAAAACAGCCGGTCAGCTGCGTAGCGGCGATGCCGCCGACCAACAGCAATAAACTAAGTTTGATAGCCTTGAAACCGCGAATTGAAAAAAATTTTTCCATGGATTTTGCCTGTTTGAGAAAGTGACTGTTATAAATCAAGGAGAACTCGGCTATCTTAGCCGCTAACCCCCTTCATCCGAAACAAATTTTAGCCAAAATCCCATGTCATCCGAATCTAACATTCATCCCCTAGACGCATTGCATTTCGATAACAGTTTTATTCGCGACTTGCCAGGCGACCCCGAACCAGACAACTATCGGCGCCAGGTTTACGACGCCTGTTATTCGCGGGTACAGCCCACCGCCGTTAGCAATCCGCGGCTGGTGGCCTATTCACGCGAAATGGCGGAACAACTGGATTTATCGCCCGAGGTTTGCGAATCCGGCGATTTTTGCCAGGTGTTTGCCGGCAACCGTCTGGCAAAAGGCATGGAAGCTTACGCAATTTGTTACGGCGGCCACCAGTTTGGGCAGTGGGCCGGGCAATTGGGCGACGGCCGGGCCATCAATCTCGGCGAAGTGATCAACAGCCAAGGCCAGCGCCTGACCTTGCAACTCAAGGGCGCGGGGCTGACGCCTTATTCGCGCAGCGCCGATGGCCTGGCGGTACTGCGTTCGTCGATTCGCGAATTTTTGTGCAGCGAAGCCATGCACCATTTGGGCGTACCGACCACCCGCGCCCTGAGCGTGATCCTGACCGGCAAGCAGGTAGTGCGCGACATGTTTTACGACGGCAATCCGCAACTGGAACCCGGCGCCGTGGTGTGCCGGGTCGCGCCATCGTTTACCCGCTTCGGCAATTTCCAGATACACACGGCCCGCGACGAACTGGGAACCTTGAAAAAACTGGCGGATTACACGATACGCACCGATTTTCCGCATCTGGGCCAGCCGTCCGTCGCTGTTTATCTGCAATGGTTCGAGGAAGTCTGCCGACGCACCGCCGAGATGATAGTCCACTGGCAGCGAGTCGGTTTCGTACATGGGGTGATGAACACCGATAATATGTCGATATTGGGCCTGACCATCGATTACGGCCCCTACGGCTGGCTGGAAAACTACGATCCGGACTGGACGCCGAACACCACCGACGCACAGGGCCGCCGCTACCGTTTCGGCAATCAGCCCAAGATCGCCTATTGGAATCTGGTGCAACTGGCCAACGCCATTTACCCTTTGGTCAGGCGCGCCGAACCCTTGGAACAAGTGCTGACGGTCTACACCACCACCTTCGAACAAGGCCGGCAGGCAATGATGGCTAACAAACTAGGCTTGAAGCAATTCGATCCAGCCACAGACGAGGACTTGGCCGCCGATTTGTTTAAGCTGCTACAAAGCGCCGAAACCGATATGACGCTATTTTTCCGTGGCTTGGCGAATATCGGCGCCGACGGCAGCGAAGCCGGTTTCCATGCCTTGCTGGAAAGTAGCAGTTATCAAACCCTGACCGAGGAAAACAAGGCATTGGCCGAGCAATGGCTCCAGGCTTATCAAACGCGTTTGCGGCAAGACGCCAGACCGGACGAGGAGCGCCGCGCGGCGATGAATGCCGTCAACCCCAAATACGTACTGCGCAATTATCTGGCGCAACAGGCGATCGATCTGGCCGAACAAGGCGATTTTTCCATGGTTAGAGAATTGCTGGAGGTGTTGCGGCATCCCTACGACGAGCAACCGGGAAAAGATCGCTTCGCCGAGAAGCGCCCGGATTGGGCGAAACAACGCGCGGGCTGTTCGATGCTGTCCTGCAGCTCCTAATGGGCCAACAGGTCCGCAAGCCTTGATGCCGCTGGGTTTGGCGTGACCACCGTTCACGTCAAACCGGAAAAAAACATGCCGAAAACGGCCAATTCAGGTATCCTTTTAATAGTTTGTCCAACGATTTTTCCCCAGGCAGCGTAATGAACAACAGCTTAAATACCGACGTTAATGGAATCCCAGACATCGATCCAGACGAAACCAGAGAATGGATGGAAGCACTGGAAGCAGTGATTGAAAAGGAAGGCAGCGACCGCGCCGCCTTTTTGATCGAAAAACTGGTGAGTACCGCCAGGCGCTCTGGTTCGGACATTCCTTTCTCGGCCAATACCGCCTACATCAACACCATTCCTGTCGACAAACAGCCCAAATTCCCCGGCAATACCGACATCGAGCGCACTGTTCGCTCTTATGTGCGCTGGAATGCGATGATGATGGTGCTGCGCGCCAACAAACACACCAATGTCGGCGGCCATATCGCCAGTTTCGCCTCGGCCGTCACTTTGTATGACGTCGGCCAGAACCATTTTTGGAACGCGCCATCCGACAAGCACGGCGGCGATCTGATTTTTTCGCAAGGCCATTCCGCGCCCGGTACCTATGCCCATGCCTTTTTGTTGGGCCGCTTGAGCGAAGAACAAATGGACAATTTCCGCCAGGAAGTCGGCGGCAACGGCCTGTCCTCCTATCCGCATCCCTGGCTGATGCCCGATTTCTGGCAATTCCCGACCGTGTCCATGGGTCTGGGGCCCATTATGGCGATTTATCAAGCCCGCTTCATGCGCTACATGCAAAATCGCGGCTTCGCCAACACCGATGGCCGCAAGGTCTGGGCTTTCCTGGGCGACGGCGAGACCGACGAACCAGAAACCCTGGGCGCGATCGGCATGGCCGGCCGCGAAAAGCTGGACAACCTGATTTTCGTGGTCAACTGCAACCTGCAACGCCTGGACGGCCCGGTACGCGGCAACGGCAAGATCATTCAGGAACTGGAAAGCAATTTCCGCGGCGCCAACTGGAACGTGATCAAGGTGATCTGGGGCCGTCGCTGGGACGCGATCCTGGCCCGCGACAAGAACGGCCTGATCGTCAAGCGCATGATGGAATGCGTCGACGGCGATTACCAAACCTTCAAATCCAAGGACGGCGCTTACGTCCGCGAACATTTCTTCAACACCCCCGAACTGCAGGAACTGGTCAAGGATTATACCGACCGCGACATCTGGGAACTCAATCGCGGCGGCCACGACCCGATCAAAGTCTTCGCCGCCTTCAACTCCGCCGTCAACCATAACGGCCAACCGACCGTGGTTCTGGCCAAAACCATCAAGGGTTACGGCATGGGCGATTCGGGCCAGGCGCAAAACACCAGCCATCAGCAGAAGAAGATGAGCATGGAGTCGATCAAATACATCCGCGACCGCTATCAGCTGCCGGTCAGCGATGAAGAATTGCTCAACCTGCCTTACCTGCGCTTCGCCGAGGATTCGGAAGAACTCAAATATCTGCGCCAGCGCCGCGTCGATCTGGGCGGTTACCTGCCCGCTCGCCGCACCAAGGCCTATCCGCTGGAAGTTCCAGCCTTGGCTACCTTCAAAGCCATGCTGGAAGGCACCGGCGAAGGCCACGAAATTTCCACCACCATGGCCTTCGTCCGCATCCTGAACATCCTGGTCAAGGACAAGCAGATCGGCAAACGCATCGTGCCCATCGTCCCCGACGAATCGCGCACCTTCGGCATGGAAGGCATGTTCCGCCAGCTGGGTATCTGGTCGCAGGTCGGCCAGCTCTACACCCCGCAAGACGCCGAACAATTGATGTTCTACAAGGAAGACAAGCACGGCCAGGTCTTGCAGGAAGGCATTAACGAAGCGGGCGGTTTGTGCGACTGGATCGCCGCCGGTACGTCGTATTCGACTCACGGCGTACCTATGATTCCGTTTTTCATCTATTACTCGATGTTCGGCTTCCAGCGCGTCGCCGACCTGATCTGGGCAGCGGCCGACCAACGCACCCGCGGCTTCCTGCTGGGCGGTACCGCCGGCCGCACCACGCTGAACGGCGAAGGCCTGCAACACGAAGACGGCCACAGCCATCTGATGTCCGCCACCGTGCCGAACTGTTATTCCTACGACCCGACCTTCGCTTGCGAACTGGCGGTGATCATCCACGACGGCTTGCGCCGCATGTATGTCGAACAGGAAGATATTTTCTATTACATCACCTTGATGAACGAAAACTACGACCAACCGGCGATGCCAGAAGGCGCGGAAGCGGACATTCTGAAAGGCATGTATCTGTTCAAAAAAGGCCCGAAAAGCAATAAACCCAGGGTACAACTATTGGGATCGGGCACCATCTTCATCGAAGTTATCTTCGCAGCCCAACTGCTGCACGACGACTGGGGCGTGGACGCTGATTTGTGGAGCTGCCCAAGCTTTACCGAGCTGGGCCGCGACGGCCAAAGCTGCGAACGCTGGAACCGTCTGCATCCGACCGAAAAACCGCGCGTCACCCATGTCGAACGTTGCCTGGGCAATAGCCAAGGCCCGATCATTGCCGCCACCGACTACATGCGCGCCTTCGCCGAGCAGATTCGGCCCTGGGTGAATCGACCCTACACGGTACTGGGCACCGACGGTTTCGGCCGTTCCGACACCCGTGCCAACCTGCGTAGCTTTTTCGAAGTCGATCGTTACCACGTCACCGTGGCGGCCCTGTATAGCCTGGCGCAGAACGGCGAATTCGATGCAGCCAAGGTGGAAGTTGCGATTGCAAAATACAACATCAATCCAGAAGCGACCTCGCCCTGGCTGATTTAACGGAAAGTAGCACATGAGTTTTTTAATCGAAGTAAAAGTACCCGACCTGGGTAATGTTGCCGACATCGATATCATCGAAGTGCTGATCAAGCCCGGCGACGAGGTGGCGCTGGAGCAAACCCTGGCCGTGATGGAAACCGACAAGGCCACGATGGATTTGCCGGCCAGCGCCGCCGGCAAGGTTCAGCAGGTACACGTCAAAGTCGGCGACAAGGTTTCGGAAGGCACCCTGATCGCCACGCTGGAAGTCGCGGCCGATCCGGCCTCGCCCAGCAAACCGACCGCTCCGACACCGGCCGTACCGCTTGCCCAGGTCGAAACAGCTCCAACACCCGCGCCCGAGCCGGTTAAGGTCGAAGCCGCCAAACCGGCCGCGGCGCCTGTCGAACCGGTTGCGGGCAGCACCAGCGGCGGCAAGGCGCACGCCACGCCCAGCGTCAGATTGTTCGCCCGCGAACTCGGCGTCAATTTAAGCAAGATTCAAAACGGCAGCGGCCGCAAGGGCCGTATCCTCAAAGACGACGTCAAAAACTTCGTCAAACAAGCGCTGACTTCCGCACCGGCAGCGACCGGCGCCGGCATTCCGGCCATCCCGGCGGTCGATTTCAGCCAGTTCGGCGAAATCGAGGAAAAACAACTCAGCAAGATCAAGCGCTTGACCGGCCAGAACATGACCAGGGTCTGGCTGAACCTGCCGATGGTGACCTACCACGACGAAGTGGCCATCGACGAGATGGAAGAATTCCGCAAATCCGTCAACGCCGGCCAAGCCAAGGATGTCGTCAAGCTCACCGGCTTGGTGTTCATCATGAAGGCCTTGGTCGCGGCGATGCAGAAGTTTCCCGCCTTCAACAGCTCTTTGTCGGCCGACGGCGAGAAACAAATCTTCAAGAAATACTTCCACATCGGCATCGCCGTCGACACGCCGAACGGCCTGGTGGTACCGGTGATCCGCGACGTCGACCAGAAAGGCATCTTCCAGCTCTCCACCGAACTGGGCGAGAAAAGCGAATTGGCCAGAGCCGGCAAACTGAAACCAGCCGACATGCAAGGCGGTTGCATGACCATCTCCAGCCTGGGCGGCATCGGCGGCACGGCGTTTACGCCCATCGTCAACGCCCCAGAAGTGGCCATCCTGGGCGTCACCCGCGCCAAGATGCAGCCGGTCTGGAACGGTTCAGGCTTCGATCCAAAACTGATGTTGCCGCTGGATTTGACTTACGACCACCGCGTCATCGACGGCGCCGAAGGCGCGCGCTTCATGGAAGCGTTGAAGTCCAATCTGGGCGATATTCGGCGCTTGTTGTTGTAAATGTAGGGGCACTCATGCGCTTCTAATATACGGTTTTCAATGCGTAGGCTGGGTTGAGCAAGGCGAAACCCAGCAAATGGCAAACAAGCTGGGTTTACGCTACCGCTTCAACCCAGCCTACATGATTTTCTGGGAGTTAAGGATATGAGCAATTCCGTCACACACGCCGAAGTATTGGTTCTGGGCGGCGGCCCCGGCGGTTACACGGCGGCGTTCCGCGCCGCCGATCTGGGCAAGCAAGTGGTGCTGATCGAGCGCTATCCGGTGCTGGGCGGCGTCTGCTTGAATGTCGGCTGCATTCCGTCCAAGGCCTTGCTGCATGTCGCGCAAATCATCCATGAAGCCGACGCCATGGCCGAACACGGAGTCAGCTTCGGTAAGCCAGCCATCGATCTGGACAAGATCAGGAGCTGGAAACACAGCGTCAGCCAGGGCCTGAACCAAGGCCTGGGCAAACTAGCCAAGCAACGCAAGATCACCGTGATCAACGGCGTCGGCAAATTCGCCACCGCCAACAGCCTGCTGGTGACCGGCGAAAACGGCGAGCAAACCATGACCTTCGACAACGCCATCATCGCCGCCGGCTCGCACCCGACCAAGATTCCGGTATTCCCCAACGACGACGAGCGTCTGTGGAATTCCACAGACGCGCTGGAACTGAAATCCGTCCCCAACAAACTGTTGATCGTCGGCGGCGGCATCATCGGCCTGGAAATGGCCACGGTTTACCATGCGCTGGGGTCGAAAATCAGCGTCGTCGAGTTGATGGATCAAATCATCCCCGGCTGCGACAAGGACCTGGTCACGCCGCTGCAACGCAAGATCAAGAAACAATACGACAACCTCTGGTTGCAAACTCGCGTCAAGGCCATAGACTCGACGCCGGAAGGCCTGAAAGTCAGCTTCGAAGGCAAGAACGCGCCGGAATCGGACGTGTTCGACGCGGTATTGGTCGCGGTCGGCCGCCGTCCCAACGGTAAATTGATAGCCGCCGAGAAAGCCGGCATCAACGTCGACGAAGCCGGTTTCATCGCCGTCGACAAACAGCAACGCACCAATGTCGGCCACATCTTCGCGATCGGCGACATCGTCGGCAACCCGATGCTGGCCCACAAGGCCAGTTACGAAGGCAAGATCGCCGCCGAAGTCATCAGCGGCATGAAAGCCGGCTTCGACGCGCTGACCATTCCGTCCGTCGCTTACACAGACCCGGAAGTGGCCTGGATGGGCTTGACCGAAAACCAGGCGCAGCAACAAGGGGTCGAATACGAAAAAGGCGTGTTCCCCTGGGCCGCCAGCGGCCGTTCCCTGGCGCTGGGCCGCAACGAAGGCCTGACCAAGATACTGACCGACAAGACCACCGGCCGCCTGCTCGGCGCTGGTTTCACCGGTCCAGGCGCCGGCGAACTTCTGGCCGAAGCGGTGCTGGCCCTGGAAATGGGCGCCGACGCCGAAGACATCAGCCTGACCATCCACGCCCACCCCACCCTGTCCGAAACCTTTGCTTTCGCGGCGGAAATGGTCGAGGGGACGATTACGGATTTGTATATCAAGAAGTAAGAGTGTCGTATTTCCTATCGGATATGTCTTTTTTGTTTTTATAAAAGCCAGTGAGAACAAGGTGCTATCTATTTTTAAATCATGTTATACGACATAGCTGTTTTGTTATAAGACAGGCTGTGTCGTATATATTACGTTAGATTTCACCATGCCTGTCACGCCAACGCAAATACGGTCACTCGTCGAAACTGAGCTCGCGGAGCTACATGATGAGCGAGTGAAGTCTCACATTCAAAGTCTTCTCGTCGAGCCCACCATGCTCCAGCGTGAATGGGACTATGGCGTCCCAGGCCAGACCTATCCTTGTTGGTCAGTCTTGAATCACATCGAGTCAAATACAGGTATTGCCTTCTGCGAGTTTGGGTTTGGCCCCCGAAGTCCCTGGGGTCTAGTAATGCTCTCTGGGGCCGAACATATGTCCCTCGGCATGGATGCCGGTTGGTTCGAGACTTTCTTGGAAGCATATTTTGACTCAAGGGCCATCACTGATCTTCCAATCTGGCGCGTTTTCAAACAGGACGGCGATGACTAACGGGCCGCGCACTCACGGACGAACGAGACTGGGATTCGACATGGAACGAAATTCTCAAACTCAGGGCTCTGGACCCAAGCGCTCGTTACCACTGCTCGCAAAGCATCCAGGCGCACCGAGAGTGAAACCTAACGCTTCGGTCGAAGGGACGGCCCAGAAGCTGCGCTTCTGGGTTCCCTCCCTTCGGTCGGCCGCCCCTCACCTCGGACGCTGATCAACATACCCGACAGTTTTGGTCATTTCTGGAATTTTGACTAAGCGCTGAAAAAATGGTACTAAAACCGCTTTGCAGTTGTCGCATAACGGAGTTAATGACGAACAACTGCAAAGCGGTTTTATCTGGAAAACGAATTTCAACGCTTTGATTCAAGGCCAAATACACCAAATTAGAGGGTGTCCCGTATGTCGTTCAACGCTTCATTGAAAGGTACAAGTCAGGGTAAATTAATCGCATTGCTCAAAACTCTTGAGCTGACTTGACCTTTAATTCAAACGTTAGGCCCATAAAGACGAGACCATGACAATCGAAAACGATGATTGGCGATTGGAATTTGGCAAGGAACCGTCCTTCTACAGCAAGTACTCGTGGTCGTGGAGGAAGTGGACGAGAACGCGCCCTCACTGGGATCATGATCATTGTGAGTTCTGTTCGCAGAAGATATCTGACCTAGATGCCGAAAACATACAGCACGAGGGGTGGACTGATGATGAGGAAACTTATTGGGTTTGCAAGTCTTGTTTTGAGGATTTCAAGGAGATGTACCAATGGAACTTGAAATGAGCAAGCCTAACGAATAAGGTTAGATTGTGTGAGCAGAGCGAACCACAATCTGAACCGGTTGTTGGACAAGCCCGGTGATCACAGCGCTGATGGGTATGCTTGATATAAGAAAATAGCTTTTCTGGGT
>Ga0316622_100004419_pt1 | contig 10330 bp, 6 predicted proteins | sample OWC_Aug_OW2_C1_D_FD_207646 | JGI IMG/M metagenome (GOLD analysis project Ga0316622, IMG submission 207646) | Wetland soil microbial communities from Old Woman Creek delta, Ohio, United States - OWC_Aug_OW2_C1_D5_C | ecosystem: Environmental > Terrestrial > Soil > Wetlands | place: USA: Ohio... | reverse complement strand
CGAGCTCGACGAGGAGATGGTGTACGAGAGCCGCGTCGGCGAGGTGTTTCTGCTCGGCGCCTCGAGCTGGCGCATCGAGCAGATCACCGCCGACCGCGTCCTCGTGTCACCCGCCCCCGGGGCGCCCGGCAAGATGCCGTTCTGGCACGGCGACGCCCCGGGGCGGCCGATCGAGCTCGGACGCGCGCTGGGGGCCTTCGTGCGCCAGCTCGGCGCGCTCGCACCCGCTGCGCGCCTCGAACGCCTGGCCGCCGCGGGCTGCGACGAGCGGGCCGCGACAAACCTGGCGCGCTACCTCGACGAACAGCGGGCGGCCACCGGCGTCCTGCCCGACGACCGCACCATCGTCGTCGAGCGCTTCCGCGATGCGGTGGGCGACTGGCGCGTCTGCATCCACTCGTTTTTCGGCGCTCGCGTGCACGCCCCCTGGGCCCAGGCGATCGCCGCGCGCCTGCGCGCGCGTGTGGGCGTGGACGTGCAGGTCATTTACAGCGACGACGGCATCGTGGTGCGCCTGCCCGAGGGCGACGAGTCGCCCCTGAGCGGCCGCGTGTTCATGGATCCGGAAGAAGTGGAAGAACTCGTCGTCGCTGAAGTCGGCCGTTCTGCACTGTTCGCGAGTCGCTTTCGCGAGTGCGCCGCGCGGGCCCTGCTGCTGCCCCGCCGGCGTCCCGGCGCCCGCGCGCCGCTCTGGCAGCAACGCCAGAAAGCGGCGTCCTTGCTGCAGGTGGCCAGTCAGCACGCGTCGTTCCCAATCATGCTCGAAACGTATCGCGAGTGCCTGCAGGACGTGTTCGACCTGCCCGCACTGACGGAGGTGCTGTCCAACGTGCGCAGCCGCGCGGTGCGCGTCGTGGAGGTGCACACGGATCTTCCGTCGCCATTCGCCACCTCGCTGCAGCTCGAGTACGTGAGCGCGTTCATGTACGAGGGTGACACCCCCCTCGCCGAGCGCCGCGCACAGGTGCTCGCGCTCGACCGGGCCGTGCTCGCGGAGCTGATGGGCCGGGAGGAGCTGCGCGACCTGCTCGACGCCGGGGCAATCGCGGACATCGAGCTGGCGCTGCAGCACCTCGCCGCCGATCGTCAGGCACGCAGTCCGGACGACCTCCACGACCTGCTGCGCACGCTTGGGGACCTGACACCTGCGCAAGTTGCGGCGCGGGTCGCGCCCGCCGCCGATGCCGCGGCGTGGATCACGGGGTTGGAACGCGACCGGCGCGCCGTGCGCGTGCGGGTGACCGGGGAAGAACGCTGGATCGCGGTTGAAGACGCGGCCCGCTACCGGGACGCGCTGGGTGTCGCCCTGCCCGTGGGCATCCCGGCCGCGCTGCTCGCGGCCGTGCCCGATCCGCTCGGCGACCTGGTCGCCCGATTCGCCCGCACGCACGGCCCCTTTCGGCTCGAGGGCGTCACCGCCCGTTTCGGGCTCCGGAGTGCGGTCGCCCTCGGTGCCCTGCGCGCGTTGCAGGCCGCCGGCAAGGTGCTGGAGGGCGAGTTCCGCCCCGGCGGTGCGGGCAGCGAGTGGGTCGACGTGGAGGTGTTGCGGCGGATCCGCCGACGGACCCTGGCGGCCCTCCGTCGCGAGGTCGAGCCCGCGCCGCCGGAAGCGATCGCGCGTCTGGCCGTCGCGTGGCATGGCATCCGCCCGCCCGGCCCACGGGCGGCTGGCGTCGAGGCGTTGTGGCGCGTGCTCGAACAGCTCCAAGGCGTGGCGGTGCCCGCGTCGGCGCTCGAGGCGCAGATCTTGCGTGCGCGGCTGCCCGACTACACGCCGGCGTTCCTCGACCAGCTCGGGGCCGCGGGCGAGTGCGTCTGGGTCGGCGCCGGCGCACTGGGTCTGAACGACGGCTGGATCGTGCTTGCACAGGCGGACGCCGCGCCCCTGCTGCTGCCGGACCCCATGGACACACCGCTGTCCCCGCTGGCGGAGCGGGTGCACGAGTCCCTCGCGCGCGGCGGCGCCCTGTTCTTCCGGCAGATCGCGCAGGCAGTGGACAGCGCCGACGACACGGAACTGCTCCTGGCGATCTGGGAACTGGTGTGGGCCGGCCGGGTGACCAACGACACGCTGGCGCCGTTGCGCGCGTTGATCCGGCGGCGACCGCTCAAGGCGGGCCCCGCGCCCGCCGCGCGCGGGCGACGCGCCTCGCCGGCGCGGCTCGGCCCTCCCGCGGCCGCCGGCCGCTGGAGCCTCGCCCCGGCCCGCGCCGCCGACCAGACACGGCGCCGACACGCCTGGTCGGAACAGCTGCTGCGCCGGCACGGCATCGTCACGCGCGGCGCGGTCGTCGCCGACCGGGTGCCCGGCGGGTTCGCCGGCGTCTACCCCGTCTTCCAGGCCCTCGAGGATCGCGGCCGCTGCCGCCGCGGCTATTTCGTGGAGGGCCTTGGCGGCACGCAGTTCGCGCTGGCCGGGGCGGTCGATCGCATGCGTGCCCTCGGCGACGACGCCGGCGGGGCCGACCGCGTCACGGTGCTCGCCGCCACCGACCCGGCGAACGTCTACGGCGCCGCCCTGCCCTGGCCGGAACGCGGGGCGGCAGAGGCTGGGCATCGCGCGGGGCGCAAGGTCGGTGCGGCCGTCGTGCTCCTGGACGGGCAGTTGATCCTGTACCTCGAGCGCGGAGGGCGCACCGTGCTCTCGTACAGCGAGGATACCGCGCACATCGAGGCGGCCGTGGACGCGCTGGCGGACGCGGCCCGCGCCGGCCTGCTCGGCAAATGCGAGCTCGAACGCATCGACGGCGTGCCCGCTCGCGACACACCACTCGGGCAGGCGCTGATCGCTGCCGGCTTCCATCCGACCTACCGGGGGCTGCAGCTCCGTGCCTGAAGGCGACACCGTGTATCTCGCTGGCCGGCGATTGCACACCGCGCTGGCCGGACAGATGCTGCGGCACATACAGGGTCCCGGGTTTCAGGTGCCGGATTGCCTGAGACCTGGCACCTGATACCCGACACCTCGCCCCCGAAGATCGGTCGCCAGAAGTATGGCGCCGAGCGCTCAGGTGGTCGCCGCCAGCGTTCGCGAGATGAGGGCCTGCGCCTCCTCCTGGATGCGGTGCAGATGGTCGGGGCCCAGAAAGCTCTCGGCGTAGATTTTGTACACGTCTTCGGTGCCGGACGGCCGCGCGGCAAACCAGCCGTTGCGGGTGACGACTTTGAGCCCCCCGAACGCCGCACCGTTGCCGGGCGCCTTGGTCAGCACGGATTCGATGCGCTCGCCCGCCAGGTCCGACGCGGCCAGCTGGTCCGGCGACAGCTTCTGCAGCATCGCCTTCTGCGCCGGCGTGGCGGGGGCGTCGATACGCTCGTACACGGGGTCGCCGAACGCCGCCGTCAGCTCGCGATACAGCTCGCCCGGATCGCGGCCGCACCGGGCCGTGATCTCCGCCGCCAGCAAGCCCAAGATCAGCCCGTCCTTGTCCGTCGTCCACACACCGCCGTCCCGCCGGAGGAACGACGCGCCCGCGCTCTCCTCGCCGCCGAAGCCGAGTGATCCGTCGACCAGACCCTCCACAAACCACTTGAAGCCGACGGGTACCTCGACCAGGCGTCGCCCCAGCTTGGCCGCCACCCGATCGATCATGCTGCTGCTCACCACTGTCTTGCCGACCCCGGCGTCGGCGCGCCACGCCGTGCGTTCGCGGAACAGGTAGTCGATCGCCACCGCCAGGTAATGGTTGGGGTTCATCAGCCCGACGCTGCGCGTGACGATGCCGTGTCGGTCGTTGTCGGTGTCGTTGCCGAAGGCGATGTCGAACCGATCGCGCAGCGCGATGAGGCCGGCCATGGCGTGCGGGGACGAACAATCCATGCGGATCTTGCCGTCCCAGTCCGCGGTCATGAAGCGGAACGTCGGATCGACGGCCGGGTTCACGACAGTGATGTTGATCCCGTAACGCTCCGCGATCGCGCCCCAGTACGCCACGCCCGACCCGCCCATCGGATCGACCCCGACGGACAGGCCGGCCGCGCGAACGGCTCCCATGTCGATCACGTCGCCGAGGTCGGCCGCGTACGTGCCGACGTAATCGTGCAGGTACGTCGTGGAGGCGCTGCGAGCCTCGGCGTAGGGCATGCGACGCACCTTCGTCAGCGCATCGCCCAAGAGGGCGTTGGCCCGATCCTCGATCCACTTGGTCACCTGCGTGTCGGCGGGACCGCCGTTCGGCGGGTTGTATTTGAAGCCGCCGTCTTCGGGGGGATTGTGGGACGGGGTGATGACGATGCCGTCCGCGAGGCCGCTCGTGCGGCCACGGTTGTGCTTGAGGATGGCGTGGGAGATGACCGGGGTCGGTGTGTAACCGCCGTCACGGTCGACCCGCACGTCGACCCCGTTCGCCGCCAGCACCTCCAGCGCGGTGGCCAGCGCCGGCTCGGACAGGGCGTGCGTGTCCATGCCGAGGAAAAGTGGCCCGTTGACGTTCTGTTGCATCCGGTATTCACAGATCGCCTGACTGATGGCGAGGATGTGCGCCTCGTTGAAGGCACACTTGAGTGCGGAGCCGCGGTGCCCCGAGGTCCCGAAGGCCACGCGATGCTCGCGAATAGCCGGATCCGGGCGTTCGGCATAGTAGGCGGTGATCAGGCGCGGGATGTTGACGAGCGTCGAGGGATCGATGGGCTTCCCGGCCAATGGACTGACACGCATGACAATACCTCCTGGCCGCCGATGTGCGGCCGTCACCGCGTATAGCTGAGCCCGACGGGGCGGTCGATGCGGGCGGCGGGCCAGCCTATCGTCGTTTGCGGCGGTGGTTCTTGAGGCAGGCGAGGAACGTCTTCAGCGGCAGCGTGTTGATGACATCGGCTTTCGTCGCCCAGCCCCGGCGCGCCGTCGCGACCCCGAAGTGCAGGTAGTCGAGGTGATGCACGCTGTGCGCGTCGGTGTCGATCACCAGCTTGACGCCCGCCTGGATAGCTTTGCGCACGTGCTCGTCCTTCAGATCGAGACGATCCGGATAGGCGTCGATCTCGAGAATGGTCCCGGTGCGCTTCGCCGCCGCGATGACCGCATCGATGTCCATGTCGATGGGCTCGCGCTTCTGCAGGACGCGGGCGGTGGGGTGAAACAGAATGTCGGCGTGCGGGTTCTCCATGGCACGCAGCACGCGGCGTGTCTGTTCCTGCCGTGAGAGGTTGAAGTGCGAGTGCACGGCGACGCCGACGACGTCGAGCTTCGCCAGTGTCTCGTCGGCGATGTCCAGGGTCCCGTCCTTGGCGATGTTGACCTCGGCCCCCTTCAGGACGGTGATGCCTTTCAGCCGCTTGTTGAGGGTGTCGATGGCCGCCATCTGCTGGTGCAGCTTCTTCTCGTCCGAGCCGCCGGTCATGGCCAGCCCGCGGGTGTGGTCGGTGATGGCGACGTATTCGCGGCCGAGGCGCCTGGCTGCGGCCACCATCTCCTCGATCGAGTTGGCCCCATCGGTCCACGTCGTCTGCGTCTGCAGGTCGCCCCGCAGGTCCTCGTAGCCGACCAGGTCGGGCAACGTGCCGGCGGCCGCGGCCTCGATCTCGCCGCTGTTCTCGCGCAGTTCGGGCGGGATGAACGGCAGGCCAAGCGCCGCGTACACCTCGTCCTCGGTGCGGCCGGCGATCGCCTTCTCGCCGCGAAACACCCCGTACTCGTTCAGCTTCAACTTGCGCTCGATCGCAATGCGGCGCAGCGCGACGTTGTGGTCCTTGCTGCCGGTGAAATAGCTGAGCGCGGCCCCGAAGCTCGCCGCCGGCACTACCCGCACGTCGACGTCCATCCCCGTGTGCAGTTTGACGCTCGACTTGGTCGGGCCTTTGCCGTGAACGTGCACCACCTCGGGCATGCCGGTGAAGAAATCCATCACCGCGTCCGCCTGATCCGACACCACCAGGATGTCGCCGTCGCCGACGGTCTCCTTGCGCCGGCGGATGGATCCGGCGACGGCCACCTGCTTCACGCCGCGCACTGCCCGCAGCCGGGCCTCGATCTCGCCGACCAACGGCAGGACGGCACCGAGCGTGAACCGGCCCGTGCTGCGCTTGAGGAACTCGATGCCTTTGAGGATCTTCTGTTCACTCTTCTCGCCGAAGTGGGGCAGCGTGCGAATGCGCCCCGCCTGGGCGGCCGCTTCGAGGTCGGCGACCGTGCGCACGTTCAGTTCCTGATAGAGGGCCTTGATGTTCTTCGGCCCGAGGCCCTCGATCGCGCTCAGCCCCGCGAGGTCCACCGGCACCTTGGCGTGCAGCTCGTCGTAGTATGACAGATGTCCGGTTTCGACGAGCGTGACGATCTTCTCGGCGATGCTCTTGCCCACGCCCGGCAACTCTTCGACCGCCACGATGCCGCCGCGCCGCACGAGGTCGCCGATCGGCTCGTCGAGGGACTCGATCGCGTAGGCGGCCTTTTCGTAGGCGCGCGGCTTGAACGGCACGCCGTCCATGTCGAGGAGGACGGCGATTTCGCGCAGGACCCGTGCAACGTCCGCGTTGCTCACCATGGTTCGCTCCCGCTCTGCGGGGGCATCGGCACTGGCGATACCGACCCGCGCGGGAAGTCTACGTGCCCGGCTCGCCCCGGGAAAGCTGCAGCAGGTGATCGATGACGGGCGGCAGGTCCGTGAAGGCCGCCACGATCGGTCCGGCCCCCTCGATCTCCTGCCGATACCCGTGTCCGTAGTCGCAGCCGACGAACCGGCAGTGGACGGCCGCCGCCGCCTCCACGTCGCTGGCCCGGTCACCCACCATCACCACGTGTGTGGGGGGTACGCGCCAGCGATCCAGGTACGCACGCAGGACGTCGGCCTTCGCCGGTCGGTGCCGGGGATCCACCGTCGTCAGCTCGGTGAAGTGCTCCGCCACACCGTGTGCGGCGAGGACCGTTTCCACGTAGCGTCGGCGCCCGTTGGACGCGACTGCCAGCAGCAAGCCGTCCGCCCGCAGCCGGGCCAGTGTCTCGGCAACCCCCGGGAAGAGCAGGCCATCGCCCCGTGCCACATGGCCGCAGATCACGTCGAGGGTTTCGGCCCCAAGCCAGTCCGCCGCGGCGGCCCCGATGCCGGGGAAGAGGCGAGCCAGGATGACCGGCACGGGCCAGCCGACGTGCTGCAGGATCTCGCGCGCCGAGGGGACGCGAGGGAACGTGCCGGGGTGGCGGGCGTTGACGTTCGCGATCGCCCGGCTGTACGCGGCACCGATGAACGGCTCGGAGGTGTAGAGGACGCCGTCAAGGTCGAAGGCGACGAAACCCCGCATCGGCGAAACGCTACTCGAGGCGTCGTGGTAGCGCAACGCGGGCGGCGGGGCGCAGGCGCCGCGGTTTGCCGTCGGCGCCCCGTCATGCCAGTAAAAAACCCGTGTTCGTCAGCGTAGTCATTCCCACGTTCGACCGGCGGGACCTGGTGCGCGAGGCGGTGGCGTCGGTCCTGGCGCAGCGTCCGGCTGCCGGCGAGGTCATCGTCGTCGACGACGGCTCCACCGACGGCACGGCAGACGACCTGGCCAGCACGTTCGGCGACCGCATACGCATCCTGCGTACGCCCAACCGCGGCGTGGCGGCGGCGCGCAATGCCGGGGTAGCCTGCAGCCGCGGTGACCTGATCGCGTTCCTCGACTCCGACGACCTGTGGCTGCCCGACAAATTGCACACGCAGGTGACGTTCCTGCGGGAATGCCCGGGCGTCGAGATCTGTCAGACGGAGGAGATCTGGATCCGTAACGGCGTGCGCGTGAATCCGCGCGCGTACCATCGCAAACCGAGCGGGGACGTGCTCGTGCCCAGCTTGCGGCGCTGCCTGGTCAGTCCATCGGCGGTCGTGCTGCGGCGCAGCCTGTTCGAACGCGCGGGCGGTTTCGACGAGAGTTTGCCCGCGTGTGAGGATTACGACCTCTGGCTGCGCATCGCCGTGGACACGCCGGTGTGGTGCCTGACCCCGGCGCTTGTCGTGAAGCGGGGCGGCCATGCGGACCAACTCTCCCGGCAGTTCTGGGGGATGGATCGTTTCCGGGTGGCAGCGCTGCTACGGCTGCTGGCCGGCGGGCGGCTGCCGCCGGCCCAGCGGGCAGCGGCAGTGGCGGTGCTGGAAGAGAAGTGCGCGGTCCTGGCAGATGGCGCGGCACGCCGGGGACGGCCCGACGAGGCCGAGCGCTATCGGATGCTGGCACGCCTGTATCGTGCGGATGCCGGCACCGCACTGGAGTCGGCGGCATGACGCACGCGCCTGAGCTGGAACAGGGGGTTCGGCAGTGGGCCGCCGAGCGCCGGTATCGCCACGCCCTGGTGGAACGGTGGCTGCGGCTGGACGCGGCGGATGCGCGCGCGCTGCTCGGACTCGCCGTCGAGCTGCGGCTCGGCGAGAACCAGCTCCGGGACGTGTGGGACTGCGCCGAAGACGTCGCCGCCCGCGATCGATCCTCGCTGGCCGCGGTCCTCACGGGGCCTCCGCTCACCCGGGCCCGACGACGCGCGGAGGGCCGCAGTGACAGGCTCAAGGCCATCAAGGCGGCCCTGCGCCGGTTGCGCTATCCGCAGCTCGTGGCGACGGAGGAACGCTTGGCGGAACTCGTGCAACAGCTCGCGCTCCCGCGCAGCGTCCGCGTCACGTTGCCCGACTGCCTCGAAGGGGACACGCTACGGGTGGACATCGTGGTGGACTCCGCCGCCGCCCTGGCCGCTGCAGCCGCCGCGCTGCACGCGGCTGCCACACGCCCCGAATGCACGGCCATTTTCACCCTGCTAGAGGAAGCTCCGTGAGCGGCTGGACGCCCAGCGCTGTCTGGATCGAGGCGAGCGAAGTGGACTCCGCCCTGGCCGCGCGGGTCCGGACTCGCCTGCCCTCGACACCGATACACGTCGTGGAAGAGGCGCGGCTCGCCGAGCCGCCGACGTTTCGCGAGGGCAAACGACGCCTCGTGGTGCAGCGCAACGGCGGCTCGTTTCTGCAGCACTGCCCGGCGGGCACGCCCGGCGTCGTGTGCTGCAGCTATCTGGTGATGCGCTTCGAGTCCAACTGCCCCTTCGATTGCAGCTACTGCTTCCTGCAGGACTACGTGCGCAACAACCCGGCCATCAAGGTCTTCACCAACGTCGCGGACGGGCTGGCGGAAATCGCCGCGGTGCTGCGGGCGCACCCGGCCCGCACCTTCCGGGTGGGGACGGGCGATGTGGCGGACAGCCTGGCCCTGGACCACCTGACGGACCTGTCGTGCGAACTCGTGCCGTTCTTCGCCGCGCAGCCGAACGTCGTCCTCGAGCTGAAGACCAAGAGCGCCGGCGTCGACAACCTGCTCGGGCTCGACCCGAAAGACCGCGTCGTGGTGTCGTGGTCCCTGAACACGCCGGCCATGGTCGCCGAGGAAGAGGACGGGGCGGCGTCGCTCGCCGAGCGGCTGGCAGCGGCGGTCCGCGTGCAGCAGGCCGGGTACCAGGTGGGCTTTCACTTCGATCCGCTCATCGCGCACGACGGCTGGGAAGAAGGGTATCGGGCCGTCATCGAGTTGATCTTCCGCCAGATCGACACGCGCCGCGTGGCCTGGGTGAGTCTCGGCAGCCTCCGGATGACCCCGAGCCTGAAGGCGGCCATCAAGGCCCGCCCTCGGCGCGCGCGCCTGCTCGACACCGAGCTGGTGCCGAACTCGGACGGCAAGCAGCGGGTGTGGCGTGGTCTGCGGGTCAAAATGTACCGCCGGTTACTCGCCTGGCTGCGGGACGTGGATTCGCGCATGCCGCTGTACATCTGCATGGAGCCCGCCAGCGTGTGGGAAAAGGTCTTCGGCGAGGTGCCGACCGACAGCGAGGTCGCGCGGCGCCTGGTGGCAGCGCTCGCATGAGCCCGGCGACCCCGTCTGCGAGCCGCCGCGGACGCGCCGCCCCGGGGCGCACCGCCCAGGGACATGGCCCGCGCGGAGCCGCGGCGAACGCTTCCATCGGGGTGTTCGACTCCGGCGTGGGCGGTCTCACCGTGGTGCACGAAATCGTCGAAGCGCTGGGGCACGAGCACCTGATCTACCTGGGCGACACGGCCCGCTACCCGTACGGGACCAAGTCGGCCGAAACCGTGCGGCGCTACTCCGTGGAAAACGCGGAGTTTCTCGTCGACAAGGGCATCAAACTCCTGGTGGTCGCGTGTAACAGCGCATCCGCGGTGGCATTGGACGCGCTCAACGAGCGCGTAAGTGTGCCCGTGGTGGGGGTCATCGACCCAGGCGCGCAGCGTGCGGTAGCCACGACCCGCAACGGCAAGATCGGCGTGATCGGCACGGAGGCCACCATCGCGAGCGGCACCTACACGCGGGCGCTGAAGCAGCTCGACCCAGCGGTGGAGATCTACACGCGCGCCTGCCCGCTCTTCGT
>Ga0316622_100004418_pt1 | contig 10331 bp, 8 predicted proteins | sample OWC_Aug_OW2_C1_D_FD_207646 | JGI IMG/M metagenome (GOLD analysis project Ga0316622, IMG submission 207646) | Wetland soil microbial communities from Old Woman Creek delta, Ohio, United States - OWC_Aug_OW2_C1_D5_C | ecosystem: Environmental > Terrestrial > Soil > Wetlands | place: USA: Ohio... | reverse complement strand
GTGGGTAACATCGCGGCTTCCTGGCAAGAGCCGGAAGAAGACGAGATCGCCCGGCTGCAGTTCGCGTTCGTCCACCTTGCTGGCGGCGGCAAACTGCGCAGCCGCAGTGCGCGGCACATTGATGCCCTCTCGCGCGTGCACGTAACTGACGAGCCCGCTGCAGTCGAACCCGCGTGCAGGTTCGGAGCCGCCGTACCGGTACGGCGCGCCGACCTGGGCCAGCGCCTCGCGCGCGAGAACCGCCCCCGGGCCTTGTGCGACCCCTGGCGCTTCGCGCGCAACAGGCCCGGAGGGCAGGCCCGGCTTGAATGGCGCGCATGCCGACGCCAGCGCGAGCGCAAGGAATAGTGCAGCCAGGCGGCACCCGTTGCCGATCCGCAAATCAGCCTCCTTGCTGCCCGGGCGGCCGCACCTTGCGCGTAGCCGTCGCTGCGTACGGGTCGTCGGGCCAGTAGTGCCTGGGATAACGACCCTTGAGTTCCTTCCGTACGTCCGCGTAACCGCGCGCCCAGAAGCTGGCGAGGTCGCGCGTGACCTGCACCGGCCGGCGGGCGGGCGAAAGCAATTCGAGCGTCACCGGTACGCGTCCACCTGCGATGCGCGGCGAGTCCATCCAGCCGAACACTTCCTGCAGGCGGACGGCCAGCGTGGGCGTTGCGCCGGAGTAATCGAGCGCAATTCGCGAACCGCTGGGCACGGTGAGGTGAGTCGGCGCGAGTTCATCGAGCCGGCGCTGCTGGTTCCAGTCGAGCAGGCCGCGCAGCGCAGCGCGCAGGTCGACGCGCGCGAGATGGTCGCGCCGCGTGATTCCCTCGAGCCAGGGCGCGAGCCAGCCTTCGAGCGTGGCGAGCAATGCGGCGTCCGCGACGTCCGGCCATTCGGCGCGGGCCTCTGCCGTCGTCGCCTGCTCGCGCAGCAGGGCAACTCGCGCACGCCACTGCTGCAGGTCGGGCGTCCACGGCAAGCTGTCGAGGCCCATCGCGCGGATACCCGCGATCATCGCAGCCCGGGTGTCCGCTGCGACGCCCGCTCGCAGCGGGCGTTCTTCCAGCACCAGCGCGTCGAGCCTGCGCACGCGGCGCGCAACGACTGCGGCAGCGCGCGGGTCCCAGGCAATCTCGTCCTCCGCGATGATGCGTGACCCGAAGTACTGGTCGAGCAACTCGAGCGAGATCGGAGCCGCCAGGTGGATCTTCGCTTCACGCTCACCCGCATCGAGCTCGGCGGCAACGAGAAACCCGCTCCGCGCGAGCGCCGACGGCCCCGGCAGCACGGCGCCGCGGCCCTGGGCGAGCAGGTACCGGCCAGAATCGGCGCCGCGCGCCATGCCGATTCGGTCGGGATACGCAAACGCCAGCAGCAGCCCCGTCGCTGCGTCGCGCGCAATCTGCTGCTGCTTCCCGGCGCCGCTGCGGCGCGAGATGCGGCGCTCGAAGATGTCCACTGACCGGCGCACCTGCTGCAGCGCGCGCGTGTCGATGCCGGCCCCGGGAGGCGGCGCAGACCCGTGCAGCACATCGATGCGATGCCGGAGGTCTGGATCGCGCTGACCGGGTCCCATGCGCAGGGGATCCCGCTCGGTGAGCAGCGCTGCGATTTCGCAGGCGAGCTGGCCCAGCCCCAGCGGGCCCGCCCGCTCGATCATGTGCGCGATGCGAGGATGCGTGCCCAGCGCGGCCATGCTGCGACCGACAGCCGTGGCCTGGCCTCGCGCATCGATGGCCTCGAGTCGCAACAGCAGGTCGCGGGCCTGGGCAAGCGTGGCCGCAGGTGGCGGATCGAGCCATGAGAGGGTCGTCGGGTCGGTCACGCCCCAGCAGGCGAGCTCCAGCGCGAGCGGCGCAAGGTCCGCCTCCATGATCTCAGCCGGGGACTGCGCTGGCAGTGCCGCATGCGCCGACTCCGACCACAGTCGATAGCAGACACCGGTCGCCATGCGGCCGGCACGGCCGCGGCGCTGATCAGCCGACGCCTTGGAAATGGCGACCGTTTCGAGCCTGCTCATGCCGGTGTTCGGATCGAAGCGCTGTCGACGCTCGAGGCCCGCGTCGACAACGACGCGCACGCCCTCGATGGTCAGGCTGGTCTCGGCGATGTTGGTGGCCACGACGACCTTGCGCTTGCCGGCCGGCGCCGGCCGCAGTGCGGCATCCTGGGACGAGGCGTCGAGATCGCCAAAGAGCGGCAGGACCTGCAGCGACGGATCGTTTGCACCGGCGAGTATGGCCTCCGTCGCACGCCGGATTTCCCCGGCACCGGGCAGGAAAACCAGGACGTCACCCGGATCGGATTCCAGCGCCCGCAATGCCGCACGCGCCGCTCGCTGTTCGATGGGCTCCGGCCAGCGGTTCACGCTGGCTGGCGGCTGCGAAGCATAGTGCGTGACCACGGCGTACGCCCGCCCTTCCGAGCGGATCTCGCTCGCCCCGCCGAGCAGCGCTGCGACCGGCATGCCACCGAGCGTTGCCGACATGACGAGCAGCCGCAGGTCTTCGCGCAGGTGCTGCTGCGCGTCGAGCGCCAGCGCGAGCCCGAGGTCCGACTGCAGGTTGCGCTCGTGGAACTCGTCGAAGATCACGCAGCCGACGCCTTCGAGCGCGGGGTCCGACTGCAGCATGCGGGCAAGGATGCCTTCGGTGACGACCTCGATCCGTGTCGCCTCACTGACGCGCGTATCGAGCCGCGTGCGATAGCCCACGAGCTGGCCGGGTTCACAACCGGCGATCTGCGCGAGGCGGCGGGCCACTGCGCGGGCCGCAATGCGACGCGGCTGCAGCATCACGATGCGCTGCTCGACGAGCCATGGCTCGTCGAGCAGCGCGAGCGGCACGATCGTGCTCTTGCCGGCGCCCGGCGGCGCTTCAAGAACCGCGTTCGGGCGCGCGCGCAGTGCCGCGCGCAGCTCGGGCAGCGCGACCAGGATCGGCGTGTCTGGCAGGCGGATGCTCAAGGTGGATGATTTCAAGCCGGGCCTGTGACGCAGGCGCGCGCAGCGTGCATGATTGCCGCATGGAAGGGAACACGTGGATGTGGGTGATGGCCGCGCTGCTCGTGGCCGTGGGCCTTGCTGGTGCGGTCCTGCCCGCCTTGCCGGGCGTGACGCTGGTCTTTGCCGGCCTGGTGGTCGGCGCGTGGGCGGACGACTTTCAGCGAGTCGGCTGGCTCACGCTGACGCTGCTCGGGCTGCTGACCGTCGCGTCGTTCGTCATCGACTTCGCCGCAACGGCGCTCGGCGCGCGGCGGGTCGGGGCGACGCGGCTCGCGGTCATCGGGGCGGCGCTCGGAGCGCTGGGCGGCGTGTTTCTCGGCATCCCGGGGCTGATCTTCGGCCCGTTCTTCGGCGCGGTCGCTGGCGAGATGATGTCGCACGGCGAATGGCAGAAGGCCACGCATGCGGGGCTGGCAACCTGGATGGGTCTGCTGTTCGGCACGCTCGCCAAGGTCGCGCTCGTCTTCGCGATGCTCGGCATCTTCGTGTTCGCGTATTTCGTCGGCTAGCACTGGCCCGCGGAGCGGTGTCGCGGCCAGCCCCCTTCCATCCCGGGGGACACGCCGTGAAGCCGTCCCTGGCGGCTCGCACTCGCCGTCCGTGGCTCGTGACGGTCCCCCGGAATGGAAGGGGACCGTCCGTGACACCACGTTGCATCGCTGTGTTGCTTGCACGCGGACTCGCGGACTGCACGCGGACTTGCTACTGCGCGCGGCTACGTCGTTGCAGCAGGCCAACCGAAATTGAAGAACCAGGGATGGCGAACGGTCCGCAATTGCCAACGCGCGAATGCGACGCTCCGCGGCGCGTGTGCGGGCGTTCGGAGGGCTCGGACAGACCGTCACGAGCCATGGACGGCGAGTGCGAGCCGCCATGGATGGCTTCACGGCGTGTCTGTCCGAGCCCTCCGGACGGCTGATCGCGCACCGCCACATCTACGGGCCCCGCGGGCCGATCGCGCGCCGCCGCAAATACGGCCTCGCGGACCGGTCTCGCGAAGTGCGGCCGCTACGCGCGAATCATCCGGTTGTCGACGAGCTGCGAGACCACGCTCGGATCGGCCAGCGTCGAGATGTCGCCGAGCTGATCCGACTCGTTCGCCGCGATCTTGCGCAGGATGCGCCGCATGATCTTGCCCGAGCGCGTCTTCGGCAGGCCCGGCGCCCACTGGATGTAGTCCGGCGTGGCGATCGGCCCGATTTCGCGGCGGACCCACTCGCGCAATTCCTTGCGCAGTTCCTCGGTCGGCTCCGCGTCGTGCACGAGCGTGACGTACGCGTAGATGCCCTGGCCCTTGATGTCGTGCGGGCAGCCGACGACCGCGGCCTCGGCGACGAGGTGATGCGCGACCAGCGCGCTCTCGATCTCCGCCGTGCCGAGCCGATGACCCGCCACGTTGAGCACGTCGTCGACGCGGCCCGTGATCCAGTAGTACCCGTCCTGGTCGCGTTTCGCGCCGTCGCCGGTGAAGTAGCGGCCCGGGAACGTGCGGAAGTACGTGTCGATGAAGCGCTGGTGATCGCCGAACACCGTGCGCATCTGGCCCGGCCAGCTGTCGAGCAGCACGAGGTTGCCTTCGCACGCGCCGTCGAGGATGTGCCCGTCGTTGTCGACGATCGCCGGCTTGACGCCGAAGAACGGCTTGGTCGCCGAGCCCGGCTTCTGCGCGATCGCCCCTGGCAGCGGAGTGATCAGGATGCCGCCGGTCTCCGTCTGCCACCAGGTATCGACGATGGGGCAGCGATGATCGCCGACGACGCGGTGATACCACTCCCACGCCTCGGGGTTGATCGGCTCGCCAACGGTACCGAGCAGCCGCAGTGACTTCCGCGAGTGCTTCTTGACCGGCGCCTCGCCCTCGCGCATGAGCGCGCGCAGCGCCGTGGGCGCCGTGTAGAAGATCGTGACCTTGTGCTTGTCGCAGACCTGCCAGAAACGCCCGTGGTCGGGGTAGTTCGGCACGCCTTCGAACATCAGCGACGAAGCCCCGTTCGCGAGCGGTCCGTAGACGACGTAGCTGTGGCCGGTGACCCAGCCCACGTCCGCCGTGCACCAGTAGATGTCGTCCTCGCGGAGGTCGAACACGGCTTCGTGCGTGAACGCCGCGTAGACGAGGTAGCCGCCGCTCGTGTGCAGCACGCCTTTCGGCTTGCCGGTCGAACCGGACGTGTAAAGGATGAACAGCGGGTCTTCGGCATTCACGGGCTCGGGCGCGCATTCGTCCGGCTGGCCGTCGACGACCTCGCTGTACCAGCGGTCGCGGTGATACATCGGGACGTTCGCGCCCGTGCGCTTGACGACGAGCACGTGCTGGACGGTCTCGGTCCCGGGCGACGAGAGCGCCTGGTCGACGTTCGCTTTGAGCGGCACCTTCTTGCCGCCGCGGATGCCTTCGTCGGCGGTGATGACGATGTTCGACGCGCAGTCCGAGATGCGGCCCGCGAGCGAGTCCGGCGAGAAGCCGCCAAACACGACGGAATGGATGGCGCCGATGCGGGCGCAGGCGAGCATTGCGACAGCCGCCTCCGGAATCATCGGCAGGTAGATCGTGACTCGATCCCCCTTCTGCACGCCGAGGCTCTTCAGCGCGTTGGCGAGCTTGCAGACGCGGTGATAGAGCTCGCGATAGGTGATCGTCGCGGACTCGTTCGGGTCGTCGCCCTCGTGGATCAGCGCGACCTTGTCGCCACGCGTCGCGAGGTGGCGATCGAGGCAGTTGTACGAGACGTTGAGGCAGCCGTCCTGGAACCAGCGGATACGGAAGTCGCTGGCGTCGTAGCTCACGTCCTTGACCTGGGTGTATGGCTTGACCCAGTCGATCCGCTTGCCCATGCGGCCCCAGAAACCTTCCGGATCGTCGACCGATTCGGCGTAGGCCTTCTCGTAGTCGTCCTTGCGGAAACGGGCTCGCGCGGCAAATTCAGCCGGCACGTCGTAGATTTGCTTGTGCATCGTCGGAACTCCCCTGCCCCGCCTGTATCGCCGGGGGCTTTTCAGTCGAGCGCGGCCCGCACGCGCTCGGCGTGGGCCGCGAGGATCTTCGGGTCGGCCATGTCGCGCGCGTGGAATCGCAGGTCGATCCCTTCGCGGCGCGGCACGATGTGGAAATGGATGTGGAAGACGCTCTGGCCGGCCTCACGGCCGTTCAACTGCGCGACCATGATGCCCGGCACGTCGAACGCCTTCTTCACGGCCCGCGCGACACGCTGCGTCGTGAGGATCGTCGCCGCCAGCGCGGCCGGTGGCAGGTCGAACAGGTTCTCCGCAGGGACCTTCGGGATCACCAGCGTGTGGCCGTCTGCCTGCGGCATGACGTCCATGAAGGCGAGCGTGTGCTCATCCTCGAACACTTTGTGCGCCGGGATCTCGCCCCTCAGGATGCGGGCAAAGATGTTGTTCGTGTCGTAGGCCATGACGGTAAAGGCTTACCCCCGGGTCGCCGAGGCCCGAGTATAGCGGCGGCTCGCCGGCCGGCCGGCCGTCATACGACCAAAGGATGATGCCCGCGGTTTACTGGCCGAAAACCCACTGCACCAGCGCCGCCTGGATCGCCTCGCCTGCCCCCTGCGAAGCCGTCGGATGGTTGAGGATCACCACCGTAATGAAGGTGCGTCCGCTCGCCGCGTTCACGTAACCGGCCAGCGCGGTCACGTCTTCGAGCGTGCCCGTCTTCATGCGCAGCCTGCCCTGCATCTCCGGCGACTTGAAACGCCGCTTGAGCGTGCCGTCGGTCGCCGAGAGCGGCAGCGAGGCCGCGAACTCTGGCATGTACTGGCTCTTGTAGGCCGCTTGCAGCACGTCGGCCAGCCCGGCCGCGGTGATCCTTTCGTTGCGCGACAGGCCCGAGCCGTTTTCGAGCACCAGTTCCGGGATCGAAATGCCATGGCGCCCGAGGAACGCCTGGATCGCTTCGCGGCCTGCCAGCGCCGTGGCGGGGCGGCCCGGATAGCGCTCCGCACCCATCGTCAGGAACAGCGTGCGCGCCATGGAATTGCTCGAGTACTTGTTGACGAGGCGGATGACCTCCGCGAGCGTCAGCGACTCATGCGTATAGAGCAGCCGCGCATCGGCCGGCAGTGGCCCAAGACGCATCCCGCCGCCGAGCGTGCCGCCGGACTGCTGCCACAGCGTCTTGAAAAGCCCGAATGCAAAATCGGGCGCTTTCATGACCGCGCGCGGCACCGAAAATTGTCCGCACCCCGCGGCATAGCGACCCGAAAGCGCGATGCGGTTGCCCGTCGCTCCTTCGGGCATCGCGACGACGATGCCGCCCGAGCCGCGCCGGCAAGGACCGGGGTCGAGCCGCACGTTGTTCTCGAGCGAGAGGTTCGCCGGCCAGGGATTCGCGCTCACGCGCACCGACCCGGTCGAGGCGTCCGGCACGGCGTGGATGGTCACCGTCTGGAAATTGACGAGCAGAGCGTCGGGGAGCACGTTGTAGCTGCGATACGGGCGGTTGTCGAATGCAGCCCGGTCATCCCCCTGCGGCGTGAAATACGTGTTGTCGATGATCACGTCGCCGGCGACACGCTGGATGCCCGTCTGGCGCAACCCGGCGACGAAGCCCCACCACCGATCGGCGGTCATGAACGGGTCGCCGCCGCCGACCAGGACGAGGTTGCCCTCGAGCACCTGGTCGCGGATAGGCCCGGTTGCATAAGCACGGGTGCGCCAGGTGTACGCCGGCCCGAGTGAGTCGAGTGCCGCAAACGTCGTCAGCACCTTCATCGTCGAGGCCGGATTGCGCGGCACAGTCGAGTTGTAGCTGACTACGGGTTCTTCGCGGTCGACCTCGCGCACGTACACGCTCAGGCTCGTGCCTGGCACCTTGCGGCGCGCGAGCACCGTCTCCACCTCGGGCGGCAGGTACGGACGGTCGCGCCCCGCCGCCATGGGCGCCATGCACAGGTACAGCAGGGCGAAGAGCGGCAGGCAGAGGGTCAGTCGGGAGGCGGCGATTGGGGGCATCGGTCTCGGCAGCGTCGTCGCCGCGAATCATAAGCGATGCGGGTGGCGGCGCGTGTGGCCGCTCTGCATACTCGACGCCCGTCTGGAAACAAGCGAAGCATGCGCAAGATCTGGAATACCGTCCTCAAGGGCCTCGTCGCGATCCTCCCGCTGGGCCTCACGATTTACGTCATCTACTGGCTCGCGGTGTCGGCCGAGCGGCTGGTGTCGCGCGCGATCAAGCTCGTCGTGCCTGAAGGCTACTACTGGCCGGGGCTGGGGCTGCTCACGGGCCTCGTGTTGCTCTATTTCCTGGGCCTTGCAGTCAACGCCTACTTCGTGGGGCGCGCGTTGCGCCTGTCGGATGCCTTGTTTGCGCGTATTCCAGTGGTGAAGACGATCTACCTGGCGATCCGCGACTTCATGCGGTTCTTTCCCTCGTCTGGGCAGGGCAGCGACCTGCGCCGCGTCGTGCTCGTGCAGTTCGGCCCGGGCAAGATCATCGGCTTCGTGACGGCCGAATCGGACGAGATGCTGCGACGGTCAGTGCCGACGGGCGACGCTATCGCAGTCTATTTGCCGATGAGCTACATGGTGGGCGGGTACACGATCTTCCTGCCGCGCGAGCTGGTCGAGACGACGTCGCTGTCCGTCGAGGAAGGCATGCGCATCGCGCTGATGGGCGGCGTGCGCAGCAGCGCCGTGCCCGCGCCGGACGCCCCGCGGAGGGCCGGTGAATGAAGGCCGTGGTGATCCCCGTCACGCCGTTCGCGCAGAACTGTTCGCTCGTCTGGTGCCCGCGCACGCTGCAGGCGGCGGTCATCGACCCGGGCGGTGACCTGGACCAGATCCTGGCCGAGGCGAAAAGACAAGGCGTCACGCTGACCAAGATCCTGTTGACCCATGCGCACATCGACCACGCAGGCGGCACGGCGGAACTCGCGCGCAGCCAGAAGCTGCCCATCATCGGGCCGCACAAGGGCGACAGGTTCTGGATCGACGGCATCGCCGAGCAGGGCCGCATGTTCGGCTTCGGACACTGCGAGAGTTTCGAACCCGACCAGTGGCTCGACGAGGGTGACCACGTGCAGGTGGGCGATGTGGACTTCGCAGTCCGGCATTGCCCGGGGCATACGCCGGGACACGTGATCTTCTATTCGGCCGCCGACAAGATCGCGTTCGTCGGCGACGTCCTGTTCCAGGGTTCGATCGGGCGCACGGATTTCCCGGGGGGCGATTACCAGACCCTGATCGATGCGATCCGGGAAAAGCTGTTCCCGCTCGGCGACGACGTGCGCTTCGTGCCGGGACACGGCCCGATGTCGACGTTCGGCGAGGAGCGGCAGGGCAACCCGTTCGCGGGCGACGCCGCGGTGGGTATCAGGCGCGGCTGAACGCAGCGCTGTTCCGGTTCAGCGGTCCGCTGCGCGACGGCCGCGCTTGACGACGGTGCCGCGGCGGTCGACTTCGATCCAGCCGTCCACGGCCACGCCCATGTCGCGAGCCCGGCGCGGGGTCGCACGGCGGTCCTCGTAATGCTCGTAGCGGCACGTGCAGTCGTCGCGATTGCAGCCCTGCAGCGGGAGTGACGGCGCCTCGCGCGACAGGAACTTCTGTCCGCGGAGTGCCTTGGCTTCGGCGCAGCAGCGCGGTCCCGTCACCACGGAGACGGCGTGGTGGGCGGAAATCTTCTTCCTGACCGGCGCCGGGTCTTTGGCCGCGGGCTTCGGCGTGCCGAAAAAGCCCCGAGCTTTGTCGAATAATGTCGCTGCCACGGCTGGATTCCTTTCAGTCTGCACGCAAGGCTAGCCATCCCCCTCCCACCCCCGGCGTGACGCAGGTCGCAGAATTGCTATTGCCGGGCCTCACGTACGGGCCGAAACTTCGGGCCTGACACGTTCCAGCATCCGAGTCGCCAAGCAGTGGAAGCCCGCAGACCGCGCCCGACGCACCCCTTCGAACTGAACTTCCAGTCGATCTACCGGCACGGTTTCGTGCGCGTTGCGGTCGCGACGCCGCAGGTGGAGGTGGCGGACCCTGAAGCCAATGTCGCCGAGACGATCCGACTGGCCCGGCAGGCGGCGGCCCAGCAGGTCACGTTCGCCGTCTTTCCCGAGCTGGGGCTTTCGGCCTACTCGAACGAAGACCTGTTCCACCAGGATGCCCTGCTGGATGCCTCGCTCGGCGCGCTCAAGGCCTTGCTCGCCGCAAGCGTCGAAATCCCGGTCACCTGCGCTGTCGGATTGCCGCTGCGCCTGGACGGCCGGCTGTTCAATTGCGGGGTTGTCCTGCGCCAGGGCGAGTTGCTCGGCGTCGTGCCCAAGACCTACCTGCCGAACTATCGCGAGTTCTACGAAAAGCGGCATTTCGCTTCGGGCCTGCAGGCCGTGTCGAC
>Ga0316622_100004417_pt1 | contig 10331 bp, 9 predicted proteins | sample OWC_Aug_OW2_C1_D_FD_207646 | JGI IMG/M metagenome (GOLD analysis project Ga0316622, IMG submission 207646) | Wetland soil microbial communities from Old Woman Creek delta, Ohio, United States - OWC_Aug_OW2_C1_D5_C | ecosystem: Environmental > Terrestrial > Soil > Wetlands | place: USA: Ohio... | reverse complement strand
GATCTTCGGCGGACTCGATTTTTCCAACTGGTTCATCATGCTCGGCAGTCCGCCCGCCGGCTACGGCGGTCCGATGACCTACGAGGCGCTGACCAAGGCCGGCGTGCCGCTGTTCGCCTACGGCAACTTCATCACCGTCGCCATCAACTTCGTCATCCTGGCGTTCGTCATCTTCCTGATGGTGAAGCAGGTCAACCGGCTGAAGCGGGAAGCACCGCCCGCGCCGGCCGCGCCGCCCCCCACGCCCGAGGATGTCGTGCTGCTGCGCGAAATCCGCGACGCGCTGAAAAAGTAGGCGTCACGGCAGGCGACCCCGGAGGCCGTGCGCGCGCGCCGCAGGCCGCCGGGGGTTCCGGCGCCACGTTCCCCGTGGCGGCGAGGTCGGTGCGGGCACTTTCTTTCGCGGAATTGCGGTTCAGGCGTTGACCCGGGGCACCGGGTTTGCCAGAATCGACCCTGATCCGCATGCATCGGCCTGCCCAGCTGCCGATGCGGCAACAACAGACGGCCGCAGTCACTTTCGACGGCCGCGCGTTTTTGGTACTTCCGCCGAGGCCCTGGAGGATTCAATGCACGTCCGCAAGCTGTTGCCGGCGCTCGCCGCCGCACTCGTACTGGTCACGGCGCCCGCCCGTGGCGACATCAACGTCGGTGTCACGCTGTCCGCGACCGGTCCCGCCGCGTCGCTCGGGATCCCCGAGAAGAACACCTTCGAGCTGCTCCCGACCAGCATCGGCGGGCAGAAGATCAACTGGATCATCCTCGACGACGGCTCGGACACGACCAAGGCGGTCACCAACACCCGCAAGCTCATCTCCGAGGACAAGGTCGACGTCGTCGTCGGCTCGACGATCACGCCGAATTCGCTGGCGATGGTCGACGTCGTCGCCGACGCCGAAACGCCGATGATCTCGATGGCGGCGTCGGCGCGGATCGTCGATCCGGGCAACCCGAAGACGCGGTGGGTGTTCAAGACGCCGCAGAACGACGCGCTGATGGCCGACGCGATCGCGATCCACATGAAGGCCAACGGCATCAAGACGATGGCCTACATCGGGTTCGCCGACGCCTACGGCGACGGCTGGCTGGCGGAGATGCGGCGCTCGGCGCAGACCGCCGGCATCAAGATCGTGGCCGAGGAGAAGTACAACCGCAACGACCCGTCGGTCACCGGCCAGATCCTGAAGATCGTCGCGGCCAATCCGGAAGCCGTGCTGATCGGCGCGGCCGGCACGCCCGGGGCGACGCCGCAGAAGGAGCTCGTCGCGCGCAACTACAAGGGCAAGATCTACCAGACCCATGGCATCGCCAACCCCGATTTCCTGCGCGTCGTGGGCAAGGACGGCAACGGCACGATCCTGCCGATCGGTCCGATGCTCGTGTTCGAGCAGCTGCCCGATTCCAACCCGCTGAAGAAGGCGGCGGCGGAGTACATCACCAAGTACGAGGCGAAATACGGCAAGGACTCGCGCTCGACGTTCGGCGGCCATGCCTGGGATTCCTACCTGCTGCTCGCGCGGGCCGTCCCCGAGGCGCTGAAGAAGGCGCAGCCCGGCACCAAGGAGTTCCGGCTCGCGCTGCGCGACGCGCTGGAGAACACCAAGGAGCTGGTGGCAACGCACGGCGTGTACACGATGACGCCGCAGGACCACAACGGCCTCGACAACCGCGCGCGAACGATGATCAGGATCGACAACGGCAAGTGGGTTCTGGCGAAGTGACGTAGCGCGCCCACGAAGGGCCGGCTGCGGCGTCGTACGCAGCCGGCCTTTTTCTTGAGTGCGCGACCGCCGCCGACCCCGCCTTCGCCGCCGACATGGATCTGCAGATCTTCGCCCTGCTGGTGCAGGATGGCATCACCAACGGTGCCGTCTACGCGCTGCTGGCGCTGGCGCTGGTGCTGGTGTTCGCGGTCACGCGCGTGATCTGGATTCCCTCCGGCGAGTTCGTCGCGTACGGGACGCTCACGCTGGCCGGCTTGCAGGCGGGCAAGGCGCCCGGCACGGTGGGACTGCTGGCGGGGATAGCGGTCGTGGCTGGCGTGTTCGAGCTCTACGCGTGCCTGCGCCGGGGCGAGGCGCGCCGGATTCCCCGGCAGCTGGTGGTGTGGACCGGCGTCCCGCTCGCGATCGCCGCGGCATCCTGGTGGCTGGCCACGCTGGACCTGCCGTTCTGGGCGCAGATCCTGGTGACCCTCGCGCTGGTCACCCCGCTCGGCCCGTTGCTCTACCGCATCGTCTACCAGCCGATCGCGGAGGCCAGCGTGCTGGTGCTCCTGATCGTCTCGGTCGGCGTGCATTTCGCGCTGACCGGACTGGGACTCTGGTTCTTCGGCGCCGAGGGCTCCCGTACGCCGCCGTTCTCGTCCGCATCATTCGAGCTGCACGGCATCACCATCAGCGTACAGAGCCTGCTCGTGGTCGCCACCAGCCTCGCGCTGATCACCGGGCTCTACCTGTTCTTCGGCCGAACCCTCGCCGGCAAGGCGCTGCGCGCCACCGCGCTCAACCGGACCGGCGCGCGGCTGGTCGGGGTCTCGCCCGATCTCGCCGGCGCGCTGACGTTCACGCTGGCGGCGCTGCTGTGCGCATTCTCCGGCGTGCTGATCGGGCCGATCACGACCGTCTACTACGATTCGGGATTCCTGGTGAGCCTGAAGGGCTTCGTCGGCGCGATCATCGGCGGCCTGGTGAGCTACCCCCTCGCCGCCGCGGGCGCGCTGTTCGTCGGCCTGATCGAGGCGTTCGCCTCGTTCTGGGCCTCCGGCTTCAAGGAGGTGATCGTCTTCACGCTGATCGTCCCGGTGCTGCTGTGGCGCAGCCTCACGACCGCTCATCACGAGGAAGAGGAATGAGCAGGGGAGGCGGGTCTCCGTGAGCTCGGGCCGCAAGCTGCCGTTCGGGGTCTGGGGCGTCGTGGCCTTCGTCGCGATTCTCGCGGGCGTGCCGCTGGTCGCGCCGCAGTTCTGGGTCACGCTGGGGAACTACATCGGCCTCTACAGCATCGTCGCGCTGGGGCTCGTGCTGCTGACCGGCGTGGCCGGGCAGACGTCGTTCGGGCAGGCGGCGTTCGTGGGGGTGGGCGCGTACACGACCGCGTACCTTGCAACGACCTACGGCGTGTCGCCATGGATCAACCTGGTGATCGGCCTGGTGCTGACTACGCTGCTGGCGCTGTTCAACGGCGTGCTCACGCTGCCGATGAAGGGCCACTATCTGCCGCTGGCCACGATCGCCTGGGGCATCAGCATCTACTTCATGTTCGGCAACGTCGATTTCCTCGGCGGCCACACCGGGATCACCAGCATCCCGGCGCTCAATCTCTTCGGCGTGGAGCTGCGCAACGAGCGCTACTACTACTACCTGATCTGGGCGATCACGCTGGCGGCGCTGTGGACGACCAGCAACGTGCTGGATTCGCGTCCGGGCCGTGCGATCCGCGCGCTGAAGGGCCAGGGCGAGATGGCCGCGGCCTTCGGCGTGGACACGGTGCGGCTCAAGATCATCGTGTTCGTCTACGCCGCGCTGCTCGCCAGCGTGTCCGGCTGGCTGTACGCGCACCTGCAGCGCTTCGTCAACCCGAGCCCGTTCGGCATCAACCAGGGCATCGAGTACCTGTTCATGGCCGTGGTCGGCGGCGCCGGCAGCGTGTGGGGCGCGGTCATCGGCGCCACGCTCATCACGCTGGCCAAGCAGGTGCTGCAGGACATCCTGCCCACGCTGCTCGGGCGCAGCGGCAATTTCGAGATCGTGGTCTTCGGCATCCTGATGGTGGTGGTGCTGCAGCGCGCGCGCGACGGCGTCTGGCCATGGCTCGCGCGCCTGCTGCCGGTGCGCGCGCCGCCGCCGGTGGCCGCAGCGCCGCCGCTGCCGGTGCGCGACCGCGCGCTGCCCGCGGGACCGCTGCTCGACGTCCGGTCCGCGCGCAGGCAGTTCGGCGGCCTGGTCGCGGTCAACGACCTGTCGTTCACCATCCGGCCCGGCGAGATCCTCGGCCTGATCGGCCCGAACGGCGCCGGCAAGAGCACGATGTTCAACCTCATCTCGGGGGCGCTGCCGCTCACCTCCGGGGACGTGGTCTTCCGTGGTGAATCGATCGGCGGCAGCAAGCCGTTCGCGATCGCGCGCCGCGGCATCGGCCGCACCTTCCAGCACGTGAAGCTGATTCCGCAGATGAGCGTGCTCGACAACGTGGCGCTGGGCGCCTACCTGCGCGGCGAAGCCGACGTCCTGCGCGCCGCGTTCCGGCTGGACCGCGAAGAGGAGGCGCGGACCAAGGCCGAGGCGGCCCGCGCGATCGAGCGCGTCGGCCTCGCCGCCCAGATGCACGACCCCGCGGGCAGCCTGCCGCTGGGCAAGCAGCGGGTGGTCGAGATCGCGCGCGCGCTCGCCGCCGACCCGCTGCTGCTGCTGCTCGACGAGCCCGCGGCGGGGCTGCGCTTCCTGGAGAAGCAGGAGCTCGCGTCGCTGCTGCGCCAGCTGCGCGCGGAGGGGATGACCGTGCTGCTGGTCGAGCACGACATGGACTTCGTCATGGGCGTGACCGACCGGTTGGTGGTGATGGACTTCGGCGAGAAGCTCGCCGAGGGGTTGCCGGCCGACATCCAGAAGAACCCGGTGGTGCTCGAGGCCTACCTGGGTGGGGTCTGACGCGATGACCGCGCTGCTCGACGTCCGCCACCTGCACGTCGCCTACGGCAAGGTCGAGGCGGTCCACGACATTTCGCTCACCGTGCGGCCGGGCACCATCGTCACGGTGATCGGGCCCAACGGCGCGGGCAAGACGACGCTGCTGCTGGCGATCATGGGCTTTCTGCCGGTGCGCGGCGACGTGCAGTTCCTCGGCACGCCGGCCGCCGTGCTCTCGGTCGAGCAGCGGGTGGCGCGCGGCCTGATCCTCGTGCCCGAGCGGCGCGAGCTGTTCGCAATGATGAGCGTCGCCGACAACCTCGAGCTCGGCGCGTTCCAGCGCATCCGCCGGGGCGATCGCGGCTGGCGGGACACGCTGGCGGAGGTCTACCACCGCTTCCCCCGGCTCGAGGAGCGCCGCGATCAGCTGGCGGGGACGCTGTCAGGCGGCGAGCGGCAGATGCTGGCCATGGGGCGCGCGCTGATGGGCAAGCCGACGCTGCTGATGCTGGACGAGCCTTCGCTCGGCCTCGCGCCGCTGATCGTCCGCGAGATATTCCGGATCATCGCCGACCTGCGGTCGAGCGGCGTGGCGATCCTGCTGGTCGAGCAGAACGCGCGGGCGGCGCTGCAGGTCGCCGATTACGGCTACGTGCTGGAGACCGGCGAGCTCGCCGTCGAAGGCGGCAGCGCCGACCTCGCGGCGAATCCCCGGGTGGCGGCCACCTATCTCGGCAAAGGGGTGGCTGCGGCGGTGAAGTGAATCTGGTGCGACAATGGCGGCTCTTTCGGGCGCCGGACCGCACCGGCCGCCGTTTCCCGCCTGCCAGAGGACTGCCGTGACCGATCTTTCGCTACCCGCCGTCGACGGCGCGCTGCTCGCCGAAGCCCACCGCCTGCTGCTCGCGCCGGCCGGGCTCGACGACTCCCACATCGCGCGCGTGTTCGCGTCGATCCACACCCACGAGGTGGATTTCGCCGACCTCTACTTCCAGTACTCGCGCGTCGAGAGCTGGAGCCTCGAGGAAGGCATCGTCAAGTCCGGGGCGTTCAGCATCGACCGCGGCGTCGGCATCCGCGCGGTGCGCGGCGAAAAGCAGGCGTTCGCGTACTCCGACGACGTCACGCTCGCGGCGCTCGACGAAGCCGCCGCGGCGACCCGCGCCATCGGCCGTCAGGGCCAGTCGGCGACCGCCGCCGCGAGGCGGGTGGGCCCGGCGCGCGCGCTGTACGCGCCGCAGGACCCGGTGACCTCGCTCGCCGACGAGGACAAGGTCGCGCTGCTCGAGCGCCTGGAGCAGATGGCGCGCGCGCTCGACCCGCGGGTGGTGCAGGCGATGGCGTCGATCGCCGGCGAGTACGAGGCGATCCTGGTCGCCCGCAGCGACGGCCTGATGGCCGCCGACGTGCGGCCGCTGGTGCGCGTGTCGCTGACGGTGATCGTCGAGGAGGGCGGACGCCGGGAGCAGGGCTACGCCGGCGGCGGCGGGCGCTTCGACTACGGTTACTTCACCGACGCGGTGCTCGCCGACTACGCGCGGCAGGCGGTGGGCCAGGCGACGCTGAACCTCGGCGCGCGCGAGGCGCCCGCGGGCACGATGACGGTCGTGCTGGGCCACGGCTGGCCCGGCATCCTGCTGCACGAAGCCATCGGCCACGGCCTCGAGGGCGACTTCAACCGCAAGGGCACCAGCGCCTTCTCCGGCCGCGTCGGCCAGCGCGTCGCGGCCAAGGGCATCACGGTGATCGACGACGGCACCATCGCGCGCCGGCGCGGCTCGCTCAACATCGACGACGAGGGCAACCCCACGCAGCGCACGGTGCTGATCGAGGACGGCATCCTGAAGGGCTACATGCAGGACGAGCAGAACGCGCGGCTGATGGGGGTGGCGCCGACCGGCAACGGCCGCCGCGAATCCTTCGCCCACATGCCGATGCCGCGGATGACGAACACGCTGATGCTGGCCGGCGAGCGCGACCCGGCCGAGATCATCGCCTCGGTGCAGGACGGCCTCTATGCGGTCAATTTCGGCGGCGGGCAGGTGGACATCACCAGCGGCAAGTTCGTGTTCTCGATGGCCGAGGCGTGGAAGATCGAGGGCGGCAAGCTCGCCTACCCGGTCAAGGGCGCGACGCTGATCGGCAACGGGCCCGACGCGCTGACCCGGGTGTCGATGGTCGGCAACGACCTCGAGCTCGACTCCGGAATCGGCACCTGCGGCAAGGACGGCCAGAGCGTGCCGGTCGGCGTCGGCCAGCCGACGCTCAAGATCGACGGGCTGACCGTCGGCGGCACTGCCGGAAACTGACGTGGCGCCGCCCCCCGCGGGCGCCGCGGCCGTCAGGCCCCTCTACCGCCAGGAGGCGGCGCTCGGCGTGCTGGCCGGCACTGCGGCGGTGTTCGCGGCGCTCGGCCACCAGACGCTCGCCGAGCAGGCGGAAAGCTGGCTCGGCGCGCTGATGTTCACGTGGCTGTTCGCGGTGATCGTCGCCGGCGCCGCGGCGGTGGTCCGCCACGCCGACTGCCTCGCCGAGCTGCTGGGCGAGCCCTACGGGACGCTGATCCTGACGCTGTCGGTGGCCAGCATCGAGATCATGACGCTGGGCATCGTCATGACCACCGGCGAGCCCAATCCGACGCTCGCCCGCGACACGATGTTCGCGGTCGTGATGATCGTGCTCAACGGCCTGGTCGGCGTCGCGCTGCTGCTGGGCGGGCTGCGCTACCACGAGCAGGAATACAACCTGCAGGGCGTCAATGCGTACCTCAGCGTGATCGTCGCGCTCGCGGTGTTCGGGCTGGTGGTGCCGAACCTGACCAGCACGACGCCGGGCCCCACCTTCTCCCGCGGGCAGGAGGGCTTCCTGATCGTGATGTGCATCGGCCTCTACGCGGTCTTCCTTGCGATCCAGACCACGCGCCATCGGGCGTTCTTCGTCCACCCGGCGCAGGACGCACCGGCCACGGCCGCCGCCGGCCCGGACCACCACGGCGCGCCCGGCGTCCGCTCGGTGCCGGTGCACGTCGTGCTGCTGGCGGCCTATCTCGCGCTCGTCATCTTTCTCGCCGAGAAGCTCGCGGTCCTGCTCAACCACGGCATCGAGGTGCTCGGCGCGCCCCCGGCCGTCGGCGCGCTGGCGGTGGCGGTCCTGGTGCTGGCCCCGGAAGGGCTGGGCGGCATCCGCGCGGCGCTCGCCAACCGGATGCAGCGCGCCGCGAACATCCTGCTGGGCTCGGCGCTGGCGACGCTGGCACTCACCATACCGGCGGTGACGATCATCGGCCTCGCCCAGGGCTCCACCGTGGTCCTGGGGCTCGACCGGGTCGAGGAAGCGATGCTGCTGCTCACGCTGCTGGTCAGCATGCTCACGTTCGCCAGCGGACGGACCAACATCCTCCAGGGCGCGGTTCACGTGATGCTGTTCCTCGCCTACCTGATGCTGACCATCTGGCAGTGAGGCGGCGGCAGTCGCGGCGGCCGGTCGCGCCGGCCCGCGCCTGCGAGCTTGCCGCTCCGCGCGGCACACGGCGTTGCCGGGGGGGCGTGAAGCTAGTGCAGCGGCCCCACCGGCGCCGTCGACGGCACCGCCGGCGCGGGCGAGGCGTGATGCATCACCATCCGCCACCCGTAGGGCGTGCGCAGGAAGACGTTGGTGCACACCGCGGTGCCGGAGGACTTGCCGTCCTTGCCGACCGTGATCTGCTCGACCGCGCTTTGCAGCGCGAGGCCGACCGTCTCGATCATGACCACCTGCTCCAGCCGGAAGGCGAGCCGCGTGTTGCCGGCGAAGAGCTGTTCCCAGCCCTGCCGGACCGCGTCGTAGCCGACCAGCCGGGTCCCGCCCGGGTGCACGCAGACGATTTCCTCGTCCTCGGCCCAGGCCGCCATCATGGCGTCGAGATCCCTGGCCTCGAACGCCTGGTAGAACGCCATCGCCGCGTCGGTCGGTGTCGTGTAGATCGGCGGGGTGCGGATCTTGGCCATGGGCGGGTCGGGTTCAGTGCGGGTCCGGCGTCGCGCCGTGGCCGCTGCGCGCGAGATCATACACCGCGGCGGGGTCGAGGTCGCGCAGGCAGCGCAAGTGGCCGAGCGGGCATTCGCGCTTGAAGCACGGGCTGCAGGCGATCTCGATCCGCGCGATCCGCGCGCGCGGCGACAGCGGCGGCGTGTAGACCGGCGACGACGAGCCGAACAGCGCGACCAGCGGCACGCCGACCGCCGCCGCCGCGTGCATCAGGCCCGAGTCGTTGCTGACGACGACCGCCGCCAGCGACAGCAGATCGATGGCGGTGCCGAGGTCGGTGGCGCCGGCGACGTTGGCGAGCGCGGGCGCGGCCGGGCCCGCCGCGGCCATGACGGCGTCGGCGGCGGCCCGGTCGTTCGGCGAGCCGATCAGCCAGACGCGCATGCCGTCGGCGGCGAAGCGCGCGGCGAGCGCGGCGAAGTGCTCAGGCGGCCAGCGCTTGGCCGGCCCGTACTCGGCACCGGGGCAGAGCACGGCGACCGGCCGCTCGGTGCCAAGGCCCAGCGCCTGCGTCGCGGCGGCGCGGTTGGCGGCATCCGGAACGAGCAGCGGTGCTGGCGCGGGCGTAGGGGGCGGCGGCGCGTCGCGGGCCGCGGCCAGCGCGGTGAAGCGGTCGACCAGGCGCGCCGGCGCGGGGCGCCCCAGCCGGCGCACGTCGGTCAGCACACCCCAGCGCGACTCGCCGCGGTAGCCGGTGCGGATCGGGATTCGCGCGAGCCACGGCACCAGCGCTGATTTCCACGAATTGGGGAGCACGATTGCGCGGGTATACCGGTCCGGCGCCGCCCGCGCGCGCAGGCTGCGCGCGAGCGCGGCGCGGGTGCCGAGATCGAGCCGGCCGTGGCCGATGGGATTGGCGATGACTTCGCGCACGCCGCGCATGCGGGCATAGACCGGGCCGCACCAAGGCGGCGCCAGCACGTCGATCGCCGGGTCCGCGTACACCTCGCGCAGGCGCGCGATCAGCGGCTCGGACAGGATGGCATCGCCGACCCAGGACGGCGCGACGATCAGGATCCGCTCGCTCATGGGGCAACCTTGGTGCCGCGCACCGCCCTCACCCCGTCCCTCTCCCGCGAGCGGGAGAGGGTGCCGCGCAGCGGCGGGTGAGGGCGTCGCGCAGCGGCGGGTTCAGTGGCGGCCGCCGCGGCGCGGCCCGCTGCGCAGGACGTAGCGCGTGCCGCAATAGGGGCACATCGCGCTGCCGGTCTCGGCGATGTCGAGGAACACGCGCGGGTGCGACGACCACAGCGGCATCGCCGGGTTGGGGCAGTAGGCCGGCAGGTCCTTCGGGTCGACCTCGACGGCGGCGGCTTCGTTGACGTCGGCCACGCTCACACCTTGGCGAGCCACGCCGCTTTCGTCGGGTTGCGGCCGTTGACCGTGTCGAAGTACAGCGTCTGCAGCCTGGCCGTGATCGGGCCGCGCTTGCCTTCGCCGATCTCCCGGTTGTCGAGTTCCCGGATCGGCGTGACTTCGGCCGCCGTGCCGGTGAAGAACGCCTCGTCGGCGCAGTAGACTTCGTCGCGCAGTATCCGCCGCTCGTGAATCGCCAGGCCCAGGTCGCGCGCGAGCGTCATCACCGTGTCGCGGGTGATGCCCTTCAACGCGCCCGAGCCGATGTCCGGCGTGTGCAGCTCGCCGCCGATCACGAGGAAGATGTTCTCGCCCGAGCCC
>Ga0316622_100004416_pt1 | contig 10333 bp, 8 predicted proteins | sample OWC_Aug_OW2_C1_D_FD_207646 | JGI IMG/M metagenome (GOLD analysis project Ga0316622, IMG submission 207646) | Wetland soil microbial communities from Old Woman Creek delta, Ohio, United States - OWC_Aug_OW2_C1_D5_C | ecosystem: Environmental > Terrestrial > Soil > Wetlands | place: USA: Ohio... | reverse complement strand
GGATCACGCTGACGTCGCGCAGCTCGGGCGCCCGCGCAACCATGGCGTCCAGGAGGACCGAGGGCGTCGCGGCGGCACAGTGAACGTAGATCTGGTGGCCGGACCGTATCCCGGCGACGGCCTCCTCGGGGGTCACGATCTTCATGGCCCGAGTCTAGGCGCCCGGGCGTTCCGCACGGTCGGGCCGAATGGCACGACGAGAGGGCCGCAGCGGACCGCGACCGGCCCGTCAGACGGCTTGGCGGCGCAGGGCAGCCTCGGCGACGGGCGGAGGACGGCCCCGGCGCGGGCTCGGACGTCAGCTGGTCGTGGGGGACGTCAGCTCGACGGGGGCGTCAGGCGGTGCTTCGCCACGTACGCCGCGGCCTGCGCTCGACGCTCGAGATTCAGCTTGGACAGGATCGAGCTGACGTAGTTCTTGACCGTCTTGTCGGAGAGGAAGACCTCGGACGCGATCTCCTTGTTGGTCTTCCCCTCGGCCACCAGCAGCAGGATCCGCTGCTCCTGTGCGGTGAGCTGGGCCAGCTCGTCGGTGTAGGTGCCCGTGGCGATGCGGCGCACCCGCTCGAGCACCTTCTCGGTGACGGCCGGGTCGAGCAGCGATTCCCCGCGACCGACGGCCTCGAGCGCCGAGACGAGGTCGCGGGCGCGGGTCTGCTTGAGGAGGTACCCGCTGGCGCCGGCGACGATCGCCGACAGCACGGCCTCCTCGTCCGGGTATGACGTGAGCATCACCACCCGCGTGCCGGGCACCTCGGCCCGGATCTCGCGGCAGGCCTCGATCCCCGACCCGTCCGGCAGCCGGACGTCCATGACCACGATCTCGGGCTGATAGCGGCGAGCCTGCTCGATCGCCTCGGCCGCGTTGGCGGCCTCGGCGACGACCTGGAACTCGGCGCGCCGGTCGAGCACGGCCACCAGGCCCTGGCGGACGACCTCGTGGTCGTCGACGACCAGGATCCGCAGCGGCCGGCTGGCACTCGCCTCGGTCACGTTACCTCCTCGCTCGGACGGGACGCTGGGACGCGGCTGCCCGCGGCGTCCGGCACGCTGACGGGCACCGGCGGCAGCCTGACGATGATACGCGTGCCGGAGCCGGGCACGCTCTCCACCACCAGATCGCCCCCGAGCGCGGCCGCCCGGGCGCGCATGTTTCGCAGCCCCTGGTGGCTGGGCCCGCGCGGCACCGTCGGCTCGAAGCCCCGGCCGTTGTCGTCGATGTGCAGCCGGATCCCGTCGACATCCTCGCGCAGCTCGATCCGGACGGACGTCGCCCGCGAGTGCCGGGCGATGTTCGAGAGCGCCTCGCGGGTGATCTGGAGGATCTGCAGCCGCTCCTCGGCGTCGAGGCGATGCGCGGCATCGTCGTCGAGATCCAGCTCGACCTCGATCATCGTGTTGAGCCGGAACTCGTCGGCCAGCCCCGCCAGCGAGGCGTGGATGTCGGCATGCTCGGAGAGATCTGGCCGCAGGCCGAAGATGAAGTTGCGGATGTCGCGGATGGTGAGGTTGAGCGATTCGATCGCCCGATCGACACGGGCCGCCGCGTCGGCCGGATCGTCCGACATCAGCTCGGGCACATCCTCGAGCGTCAGCCCGACCGCGTATAGGCTCTGGATGATCCCGTCGTGAAGATCCTTGCCGATCCGCTCTCGCTCCTCGACGATGGCCAGCCGCTGCACACGGTCGTGCATCCGCGCGTTGTCGATGGCGATCGCCGCGTGGCGCGCGAAGGCCTCGACGAGCTCCTGGTCAGCGACGCTGAACTCCCCCTGGCCGCGCTTGTCGGTCAGGTAGAGATTGCCGATCGAGCGCCCCTTGACGCTGATCGGCACGCCCAGCAGCGAGCGCATCGGCGGGTGCTGCGGCGGGAAGCCCCACGATCGCGGATCGGCATGGATGTCGGCGATCCGCAGCGAGCGACCCTCGCGAACGATGACGCCGAGCAGTCCGCGACCGCTCGGCGGCGCCCCGATGCGCTCGCGGACCTCGTGGCTCATCCCACTGGTGATGAATCGATCGATCAAGCCGAGATCACCGACGATGCCCAGCGCCGCGTATTCCGCGTCGGCGAGGTCGCGCACACGATCCACGATCAGCTGAAGGACGCGGTCGAGATCGAGCACGGCGGCGATCGCGCGCGTGGCGGCGTCGAGGGCGGCCAGTCGCGCCTCGCTCCGCCGTGCCGCCTCGCGGGCGCAAGCCGCGTCGAGCACCGCTTCGAGCGCACGCGCGACGGGATAGGGCTCGCGCTCAGGCCCGTCGAGCCAGAGCCGTCCGGCCGGTGGCGCTCCATCGGGCAGGTTGATAGGGACCTCGACGACGCTCCGCACCTGGCGCCTTCCGGGGCGCCTCGTGAGCGTGCCCGCGCCGATCGAGAGGGAGGGCAGGTCGGCTGCCTCGAGGGACAGGTGGACGCCCTTCGCGCCAGTCTCCGCGGCGACCGCCGGCAGCGCCTCCCGAGCAGCGCGACGGCGGGCGGGTCGCGGGTCCCGCAGGAACACGGCAATCGCCTCGACGAAGGTCGCGAGGGTCATCTCGGGAGCGGCCGGGGCCGTGCGCACGGGACGCATGGACACAGCCTAGCAGCCAGTGCGCGCCGAACATGCGCACGGCCGCATCGGACCGCTATTCTTCGCGCCATGCGAACCGACGACCCGCAGCCCCCCCTGCACGCCGAACCTGCCTCCGTGCCCGTCGCCGACCGCACGCCGGAGCCCTCCGCCGACGAGGCGCAGGCCAGACTCATCCTGACCCGCCGGAACTTCTTGCGCAGCGCCGCGCTGGCCGGCGGGGGCCTGGTCGCCGCGAGCGTCGCCGCCTGCGCACCGACCGGCGCACCGAGCTGGACCCTCGGTCCGTCCCCGAGCCCGGCGACTCCCGCTCCCTCGGAGGCGCCCACTCCGGCCCCGTCGGCGGCGCCGAGCGCCGCTCCATCGGTCGCCCCGAGCGCCTCGGCGGCCCCGGTCCTGCCGGCTGGCTGGAGCGACCATGACCTCAAGTCACAGGAGAAGGTGCGGCGCTTCGTGGGCAGCCTGGCCGGGCCGCTCGGGCTCGGCCCATTCCTCGACGAGCCGCTCGGGCCGCCCACCAACGACCCCGAGTTCCTCACCGTCGAGCACGGCAACCAGCCCCTGGAGCCGACCATCGATGGCGACACCAAGGTCTTCAAGCTCACGATCGACGAGATCGAGTGGCAGATCGACGCGGTCATGCCGCCGGTCAAGGCGCTCGGCTACGGCAAGATGTGGCCGGGACCGCTCCTGCGGGTCACCGAGGGCGACAAGGTCAGGGTCGAGTTCACCAACAACCTGCTCGAGACGACCGGCGTCCACTTCCACGGGATGGAGTTCGACGACTTCAAGCAGGACGGCATCCCGTTTGTGACCCAGCTGCCGATCACGCCCGGTGAGACCTTCGCCTACGAGTTCGCCGCGCGGCCGGCCGGCTCGCACATGTACCACTCGCACCACAACGCCACCGACCAGGTCGGCCGCGGGCTGCTGGGGGCCTTCGTCGTCGACCCGGCCAACCCGGCCGAGCGCTACGACGCCAAGTTCGGCGTGACCCAGGAGGTCGTCTTCATCCACAACGACGCTCTCGGCGGGTTCACGATCAACGGCCACGGCTTCCCGGCCACGGTGCCGATCGTGGCCAAGAAGGGCGAGCGGGTGCTCATCCGCTACATGAACGAGGGCACGATGATGCACCCGTGGCACACCCACGGGTTCCGCCAGCGGATCGTGGCCCGCGACGGCGCGCCGCTCGGCAGCGCCGAGTTCTACTGCGACACCCTCGGGGTCAACCCCGGCGAGCGGTGGGATGCCATCGTCGAGTGCGACCGGGTCGGCGTGTGGGCGTTCCACTGCCACATCCTGCCCCACGTCGAAGGCCTCGACGGCATGTTCGGCATGGTCACCGCGCTCGTCGTCCAGGAGTGATCGCGTGGATGACCGCCCGCCAGACGAGAGCCGGGCAGCGCGGGCGCGCTTTCAGAAGGTCCTGCTCGCGACCGACCTGACGCCGGCGTCCGACCGGGCGGCCGTGCAGGCCCTCGAGCTCGCGGTCGGGCTCGATGCCACGCTCCTCGTGGTCAGCGTGATCGACCCTGGCCAGCTCCGGCGCACCGGGGGATCCGAGCAGCGGATCGACCAGGCCCGCGCAGAGCGGGAGGTCGCCGCCAAGGCGCTCGTCGAAGAGGGCCGCCGGCTGGGCATCCCGGTCCACTTCCTGATCTGGGAGGGCGAGCCGGGCGAGGCCATCGTGGAAGCGGCCGTCGCCGAGGAGGCCGACATCATCGTCGTCGGGAGTCGGGGCCGTACGGGCGTGGGCCGGATGATCCTCGGCAGCGTCTCCGACCACGTGGTCCGCCACGCGAATTGCCCGGTGGTGGTCGTTCGGCAGCGCGAGGACGGACCGGCGGAGCCCTGAGGGCTGGCGCGAGGACGGACCCGGCCCGCGTGCGCATCGGCCCGGCGGTCGCACCGGCCCGGCGGTCGCGACCCGCCGGCCCGCCTGTCAGCCGTTCGAGATGGCGTCGATCACGGCGATGATCCCCGACGCCTCGGTCCCGAACGGGAACCGCCCGCGGTACCGCCCTTCGGGATCGACCAGGAAGACGTCGGCCGTGTGGGCCATCGCATACGTCGCGTGGCCGCCACTGACCTGGATCTCGAGCTTCTCGTACTTGACATCCCAGTTCGCGGTCGCGTTCGCGATCTCGGCAGGCGTGCCGGTCAGCCCGATGAACGCCTCCCCGTAGCGCATCAGGGCCGACGCCATCGCCGGCACGGTGTCGCGCTCGGGGTCGACGGTCACGTAGACCACCCGGGCGTCCGGCCGGGCCAGAACGACCTCGACCATCGACCCGAAGGTCGCCGGGCACACGTCGGGGCACTTGAGATAGCCGAAGAAGATGAGCACCGGGTGGCCGGCCAGCGAGCCCAGGTCGAAGCGCGTGTTGAGGTGGGTGGTCAGGTCGAGGGCAGGCGCCGGCTCGACGGGTTCGACCGGGATGAGCGCGCCGGATCCGGTGTCGCCAGTGGCGTTCGAGACAGGCGTCGGCTCCGCGCGCGCGGTGGACGCGGGGGCGGTCGCCTGAGCGCCGGCCCGTGTGCAGCCGGCGGCCGCGAGCGATGCGAGAAGGAACAACAGGAGCAGCCTGCGGGTCATCTGGTCTCCGTATCGACGCCCAGCACCGGAGCGACGCGACGGGCGCTTGCTCCCTCCCCGGCGAGTGTATCGGATGCGGCGTCGGGGCCTGCCCGCCCGCTCAGCGGGTGTAGGCGCCCTCCGGGTCGAGCTCCTCGCGGATGAGACGCAGCTCCTCCGTCGTGGGGGCCGGCGTCGTGGCCAGGTCCACCGCGATCCGGGGCTCCCAGCCCATCGTCGCGCGAACCTCGTCGAGGGTGGCGCCCGGGTGGAGCGAGTCGAGGCACATCTCGCCGTCCTCATCGAAGTGGTAGATGCCGAGGTCGGTCACGACGACCGAGGGCCCGCTGCCCAGCCAGCCCTGCTCACGGCGGATCCGGGCGGCGTGCTCGGCGCCGCCGAGGTTGCCGGGTGACGTCCGGAAGTCGATCCGCTCCACGAACGAGCGGGCCGACTGGCGCATGATCACGAAGACCTGGCGGGCGTTGATGGCGATCTCGCAGGCGCCGCCGCTGCCGGGCAGGCGGGTCTTCGGGTGGGCGTAGTCGCCGATGACCGTCGTGTTGATGTTGCCGAACCGGTCGATCTGGGCCGCCCCGAGGAAGCCCACGTCGATCAGCCCGCCCTGGAGGTAGAAGGCGAACAGCTCGAACATGCTGGTGACGGCCGTCGCACCGGTCACGATCGTCGGGTCGCCGATCGAGAGCGGCAGCCGGGCCGGGCGCGCGCCGAAGACCCCGGCCTCGTATACCAGCTCGAGATCGGGGCCGACGGTCCGCTTGGCGAGGTTGACCGCGATGTTCGGCAGCCCGACGCCCACGAAGCAGACGCGCTGGCCAGCCAGCTCCCGGGCGGCAGCGACGATCATCATCTCGGTGCGCGTGAACGTCGGCTCGCTCATCGGTACTCGCCGTAGTCCACGGAACCCGAAGGGGCGCTGCCCGGACGGAGCCCGGCAATCCGCTCCGCGCCGAGCTTCTCGACGTAGTCGGCCCGGCCGCCGAGGTCGTACACCCACTCGCGAAGCCAGGCCTCGGTCGTGGCCGCCTCACGGCTGATCGGGTCCCACTCGCGGTAGAAACGGTTGTCGCGGTCGTAGTAGCCCTGGACATAGCTGGGGTGGGCGCCGAACGGCTCGACCACCACCGCGTCGACGATGAGCCCGGGGACGATCGTCCGGTTGGGGTCGGCCCGGACGACCGACTCGTCGACGAGCTCCTCGACGACCACGATCACCCGCTCGGCGGCGAACGCCGCTTCCTTCTGTGCGCCGAGCAGGCCCCACACCTGGGTGTTGCCGCTGGCGTCGGCCCGCTGCGCATGGATGATCGTGACGTCCGGCTTGAGCGGGGGTACCGCGAACACCTTCCCGTCGCCGTACGGCGAGTCGATCGGCCGGATCAGTGGGTTGGCCTTCGGCAGGTCGGTCTCGAAGTACGAGCGGAGCGGGAAGAAGGGCAGGTTGGCCGCCCCGGCCGTATAGCGAGCGACCATGCCGAAGTGGCTGTACTCCTCGAGCTCGAGCGACGCCGCGTCCCCCTCGGTGACACGCCGGATCGCGTGCAGCCCGCCGACACCCGGGTTGCCCAACCAGCTGAAGACGAGCTTCCGGGCGCAGCCGGCGGCCACCAGCTGGTCGTAAACGACATCGGGCGTCATCCGCGCGAGGGTGAGGTCGCGGCGGCGCTGGCGGATGATCTCGTGCCCCGCGGCAAACGAGATGAGGTGCGTGAAGCCCTCGATCGCGATCGTGTCGCCGTCCCGCACGAGCTCGGCGACTGCATCGCGCATGGAGGCAACCTTGCCCGTCACGCCGTGATCGCCTCCTCCGCCGGGCAGCACCACCGTGGGGCTTCCCCCGCGGGGCGGGTGGCCGTCATCACCCCGCGGCGCCGAAGCCTTCCGTCGCCAGCCCGGCCCGCTCAGCGGCCCTGACGGCCTCGAGAACCTCGCGCCGATGCTCGGCCACGTGGGCGACTGCCTCGCTGAAGATGCGGACACCCGTCGCGATCTCGGTCTCGGTGACGACGAGCGGGGGCGACATGCGGACGCAGCTGTCGCCGGCCTCGAGCACGAGCAGCCCGCGCTCGAAGGCCTGCAGCTGGACTGCATCGGCCGTCCTGCTCGAGTCGAGCTGGACCCCCAGCATGAGTCCCTTGCCGCGCACGTCGCGGATCAGGTCGGGGTAGTGCCCGAGCAACGGCCGGAGGCCGTCCATCGCCTGCTCGCCGCGCTCGGCGGCGTTGGCAATCAACCCTCCCTCGAGGAGCGCGATGGTCTCCATCAGCGCCGCGAGGGCAACCGGGTTGCCGCCGTAGGTGGAGCCGTGGGCGCCGGGCCCCCAGCTCATGAGCTCGGAGCGCGCGATCATCGCCCCGATCGGCATTCCGGAGGCGATCCCCTTGGCCGTGAGCAGGATGTCCGGCTCAACTCCGAAGTGCTCGATCGCCCACATCCGGCCGGTCCGGCCGGCGCCCGACTGCACCTCGTCGGCGATGAGCAGGATGCCGTGGCGGTCGCAGATCTCGCGCAGCCGCGGCAGGAACCCCGCGTCGGGCACGACGTAGCCGCCCTCACCCTGGATCGGCTCGACCACGACCGCGGCGAACTCGTCGGCCGGGGCCAGCCGCTTGAAGACGCGCTGCTCGAGCTCGTCCAGCCCCTCGCTCCCGAACGGCACATGGTAGACGCCGGGGAGCAGCGGGCCGAAGTGCGCGTGGTACTTGGCCTTGCTCGCGGTCAGGCTCAGCGCGCCCATCGTCCGGCCGTGGAACCCGCCGATGAAGGCGAGCAGATTGGGCCGGCGGGTGTGGTAGCGGGCGAGCTTGAGCCCCGCCTCGACGGCCTCGGCCCCCGAGTTGCCGATGAAGACCCGTGTCGGCCCGGTCATGGGCGCGATGCGGGCCAGCTCGGCCGCCGCACGGGCGTAGATCGGCAGGTAGAAGTCGCTCGCGCTGAAGTGGATCAGCTCGGCGGCCTGGCGAGCAATCGCCGCCGCCACCCGGGGGTGGGCATGGCCGGTCGAGTTGACCGCGATGCCGGCCGCGAAGTCGAGGAAGAGGTTGCCGTCGATGTCCTCGACGGTGCAGCCCTCCCCGCGGATCGGCACGATCGGGTAGGCCCGTGGCAGGCTCGGGCTGGTCCACGCCTGGTCGAACTCGACATGCGCCCGCGCCTTCGGCCCGGGCAGCTCGGTCACGATGCTCGGCACGGGGCGGGCCTGGGTCACCGGAGCGGTCACGGGTCCTCCTTGGGGGGTACACGGTGGGGTGCAGAAACGGATGCAGACGCATAGAGTCTATGCAGCCTGCATACTCAGTATAGCCGTGCGCAGGGAGCCTCATCGCGGTCCGAAAGTCACGATCCCGTCCCGATCGCAGGGCGTCCGCCGCCCGCCGAAACGAGTTGGCAGGTCGGAGCGAGCCCCACGGACCAGCCTGCGGGGCGCCGAGGGCGGCCCCCGTGTGCTCGATGGCGCGGCTATCCTCAGGCTCGAGCGAACCACACCCGCGGAGGCGCGACCATGGGCGGATCCGACGGCGCCGACATTGTCTTCCGGGACGGGCCCGTCTACACGATTGACGCCGCGAGCCGCTGGGCCCGCGCCGTGGCGGTTCGCAGCGGACGCATCGTGGCCGTGGGCGGCGACGCCGAGATGCGGCCGTTCGTGACATCCCGGACCGAGGTGATCGACCTGGCCGGGCGCATGCTCCTGCCCGGCTTCCAGGACGCCCACGTCCACCCGCCGTCGGGCGGGCTCGACCAGATGCGGGTCGACCTGTCCAGGCTCGGCACGGTACCCGACTACCTGGGCGCGATCGCCTCCTACGCCGGCAGCCATCCGGACGCTTCCTGGATCACCGGCGGCGGCTGGGCGATGGGCGCCTTCCCGGGCGGTACGCCGACCGCGGACCTGCTCGACTCGGTCGTTCCGGACCGGCCGGCCTTCATCAACAACCGCGACAACCACGGCGCCTGGGTCAACAATCGCGCCCTCGAGCTGGCCGGGATCACCCGCGGGACACCGGATCCACCAGACGGTCGGATCGAGCGCGACGCTGCCGGCAACCCGTCGGGCACCCTTCACGAGGGCGCGATGCGGCCCGTCGCGCGGCTGATCCCGCCGGTCAGCCACGCGGAGCGCGTGCAGGGGCTGCTGCTCGCCCAGGAGTACCTGCACAGCCTCGGGATCACGGCCTGGCAGGACGCGGTCGTCGGCAGCTACGAGACGTTCCCCGACAGCTTCGACGTCTACCTCGATGTCGAGACGTCCGGCCGGCTCACTGCACGCGTCGTAGGCGCGCTGTGGTGGGAGCGAGGCCGCGGGCTGGAGCAGCTCGAGGAGCTGGTCGAGCGGCGCCAGCGGGCCGGCAACGGCCGCTTCCGGGCGACGAGCGTCAAGCTGATGGTCGACGGGGTCGCGGAGAACTTCACGGCTGCCATGCTCGATCCGTACCTCGAGCCCGGCGGCGGCTCGTCGGGCAACCGCGGGATCGACTTCATCCCGCGCGAGACACTCCTCGAGGCGGTTCCCGCGCTCGATGCGGCCGGCTTCCAGGCCCACTTCCACGTGATCGGCGACCGGGCCTGCCGGAATGCGCTCGACGCCATCGAGGCCGCCAGGCTGGCCAACGGCTGGAGCGACACGCGACCGCACCTGGCCCACCTCCAGGTGGTCCATCCCGACGACCGGGCGCGCTTTCGGCGGCTCGGCGCGACTGCCACCTTCCAGCCCCTCTGGGCGGCCCACGAGCCGCAGATGGACGAGCTGACCCTCCCCTTCCTTGGCTCCGAGCGGGGCGGCTGGCAATATCCGCTCGGCAGCCTGGCGGCCGCGGGGGCGAGCCTTGCCATGGGCAGCGACTGGCCGGTCTCGAGCCCCGACCCATGGTGGGAGATCCACGTGGCCGTCAACCACGAGATGCCAGCCGGGTACCCGTACGGGGCCGGGGCGGCAGGCGACGTGTTCATGCCCGAGGAGCGGATCGATCTGCCGGCGGCCATCCGCGCCTTCACGATGGGCTCGGCCTACGTGAACCACCTCGATGCCATCACCGGATCGATCGAGGTCGGCAAGCACGCCGACCTCGTCGTGCTCGACCGCGACCCGTTCGAGGCGGGCCTCGGCGCGCTCGCCGACACGCGGGTGCTGCTGACGATGGTGGAGGGGCGAACGGTCCAC
>Ga0316622_100004414_pt1 | contig 10336 bp, 6 predicted proteins | sample OWC_Aug_OW2_C1_D_FD_207646 | JGI IMG/M metagenome (GOLD analysis project Ga0316622, IMG submission 207646) | Wetland soil microbial communities from Old Woman Creek delta, Ohio, United States - OWC_Aug_OW2_C1_D5_C | ecosystem: Environmental > Terrestrial > Soil > Wetlands | place: USA: Ohio... | reverse complement strand
TCGTCGATAGACTCGAATTCCCGGATCGGGTGCTCGCTCCACTGATACTCGAACGCGATGGCCTGTACCAATTGCTGACACAGCTCGCCCCCGTTGTCGGAATTTGTCATGACGGCGGCACCCTTTCCACCCTCGGCGCCCGCCACCAGAACGCACACAAATCCCGGGTTGCCGCCGGAGTGTTGGAAGTAGATGGCGCCGTCTCGCTGTTCCACGAACATACCGAGGCCAACGGGACTCGGTGGTTGAGGAGTCACCATGAGGCGGGCCGTCTCGGCCGTGAGCGACTTGTTCGATTCGCCTCGCAGAGACTTCTGTATCGCGATCGCGAAGCGCGCGAGGTCCGCAGGCGTCGTCCAGAGCCCGCAACACGTCGAGCCCTTATCGAGGAACCAGTGCCCCGTCATGGGCGAGCCGTCAAGGAGATGGCCTGAAGATGTTTTCGCAAGCAGCGCTTCCGGGAGTGGCTTTTGGAACGAGGAGTGGTCCATTCCGAGAGGCTCGAACACCAGCTTTTGCGCCAGCTCATGGAGCGGCTCGCCGGTCACGTCTTCGATGAGGAGCTGGAGCACAGTATAGCCGCCGCCCGAATACCGGAACATCGACCCCGGCACGACATCGACGCGGATCGGGGCGTTGTTCGCCGGTTCCTTCCCGTCCAACACCTGGAGTATGTTCGGTACCGCCTCGCCCTCCGCATAACCGTGGAATCCCGACCCGGTGAGCCCGGCCGTATGCGAAAGTATGCGACGCACGGTGACCTTCTCCTCGCGTGTGAACTCGTTCTCGGGCACCTTCCATGAGCGGAGCTTTTCGTTCACATCGCTATCGAGATCGAGCACGCCCTCTTCGAACAAATGGAGCGCTATCACAGCGGCAACCGGTTTGCTGATGGATGCCGCCTGGAAGAGAGTCTCGTCGGTCACCGGCTGCTTCGATACCGCGTCCGTGACTCCGTAGCCTTTCACCCATTCGATCTCGTAGTTGTTGATCACTGCGACGGCCAGCCCCGGCACCTTGAACTGCTCCATTAGTTCATGAATACTCCGAACACGGCCCCCTTTGATCCGTATCGACGGGCCGAGGCTGTTTTCGATCCGCTCGATCCGCGCTGCGAGGCTTTCGCTGGCGCCGGATCCGGTCGTCTTCACGCTTTGCGCACCGCAGTCTGTCGCCGTGGCGGCCACCGCCATGACCGCAAAAACACCGCCTAGAGCGATCAATCGTTTCATACGCGACCCTCCGATCAAATATCAACTGGCCCGGATCAATGCAGTTCCCGCAGCATTTTCCGCGGGTTCTCCTGTGAAGGATCGAGCGCGATCGCCCGCTCGTAGTTCTGGATCGCGAGCTCCTTGTTGCCTGCCTTCGCCAGCGCCTCGGCGTAGCTATCGAACACATTCCAGTCCTCCGGGTATTCCTCCGTGTTGAGGCGGAACGCCCGCAGAGCATCATCGATGCGGCCGTCGCCCAGCAATTTGTAGCCGACCTGGTTCAGTGTCGCGGAGCTGTAATAGTACTCGTTGCGGAAGTTGCCGTCTGTGATCTCGCGGTACCGCTCCAGGGCGGTATCCCACCCGCCCCGGGAATACGCCTCGCCCAACAGATCCAGGATCTTTGTCGTTTTAACCGCCACAAGCGCGCGGAGGGTGTCTCTCGGAAGCCAGCGCCCGCCCACCATGACCGCGACCGGATCGCGCACGTTGCCGACATCCTCCAGGGGATTTTTTTCGAGCATGACGAGATCGGCTCGCTTACCGGTCTCGATCGTTCCGAAGTCGTTCTTGCCCGTCATCCGCCCGGCCACCTCTCCCGCCCGCCGCGTGGCCAGCGCGATGGCCTCGTACGCGCTGAATCCGTTTTCCGTCAGCAGCCGCAGCTCGTCCAGCACGGAGAACCCCGGGACTAGCGACAAATAGGTCGGCCCCACATCGGTGCCGAGCACAAGAGCGACATTGTTCTCCTTGAGCTCTCTCAGCACCATGTTTTGCAGCTCGTAGACAAGAACCCAGGCGCGCTCCTCACCCTTGACGACCATTTTCTGGTGCTTGTCTTCCCCTGCCGCAACATCTTTCCAGAACTTCGGCGCGACATACGCTGCATGCGGAGCCGCTTTGATCTTCTCCAGGCCGAGAAGCTTGTTCATTGTGTCTTCATGGATGATCACCGTCGTCGTGAGCGTGATGTCCTTGCCTTTGAACTTACGCGCCGCGTTTTTCACCTTGTCGGCGAAAGCGGCCCTGATCTCCTCGGCCGAGGCGTTCAGATATTGTTTCCCAACGACATGAAACGCCTCCGCGAACTGCGTCTCGAAGCTCTCGTTGTCCACGATCTTCGACCAGTCGATATCGAGCAGCTCGAATATCAGGATTTCTTCGATGTGCGAGAGCTCATTCATTCCTCCCGCCAGCACACCGTCGAGGCGCACCAACTCCGGAATATGCCCGAGCGTGTACCAGCCGAGCTTCTTCGTCTCGCGCATCACGGTGTCGAAACCCGCCGGCGAGAAGTACGAGTTCACCTTGAGACAGTCGTATCCCAGACGGCGCTGGCTCGCAATGACTCCGGCGATGTTCTTCTCCTCTCCCCACAGCGTGTATGCCACGAGGATGTTGGGCCCCAGGCGCTTTCCAGACTCGATCTCGCGCCGGTAGTGCAGCACCGACGGGGGCGACCCCTGGGTGAGGTCGCGGATCGTGGTCACGCCGTTGGCGAGAAAGAGATTGAAGAAGGGGTGCTCGAAGGCCGCGTCGTTCAGATGAGTGTGCATGTCCGCGAGCCCGGGCATGAGGTATTTCCCCGCTGCATCGATCACCGTCGCGTCCGCGGAGATGGAGATTTTCCGAGAGGGCCCGATTTGCAGGATCTTCCCGTCCGAAACGACAACCGTTTGGTCGCGAATCACCTTGTTTTCGGTCATCGGCACGAGATTCACGTTCTTAAGAACGGTTACCTCCGCGGCGGCGATTCGCCCGCCGCCGAGAAGACAAGTGACCGAGAGGACCAAGCACGCCGATCTCATACGCTCTCCTTGCAGGTTGATCTTCGTCCGTTCTACGAGCCGCAGACACAACGAGTTTCGAATCCGGATCAAAAACCCGGCCGCCGGATCAGTTGCGGACCGCAAACAGGATGCGTCGAATGGTGGTTCGCTTGAGCGTCGCGTCCTCGGCCTTGTAGACCTGCCCTATCCCACCCTCGCCCAGCTTCGAGAGGATCTTGTAATGAGATATGGTAGTGCCGATCATATCGCCTGCCCGCCAACTTCGGCACGGACGAAGAGTTCACTTCGGCAGCGAGAACCGATCCCAACAGGCCCAAATATCCAGCGCCGGCTCGTCCGCCTCGGTCTGTCAGCTCTCACTTCCTCTTCAGCCCGGCATCCCAGTTTGTCACAAGCGTGAGAGGTCGCGTCCAATCACCGGCGACTGGGACTCCCATGAGGAACTTCTGCCCGTCAGCAGTGACATCATAAAAGACAATTCCGCCTTTCGCCTTCCCTTCGAAGAGCGGCCGCACCACACCGACATCGAACGTCGACCCACTAGGGTTGACATCCGCCGCCATCAACTTGTTGTCGTTCGATACGTAAAACAGCTCCTTTCCATTTCGATTCCATTTGGCATATGTAGCGCCATTCGTCGATACTTGCCATTTCCTCGTCTGATTGATCGCCGGCCCTCCATCGGTACCGATGAACGGGCGCACGTATAGTTCCCAGGTCCCCGACTCGTTCGATGTGTATGCAATCCAATGAACATCCGGGGAAAATTGAGTTACATCCTCGTCAAATTCAGTCTGAAGGAATGCAAACGGTTTTCGATCTCCTCCCGTCCCTTTGGATTCCAGCGGAAGAATCCATGAGTCCTCTTTTCTTCTTTTGAGGTTCACATACGCAATGAATTTGCCATCGGAGGACCAATCGTACGGAAACTTCGGCTCAGTGGACTCGATGAGAGCCTCCTCAACGCCGGCGCCGCTTGTCGTCTTCTGAAACAGATCGAAATGACCCTTTCGGCCTGAGCTGAACACGATGCGGCTCCCATCGGGCGACCAGACCGGATACTGATCCACAGCAGGATCGAACGTAAATCGAGTTGCCAAACTCCGTGCTATGTCATATATCCAGATATCGCGGTTTCGTGACTGATTGTCGTAGATGTCGAACGCTATCTTCTTTCCATCAGGGGAAAGAGCGATCGCCCCATAATCCGCCGGTCCAGAGATCTTGCCGAGCGAGTTTCCCCCGCGATCAAACCATTCGAGCTGAACCCCCCGCTGCGCAGTGCCCGCCTGATAGACCAGGATTCCACTGTGCGATGCTGAAAACCACGCACGATTGAAATCCAAGTCATATTCAACGGGTTCTGCGATTGGGATGGCATCGCCGGAGGTTTCGAGTTTGCTCGCATCAAATGGCTGCGCCATGAGGGTATTTTCACGAAGATAGATCAAGTAGCCGGATGCATACACCACATTTCCTTTCGCAGGCATTAATCGTTTTTTCACTTTCCCATCCAACGAACCCACGAAAAGAGCATCCTCTTCCCGTTCGACGCCGCCGAAACTCGAGCGCGAAAAATACAAGAAGTGTTTGCCATCGGGAAGAAAATCGGGCCAACGGTGCGTGATCTCGTTGCGGCTGGTGTCGAGTGCTGTCACAGCAGTGGCGGCACCGCCCGCTTCAGGGACTTGGAAAATAGGATCGCCGGCGTTCGAGAAGATAATCACGCCATCCCGATTCCACGAACCACCGCGCCCATCCGGCGCGTTACAGACTGTCACCGCAGGCCCCCCTGACGCTTCGATCTTCTTCATCTTCCCAGCCTGAAAGAAACCGACGTACCGATTGTCAGGCGACCAGAAGGGGTAGCATGCCCCCTCCGTTGCCGGAAGCTCCTTCGCATCGATCGTATTCAGTGCTCTGACCATAAGCTGCTTCTTGCCCGACGAATCCGCCGCAACGAACGCCAACTTGGTGCCATCGGGCGAAAGTGCGAGGTGGCCTCCACCAAGTCCACCTGACCACCTGGCGAACGTGAGCCGTTCCGGAGGAAGAATGGAAGAGTTGATCGTCTGAACTTCCATCGACGGACGTTTGAAATACAAAACTCCGAACGTCAGCGTCCCGATGAAGAAGAGCAGCGATGCGACAATCCATACGAGAGGAACACCTGTCGAAGGTTTAGAACTCTCGAAAGGTTGAGTCTCTGCGGAAGGTCTTGAGATTGGCCGGGCAACCGTAATGCGACTCGCCCGCTGCCGGCTCGATTCCCGTTTGTGTCGTCGGAGGTCGAGAGCGACCTGTGCAATCGACTGCGTCCGCTCCCGTGGATCCTTTTCCAAACACTCCAGCACAATCGCATCCAGATTCGGATTGATGTCCGGCTTGACCGACGACATCGGAGCCGCATCAACATTCACAATCTCATATGCCAACGCAGTCTCATGAGGCCCCTTGAATGGAAGCTGGCCGGTGAGCAGTTCGTACAGCAACACACCGAACGAGAAGATGTCCGAACGATGGTCCGTATCTTGACCCTGGACCTGCTCCGGGGACATGTAGCCCGCCGTTCCAACCGTACTTCCCTCTTTCGTCAGCCGGGACAGCCTACCTCTCAGTTTTGCCAGCCCGAAATCCATGACCTGCACGATGCCGTCCTTGCGGATCATGATGTTGTCAGGCTTGATGTCCCTGTGGACGATCCCCTTCTCGTGTGCCGCTGCCAGGCCGTCGGCCACTTGAATGCCGATGTCAATCGCTTGTTTGAAGCTGATGGCCCCTTTCTTCTCGCCCAGCGTCTGCCCGTCGACGAACTCCATGACGATGAACAGTTGATTCTCATGTTCCTGGATGTCATGGATGGTGCAAACGTTCGGATGGCTCAGCGCAGAGGCCGCTTTGGCTTCGTGTACGAAACGTTCTCTGGCATCGTGGTCCTTTGTCAGCTCGAGCGGAAGAAACTTCAACGCGACGTCCCGGTCGAGCTTGGTGTCGCGGGCCTTGTAGACCACACCCATGCCGCCTTCGCCAAGCTTCTCGAGGATCCGATAATGAGAGACCATCTGACCGATCATGGGATTCCCCCTGGGAGGTCGGTGCATCGCATGGGGAGCTTATTCGAGGATGGTGATCTGCACCAAGGGTAAGTCTAGCAGAAGCAAAGGGCGGTTTAAAAGGGGGTAAATAAATGACGGGCACGATGTTATGGGGGGAAGAATCAGCCGGCTTCCCAGATGAGATGAAGTCGGGACTTCCCTCTGAGTCGACTTCCTAACGTCGATTTCTAGCGACCCGTGAATGCAGCAAGTGTTCAATTCTGCTATGATACCCCCACGGTAACTCGGAAGCCCACGACTCGTACGGAACTTCCAGCAAACGATCGCCCGCGACAGGCGGAGCTGTACATAACCTGATGACCCCGGTAACGGGAATTTTGCGGCCACTCATCGGCCCATCAATCGCACTCATGGTGTGTCTGGCGGCGGTAGACGCCGCCGGGGTCGATGCTTCCCCCGAGTCTGCGGGGAACTCGCAGTCTGGTTTTGCGGACATTTCGTTCGGTTTCAAGATAGGTTACAGCCTGTCGCAGCATTCCGGCGTCGAAGAGCGGAACGCTCAGTACCAAGTCTCGAGTCAATGGAGACAAGGCGCTGCTTTCGGAGGGTTCCTGTATTTTCCGATCACACCCCGTTTCGGCCTCCAGCAAGAGGTTTTCTATACTCAGAAAGGTTCGAGTCAGGATATTGGGGTCGAAATCGTGGAGATCCCAACCGTGCTCCATGTAACATACGATATGGACTACGTCGAAATACCGGTATTGCTGAAATTCGCCTGGGTTCGATGGAATCACAACGCGATATACTCGCTCGCTGGAACGGAGCTCTCGTTCAAGGTGCACGACCGTTACACCCTTCAGGGCCAAGTCAGCGACGGAACGGAGACGGTTCCCCTCCGGGCGGATTCGGATATGTCCGAGGTCGAGATGTTCGACTATTCGTTCGTCTACGGCATGGGTGTTGATTTCTCGCTTCTGGGAATGCAGGTCCTGTTCGAATATCGCTTCGCGATCGGCTGGAATAGCCTCGCCATGCCGACCTACGCGTATGTGCCCTTCGGAGACGAGGAGATACTGATAGAAAACGAGCCGGTCCCGCTCAAGAACCAGAACCATCTTCTGCTTATCGGCATCACATTCTAGGAGTGGCGTCATGAAAAGACTGGTGTTCTCGATATTCCTGATCGTCTTCGGATCAACGGCCCACGCGTACGAGTACTGGAACAACATTCGCCACAGTTCGCTGTTGCCCGATAACACCGTCAATATCAGACTGGAAAATCCGACAGGCGTCGGCACTGAGAACTTTCTTCTCTACGCCAGTGGCGGGATTCAAGAGAACGCGATGGCGCAGATACTGGATGGGCCCTCCACTCTGAGCGCTACCGTTCCCGGTCCCGTGGCGGCCATGCGTTACTACGGATTCAGGCTGATCCAGGTTGATGCGCTCGATCTCATGCCCGTTCGCATTGCGAACGGTGTCTTGCCGGAACCGGCCGACCTGACCCGTCTCGCCGCGGACGCGGCGGGTGACGCGCTGTTCGGCTATGTCAATCTCGATCTCGTCGATTGTCGCGTCAGTTTCTCAAACGACAGGTTCTACGCGGCGTTGCAAAATGCGGGCGGGGGATTTCCGGTGAACCAGGGACTGACGTTTTTCGGCTACCTGCTGGGAATCGCGGACCCTGCCCAAGCCGACCCCGATACCGTGTGGGGCCTGATGCACACATACCAGCAAGCGGGGGTGATCAGCCCGGGGCTGTATAGGATCACAGGCACCGGTTTCGGCGATCTCACCAAAATCGGCGAAATCCAAGTGCAGGCATATCCCGCGACGAACACCCTCCTGTTATCCTGCCTTTTGGCGGACCTTCTCGCCGATCCGTATTTCACGTCATGGTACGATCCGGCTGATCCCGCATTGGCTGTCGCGGCATTCACGCAGAGAATTACGCTGCTCGGCGGTGCCGCGGAGGCAGACCGCAGCCCCGGGGGTACGTGTTATCTGCGCGATTATTCCGTCTCTCCCGGCGTGAACCAGCTGCCTGAGATCACGGGCGGGGATTTCCAGGGCGCGGGTTCGGAAGCATTCGCGCAAATCCACTATTCGGATGCCGACGGAAACTGTCCTGTTCTGTCGGAAATCGTGTTCGACGATAATCTCGCATTTCCCATGTACCCTCAGACGCTCGACTACACCTCGCCTGTCACATACCGCACGCTTCCCGGAATCGGCCCCCTCGCGGACAGCTCCTGGAGCGCAGCGGTTTTCCGTTTCAGTGACAATCAAACGGACGTCGTCGAGTGCGAAGTGACAGTCACCGGCATCGCCGACATAGACCACCGGAATAACGCGCCGAAGGTGTTCATGTCGATCGCTCCAAATCCATTCAGTGGTTCGACAACCATAAGTCTCTATCTGCAGGAGGCCGCCCATGTCGAGATTTGTGTCTACGACGTTCGCGGCGCTCTCGTTGCCGACGTTGTGGACCGGCTCCTGTCGCCCGGCCAACATGACTTCCCGTGGAGGGCCGCTGATGACCGGATCGGCGATGCCGGCAGCGGCGTTTATTTCGCCCGCGTCAAGGCCGGCGGATCGGCGCATGTGACGAAAATGGTTATTGTCCGCTGATAGCGCGGTCATCGAAACCTTCTCGGCTCGTCTTTGCTTGATTGTCACAACGAGCAATCTTGCCAAAAGATCCGCGAGATCGTAGCGAGGTTCGAGCAGCACGGCGAGGAAGAGTTCCTCATGGTGACAAGCAGGAATCAACGCGTTTACGTGACTCCAGTGCGCGAAGAAGACGCCTCGCTCGTCGGTTACTTCGAGAGATACGAATTGAACCAGCAGAAGTAGTCTCCCCACGACGCGGCATCACTCTGAAACTTGGACGAAGCAATGACGCGATCCCTTCACACAGTCACGATCCTCGCGGCGCTTCTTTTCTGCGGGTCGGCCGCTTGGGCGCTGGCGACCCCCGGCAATTCTCTTCCCGTGACCCTCGCGGACTCGACCGGCGGAACTGCAACTGAGACTCCCGACGGAAGTGGCGCGAAGTCGAAGTTCCGCTCGGCACAGGATGGGTGGTTCGACGTGAGCGGCTTCCTGGACGAAAGTTATGGGTTTCTCCCCGTGGTTATTCCGATCACGGAACCGGCCGTGGGATACGGCGCCGCCTTCGCGTTGGCGTTTATCGACAAGCCGCTCGCGGGCGCCGGCGCGGGGCTCGGCCGGCCCAACATCACGGCTGCGGGCGGACTCTGGACCGAGAATGACAGCTGGGGCGCGGTGGCGGGCGACTCGCGCTACTGGTTCGACGAACGGCTGCAGACTTTGGGAGGCGCCATCTACGCCTCGGTGAACCTCGATTTCTACGGTATCGGCGACGACCCCGTGCTGGACAAAAACCCGCTGCGGTACAACCTCGAACCGAAGGGCGGGTTGGTCCGAGGAAAATACCGGCTTGGCGGGACGCGCCTCTGGGCAGGACTCAGTTACGCCTTCGTGAGCACACAAGTGTCGTTCGATGCGCCCGCGGAGACGCCGGGGATCCCGGACTACGAGCGCGATTCGGACGTGGGCGGCATGACTCCGTCTCTGGTCTATGACTCGAGGGACAACGTCTTCACACCGATTCGGGGCACGTACGTCGAGGTCACGGCGGGGATCTTCAGCCAGGCGTTCGGTGGAGACGACGAATTTCAACGCGTCCAGCTGGTGGTGTTCGAGTACATCCCTATACACTCCAGCGTACACCTCGGCCTGCGCGGCGACGGCACAGCCAGTTTTGGCGACGCGCCGTTCTACTTGCGGCCGTTCATCAGCCTGCGAGGGGCGGCGGCCATGCGCTATCAGGGCGAGCAAGTAGCGCAGGTCGAGACCGAACTTCGCTGGCAGTTCTGGAAGCGGCTTAGCCTGCTAGGCTTCGTGGGATACGGGGCGGCGTGGATCGATTTCGACCGCATCGAGAACATCCAGACGGTCGTCACGGGAGGCCCTGGGTTCCGCTATGAGCTGGCGCGCGAGTACGGGATTCACGCGGGTGTGGACGTCGGCTTTGGCCCGGACGACACGGCGATCTATATCCAGGTGGGCAGCGCCTGGGCGCGACCGTGAGCTGTCACGCCGATAACGTAAAGCGCGCGGTTTACAGACATCCTCTCACACTGTGTCTCACCGCGCGCTTACGCGCGCTCATGACAGACTAGACGCAGACGCCGTTTAAAATCCGAACCAAAGGATCGCTCCAAACTTGACCGAATCGAGGAACTCGCTA
>Ga0316622_100004412_pt1 | contig 10337 bp, 8 predicted proteins | sample OWC_Aug_OW2_C1_D_FD_207646 | JGI IMG/M metagenome (GOLD analysis project Ga0316622, IMG submission 207646) | Wetland soil microbial communities from Old Woman Creek delta, Ohio, United States - OWC_Aug_OW2_C1_D5_C | ecosystem: Environmental > Terrestrial > Soil > Wetlands | place: USA: Ohio... | reverse complement strand
TCGAGACCTCGCAATGAGGATCACCGGCGGCGAGTGGCGCTCGCGGCGGCTGAAGGGCCCGGGCCGCACCCAGCCGCTGCGGCCGACGCCGGACGCGATGCGCGAGCGCGCCTTCGCGGTGCTCCGCGATCGGGTCGAAGGCGCCGCGGTGCTCGACCTCTTTGCGGGGACCGGGGCGGTGGGGCTCGAGGCCCTGTCCCGCGGCGCCACCTCCGCGGTCTTCGTCGAGCGCGACCGCGCTGCCGCCCGTCTGGTCGAGGCCAACTGCGACTCGCTGTGCGGCTCGTCCGGCAGAGCCCGCGTCCTCCACCGGCCCGCGCTGCGGGCGATCGCGGAGCTCGCCGGGAGCGGCCAACGGTTTTCGCTGGCCTGGGCAGACCCCCCCTTCGAGTCCTGGCAGGAGGGCCTGGAGGCCCTGGTGGCCGCCTTCTCCTCCGGGGTGCTCGATCGCGATGCCACCGCGTGCCTGGAGTGCCCGGCGCGAGCCGACGTCGAGGGGTCACTCCCGGACTGGCTGCGGGTCGAGCGCGACCTCGTCGGCGGCGCCTCCAGGGTGGTCCTGCTACGGCACCGAACCTGACGCGGTCGCCTCGGCGAGGATCGTGCGCTGGAGGCCGATGTTGTCGCGGTGGCCGGTCAGGCGGGCTGTCACCCGTCCCCGGATCGGGTAGCCGAGCAGGTAGAGATCGCCGATGACGTCCAGGATCTTGTGGCGCACGAACTCGTCAGGGAAGCGGAGCGTGGTGTTGACCACCTCGTCCTCGCCGACCAGGATGAAGTTGTCCAGGCGCCCGCCCGATCCGAGGCCGAGCTCGTTGATCATCTTCAGATCGCGCATGAAGCCGAAGGTTCTCGCCGGGGCGATCTCGTCCCGGTAGACCTCGGGGGTGGACAGCGTGAAGTCGTAGAACTGCTCGCCGATCGGCGGCGGGTAGCGCAGCAGGTAGGACACCGAGAACCCCTCGGCCGGTTCGATGACCATCGACTTCTCCGGCCCGCCCGCCAGCTCGTAGCGGCGGTCGATCACGATCTCGCGCCGCGGCGCCTCCTGATCGACGACGCCGATTTCCTCGAGGTGGCGGCAAAACTCGACCGCGGAGCCGTCGAACACCGGGATCTCACCGTGGACCTTGACGAGCAGGTTGGTGACGCCGTAGGCGTGCAGCACCGACAGCAGGTGTTCCACGGTGCGGACGCTCTCGCCCCCCGCGGTGAGGGTGGTCGCGTACTCGGTGTCGGCGACCGACAGGATGTGGGCAGGGATGACCGTGGCGTTGGGCACCGTGAGGAAGTGGATGCCGCTGTCCGGCGGCAGCGGCTGCAACGCCATTCCGGTCCGCCCACCGGAGTGCAGGCCGAGCCCGTACATCACCGAGCTCGTCTGGATCGTCCGCTGCGGCCGGTCGGAGGTCCTGAGCAGGGACAGCTCCGGCGGCGGCGGCAGGTCGCGGCCCGGCAGCGGGCGCTCGCCACCGACGTCGAGCGCCTGCGGTTGGCCGGCGGCTGCCCGGGTCGCGAGCGCGCTGCGCACTGCGTCGATCGTCAGGTCGTAGGAGAGCGGCTTCTCCAGGTAGTCCTGGGCGCCCATCTTGATCGCCTTGACCGCGGTCGTCGAGGTGCCGTGGCCGGACATCATGATCACCGCCGCGGCGGGGTCCAACTCCCGCAGCGCCTGCAGCGTCTCCAGCCCATCGCGGTCGGGAAGCCAGATGTCGAGGAACACCGCGTCCGGCCGCCGGGTCCGGTACAGCTCGAGGGCCTCCTCGCCGCGGGTCGTTGCCATGGTCCGGAATCCCTCGTCGCGGAGGATGTTGGCGAGCGCGACCAGGATGCTCTCTTCGTCGTCGACGATCAGGATGAGCTCATTCATGCCCGGAGTGTCCCGTGACCGGGGGGCCCGGGTCAAGCGGATGTCGCACGTGGCGGCGCCTGAACGACCGCCTCTCCCCCGCCCGCGCCCGCTTTCGCTTCCGCTCCCGCTTCCGACGAGCCGGCGTGATCGTGTCCCCCTCGCCCGCGCCCGCTTCCGAGCCCGAAACTCCCACCGAGATCGAGCGAGCCCGGGCGCGGAAGCGGGCGCGAATCCGGGCATGGGCACGGAAACGGGCGCGGAAGCGGATGCGGGGTCTGGAACCCCCTGCCCCCCTACCCCCACTCCCGCCTGGCGAAGGCCACGAACTCGGCCAGCGACCCCCGACCCAGAATCTCCAGCTCCGGGTCGGGCACTGGCGCCCGCGGCCCCGCGATCCACCAGGCCGCCATCCCAGCCGCCGTCGAGTGCGCGATGTCCCAGGTCCAGTTGTCGCCCACCATCAGGCACTCTGCGGGCCGCCGGCCGAGCCGTTCGGCGATCTCCTCGTAGTACGCCGGGCGCACCTTAGTGGCGTGCATGTTCTCGTAGGTGGTGACCAGGGCGATCGGCAGGTCGTCGAGCGTCAGCCCTGCCCACGCCATCCGCTGCAGAATGGCGCTTCGCGGAAACAGCGGATTGGTGGCGATCACGGCTTGCCGGCCCCCGCCAATCGCCCAGCGGACGGCCTCCAGCGCGCCGGCCACCGGTGCGGTCAGGCTGCGGAGCGCGGGGAAGGCATCGCGATAGAAGCGATCGAAGACCGCGTTCAGCTCGGCCGGATCACGGCCGAGACCGGGGAAGAACACGTCGGCGAACGCCTGTTCGTTGGTCCGCGCTGGATCATCGTTGTCGTCCATGGCGCGGGTCGCGCGCAGCAGCTGATCGATGAGGAGGCGGGGCGCCAGGTCGCCGGCCATGAACTCCGTCAGCGCGCGGAAGTACGCGGGCACGAAGGTGTCCATCGGGTTGGCGAGCAGGGTGTCGTCGAGGTCGAAGAGTACTGCGAGCGGGCCCACCGGTCGTCCGTTGCCGCAGCAGCGGCGGGCCCACTATACCTGGTCGCTGTCGACTTCCTCCATGCGCTGGCGGACGAAGCGCTCCAGTCGGTCGGCCCCGTCGCCGTCGATGCGCACGAAGCGGGCGGCGAAGCCGACCAGCCCTTCCCGCTCGCGGGTCGTCGGCCGCACCACCTCGGCGAGCCCGCGGATCGGCGTCGGGTCGCCCGACAGCGGCATCTCGAACGGCATCGGCGCGCCGACCTCGACCCCGCCGTGGCCCCGGATCAGCATGCCGCTCGTCGACACGTTGTCGAGCTGCGCCATGGTGTACTCGATGCGCCGCCCGTGCCGGAGCTCGATCTTGACCAGGGTGGTGTAGTGGACCCTCGGCTCGACCGCCAGCAGCTCGCGCAGCGCGCTGTCGATCTCCCAGTCGGTGGCATCGCTGGAGATCACCCGGTTGACGCCGCGGCCGACGTAGTCGTCGGCGACGGGCTTCTGATCCCGGCTCGAGACCACCAGCAGCGGCGTGCGTCGGCAGGCCGCCTCCTTCCAGCGCATCGACTTGAGCAACGCGGTCAGCGGCGGCTCGTCGATCGGGAATCCGACCACGACCAGGTCGAAGCGCCTCCGCTCCACAGTCGCGGTGACGCCGTAGCGCTCGGTCGAGCACTCGGTCGAGCATCCGAACGGCACCAGCAGCGGCATCAGCAGCCGCATCAACTCGGTTTCCCGAGCCTGGGCGCCAGGGATGACGAGTACCTTGGGCTCGCGGTCAATCATCGATCGTGGTCCCTCCGCGCCGGGTCACGCCCGCTGCTGTCCTTCCGACTGTTCCCAGAAGCGGCCCGGAAAGTACGCTGCGGAGCCGTCGTTCGGCGCTCGGTTTCCCAGGCGTTCGCCGCGGCGGCCGGGTCACGGCACGAGCCGGCGGCCCGGGCGCAGGGGGCCGATGCGGCAGGCGTCGATCACCCCGTCGCCGTCGCCGTCCTCGACCGTCCCGGCGGCGATCTCGCAGCGGTCGATCAGCCCGTTGCCGTTGCAGTCAGTCAACCCGGCCTCGAGGTCGACGCCGTCCGCGATGCCGTTGCCGTTGCAGTCGGTGTCGCCGATCCGCAGATAGTAGACGTCCTCCTCTCCGTTGAAGGTGGCGGCGTACGCCAGGTCCGCCCCCACGAGGTCGGAGACCATGTGGTAGTAGTCGCCGAGCTTCTCCTGCTGCGGCCATCCCAGCCAGCTGTCGAAGGGCGGCGTCACGGCGATGGGCTCCGTCCAGCTCAGCCCACCGTCGTCCGATCGCGCGTAGTAGAGCTCGCCGACGTTCGGGGGGAAGGGTACCAGCGACTCGACCCAGACCATGTCGAGCCGGCCATCGGGCGCGATCGACATGGTCGCGAACCACTGCCACACGTTGCGACCGTCGGGGTGGATCCTCAGCGGTTCGCTCCAGGTCTCGCCACCGTCGGTCGAGCGCACGATGTGGACATCGTGCGGATCCGCGCCCGGCGGGTTGACGGACGAGGCCAGGTAGAGGTTTCCCCGGTTGGGTCCGTGCGAGTGATCGGAGACGATCCACACCTGGCCGAGCAGCCCGACCGGGTTGGGCGACGAACCGGAGCCGCCGAAGCCCTGCGCGCCGCCGAGATCGACGAAAAAGGTGTCGAAGTTGGGCGGAGCTCCCGGGTCGGAGGCGTCGCCGGAGCGCATAACGACGAAGCGATCGTAGTCATAGTTCGCGTTCCCGGCGATGTAGAGCTCCCCCTCCGTGCCCACCGTGAGCGTGCCCCAGGTGGGCGTCGGCATGGTGGCCAGCGGCTCGGTGTAGCTGAGGCCGCCGTCGAAGCTGCGGATGAAGGTCCGGATCCCGAACTGGTTGCTGGCCTGGGCCCACGCCAGGTAGAGGCTGCCGTGGCCGGGCCCACCGGTCGAGTCGATGGTGAACCACGCCTTGTCGCCGCCGTAGGCCTCGATCGGGCCGAACCAGGTCTCGCCGCGGTCCTCCGAGATGAACATGTCGCACAAGATCTCGGGCCTCGATACCAGGCTGTAGTAGTAGAAGCGGCCGCCGGCGTCGGACGCGAGCACCGGATCGGAGCGGAAGACGCCGTTGTCAAGCGTGCTTCGCTCGGCCCAGCTCCGCCCGCCGTCGGCGCTCCAGCTCCAGCCGGCCTCGCGAAAGTTCGACGCGATGCTGTCGAACTGCCGCCAGCCGATCGCCATCCGCAGCGGTGCGTTGGGATCGACCGCGATCGAGGGCTCATTCGCCGCATCGCCGACGATGTTGCTCCCGTCGGCGCCGACGTTGACCTGAACGCTGACGAAGCCGTTGCGCTCGACCACCACCGGCCGGCTGAGCTTGGCGGCGGCCTCAGTCCCCGGCACCGGGGGCTGGTCGATCCGCTCGCTGGATTCGGGTGGCACCTGCTGAGGGCTCGCACCCGCCGGGCTCGGCGGGCCGTCGGCGAGCAGCGCGGGCACTGCGAGCATCACGGCGACGGCGAGCAGCCACGTTGTCCTGGTCATGGGCCCCCCCTGCTGACGAGCCTCGGCGAAGCCGAGGATCGCGCGATTCCCTGGCCAGAATACTCGCCCAACCCCCGGTTGGTTGCAGCACCCGAGTTGTGTAAACTTGAAACACCGGCTGCGCAGGGGAAGCCTGCCTCGCCCCGACGGTCCGCAGGAGCGCCTCGAGGATCACGTTTCGTGCCGACGCGTAAGGGGCCGAGCCAATCCCCTGGGGCGGCGGGATGAGCGGGGATGCCGGCCAGCCGGCGGGCCAGATCCCGAGGATGCGGCCCGACGCGTTTGGCCACAAGGAGGCTCGATCGTGACCACTGGCGCCTACCTGCTGCTCTCGATCGGCGCGATCCTGTCCCTCGGCGGCTGGGTGACGCTGACGGTGCTCGGCTTCAAGAAGAGCATCGGCTGGGGCCTCGCCATCCTCTTCCTGTCGTGGCTGATCATTCCGCTCGTCATCTTCCTCACCAAGCACTGGGCCGAGGCCAAGACCGGCTTCCTGCTGCTGGTCGTGGGCACCGTCGTGTCCGGGATCGGCTGGTTCGCCGTGGTGGGCTCGGTCGCGACCTCGGCGATGGCCGGATTCGAGACCTTCGAGCTGTCCCCGACCGAGGTGCCGGTCGAAGAGCCGATCGCGGCGCCGGCCGAGGACGAGCCTCCTCCGACGGTCATCGAGGGCGAACCAGCGACCGCCGTGGTCGAGGAGGCGGCGACCGACGTATCGCTCGGGGTCTCGTCGCCGACGCCCGTCGTCGCTTTGCCCACGCCGGCAGGCGCGGTCGTCGGCGAGCGGGTCGAGTGGGAGCAGCTGATCGACCCCGCCCATCTCTCGGCCCACGTGGGCGAGCTGGTCGAGCTGCGCATGCGGGACGGCTCGGTGCTGCGGGTGACCCTCGATGGGGTCGAGCCCGACGCCCTCCGCGTCACCCAGCGCGTCGGTGGCGGCGCCCTCAGCTACCCGGTGCGGCGCAGCCAGATCGCCGAGGTCCACGTCATCAGGTGACCCGCACCCGCTACAATCGCGCACCGTGACCCGGCTCCCGTTCGCGACAGCCTGCCTCGCCGCCCTGCTCACGCTCGTCAGTGCGAGCTGCGGGCGACCAGTGACCGGGCCGCCGCCGGTCCTGGTGGTCGGCGTCGACGGCGCCGACTGGCAGGTCGTCGAGCGGCTGTGGGCCGAAGGCCGGCTGCCGAACCTGCGCCGCATGGCCGACCGCGGCGCGGCCTTCCGCCTCGAGACGATCCACCACGCCTCGCCGGTGATCTGGACCTCGATCGCCACCGGCGTCCGCCCGGAGATTCACGGCATCACCGACTTCGCCGTGCCGACGGGCGCCGGCGACCAGCCGACCTCGTCGACGCTGCGCCGGGTGCCGGCGCTCTGGAACATGGCCACCGCCGCCGGCCGCCGCAGCGCCGTGATCGGCTGGTGGGCCACCTGGCCGGCCGAGAGCATCAACGGCGTGGTCGTGTCGGACCGCGCGCTGTCGCCGCTCGTGGGTCGCGTCGCGCCCGCGCCGTTCCTCGACCGCTACCTGGCGATCGAGGCGGCGGCCCGCGCCGCGCCTGGCCGCTTCGGCGGCAACGACGCCACCCGGGTCCAGGACCAGGTGATGACGGCGACCGCACAGCAGCTGTGTGGCGAGGGCTTCGACCTCGTGCTGGTCTACCTGCGCAGCATCGACATCACCTGCCACTTCGACTGGAAGTACGTCGAGCCGCGCGGCTTCGGCGATCTCGACCCGGCCGAGGTCGCAGCCGGGCGCGAGCGGATCGCGGCCGCCTACGAAGCTGCTGACGACGCGGTCGGCGCGCTGCGCGGTGTGATCGGACCCGAGGCGACGGTGATCGTGCTGTCCGACCACGGCTTTCACGCCATGGCGCGGGAGGAGCTGCGCGTGCTGCTCGACCTCGACGCGGTCCTCGCCGAGCTCGGCCTGCTCGAGCGCGCCGGGGGCGGGGTCGACATGGCGCGGTCGCTCCTCTACACCTATGCCTCGCCGAGCCACCTGATGGCCAAGAAGCTCCGCTTCTGCCTCGCCGGACGGGAGCCCGGCGGGACCGTGGACGACGGCGAGCGGCTGGAGGTGCGGGCGCGCCTCGAGACCGCCCTCGGCCGCGTCACGTGGGCCAGCGGATCGCCCGCCTTCCGGCTCCGCGACCCCACTGCCAAGGAGCGCCGCAGCGGCGCCGACCTGATGGTCGACGTGCTCGAGACGGGCGCCGCGGCGCCGCTGCTGGCGGACGGCCGCCCGCTCGCCGTCGCGCCGCCCCAGATCTCGCGGCTGTCGGGCACCCACGGCCGGACGACCGCCGGCGTGCTGTTCGCGGACGGCCCGGCGATTGCGCGCGCGGCCACGCCTACCGGCATGACGGTGCTCGATGTGGCGCCCACTGTGCTCTACGCGATGGGCCTGCCGACGGCCGAGTCGTTCGCTGGCCGGGTCCGGCTCGAGCTGTTTCGCGATGGCTTCCGCCGCCGCCACCCGCTGCACACCATATCGACCTGGGGGGAGCCGCGCGATGGGCAGGGCACGGCATCCGCAGTCGACCAGGCGATCATCGAGCAGCTCGCGGCGCTCGGTTACATCGAGTGACGGCGCGGCCCGCGGCGGCCGCGATGCTACCATGTGCGCGCTTTCCCCTTGGGGCGGAGCGAACGACCATGCTGCCGAGCGTGCGCGCACTGCTGACCGAGACCATCGACTACGCCGGGCTGTTCCCCCCGGCGCGGCTGGAGCTGTCGGAGGCCCTCGATCGCTACCGTCGGCACTCGGCGGGCGGCGAGGGGTGGCTGCTGGCGCGCTTCGTGGTCCCGGCGACCCGGCTCGAGGAGCTGCCGCCGCTGCTCGGTGGGGATCTCGCCCGGCGGCCGCCGATCCGGCTGGCCGTCCTCGGCCGCTCGGCCGCGAGCCGCGAGGGCCACGCGACCGCCATTTCCAGCGACCTCGCCGACATCCTCTCCTTCGTCGACCGCCACGCCGACGAGGCGACCGTCGAGCAGCTCGAGATTCGCCTGCCCGACGATCCGGATCAGATCACGGGCGTGGTGGAGCAGTCGCTCGCGCAGATCCGCGATCGATCTCCGGCGTTGATGCCGTTCTTCGAGCCGTCACTGCTCGACCGCTGGCCGGACCGGCTGCGGCGGACGATCGACGCCCTCGGCGCCGCGGCGGGCGGCGGTCCCGTCGGCCTCAAGGTCCGCTGCGGCGGCCTCGATGCTTCGGCGGTCCCGTCGCCGGAGGCGCTGGCGGCAGCCCTCGCGGCCTGCCAGCGAGCGAGGATCCCGCTCAAGGCCACCCAGGGCCTCCACCAGCCGGTGCGCCATTTCGACGCCGGCCTCGCAACGACCGTGCACGGCTTTCTCAACCTGTTCTTCGCCGGCGTCCTCGGGAGCCTCCATGCACTGTCCGAGCAGCTGCTGCTCGCGATCGCCGCGGAGGAGAGAGCGGAGGCATTTCGCTTCCTCGACAGCCGCCTGACCTGGCACGAACTCGGTGCAGGGCTCGACGACATCGCCGCCGCCCGGCGCGTCGCGGTCACCTCCTTCGGCAGCTGCAGCTTCTCGGAGCCGCGCGACGCCCTCCGTCGGCTCGGCCTGATCGAGGGTTGAACGTGCTTTCGGAGCTGGGCCCGGCCCCGGCGAAGGGAGAGGACGACTGAGCATGGCAGAGACTGACACTACGCTTCGCTCGTTCGTGGAGATCCCACCCGACTCCGACTTCGGAATCCACAACCTGCCGTTCGGGGTCTTCCGGCCGCGGGCGCTGGCCAGGCCCAGGGTCGGCGTCGCCATCGGCGAGCAGGTCCTCGACCTTTCGGTGCTGGTCGAGCGCGGGCTGTTCCGCGGACCCGAGATGCGCGACACCTGGGTCTTCCACGAGCCGAGCCTCAACGCGTTCCTCTCGATGGGACGCCCGGCCTGGCGCGAGGCGCGGCAGCGGATCGCCGAGCTGCTGTCGGCGGACCAGCCGGCGCTGCGCGACGACGCCGGGCTGCGCGACACCGCCCTGCTGCCTGCCGCCTCGGTGCAGCTGCTGCTGCCGGCCCGGATCGGCGACTACACCGACTTCTACTCCTCCCGCGAGCACGCGACCAACCTCGGCACCATGTTCCGCGGACCAGCCAACGCCCTGCAGCCGAACTGGCTGCACCTGCCGGTCGGCTACCACGGGCGCTCGAGCTCGATCGTGGTCAGCGGCACCGACATCCGGCGGCCGAGCGGCCAGTTCCGGCCGGACGGCGCCGACCTGCCGGCCTACGGACCCAGCCGCATGATGGACTTCGAGCTCGAGGTGGGCTTTCTCGTCGGGCCGGGGAGCGAGCTCGGGGTTCCTGTGCCTATCGACCGCGCCGCCGAGCACATCTTCGGCCTGGTGCTGGTCAACGACTGGTCGGCGCGCGACATCCAGCAGTGGGAGTACGTGCCGCTCGGGCCGTTCCTCGGCAAGAACTTCGCGACCTCGATCTCGCCCTGGGTCGTCACCCTCGAGGCGCTGGAGCCGTTCCGCTGCGCCGGCCCCGCCCAGGACGACCCGGCGCCCCTGCCCTACCTGTCGACCGCCGGCGACTGCGCCTTCGACATCTCGCTCGAGGTGCTGCTGCAGAGCGCGGCGATGGCCGAGCCGGCGCGTGTCGCAAGCGCCAACTACGCCTCGCTGTACTGGAGCATGTGCCAGCAGCTCGCCCACCACACCGTCAACGGCTGCAACCTCCGGCCCGGCGACCTGATGGCCTCGGGTACGATCAGCGGGACGGGTCGGCACGAGCGGGGCTCGCTGCTCGAGCTCGCCTGGCGCGGCGCCGAGCCGTTGACGCTGCCCACGGGCGAGACGAGGAGCTTCCTCGCCGATGGCGACACGGTCATCATGCGGGGGCACTGCGAGGCCGGCGGCATCCGGGTCGGCTTCGGCGAGGTCCGGGGCACGCTGCTGCCCGCGCTCGGGCCCTAGCCCGCCTTTCTCACCGCC
>Ga0316622_100004411_pt1 | contig 10337 bp, 9 predicted proteins | sample OWC_Aug_OW2_C1_D_FD_207646 | JGI IMG/M metagenome (GOLD analysis project Ga0316622, IMG submission 207646) | Wetland soil microbial communities from Old Woman Creek delta, Ohio, United States - OWC_Aug_OW2_C1_D5_C | ecosystem: Environmental > Terrestrial > Soil > Wetlands | place: USA: Ohio... | reverse complement strand
CATGAGGAAGAGCGACAGCCCGTCGATGCCCAGGTGCCAGGAGATCCCCAGCGCCCCGACCCAGGGGTAATGCTCGACGAACTGGAACCCCGGCTGGCCCGTCCGGAAAAGATAGAGGGGCGCAAGCGTCGCGAGGAAGGTCGAGAGCGCGGCGGCAAGCGAGACGGCGCGGGCCCACCGCTCCTCCATCAGGAGCACCAGGGCGCTTCCCGCCAGGGGAAGGGCGATCAGGATGGAGAGAAGGGGAATGTCGTTCATGGTCATGTCAGAACCCTCCGGCAAGGCAGACGGTGATGGCGATCAGGACAAAGGCCCCGGCGACGAGCGAGACGGCATAGTGCCTGAGCTGTCCCGTCTGCAGACCCGCCGAAAGGCGGCCCAGGGCCAGGGAGAGGGAGCCTAAGCCGTTGACGGCGCCGTCGATGAGGCGCGGGTCTATGATAACCGCAAAGAACCGGGCGCAGGTCTTCAGGGGCCGGACGAGCAGGAGATCGTAGAAGTTGTCGATCCCGAAGCCGCTTGCCAGGACCGCCGGATCCGCGGGGCGTCGCTCTCTCGTGAAGAGCCGGATCGCCCCGGCGAGTACTGCGATGACGGCCAGGGACTGCAGGACGGTCAGGGCCACCTCGAGGGTGTGCGCCGCGGCGTCGGGAGCGGCCTGGGCGGCGGGCATGCCCAGGAACCGCGCAAAGAAGGTGTCCGCCGTGAACAGCGGCAGGCCCGGGATCCCGGCGAGCAGTGCGAAAACGGCCAGGGTAGCCAGGGGCATCACGATGAGCGGGCCGGGGCGGTGGAGGTGCCCCTCGAAACGCCGCCTGCCCAGGAAGGCCGAGAAGAGCTTTCCCGAGTAAAGGGCCGTCATGAGGGCGCCTCCGAAGGCGGCAACCCAGAAGAGCGTCCCGTAACGCTCGAAGCCCCCCCAGAGGATGGCGTCCTTGCTCACGAACCCCGACAGGGGGAAGATCCCCGCCAGGGCCAGAAGGCCCGCCATGAAGGTAACGGAGACAGCCGGCAGATCCCGCAGCAGGCCCCCCATCCGGCCCAGGTCCTGCTCCCCGTCGAGGGCATGGATCACGGCCCCTGCGGCCAGGAAGAGCAGCCCCTTGAAGATGCCGTGGGTCAGGAGGTGGAACATGCCGGCGGCCCAGAGCCCGCAACCGAGGGCCACGAACATGTACCCGATCTGGCTCACCGTCGAGTAGGCAAGCACCCGCTTGATGTCGCGCTGCCCCAGGGCGCAGAAGGACGCGTAGAGGGCCGTGACGAGCCCCACGACGGCGATGACGGGAAGCACTGCGGGGGCCTTCTCCAGAAATGGCGCGATGCGGCACATGAGGTAGACGCCGGCGTTGACCATGGTGGCGGCGTGGATCAGGGCGGAAACCGGCGTGGGGCCTTCCATGGCGTCGGGCAGCCAGACGTGAAGCGGAAACTGGGCCGATTTGCCCATGGCCCCCACGAAAAGCAGCAGGGCGATAGCCGCCACGGCTCCCTCGGAGACGGCGGGGCCCGTCGCCAGCAGGCGGGCGAGGTCCCCGTAATTCACCGTCCCGAAGGTCACGGCGGCCATCAGGATCCCCAGGAGAAACCCGAAGTCGCCGATGCGGTTGACGACGAAGGCCTTGCGGCCCGCATCGCAGGCCGACTTCTTTTCGTGCCAGAAGCCGATGAGCAGGTACGAGCACAGTCCCACGCCCTCCCAGCCGACGAAGGTGACAACCAGGTTGTCGGCCAGAACGAGAACGAGCATGAAGAAGACGAAGAGGTTGAGGCAGACGAAGTAGCGCCGGTACCCGGGCTCGCCTTTCATGTAGCCCGCCGAGTAGAGGTGGATGAGAAAGCCCACGAAGAGGATGACCATCACCATGACCATGGCGAGGCTGTCCAGCAGAAAGCCCACGCGGACGTGGAGCGCACCGTCGGAGAGCCACCGCCAGAGCGTGACGGAGAACGACCTGTCGCCTGCGGGCAGGCTGAGCATCTGAGCCAGCAGGGCGAGGGCCGCAGCCAGGGCGAGCCCCACGGAGCCGACGGCGACGGCGGCGATGCCTCGTTCGCGCCACCTCGCGCCGAGAAGCCCGTTTGCGAGGGCCCCCAGGGCGGGCAGGGCAGGAAGGATCCAGATGGATTCGGACAGCATGACGATCAGCCTTTCAGGAAGTTGATCCGGCTCATGTCCAGGGTCTTGAGGAGCCGGTAGAGGGCCACGATGATGGCAAGCCCCACGGCGGCCTCCGCGGCGGCCACCGTCATGATCATGAAAATGTAGACCTGCCCCTCCGCGCCGTGGAGGTATCGGGAAAAACCAGCCAGGATCAGGTTGACGGCGTTGAGCATGACCTCGATGCACAGAAGCAGCACGACGGTGTTCGAGCGGAGAAAGAACCCCGCAGCCCCGATGGCGAAGAGAACGATTCCCAGTCCGACGACGTGTTCCAGGCTCATGAGGGATCCTTTTCCTTTCTCGTGATGAGGGCGGCCCCGACGGCGGCGGCCAGGAGCAGCACGGAGGTCAGTTCGAAGACGAGCAGGTGCCGGCTGAAGAGCTCCAGCGCGATTTCAGCCAAACCGGGTTCGGGACGGAGCCCGCCGCCCGCACCGGCGGGGATCGAGAGGTTCACGGCCCTCCAGCCGAGCCACGCCATCCCCGCCGTCAGCCCGACTGCGGCGGCGCTCGTCGCGACCGCAGCGGGGTTACGGGGTATGCCCGGGGCAGGCCCCTTGAGATTCAGGAGCATGACAACGAACAGGAACAGCACGAGGACCGCGCCGATGTAGACGATGACCTGGAAGAGGGCCACCACGGTTGCCCCCATGAGGGCGTAGAGGCCCGCCGTGGCCAGCATGGCCGCAAGCAGCGCCATGACGCTGTTGACGGGGTTTCGCAGGACCACGACGCACAATGCCGACGCGACGGCCGCAAGGGCAAGAACCCAGAAGAGGATCGTTTCGATCATGGCCGCTCCTCCCCGTTTCGGGCCGGCGCGGCCAGGAGCCGCTCCGTGTTGCAGACAAGGGGCTCGCGGCCGAAAGCGGCCAGTTCATACTCGCTGCTCATGGCGATGGCCTCGACGGGGCAGGCCTCGACGCAGAGCCCGCAGAAGGAGCAGCGATTGAGATCGAGGCTGTAGCGGGCAAGCGCCCGGACGCCGTCGGGGCCCGTTTCGGCAGAGACGATGATGCAGAGGCTCGGGCAGATCTTTTCGCACAGTCCGCAGGCCACGCAACGGGGCGTTCCGTCCTCGCGGGCAAGCAGCGCCGGCCGTCCGCGGAAGCGCTCCGGCACGGGCCGTCTCTCGTCGGGGTACTGCACCGTGACGGGCCGGCGGAAAAATGTCTTCAGGGTGAGGGCCAAACCCTTCAGCAGGGCCTTGCTCATGGCAGCTCCTTACGCGAGGCAGACGGTCAGCACCGCCGTCGCCATCAGGTTCAGGAAGGCAAGAGGCAGGAGCGCCTTCCAGGAAAAGCTCATCAGCTGATCGTAGCGGATGCGGGGGAAGGTGGCCCGCACCCAGATGAACAGCGCAAAGACGAAAAACACCTTGATCAGCAGCCACAGGGGGGCCGGCAGCAGCGGGCCGTTCCAGCCGCCCAGGAAGAAGAGGCTCACCAGGCACGAAGCCAGCAGGATGTGGGCGTACTCGGCCATGTAGAAGAGCCCGAACTTCATGGAGGAATACTCTGTCTGATAACCGGCAACGAGCTCGTTTTCGCACTCCAGGAGGTCGAAGGGCGTGCGGTTCGTCTCCGCCGAGATGCAGATCAGGAAAAGGACAAACCCCAGGGGCTGCCTGACGATGAACCAGAGCCCCTCCTGGGCCTTCACGATCTCGACGAGACTCATGGAGCCGGCAAGGATCAGCACCCCGACGATGGAGAGGGCCAGCGGGATCTCGTAGCTGATCATCTGGGCGGCGGCCCGCAGCCCGCCCAGCAGCGAGTACTTGTTGTTCGACGACCAGCCCGCCAGCAGGATGCCGTAGGTCCCCGTGGACGAGAAGGCCAGCAGATAGAGGACGGCCACGGGTATGTCCGCCACGACGAGGGTTGCCGAGGCGGGCACGACGGCAAAGCAGGCGAGCACCGACACCAGCGAAATGGCCGGCGCCAGGAGGAACCAGAAGCGGTTCGCGTGCGAGACGGTCATGTCCTCCTTGAAGAAGAGCTTGATCCCGTCGGCGATCGGCTGAAGAAGCCCGCCGGGGCCCACGCGGTTGGGGCCCAGCCGGAGCTGGAAGAAGCCCAGAAAGCGCCTCTCCATCAGTGTCATGTAGGCCACGAGCCCCATGATGACGGAAAAAATAAGGATGATCCGGATGATGCCCGGCAGGAAGTCCATCGTCATCATGTCCCGATCCTCGCAATGGCCGCCGGCACGACGTCCGCGCCCGGCCGGATGAGGGAGAGCCCCGCGGCGCTGCCCGCCGCGTGGCGAAGAAGGAGCAGGTTGCGCGGGACGGCCGCGTCGTGCCCCGCCTCGGCCCGGGCGGACCCGTTGGGGGTCCGGACCTCCACGATTTCACGCTCACCGAGACCCATCTGCTCGAAGTCCTCCCCGTTCATCACGATGCGAAGGCCCCGACGGGTCTGCGCCAGATCGGGGCTTTGCCGCGAAAGAAGCCCGTCGCCGAACAGCGAGGGCACCGCCGTGAGCCGGAAGGAAAACCCGTCTGCTCCCGTGTCTTGCGCGGCTGAACGGGCGAGCCCCGTCGTCGCCGGCATCTCCGAGGGCGGATGGATGCGGGGCGCTTCTCCCGTTCCGAGTGCTCCGGCGAGGTCCCGGAGAATCTCCCGATCCGGCCGGCTCTGCCCGAAGAGGGGAAGGACGGGGCGGATTTCGCTTTCAAACCCCAGCAGCGACAGGATGGTCCCGCCCTTCTCGGGGGCGAGGGCCGCCGGCAGGACCACGTGGGCCAGATCCGTCACGGCCGTTTCGAAGGGGCTCTGGCAGACAATGAGTTCGAGCCTCTCCAGGGCGGCCCTGACCCTGGCCGGCTCCGGCAGGGCCTCGAGGGGATCCTCGCCCAGGAGGTAGAGGGCCCGAATGCGGCCGGCCTCGATGGCCTCGATCAGTGACAGTCCTTCCACGGCGGCGCCGCAGGAAGACAGGCCGGCCTTTCGGAGGGCGCCGGCACTGTTGACCTGGGCCCCGAGGGGGAGGATCGACCGTGTCCGGCCATGGAGCAGCGCGGCAAGCCGTGCCCTCTGGAGGTTGTCCCCGAAGGGGTCCGGCGCAACAAGGACCGTCGTCTTCCGGTCCTCCCCGAGAAGGGAGATAAGCCTGGCGAGCCCGCAGGTGTCGACGCCGAACCGGGCGATGTCGGCCGAGGCATGGGTTCGCTCCGCCGAAAGGGCGCCGCGCAGCTCCGCGAAGAAGTCCTCTGCATATCCCGCCGTGATTGTCAGGGCAAGCGTGGCCCGGCGCGTCAGGGTGTCCGGCCACGGCGAAAGGACGACGAGCTCCCTGCCCTCTTTTCTCATGAGGCCGTTGACGAGGGGCTTCAGGGTCGGGTGGAGCTCGGCAGCACCGCCGCCCAGGACAATCAGGGTCTCGGCCTCGTTCAAATCTTTCAGCGTTGCCGGCTCCCAGGTCGGCCCCAGCTCCGCGTCGAGCACGGAAAGAATCCGTCGGTATCCCGCCGCCTGGAGGGACCCGATGTCCGTGCAGCCCAGGGTGTCGCGGAAAAGGGCGCCGCAGGCCCGGGCCTCCTCCGTCGTGAGATGGTCCGCCGTGAGCAGGGCAATGGACGATGCGCCGCGGCTGCGCCGGATTTCGCCGAGGGCCTTCGCGGCGTAGCCGACGGCCTCGCCCCACCCGGTTTCCCGCAGGGCGCCGTCCCGGCGAATCCGGGGGGCCGACAGCCGAGAGGGGCTTTCGAAGGCGCGCCAGCCGAAATGGCCCCTCACGCAGATGAGCCCCTTCTTCCCGTCTGGAAAGACAGTCGGTGTAATCCGGCGCAGCTGCCCCTTCTCGAGGTGGAAGTCGACCCGGCAGCCCAGGCCGCAGTGGCTGCAGACGGTGGTCTTCTTTTGAAGCTTCCAGACGCGGGTGCGGTCCTTGAAGAGCTTGTCGTTGAGGGCCCCCACGGGGCACGTGGAAACGCAGAGCCCGCAGAAGTCGCAATCGAGGGCCCGCCCCCCGTCGGTTGCCACGACGGTTTTGTGCCCCCGGTGTATGAACTCGAGCTCGTCGCGGCCCTGGAGCTCCCCGCAGATCCGAACGCAGCGGCCGCAGAGAACGCAGCGGGTCATGTCCCGCTCGATGAGCGGCGAGTCACGGTCCACGCAGCGGGCAAAGCGGTCCGTCCCGAAGGGCGCCTCGGTGATGTTGTAGCGGATTACCAGGTCCTGGAGGGTGCATTCGCCCGCCTTGTCGCAGACGGGGCACTCCAGGGGGTGATTGACGAGGATGAGCTGAAGCTGCGTCCGGACGGCCTCCAGAATACCGGGCGTGTCGGTGACGATGTCCATCCGGTCGCGGGCCGGGGTGAAACACGACGGGATGAGGTTTCCCGGTTTCTTCCGGTCCTCCACGACGCACAGGCGGCAGGCCCCGTAGGGGGTGATCCGCTTGTCGTGGCACAGCGTCGGGATAAAGACGCGGGCCCTTTCGGCGGCCTCCAGGATGGTGCTCCCCCGGGGAACGGTGACCTCGATGTCGTTGATCTTCAGGGTGATCATGGTTTCCTTCTCAATGAATCGCCTTGTACTGGCAGGCCCGGATGCAGGACTTGCAGCGGATGCACTGTTCGCGGTGAAGAACGGCCACCTGATCCTGCTGCCAGGTGATGGCGTTCACGGGGCACACCTTGGAGCAGAGCCCGCAGCGCGTGCAGGCCTCCGCGTCGATCTCGAAGCGGATGAGCGCCGTGCAGACGAGCGCCGGGCACCGTTTCTCCCGGATGTGGGCCACGTACTCGTCGTGGAAATAGCGCAGGGTGCTCAACACGGGGGTGGGCGCCGCCTGGCCGAGACCGCAGTGGGAGGTGGCGGCAATGTGATTCGCCTGCCGCTCCAGAAGCGCAAGGTCTGCAGGCTCGCCCTGCCCCTCGATGATCTTCTCGAGCGTCCCCAGCATGACTTTGAGCCCCACGCGGCAGGGGACGCACTTGCCGCAGGACTCGTCGACGCTGAACTGGATGAAATACCGGGCGAGGTCCACCATGCAGTTCGACTCGTCCAGAATGACGACACCGCCCGAGCCCATCATGGACCCGGCGTCATGCAGGGAGTCGTACGTGACCGGCAGGTGAAGATGATGCTCCGTGAGGCATCCCCCCGAGGGCCCTCCCAGCTGGACGGCCTTGAACCGTGCGTTGCCCCGGATCCCCCCGCCGATCTCGAAAATGATCGTCCGCAGGTCCGTCCCCATGGGCACTTCCATGAGGCCCACGTTTTTCACGTCGCCCGCCACCGAAAAGACCTTCGTGCCCGTGCTGTCCGCCGTGCCGATCGAGCGGAACCAGTTGCCCCCGTTGAGAAGGATCTGGGGGATGTTGGCGAAGGTCTCCACGTTGTTCAGACACGTGGGCTTGCCCCACAGACCCGACTCGGTGGACCGGGGGGGTTTGGTGCGCGGCATGCCGCGCTTTCCCTCGATGGAGAACATGAGGGCCGTCGATTCGCCGCAGACGAAGGCCCCCGCCCCGGGGTAGATGTCGATGTCGAAGTCGAACCCCGTGCCCAGGATGTTGCGCCCCAGGAAGCCTTTCTCGCGGGCCCGGTCGATGGCCGTCCGCAGCATCCGGATGGCCAGGGGGTACTCGGCACGGACGTAGATATAGCCCTTGTGAGACCCGATGGCGTACCCGCAGACAATCATTCCCTCCAGGACGGCGTGGGGATCCGATTCCATGATGCTGCGGTCCATGAAGGCGCCGGGATCCCCCTCATCGCCGTTGCAGATGACGTACTTGGGAAAAGATCCGTACTTCCGGGTCTCTTCCCACTTGGTGCCCGTGGGGAAGCCCGCGCCGCCCCGGCCGCGAAGCCCCGAGAGCTTCACCTCGCCGATGACCGCCTCGGGCGTCATGGCCGTCAGCGCCTTGTACAGCGCGAGGTAGCCGTCGTGGGCGATGTACTCCTCGATCGACTCGGCGTCGATGTGTCCCCGGTTGCGAAGCACGATGAGCTTCTGTTTCGCGAAGAAGGCCAGGTGCTCGATCCCCGGGATCTCCTTTTCGGCATGGTGCTCGCCCAGAAGCGGCAAGGTGGGATGCTGCAGCGCGGCGACAAAATCCTTGAAGGTCTGCGTGAAATTGTCCTCCGAGAGGACCTGGAAGACCTTCCCGCTCGGCAGGAACATGATGGAGGGCCCCTGGAAGCACGAAATCAGGCACTTCGTCTCCACGAGGCCGATCCGGTCGCGGTAGCCCAGCTCGTCGAGGGCCTTCTCCAGCAGCGAGCGCACGTCGATGGGCATGCGGAACCTGCACTCGCGGCTCGCGCAGTAGGCGATTTTTCTAACCGACGAGATCATTCGATCTCCACCCTTTTCTGCGGTTTCTCGAGTCCCTGCCCGATGGCGTACTCCGCCTTGGGGTGCCCGCCCAGGATGTGGCTGTAGAAGATCTCCCGGGTCTTCGCGGCATCGAGCTTGCCGTACTTGACGGGCGTCTGACCGGGAAGATGGACCGTAATCATGGGCTCCATGCTGCACAGCCCCGCGCAGCCCGTGACGCGCAGCTTCACGTTTTCAACGCCCAGCCGCTCAATCTCCCCCTGAAGGGCCGCAAAGACGCCGCGGGCCCCGGCGGCGATGCCGCAGGTGCCCATGTGGACATCGACGGTAATGACGCCTTCTTCGATTTCCCTTTTCCGCTCGTCGATGTAGGTTTCCTTGATCTTGTTCAGTTCTTTGATGGTCATAAGCGCTCACTCCCTGTTTCAGGCCTTTTCCAGGATCTCCTCCACGTTTTCGGGGTCGATGAGGCCGAAGGTCTCTTCGCCGATGACAACGACGGGCGCCAGGCCGCAGGCACCGGGGCAGAGCACTTCCTCGACGGAGTACTCGCCGTCGGCGGAGACCTCTCCTTCCTCGACACCGATCTTCTGCTTGAGCCGCTCCAGGATCTCGCCGGCCCGCTTTACGTGACAGGCCGTCCCGGTGCATACCTTGATGACTTTGCGCCCCCGGGGAACCGTGCTGAAGTAGGAGTAGAAGGTCACGACCCCGGAAACCTTGCTTGGGGGAACTGCCATCCTCTCGGCGATGTAGCGCTGGAGATTCACGGGAAGATACAGGGTGATATCCTGCGCCTTCTCGAGCACGATGAGCAGGGAGCCGGGCACTTTCCTGTACGCTTCGATGACGGCGTCCACCTTCGCCAACTGCTCTTCCGAAAATTGTTGTACAAGCTCCCGTCTCATCCGTTTCTTTATCCTTTATCCCTTTAGCCTGTTGCCTGTTGCCTGTTATCGGTCCACCTCGGCCAGCACGATGTCCACGGCCCCGATGATGGCCACGACGTCGGCAAGAAGCCTGCCGCGCACCATCTTCACGAGGCCCTGCAGATTGACGAAGGAGGGGGGGCGTACCTTGAGCCGCAACGGCCGGCTCCCCCCGTCGCTCACGATGTAGAAACCCAACTCGCCCCGGGGAGACTCGATGGCGTGGTATACCTCCCCCACAGGCGGCTTGAAGCCCTCCATGACGAGACCGAAATGCCGGATCACGGCGGTGATGTCCCGCTTCAGATCACCCTTCGCGGGGAAAACGGCCGGCGACCCCGGCACCGTCCAGGCACCCTCGGGAAGCCCCTCGACGGCCTGCCTGGCGATGCGGGCGCTTTCGCGCATCTCCCGGATCCGGACGAGGTAACGGTCGTAGACATCCCCCTGCGTCCCGGCGGGTATTTCAAAATGAAATTCGTCGTAACAGCAGTAGGGCTGTGCCTTCCGGAGATCCAGGGCCCGGCCGGCGCCGCGCAACATCGGCCCCGAGATGCCCAGGCGGATGCAGTCACCGGCATTGAGGACGCCGACCCCTTTTGTCCGGCACTTCCAGATGGGGTTTTCCGTGAGAAGCGTCTCGTACTCGTCCACCCGGGCCTGGAAGGTGTCCGTGAAGGATCGCACGGCCTCGACGAAACCGGCATCGATGTCGGCGGCAAGCCCGCCGATCCTCAGGAAGCTCGGCGTCAGGCGGGAACCCGCGAGAGACTCGAAGATGTCCATGAGGGCCTCGCGCTCCCGCAGGGCATAGAACAGCGGCGTCATGGCCCCCAGGTCGTGGGCGTGGGTGCCCAGCCAGAAAAGGTGGCTCGCGATTCGCTGCAGTTCGGCCAGGGCCGCCCGGACATACTGCGCCCGCCGGGGGACATCGATGGCCATGAGTT
>Ga0316622_100004410_pt1 | contig 10338 bp, 5 predicted proteins | sample OWC_Aug_OW2_C1_D_FD_207646 | JGI IMG/M metagenome (GOLD analysis project Ga0316622, IMG submission 207646) | Wetland soil microbial communities from Old Woman Creek delta, Ohio, United States - OWC_Aug_OW2_C1_D5_C | ecosystem: Environmental > Terrestrial > Soil > Wetlands | place: USA: Ohio... | reverse complement strand
GTCGGCGACGATGAGCTTCGGCTGGTTGAGGAGCGCCCGGGCCACCAGCAGCCGGCGCTTCATGCCGGTCGAGAGCTCGCTGATCTTGCTGTCGCGCTTGGCCTCGAGCTCGACGAACTTCAGGAGCTCGGCGATCCTCTTTTTGGCTTCCCGCCGCGGGATGTCGAAAAATTTGGAGAAGATGATGAGGTTCTCGTAGACTGTCAGGTCGACGTCCAGGGTGATCTCCTGGGGGATGATTCCCGTCATCTTCTTCAGGGCCCGGTTGTTGATGTGCGCCGGCAGGCCGTTGACGATCAGGGTTCCCGAGGTTACGGGAGAGACGCAGTGGATCATCTTGACGGTCGTCGTCTTCCCGGCGCCGTTCGGTCCCAGGAAACCGAAGCACTCCCCTTCCCGGATCTCGAAGGCGATCCCGTCCACGGCCGTGAGCGAACCGTAGTTCTTGCGCAGGTCGCGGGCCGAAACGAGTATTTTCATCGTTTTTTGAGCTACCCATTATACACCGAAAACCCGAATTTGCGACCGCACCGGTTCGGGACAGCGGCCTCGAAACCGAGTTATGCTATAATCCGCGGCAAATGCCCGACTTTTGCCGGAGGCTGCTCATGAAACATCGTTTATCCCCAGCCGCCCTTTTTGTCCTCGGCCTCCCGGCTCTTCCTGCTTTGATCTTCCCGCGGGCCGAGGCGGAATCCGTCGACGATTTTGAGAGGGAAGGGGGTGGCCTCGCGGCGCGCACGTGGTCAACGAACTAAAGAGGAATCAACTGGACAGATATCAAAAAGGAAATCCAATAATTTGGAGAAAATTCAAATAATTGAATTTTGAAGGCACCGCTTCCGATTTAAAACATTCATAATAAATAAATTATCAATCAATCAAACTGGCATGGTTCTTGCTCCCAATGACAGCGTAGATGTATAAGGTATCCTCAATAAGGAGAAGGCTCGGGACGGACATTTTGGCGCCGATCCGGCCTGGCTCAGCAAAAATGGAGGGGGTGAGACACGGCCAAAAAAACCACGGGCAAAAAGGGTACGGGAAATCGAAAAACGACGATTTCCCGGGGATAGGTAAGGAGAGGTGAAGGAGAAAAAATGAAATCAAAAGCGACCATTTATTTGGTGCTCACGCTCGTCTTCATCGCCCCGCAGGCCTTCACGCAGTCCAAGGAGACCGGCGCCATCGTCGGGAAAATCATGGACGAAGAGGGCGGCGGTCTTCCCGGTGTGACGGTGACGGTTACGAGCTCCAACCTGATGGGAACCCGGACGGCAACGACCAACCCCCAGGGGGAATACCGGATTCCGGCGCTTCCTCCCGGTGAATACACGATCAAGGCGGAGCTCCAGGGGTTCCAGACGGTCATCCAGGAGAACGTCCGTCTCACCACGACGACGCGACTGACCATCGACTTCACATTGAAGCCGTCGGCCGTCGAGGAGCAGGTCACGGTCATCGCCCAATCGCCCACGGTCGACATCAAGTCCACGGAGACCGCGTCGGTGACCCTGACCAACGAGCTTCTGCGCAACATCCCCTACTCCCAGTTCACTTCGTCCCTCGTGAACATGGCCCCGGGAGTCACGCCGGACAACATGGCCGATTCGGCCTACGGCGCCCAGGACGGGACGGGGATCGCCTACTCGATGGACGGCGTCAACGTGGCCGACCCGGAAGGCGGGACGGCCTGGGTCTTCGTCGACCACAACATCATCGAGGAAGCCAAGATCATGGGCGTGGGGCTCCCGGCCGAGTACGGGAACTTCACCGGCGTCATCTTCAACATCATCACCAAATCGGGCGGGAACGAGTTCTCCGGGCATATGGAGTTCGATTTTCAGGGGAAGAAGGATGACAGTCCAGGAGGTTTCTGGCAGCAGAACAACAACGGCGCTTATCTCGAGGACTTTCCCGATTTCGCCAACCCGCTTTACAAGTTCATAGATGCCAACGTCCACCTGGGCGGGCCGATCAAGAAAGACAAGATCTGGTTCTACCAGGGCTTCCAGTTCCAGCGCTTTGAAGATTACGCCGCCGGCTTCACGGGCGGCCCGCGCGCCTACAACCAGCCCAGGTCCTACTCCAAGATCACAGCCCAGCTGACTCCCGCCACGAACATGATGTTCGGGTTTGAAATCGACACCTACAACGGCGAGAACCGGGGAGCCAGCGCGACCACGTCGCCCGATGCCGTCGTCGGCCAGAAATCCCCGGAAATCGTCAGCAATTTCGGTCTGACCCACATCTTCAACTCCAAGACGTTCTTCGATATCAAGGCGGCCTATTTCTGGGGCTACTACTACCTCGAGCCGAAGACGGGACGGGATACCTACGCCCGTTTCGACACCGACCAGAACCTTTGGCTTTACAACTCCGGCTACTATTACCTGGCGGACCGCACCCGCTTCCAGACAAACGCCAGCCTGACCCACTACGCCGAGGACTTCATCACCGGGAACCACGACTTCAAGTTCGGAGTCGAAATCGAGCGTTCCGCCTCCCGGAGCCGCTACGGTTTCACCGGTTCGGGCGGGCCGCTCGGGGACTTCGTCTACTATACGGATTACTGGAGCTACAACCAGTACTACGGCTATAACACGGGGAACTACCTCGCCTACCAGTACGAGGGCTATGACTTCAACGCCCCCTACACGCGGGTCGAGGGTTTTGTCCAGGACTCCTGGCAGATCACCCCGCGCATCAACATCAACGCCGGCGTCCGGCTCAGCCAGAACTGGGGCCAGGTCGAGGGCAAGGGCACGGTCTGGAATTCGCACCGGATCGCCCCCCGGATCGGGTTCACCTTCGACATCTTCGGCGACAAGTCCACCATCTTCAAGGCCCACTACGGGCAGTTCACCGAAGGGATGTTCGCCGCCTACCACATGCGGCTTACGAAGACCTGGGCCGATTACATCTCCTACTATTGGGACCTCGCCGACGAGGAGTGGGTGGAGTACGACCGGGTCAAACAGAACTGGCAGCTCCAGGACGGGATCAAGCACCCTTACATGAATCAGTACACCGTCAGCCTGGAGCGCGAGCTCTTCCGGGATGCTTCTCTCTCCGTCAGCTACATCGCCCGCGACTGGAAAGACATTATCGGCGTCTACGACATCCTGGCCCAGTACGAAGCGGTCCCCTATTTTGTCGACCCGCTCAACAGAACAGAGACCCTCTACGACCTCGTGTCCGGAAGCGAACATTCGTTCATCATCGAAAACCTCAACGACGGTCCGTACAGAAACGAGTATATGAAAGACGCCTACCGGAAATACCGCGGCGTCGAGTTCCTGTTCAACAAGCGGTTCTCGAACAGGTGGCAGCTGATGGCGTCCTATATATACTCCAAGACCTACGGAACGATCGACAACGGCTGGGGCGACGACATCGGCTGGGGCGGACGGAACAGCCAGGAAGCCGGCGACCCGAACTTCTGGATCAGAGCCGACGGCAACGCCACCTTCGACCCGACGCACATGCTCAAGGTCCAGGGCACTTACATCCTGCCGTTCGACATCAGCTTCAACGCCTACTTCCGGGCGATCACGGGAACGGCCTGGGCCCAGAGATACAGGACGTCCCGCTTCGGACAGGGAAGGATCACGTACTTCGCCGAAGAGCGCGGCAGCAACCATATGGACATGCAGAACATCCTCGACCTTCGGCTGGAGAAGATCTTCACCCTGGCGACGAAATATCGGCTGGGCGTTATGCTCGACTGCTTCAACGTCTTCAATGCCAACACGATCACGAGCTGGGGGACCCGGTACAACTACGACTGGCTCCTTCCTGATGACCCGGACTATACTCCGTCCACCGAAGGCCACGACCTCCTGGGAATCGTCAACCCTCGGCAGTTCCGCCTGGGAATCCGGCTGATCTTCTAATCCGGCGCAGAATCAGGAATGGGGAGCGGCCCCATTCAGACCGAAGTCAACGGGTGGCGGGCTTCCTCCCGCCACCCGTTTTTTTCTTCCGCCGAAAGCCCAAATCCAGGAGACGATCCGGGCGTCGGTTTGACAATCGGGAGGGGCCGTCATATATATGAAAAACCATGACCTCCCGGGAGAGGGTGCTTGCGGCGTTCGCCCATCGGGAGCCCGACCGGGTGCCGGCCTGGTGCGGCGCCTCGCCCGAGTTCCGGGAACTGGCTCGCCGGAAGACCGGACTCCCCGACGACGAATCGCTCTCTCTCCACCTGGGCGATGATTTCCGCCGGGTCCATGCCCGGTACGCCGGGCCGGCTGACCGCTCCCCCAGCGCTTGCCTGACCCATCTCGGCGCCACCTCGCGAACGCCCTTCGGCATCGAGCGGCAGGGGTACGGGTACGGGCAGCCCTTGAGCCATCCCCTCGCCTCCGTCCGGACCCGGGCAGAAATCGACGCTTTTCCCTGGCCGGACCAGGGCTGGATGGATGTCTCGTCCATCCGCTCGGATGCGCTCGAATGGGAGGGTAGATACGCCGTCCTGGGCGGAGACTGGTCACCCTTTTACCACGACGCCGTCGACCTCTTCGGCATGGACCGGCTCATGATTCTGCTCTACGACGGGCCCGACCTCATCGACTGCGCGCTCGACCGGATCGTGGGCTATTACATCGAGGTCAGCCGCCGGATCTTCGAAGCGGCCCGGGGCGCGATCGACATCTTCTTCATCGGTAACGATTTCGGCACCCAGAACGGGCCGGTGGTGGGCCCGCCGCTTTTCCGGCGCTTTTTCCTGCCGCACCTGAAGCGGCTCGTCGACCTGGGCCACGACTTCGGACTCAGGGTGATGCTCCATTGCTGCGGCGGTTTCGCCCCTCTCATCCCCGATTTAATCGGCATCGGGCTCGACGCCCTGCAATCGCTCCAGCCGGACGCGCGCGGCATGGAGCCTCACCGCCTCAAGCGCGATTTCGGCGGCCGGATCGTCCTCAACGGCTGTATCGATACCCATCATGTGCTGATCAAGGGCACTCCGGACCTCGTCCGGATGCGGACCCGCGAAATACTGGAAATCATGAAACCCGGGGGGGGATACATCGCTTCGCCCAGCCATGACTTTCTATTGCCGGAGACGCCGGTCGAAAACGTCCTGGCCATGTATGAGACGGTCCGGGAATACGGCGGATACCGATGATCAATATAGACAGGCAGGTTGAACCTGGGAAATCCCCCTCTCCTTCATCCTGTCCCGCCAACTCCTCCTCCCCGCCGTGGGAGGAGGCCGGGAGGAGGGGGATTCACGTCGTTCGCCCGTACCCGGCAGGATAAGGAGGAGTTCTAAAAATGAAACCCGATCGGTCGCGCTTTGGCCTTTCCGTGTTTGCCCTCGTTTCCACGTTTTTACTTTTCTGGCTTTCGTCCTGCGCCTCCGAAAAGCCGCCCGCGAAGGAAGGGGCGGCCGCCGGCCCTCCCGCCGTCCCGCTTCTTCCCGAAGACCAAGTGCGCCTCTCCAACGATCCGCAAAAAACCGAGCGCTTCCGCGACGCCGGCCTGGGGCTTTTCATCCACTGGGGCCCGAACTCCCAGATGGGGACGGAGATCTCCTGGCCGCTCAACAACGCCTCCGACGACTTCATTAAAAAGTATTATGCGCTGGCCGAGACGTTCAACCCCGTCCTTTTCGATGCCGCCGAGTGGGCCCGGCTGGCCAGGCTCGCCGGCATGGAGTATGTCGTCTTCACCTCCAAACACCATGACGGCTTCTGCATGTTCGACACGGCCTACAGCGATTTCAAGATCACCCGGACGCCCTACGGCCGGGATATCGCCGCCCGGGTCGCCGAGGCCTTCCGCAAGGAAGGAATCCTCGTGGGGTTCTATTATTCCCCGGGGGACTTCCGGTACCAATACGAAACCGGGCGCCGCAGCCAGTTCCTGATGGCTCCCGACTTCGAATCGGAAGCTCCGTTCGGGCCGCTCCAGAAGAGCTTCCTCGAATATGAGCAGGGCCACGTGGAGGAGCTTCTGACCAAATACGGCGACATATTCATGCTCTGGTTCGACGGGAAGTGCGAGCCGCTCAAGAAGCACGCCTGGCGGGTCAAGCAGGATATCTTCATCGGCCGGGGAGAGATCCCGACGCCCGAGCAGGAGATCCCCGGCAAACCGGACGATCGGGCCTGGGAGAGCTGCATGACGACGAGCTGGCAGTGGGCTTACCAGCCCAACGCCGATGTCCGGACGGCCCGGGAAGTGATCGAGAACCTGATCCGCATCCGGGCGCGCGGCGGCAACATGCTACTCAACGTCGGCCCGCGGCCGGACGGGCGGATTTCTCCGCCGGACGAGGACCTTCTCCGCGAGCTCGGGCTGTGGCTGATGCTCTATGGAGAAGCGGTCAAAGGAGTGCGCCCGTGGAGCGTGACCAACGAAGGAGACGTCTGGCTGACCAGCCGGCGAGACGAGGGAACGGTCTACGCGGTCGCCGGCCTCGAATACGGGCTCGAGGCCATCAAGGCGCCCGCGGGGTGCCGGTTCACTTTGAAATCGGTAAAAACAACCCCGGAGACGCAGGTATCGGTGCTGAGCCAGGCCGGAGGCTGCGAGTGGACAGAAGATGAAAAGGGGCTCCATATCACGGTCTCGCGGGACCACACCGTCCAGCTGATTAAAAACCCGCGGGTCAAAGCGGGGATAAAGACGGACGAGAAAATCTCTCCCTTGACGTGGGGGCCGGACTGGCCGGTCGCAATCAAGCTCACCAAGGTCAAACCCGCCTGATTATGGGGACACTCACTTTAACTCGACCCGGATCATGATGACACCGAGCTCAATTCAGCCGAGTTTCTTCAGGATTTTCCTCCGCTCCCCGGCCTTGGAGATGCGTCGTTGAGGAAGCCTCAGACACCCATGAAAATCGAGAGGCCTGGGTTCGACAAAATTTCGCTGTTCAATTAAGGAGGAGACATGAACATCAAGGGAACGGGCGAGGGTTTGGCAGCGGCTCTTGTAGTCCTGGGCGCTGTGCTGCTCTTTGCCAAAATCGTCGGGCAGACGCGTCCGGCCGTCGAGCGCTATGGGATGATCATCGGTCTCAAACCGGAAAAAATCGCCTATTACAGGGAGCTTCACGCGGCCGTCTGGCCCGCGGTCCTGAAGAAGATCGAGGAATGCCATATCCGGAATTACTCGATCTACCTTCGGGAGGTCGAGCCGGGCCAGTTCTACCTCTTTTCCTATTTTGAGTACACGGGGAGCGATTTCGAAGCCGACATGGCCCGGATGGCCGCCGACCCGGCCACTCAAAAATGGTGGAAGGAAACGGACCCCTGCCAGTACGCGATCCCAACCCACAAGCCGAACGAGTGGTGGAGCCGCATGGAGGAAGTCTTCCACACCGACTAGTTTTTCTCTGGATGAGAGAGTTGGGAGAGAGAGGGTAGGAATAGGGACATGAATTGGGGTCGTCGAAGGGAGGTGGGGAGATAGATGGCGAAACTCAGCATGGCCTGGCCGGACATCCTGGTCATCGGTCTTTACCTAGGCGGGATCGTCGGGCTCGGCCTCTGGGCCTGGTTCCGCCGCCAGAAATCGACGACCTCGACCTCGGCTTATTTCCTGGCCGGTGGGACGCTGCGCTGGCCGGTGATCGGACTGGCCCTGTTCTCCACCAACATCTCGACCATCCATCTCGTCAGCCTCGCCCAAGAGGGGTACGTCAACGGGCTCGCCTACGGGAACTTCGAGTGGATGGCCGCCTTCCTTCTCATCGTGCTCTCCTTCGTTTTCGCCCCGTTCTACATCCGCTCGCGCGTGGCGACCCTGCCTGATTTCCTGGAACGCCGCTACAGCCGGGCCTGCCGCGACTGGCTGGCCGCCCTGTCCATCCTGTCGGCGATTTTCATCCATATCGGGTTCTCCCTCTACACCGGAGCCGTTGTGCTCAAGGGATTGTTCGGGATCGACATCAACCTGAGCATCTTCGTAACGGCCGCTCTCACCGGGGTCTACACGATAATCGGCGGCCTCCTGGCCGTGGTCATGACCGAATCCGTCCAGACGATCGTCCTGATCGGGGGCTCGGCCTGCGTCCTGGTGGCGGGCCTCGTTTCAATCGGCGGGTGGAGCGGGCTCACGGCAGCGGTTGAACCCGTCAAGCTCACGATCCTCCGGACGGCCTCTGAAACCCCTTCCCTGCCCTGGTATTCGGTCTTCCTGGGCTATCCCATCATCGGCCTTTGGTACTGGTGCGCCGACCAGACCATCGTCCAGCGGGTCCTCGGAGCGAAGGACGAGAGGAACGCCCGGATCGGCCCCCTCTTCACCGGCTTCATCAAGATCCTGCCGGTCTTTCTGTTCGTCCTGCCTGGCCTCATCGCCGACGGCTTGATCCGGCAGGGGAAGCTCCCGGCCATCGATGACTCGGCCGATACATACTCGCTCCTGATCAACCATCTTCTGCCCGTCGGGCTGAAGGGGGTGGTCGCGGCGGCGCTTCTTGCGGCCCTGATGAGCACGGTTTCCGGGGCACTGAATTCGATCTCGACTCTCTTCAGCCTGGATCTCTATAAGAGATGGCGGCCCCAGACGTCGGACCTCAGCCTGACCCGGATCGGCCGGGTCGTCACCTTTGGCGGCATGATCTTCGCCATTCTCTGGTCGCCTTTGATCAGCCACTTCCAGAGCATCTTCCAGGGCATCGTCGCCTTGATCTGCTATATCGCCCCGCCCATCACGGCTGTCTTCATCTTTGGAGTCCTGTGGAGACGGGCTTCGGCCGCCGCGGCGCTCGCGACCCTGTCGATCGGCTCGGCGCTCGGGCTTCTTGTCTTTTTTCTCGATTGGTTCAAGGAGCGGACGGGTTGGCGTGTTCCCTCGATGATGGCCACCTTCTATCTGTTCATCATCTGCTCGGCCATCCTGGTCGTCCTGTCAATCCTGAAGCCGCACCGGCATACGGCCGAAAGCGAGCGCCTGGTCTGGTCAAGCCCCCTGGCCGCCCTGCGGAGCCGCGGAGGAAGCCGAGCTCTGGACTATCGTCTGCTCGCCGCGCTCTTGCTCCTCACGATGATCACCCTCTACGTCCTCTTCGCTTGATAATTCATTCGCCGCTGCCCAGCCGGTAGGGGGCAATTCACCCTCTCCCCTGCCCTCTCCCAGCCAGGGAGAGGAAGTCTTTTTGCCCGAATCAATAAACGCATTCGCGGGCGGCTTCGGCGTAGATTCGGATATTCTCGGCAGGGGTCTCGAAGAAATGGTCGCAGCAGGAAAGGATATAGCCGCCTTCGAACCCGACTCTTTCGAAAAGTGTAAAGACCATCGCCCGGATCTCGTCCCGGGTCCCCGAGGTCAGGACATTGAACTGGTCGAGCCCGCCGATAAGGGCCAGCCGCCGGCCGCTTTTGGCCTTGAATTCCCAGGGCTCCTGGTTCCCCCCGATCGAGGTCGGCGCCAGGGTTTCGGAAGCATCGCATCCGTTGGCCACGATCAGCTCTTCGATCCCTTTCGTCCCCCCGCAGGTGTGATAAACAACCGTAAAGCCCAGCGCATGCAGGGCGTCGTGCATCCTGCGGTCATAGGGAAGGCAGAACTCCCGATGGAGCGCCGGGGAGATGAGCGTCGACGAAGCCGAGCCGCCCCCGGTCTCGATGAGGTCGAAACGGGCACCCCTCATGGTCTCGATGAAACGGAGCTTCTTGACGAGCAGGATGCGGAGGAGCTCGTGGACCCATTCCGGCTTGTCGAACGAGCGCAGGATCAGCTCTTGGATGTCGATGAGGCAGGCGGCGTGCTGCCAGCAGCCGGCCTGGTCCCCCCAGACAAAACCGCGAAGGATGCCCCGGTCCCCGATTTCTTCCCAAGCCCTGTTCACGGCCGCCGGGTCGAGACTGGGAACGGGCATATATTTTTCGACGAGCCGGATATCCTCGTCCCGTTTAATCAGGTATTCGGTGATCCAGGTCGTCATCCGGTTTCCGGCGGTTTTATAGGTCAGGACCCCGCCGGGCGTGCGGATGGTGTGGTGGCAGACTCTGCTGTCCGGGTCGGCGCTGATCACCCGGACCTCGTCCCGCCAGTCCGGTGTCGAAAACTTGGAGCAATCGGCCTCGGCCACCCAGAACTGCCCCATGTCCTGGAAGGACTGGACGGCCGCGTCCAGCCCGAACCTCTCGAAGGCCTCAAGGTCGCTCATCCCGCCGAGAAAGGTGTCCAGATGGTATTTCTGCCATTGATGGACGGTCGCCGGGAGCCGGTCGGGTTTGCCCCTCTTTAGGGCGCAGATCATCCGCTCCTTGGAAGTCACGCCCGGGATTATAAAAGTCCAAACCGACCCGGTCAATACGGCGGGCTCCCGCCGGTCTCTCTTTGGGAATGCCGCTCCGGCGCGCCGGGCGGGCTGAT
>Ga0316622_100004408_pt1 | contig 10339 bp, 12 predicted proteins | sample OWC_Aug_OW2_C1_D_FD_207646 | JGI IMG/M metagenome (GOLD analysis project Ga0316622, IMG submission 207646) | Wetland soil microbial communities from Old Woman Creek delta, Ohio, United States - OWC_Aug_OW2_C1_D5_C | ecosystem: Environmental > Terrestrial > Soil > Wetlands | place: USA: Ohio... | reverse complement strand
CCGTCGATGATCGAGCCGGGCATGCACTTGAATGCGCTGGGCGGCGATTGCCCGGGAAAGACAGAACTGCACGCCGACGTGCTCACGCGTCCGGATGCACGGGTGGTCGTCGAGTACGAACCCCAGTCTCGCATCGAGGGCGAAATCCAGCAGCTGGGACCGGAATTCCCGGTCACCGAGATCGCGAGCATCCTGCGGGGCGAGGCGACGGGCCGCGCCTCCGCCAGCGAAGTGACCATTTTCGATTCGGTAGGCTTTGCACTCGAGGACTTCTCGGCGCTGCGATTCCTGCACCGCCGGCTCCAGGAAAGCCGCAGGAGCGCGCGCCAGATCGACCTCGTGCCGGAACTCGGCGACCCGAAGGACCTCTACGGCCTGCTCAACGCGAGACAAGCGGCGAGCCAGCTGCGACGCGTGGTGTGAACGTGGCGCCCCCGCTGTCCATCATCGGTGTGCCGACCGACGTCGGCGCCAGCACGCGGGGCGCCTCGATGGGCCCCGAGGCGCTGCGCGTCGCCGAGTTGCAGCCGACGCTCGAACAGCTCGGCGCCGAAGTCATCGATCGTGGCAACCTCACGGGCCCCGCAAATCCGCAGCTCCCGGCCGTCGACGGCTACCGTCATCTTGCGGAGGTCGTCGCCTGGAACCGCGCGGTGCACGACGCCACGCTCGCCGAGTTGCGCCTCGCCCGGTTGCCGGTGCTGCTCGGCGGTGACCACAGCCTCGCAATCGGTTCGATCAGCGCCGTCGCACGCCATTGCCGCGAGACCGGCAGGAAGCTGCGCGTGCTGTGGTTCGACGCGCACGCCGACTTCAACACCAGCGTGCTGACGCCGAGCGGCAACATCCACGGCATGCCGGTCGCCTGCCTCTGCGGGTTCGGCCCTCGCGACCTGGTGCGCATGGCCGGCGTGGAGCCCGCGATCGACCCGGCCTGGATACGGCAGGTCGGCATCCGCAGCGTCGACGCCGGCGAGAAGCGCTTCGCACACGAGCAGGACCTCGAGGTCTTCGACATGCGGTACATCGACGAGATGGGCATGCGCCAGACGATGGAACTCGCGCTCGCTTCCCTCGACGATGAAACCCACCTCCACGTGAGCTTCGACGTGGACTTCCTCGACCCTGAGATTGCCCCCGGCGTCGGTACGACGGTTCCCGGCGGGCCCAACTACCGCGAGGCGCAGCTGTGCATGGAGATGATTGCTGACACCGGCCGGCTCGCCTCGCTCGACGTCATGGAACTCAACCCGGCACTGGACGTGCGCAACAAGACCGCCGAACTGGCGGTGGACCTCATCGAATCCCTGTTCGGCAAGAGCACGCTGATGCGCCGCTGAGCGGTCGCTCCGGGAGCACCGGAGCGGTGTGCACGAGCCGTTGCGGCAGTGCACGCGCCGGCGCACTATCCTGCCGATCGATGCAGACACCCGCATTCATGAGCACGAGCGCGTCCGACATCGACGAAGCCCCCGCGCATCTCACTCCGCAGCAGGCGCGCGCGTACCTCGACGCGCGCATCCAGGGCCTCTGCCACGACGGCGCGCTCGAGGTCGCCCTGGGCGTCCTGGCTGCCGACGCCCGGGACACGCCTCCACGCCAGTTGAATCAGGCCGGGCTGCAGCGCGGCGTCGAGGCGCTGCGTCGACGGGACGCGGAACTCGCGGCAGTCGTCGACCGCATCGGCCCTCCGCCACTGTGGGGCCGGCAGCCCGGGTTCGCCACGCTCGTGCGCATCGTCCTCGAGCAGCAGGTGTCGTTGCCGGCGGCCCGGACGATGTACCGGCGGCTCCGCAGTCACGTGGGAGCGGTGACACCGGAGACGATCAGCGGCTGCGGCGTGGATGGCATGCGCCGCCTGGGATTGACGCGCCAGAAGGCTGACTACTGCCACGGACTGGCGGAGAGCCTGCGCTACGGACACGTGGACCTGCGGGCGATCGCACGCGCGCCCGATGACGAAGGGCGCCGCGCGCTGCTGCGAGTGCGCGGCCTCGGCCCATGGAGCGTCGACATCTATTACCTGATGGCCCTGCGACGGCCGGACGTCTGGCCGCAAGGTGATCTCGCACTTGCCGTCGGGCTCCGCGAAGTGAAGCGCCTGCCGCGCCCGCCATCGCGCGATGAGCAGCGTGCCCTCGCCGAACGCTGGGCCCCGTGGCGATCGGTTGCGGCTCGAATCCTGTGGGCGCACTATCTCGCGGCCCGTGGCCAATACTCGCCAGCACGCTGATTCATGTCCACGCACGGCTTCGCGCTCTTCGACACGTCCATCGGCCGTTGCGGCATCGTGTGGGGCCCGCGTGGCATCGCCGGCGTCCAGCTTCCGGAAGCGCGCGCGTCCGCGACCCGTGCGCGGCTGCAGAATCGCTTTCCGGGAGCGGCCCCGCAATCGCCGCCGCCAGACGTGCAGCGCACCATCGACGGCATCGTCGCGCTGCTGCGCGGAGAAACGAGCGACCTTTCGGCGGTACCACTCGACCTGCAGGGAGTGCCGGACTTCGACCGCAGCGTCTACGAGGTCGCACGCACCATCGCGCAGGAATCAACGCTCACGTACGGGGAGGTCGCGGCCAGGATGGGCTGCCCCGGTTCTGCGCGTGCCGTCGGACAGGCGCTGGGGCGAAACCCGTTCCCGATCATCGTGCCGTGCCATCGCGTGCTCGCCGCGGGCGGCAGGACCGGCGGTTTCTCGGCGAGCGGTGGCGCGGCGACCAAGCTGCGCCTGCTCGCGATCGAAGGCGCATGTCCAAACGGCACGCTGCCTTTGCCCTTCGGATGACAGGATGATGGACTCAGCGAAGATCGCGGGCGAGGCAGCGCGCCTGGAGACGCTGGAGATCAAGGTCTCGCACCTGGAGCGCGCGATCCAGGAGTTGAGCGACGTCGTGTACCGCCAGCAGCAGGCACTGGACCGTTCGCTGGAGATGAACCGGCACATGCGCGAGCAACTCGAGGACCTCGAGACGCGCTCGAGTGATCCGACGGCGGTCGAGATCCCGCCGCATTACTGATCGCCGGCGATCATGCAGAGGAGACTGCCGCCGCTCCTGCTCACGCTCGTGCTGGCGATCCTGATGTGGGGCACCGCCCGGTTCTGGCCGCGGCTCTCGTTCGACTTGCCTGCCGCCCGTTTGCTGGCGGCACTGATCGCAGTCTCGGGTATCGCCATCTGCACTCTCGGGGTCGTGTCCTTCAGGCGGGCACGAACCACGGTAGACCCGACGCGGCCCGCGAAGGCTTCAGCCCTGGTTGTGAGCGGCATCTATCGACTGTCGCGCAATCCGATGTACCTGGGATTCCTGCTGCTGCTCCTGGCGTGGGGTGTCTATCTGTCGCACCTGCTGTCGCTGCTCGTCGCGCCACCGGCCTTCGTCCTGTACCTGAACCGGTTCCAGATCCCATCCGAGGAACAGGCGCTCGAGTCGCTGTTCGGAGACGACTACCGAGCCTACAGGCAGGAGGTTCGCCGGTGGCTGTGACGCACGACGCGCGGCAAGTCCGTAGAGCCTGGACGGCGTATGCAGCGTCACTCACGCTCGCCGTAGTGATCGGCGAGCTGTCGAACCTCGCCCACGGCCAGCAGGTCACTGCCCGCACGGCGGTGAACTGGATCGTCACCTTCATGCTGCTCGTTGCCACCTGGGCCTACGCCATCCGCAGGCCGCTCGGCACGGCGCAGTACTGGCGCACCGCGTTCTGGGTCCTGCTGTTCGCCGGCCTGGTGACGCTCCTGCCGGTCGCCCTCGCAGGCATGGCGTCCGTCGTACCCGTCCTGATCCTGCTGGCGTTCGTGGTCCCGGCCTACGTCGCAACGTACAGTTACGCGTACCGGTCGAATCACCTGTGGGAATCCCGGGGACCGCCGACATGAGCCAGGCGCACGCACTGACACCGGCCGACATCCAGAAGGTCATGGGATCGCAGTTGCCAGGATTGCCCGGCATCGGGCTTGCCGAGGTCCGTCCCGACCGGATCTGGGCCGGCTGCGGGTGAGGGCCGGAATTCGACGTGCGCTCGCTCAATGCCGGCCTGCTCTATTTCGCGTGCACCTTCGGCGCCGGCTTCGTCCTTGGCCCGCTGCGCATCCTGTTCGTCGTGCCGCGTGTCGGCGAGCGCGTCGCCGAACTGATCGAAATGCCCATCATGCTCGCCGTCACTTTCTTCGCAGCACGCTGGTTGACACGCCGTCTCGCGGTCCCGGCGGCCACGGGCCCGCGCCTCACGATGGGACTCGTGGCACTGGCGCTGATGCTGCTCGCCGAGTTCACGCTCGTGTTGCGCTTGCGCGGTCTCGCGATAGACGAGTACTTCGCGACCCGCGACCCGGTGGCGGGTGCAGCCTACTACGCGGCGCTCGTCGTGCTGGCTGCGATGCCGCTGCTCGTGAACCGGCGCCAGGCCGGCTGAATCAGGCGACCCGAATTTCCATGCCGGATTCGAGCGCCCGGCCCGCGCCCTCCACGACGATCACGTTCTGCCCCAACTCGACGCCCTTCAGGCTCGAATTCCACCTGTAGGTCTTCAGGGTCGCGAGCGGCTCCACGCCGTCGACCTTCCCGGTGTCCTGGTCGGTGGTCGTGATCACGCAGCGAGTGCACGGCTTGACCGCCCTCAGCCGAATGTCGTCGCCAGCACCAAACTCGGCCAGGCCATCCTCCCCATACGGCAGCAACCCGTCCAGCACCAGGTTCGGCCGGAACCGATTCATCGGGAGCGGCTTGTTCAGCCGCGCGTTGAGGTCATCGAGCGAGGCGCGCGAGATCGCGAGCATCGCAAAGCCGTCGGCGAAGCGCGCGAATGCAGGCGTGTCCCCGGTCCAGGCGCCGTCGCTCCGCCGGCGGTGGGTATCATCGAAGCGGACGAGGCGCAGTGAACGACCGAGGAATTCCTCGAGCCACCGGGCGGCGGCTGCGCCCTCGTCGTGTGCGCGGCAACGGTCGCGCCACACGACGACCTCCGTCGCAGTACCGACGCGGCGGAACGGCACCTCCAGGGGCGCGGCCCCCGGGGCGCACAGCCAGAGCGCATCGGACTCCAGGCGCGTCGCAATGCAGGCCAGCCGCGGCTCCTCGCGCTGCGTCAGGAATCGCCCGTCGGGCGTGACGATCATCCATTCGCGATCGCGCTCGAGACCGGCATCGGTCAGGGTCGCCGCGTCGAGCCCGATCCCGCGGCATGACTTGACTGGATAGACGAACAGGCCTGCGAGCGTAACCACCTGGCCTCAGCCCGCCAGGGCAAGTGGCTGCGGTCGACCCACCTGGTATCCCTGCACGAAGTCCACGCCCATGCGGCGCGCGGACTCGAGCGCGCTCATGTCCTCGACCTGCTCCGCGATCACCTTGAAGTTGAGCGAGCGTGCCAGCTTGATCATGGCCGTGACCATCGCCTGGTTGACGTTGTCGGAGGCGAGGTTGCGTATGAAGTAGCCATCGATCTTCAGGTAATCGAGCGACAGGTTCTTGAGGTTGGCGAACGAGCTCAGCCCGCGGCCGAAGTCGTCGAGCGCGAAGTGGCAGCCCATCCCGTGCAGCACGCCGATGAAGCGTCGCGCGTGCTCGATGTTGGTGATGACGGAGTTCTCCGTGACCTCGAAGCAGATGCGGTCGGGCGCAACGCCGGTCCGGTCGAGACAGTCGACGACGAACTCGAGGAAGGCGGCGTCACCGAGTGTCTGGCCCGACAGGTTGATGCAGAGGCTGCGGCCGGGCGCCAGGCGTACGGCCGCGCGGCCCAGCGCAGCAAGCGACGTCTGCACCACCCAGCGATCGACGTGCGGCATCAGGCGATAACGTTCCGCGGCAACCATGAACTCGCCCGGTGCGATGCACGCACCGCTCTCGTCCTTCAGCCGCAGCAGCACCTCGAGGCCCGGACCGGACGTCTGCTGGTTATCGACCGCGACGATCGGCTGCGCGTGCAGCTCGAACCCGCCGTTCTTCAGCGCCGACTGCAGCAGCTGCAGCCAGTGGATCTCGCCTCGCTGCCGGGCGGCCGCCTCGTCGCGCGCTGAGTAAACGTGCACGTGGCCACCCTGCTTCTTGGCCACGTAGCAGGCGGAGTCCGCCGCGCCGATCAGGTCCTCGATCGACCCGCTCTCGCGCGAGACCTCGACGAGGCCGACGCTCACGCCGACGTTGAAAATCTTGTCCTTCCACACGAAACGGTAGTCCGCAACCGCCCGCACCACGTCGTCCGCGATCTGGCGCGCCTTCTCGAGCGGGCAACCCATGAGCAGCATGCCGAACTCGTCGCCTCCGAGGCGCCCGACCGTATCGGAGTCGCGGACCGCGTCCTTGATGAGCGCCGCCACCTCGCGCAGCATGCTGTCGCCCGCCGCGTGACCGCACTCGTCATTCACCGCCTTGAATCGATCGAGGTCGAGGTAGCAGAGCACGTGGCGCTGGCCGCCGGAGCGTGCGGACTCGACTCCCTCCTGAAGGCGCAGCTCGAACTCGCGACGGTTCACCAGGCCGGTGAGCGCGTCGTGGCTCGCCTGGTAGGACATCTGCCGCGTGAGGCCGCGCAGGTCGCTCACGTCCCGGAGCGCGATCACGGTGCCGGAAAGCTCTCCGGCGGGGTCGCGCAGCGGAGACACGGTGAGCTCGATCGACCGCTCGCCGCCGCCGTCGTTCGACACCAGCATGCCGCGCCGGCCGAGGTGCACTCGTGCTCCGGTCGTGAGGCACTGCCGGACAGGATCGCCCAGGGTCCGGCGGTCGCCCTCCTCGGCGAGGTTGATGACCTCGAGCAGCGTGTGGCCCAGGGCGTCCGCAGCAGGTTTGCCGATCAGCTGCTCACCAGCCTGGTTTACATAGACGATGACGCCTTCGGCGTCCGTGGTGAGCACGCCTTCTCCCAGCGCGTCCAGGGCTTCCCAGGCCGTGACGTGACCACGACCCGGCTGCCCGGGCTCGGCGCGCGAGGTCATCTCCACGGCGGAAATCAGCAAGGCCGGCTGTCCCTCGAACGCGATTCTCGAGAAAGAGAACTCGAGCCGCGGCGCCCGGCCGTCCGTCGAAAGCAACTCGGCCTCCAGGCGGTCCGGGGCCGGCCGTCCCTCGCGGTGGCGTTGCAGGTGCTCCGCCAGCAGCTCCGAAAAATCAGGATGCACGAGGTCCGCCAGCTGGCGGCCGACCAGCTGGGACGGGCTCGCGACCTCGCAGAGTTCCGCGAATCGCGCATTGGCCAGCTGGATGCCATTGCGATCGACGGCGATCGCCTCGTGCATGGCTTCGGTGAGGCGGCGATAGACGAACTCGCGCTCGGCCCGCGCCGTGTTCTCGACCTGCAGGCGGGAGATCAACCGGTCCGCGTTCTGCGCGAGGTCGCCCGCGCTGCCCCGCGGCGCGTGCGGCGTGAGGCGCTCGCCGAGGTCGCCGGTCGTCGCGACGGCGGCGAGGCGCTCGCCGATTTCCAGGATGTGCCGCGCCTCCCGGATGCGCCGGTACAGGAGCACCGCCAGCAGAACAGCCAGCAGCCCGACCGCGACCAGGGCAGCAATCAGCATGTCATTGTCTGGACTGGCCATGTCCTCGGACTTGCAGGGGCACTGGGCACCCGATCCCCTGAAGATTTGTTGTAGTGCCCCAGTGTCGTCAGAGCATAACGGAACGGGTCGCCCGCACCCGCGGGATTCACCATAATCATGCGGCAAGATCGGCTTGTCGCTCGGGGTCGAAGTCCTTAACCTTCGCGCCTCCCCGCGCGGCAGCCGCCGCAGCCATTCGCCGGACTCCGGGAATCATCGCCATGATCGACATCGCCTCTGCGCGCCGCCAGATGATCGAACAGCAGGTCCGTGCATGGGAAGTGCTCGACTCTCGCGTCCTCCAGACCATGGAGCACGTACCGCGCGAAGAGTTCGCGCCGCCGGCCTGTCGCGAGCTGGCGTTTGCTGACCTGAGCGTACCACTTGGCCATGGACAATCCATGCTCACGCCCAAGCTCGAGGGCCGCATCCTGCAGTCACTCGAGGTCCAGCCGGACGACCGTGTGCTGGAAGTCGGCACTGGCAGCGGCTTCTTTGCCGCCTGCCTCGGCGCCCTGGCGCGGAGCGTCCGGTCGATCGACATCTTCCCGGACTTCGTCGAAACCGCCCGTGCCAACCTGCTGCGCACCGGGGTGCACAACGTCAGCGTCGAGCCCATGGACGCGATGACGCTTTCGGCCGATGGCGCTTACGACGTCATCGCGCTGACGGGGGCGCTGCCGGTTTATGACCCGCGGTTTGAGCGGGCGCTGGCCGTGGGCGGCCGCCTGTTCGTCGTCACCGGACAGGGGCCCGTCATGGAGGCCCAGCGAGTCACGCGGGCCGGGCCTGCCGAGTGGCTGCGGGAGAGCCTGTTCGAGACAGTATTGGACCCGCTGATCCACGCGCCGGAGCCTCCCCGGTTCGTGTTCTGAGCCGGGAGCGCCCGGGACTAGCCAGCGCCTCGTCAGGTGATATAGTCTAGTACAACACCAGTTGACCCAGGGGCGGCCCGACCGCCGGACGGTGAATGCATGAAATCGAAGTCCTTTGTCCTCGCCTTCGGTGTCGCCCTTGCGCTGGCTGGTCCGCTCGCGCAGTCGGAAAACCTGCTCGAGGTCTACCAGGCCGCCACCAGGAGCGACCCGGTCATTCGCGAAGCCGAGGCGCGCCGGATGGCAGCGCTCGAGGCCAAGCCGCAGGCGCGCGCCCTGCTGCTGCCGCAGGTCAGCGTCAGCGGACAGGCCTACATGGACAACGCCGACACGCAGGGTTTCCAGCGGCAGTTCGCCGAAGTGGTGAACCCCGACACGGGCGAGACCTCGGTCGCCGCCGTGTCCGTGCCGTTCAAGAACGAAACGGACACCGACAGGTACTGGGACTACGACGCCCAGATCACGCAGACGGTGTTCCGCTGGGACCAGTGGCAGCAGCTCAAGCAGGCCGACTCGCGGGTCGCGCTTGCCGAGGCCAACTATCGCGCGGCGCAACAGGACCTGATGGTGCGGGCCGCCCAGCGCTACTTCGACGTGCTTGCGGCGGATGACACGCTTGCGGCGGCCCAGGCGACGCTCGAGGCGGTGAACCGCCAGCTCGAGCAGGCGGAGAAACGCTTCGAGGTCGGGCTGATCGCCATCACGGACGTCCAGGAAGCTCGCGCGGCCCATGACAGCGCCACTGCAGGCGTGATCGCAGCGAAGCGCGCACTCGCGAGCAGTCACGAACTCCTGCGTGAACTGACCGGCGAGGCCTACCAGCAGCTCGTGAAGCCCGCCGACACGATGCCGCTCGACCAGCCCCAGCCGCTCGACGAGCAGGCCTGGGTGGACCAGGCGACGCAGCAGAACCTGAACGTGATCGCAGCGCGGCTCGGCGTCGACATCGCCAAGGCCAACGTCAAGATCGCGCAGGCGGGCCACATGCCGACAGTCGACCTGTTCGCGAGGCACGGTGAGTCCGATTCGGCTGCGTCATCGCTCACGACGGTCCCCGCCGAGTTTCAGGATCCGACGCAGCCGGTGCAGTCGTTTCCTGCGGACCTGAACCGCGTGGACGACCAGGTCGGGGTGCGCGTCACCATCCCGATCTTCAGCGGTGGTGCGACGCAGTCCCTGGTGCGCGAGCAGACCTACCTGCATCGTGCGGAGCGCGAGCGGCTCGAGGGCGCGATGCGCGGCGCCGAGCGCGAGACACGCGACGCCTACCTGGGCGTAATCGCCGAGAAGGCGCGAGTGCAGGCGCTCAAGCAGGCCGTGCAGTCGAACACGACGGCGCTCGAGGCAACCGAAGCCGGATTCGAGGTCGGAACCCGCACGACGGTCGACGTGCTGGATGCGCGTCGGCGGCTGTTCGAGGCCGAGCGCGACTATGCGCGCAGCCGCTATGACTATCTCATCAATATCGTGCGGCTGAAGTCGGCGGCCGGCGGGCTGGCGCCGACGGATCTCGCGACGATCAACGGGTTCCTGACGGCGCCAACGCCCCTGCCGGTCACGCGTCCGGGCGGCTGAGCAGCGGCGCCACCATCGTGACGAGCCGAGCCACCGCGCCCCGGCTCTGCGCGACGGTCTGCTGGCCGTGCGCGCCACTGGCGCGGGCGCGCTCCGGATCGTCGAAGTAACTGCCGACGCGCTGCGCGAGCTCAGCCTCGCTCCGCACGATGTGCAGTGCGCCGCATTGCTGCAGCAGGTCCGCGATGTCCTGCGCATTGTGCGTGTGGGGCCCCGAGAGCAGCGGCATCCCCAGCACCGCGGGCTCGAGCAGGTTGTGCCCGCCGATCGGCACCAGGCTGCCGCCCACGAACGCCACGTCGGCCGCCGCGTAGAACATCTGCAACTCGCCGAGCGTATCCACGAGGAAGGTGTC
>Ga0316622_100004405_pt1 | contig 10343 bp, 9 predicted proteins | sample OWC_Aug_OW2_C1_D_FD_207646 | JGI IMG/M metagenome (GOLD analysis project Ga0316622, IMG submission 207646) | Wetland soil microbial communities from Old Woman Creek delta, Ohio, United States - OWC_Aug_OW2_C1_D5_C | ecosystem: Environmental > Terrestrial > Soil > Wetlands | place: USA: Ohio... | reverse complement strand
ACTCTTGCCGTTTCAGGAGGGCCCCATGGCGAGCCGGCGGAGTTTCGGTCTCCTGGGGGGCCCGCGCGTGAGAGCCGGCGAGGTGCCGGGCCGCGCAGGCTCCTGGACGCGGCGCGACCTGCTCAAGGCCGCGGCCACCGTGCCCGGCGTGCTGGTCTCCGCGCCTCGCTCCGCCCCGGCCGAGGCGGAGGCGACGCGCCCCGTCCGCATCGCGCGGACGGACTCCAACTTCGAGCGGGAGCCACTCGTCCGCCCCTTCGGCTTCAAGGGCGGCTACATGAGCGAGATCTGGCAGGCCGCGGTCAGGCTCGAGGCGGAGTCCGGCCGCGCCCGCGTGGGGATCGGCACCCAGAGCGTGCTGTGGTCGGACGCAGCCGTGTTCGCGAGCGGTTCCGAGAGCGCCGGCAACGCCCTCATGTACGCGGTCACCGCGCACGCCCTCGCCCTCGCGCGGGAGGCGGGCCCCTTCCGCACACCGCTCGACCTGCTGGACGCGGTGCTCGAGCCTCTGCACGCGTACGCGCGGCAGGTGACGGGCCGCCGGGACCTCCGGCGGACCTTCACGCTCAACGCCCTCGTGCCCGTCGACAACGCGGCCTGGCTCCTCCACGCCGACGAGAACGAGATCGCCGACTTCGACGCCATGGTCCCGGCGGAGTTCCGCCCCGCCCTGGCGAGCCGGCACCGCCTCGTGGCCGCGATCCCCCTCATGGCCTACGCGGTGCCCGTCCCCGAGATCCGCGCCGCCGCCGAGCAGGGGTTCTTCTTCATGAAGGTCAAGATCGGCCAGCCCGGCACGCAGGAGGAGATGCTCGAGAAGGACAAGGCGCGGCTCTCCGAGATCCACGCCGCGATCGGCTCGCTCGAGACACCCCACACGAGAGACGGGCGGCTGCCCTACTACTTCGATGCCAACGGCCGCTACGAGACGAAGGAGACGCTCCTTCGCCTCCTCGACCACGCGCGGAAGATCGGGGCCTTCGACCGCATCGCCGTCGTCGAGGAGCCCTTCCCGGAGGAGCTCGAGGTCGGGGTGGGGGATCTGGGCGTGCGGGTGGCGGCCGACGAGAGCGCCCACACCGACGCGGACGCCGCCCGGAGGATCGACCTCGGCTACGGTGCCATCGCCCTCAAGCCGATCGCCAAGACGCTGAGCATGACGCTTCGGATCGCCCGCCTCGCCCACCAGAGGGGCGTGCCCTGCTTCTGCGCCGACCTCACCGTTCACCCGATCCTGGTGGACTGGAACAAGGTCTTCGCGGCCCGCCTCGCGCCGCTCCCCGGCCTCTCCCTTGGCCTCGTGGAGACGAACGGCCACCAGAACTACCGGAGCTGGGAGGCGATGCGGCGCCACCACCCCTGCTTCGGCGCACCCTGGACGTTACCCGAGGGAGGTGTCTTCCGCCTGGACGAGGACTTCTACTCCAGAAGCGGCGGGATCTTCCTTCCCTCTCCGCACCACGAGGCGATGTTCCGCCATCCCTGAGCGGGAGGCGGTCACTATTCCCTACGGCATCCTCGCCAGGAAGACCCCCGCGCTCGTCTGGCTTCCGGGGATGATCACCCCCCAGTTCGACGGCCACACCGAGGCGTACGGAAAGACGAGCTGGCTGTCGCACTCGACCTGCACCTCGTAGACGAACCCCGCGGGATACGTGTTCGCGTTGTGCGTGCACGCGCCCGGTTGCACCGTGACCACGAGCGGCCCCGGAGCGAGAGCGGTCTTCGCCGCGCCGATGTTGCAGCGAAATACCGTCACCCGCGCCTGTTGCGGGGTCGCGTCGTTGTTGAGGAGCACCCAGTCCAGGGATCCCGGGTTCTGCGGCAGCTGGAACGGACCCGTCGTGTAGCGATGCGCGTACTTCAGCTTCGGTGGGGCCGCGGCAAGGGCTCCCTCCGGTAGCGCCTTGATGCCGGTGAGTCGAAGGGAACCAGGGGTGGCTTTCGTGCGCGACGTTCGACCCGGTGTTCGTTTGGGCATATCGTCCTCCTCAACTGACTCCTGGCCTGCAGCGTTCTGCTCCACTCCGAAACGGCAGGTCCCATGTTACGCCCGGCACGGCCAGGTGGATCGTCAGGGTTCAGACGCGACATCCGCGCCCCTCGCGTCAACGCCGGGGGCCTGGAGTCGTACACTACGCAGACGGAGGGAGCCATGAACAGGCGGATCGGCGTCGTGATTGCCAGCGCCGCGTTGCTCCTGGCGGGCGGACCAGGCTGCAACGAGGGAGACACCCTCGTGGCCCCTACCCTGGCTGCCGAGTGCTCGGCGACCCCCGCCACCGGCACGGCCCCGCTCACCGTGGCCTTCAACCTCAACGTCTCCGGAGCGCAGGGGGCCTTCACGGTGGCGGTGAGCTACGGCGACGGGGCGAGCGGGACGAGTCCGGACCAGCCGCACACCTACGCGGCACCCGGGACCTACACCGCCTCTTTCGCGGTGAAGACCACGCTGCAGTCGGCCCTGTGCTCGACGACGGTGGTCGCGAGCGCGACCCCGCCGCCTTCGAACCGGCCGCCGGACCCGGTCTTCAAGTCGACACCCGCCGCCTCCGGCGGGAGGATCCGCGGCGCCGCGCCCCTCACCGTGACATTCAACATGTGCGCCTCCACCGACCCCGACAAGGACCTCCTGTGGTTCCAGATGGACTTCACCGACGACGGGCACTGGGACGTGAAGGGGACGACGGGCGCCAACTGCCGGCACGACCACACCTACGCCGCCGGCACCTACGCCGCGACGAACTGCGTGACCGACATGGACGCCGACGGAAGCTTCCTGGACCCGTTCCAGTGCTACGGCTACACGGTGGTGGCCACGCCCTAGGCGCCCCCCGCCCTCACTGGGTCATCGTCGAGCCGGGTCCGGGCGACGAGCGAAAGACGAGTCGAACCGTGCCCACCCGGATGGCGTCCCCGTCGGTCAGTGGGACGGGACCTTCGATGAGCTTCTCGTGGAGCCACGTCCCGTTCTTGCTCCCGAGGTCCTCGAGGACGGCCTTTCCCTCCGCGACAAGGATTCGCGCGTGGCGACGCGAGACGCTCGGCGAGTCGATCTGCGCCATGGCCTCGTGGCTCCGTCCGAGGACGGTCTCGCCCGGCCTCAGAGGGATCTCGCGCCTCTCGAAGAGCAGCCGGAAGGCGCTGCCTTCCACCGCGGCCGCCTCGTCGGGCTCCTCGATCGCCTGGCCGCAGAAGGCGTAGCCGAAGGCATAGACGGTGCGAACGTACCGGGGCTTCCGCGGCTCGTCGCCGAGCGCTTCCCGCAGCTCGGCCACGAGGTTCGTCAGGTTGGCCTCCACGACCGCCGTCAGCGGCCAGAGGCGAGCCTGAAGACGGGACTTGGCGAGGGCCCGCGGTCTCTCCCTGAGCAACACCTCGAGCAGCTCGAACGCCTTGGGCCCCAGGCGAACTTCGGATCCTGCCCGGAGGAGCTGACGGGCTCCCTCGTCGAAGACGAAGTCGTCGAACCGCACTCGCACCGGGCCACCGGGTGCCGAAAGGGTGGGACTTCCCTGCGACTTCCCGATGCTAGCGGCCCAGATTCGGGGATGCAAGGAGGTGGGCGATGCGGAAGGCAACGGCAGTCAGGGCGATCCGGAGGCTCTTCCTGGCCTCCCTGATCGCGGGTCTCGGCACGGTGGCCGGGGCGCAGACCCGCCACGACCTCGTCGCGGGGCTCGACTTCGACCGCTGGCGAGTGTGCCGGGCGGCCGGGGACGTGACGACGGTGGTCATGGACGGGGACGGTGACACCGACCTGGATCTGTTCGTCTACGACGAGAACGGGAACAGGATCGTGTCGGACACCCGCTCGAGCGACTACGGTGAGGTGCGCTGGAGGGCGCTGTGGAGCGCTTGCTTCGAGGTGAGGGTCGTCAATCTGGGCCTCGTCCCCAATCTGTACCGCATCAGCGTCGAGTAGTCCGGGACCGGTGACCATGGGCGTTCGTCGAGCGGCCCCGCCCGCGCTCATCGGGCGGGGCCACTGGCGTCTGGGGCGTGTCAGGCGCGGCCCGGCGCGAAGAACCCGCACCGACCCTGGCCGGGTGCCGGATGCCGCGCCGCCGCTTCGCGCTATGCTGGCCGCCAATGACCCGCGAACACCTGCGCCCCGCCCTGGCGCTCGTCGCGCTGGTCGCCGGTGCCTGCCGCCCCGGCGACTCGACCAACGGCTCCGGCCGCCCGGGAGCCTCCCCGGGCCCGCCGCCCGCCCGCGTCGCAGGGGAGTTCGTCGCGGCTCACAACGAGGTCCGGGCCGCCGTCGAGGAGCCCCCGGGCTACCCCGGCACCTGGGAGCCGCTGCCGCCGGTGAGCTGGTCCGGCGATCTCGCCGCGAGCGCCCAGTCGTGGGCCGATCGCCTGCGGGACGGCCACGGCTGCCGCCTGGTCCACGACCGCGACTCGCGTTACGGGGAGAATCTCGCCGCCGGCACCCACCTGTCCCCAGCCGCGGCCGTCCGGATGTGGGCCTCGGAGAGGGACGGGTATGCCTTCGAGCCGGCCTACCGCTTCGTGGCCGGGCACTACACCCAGATCGTCTGGAGGGACTCGGTCGAGATCGGCTGCGGAGGGGCCACCTGCGCCGACGGCGTGCGGGTCATCTGCTGTCGCTACGCGCCCCCGGGCAACGTGCTCGGCCGGAGACCCTACTGAAGGCCCGGCCGCCGTCGCGTCAGCTCGCGCGCATGCGCTCGGGGTCCCAGGCGAGCGTCCGCCCCTCCCGGTAGCTCTGGTTGCAGAGCAGCGCCGGCGCCGCCGCCCGGAAGCCGAAGGTCGCGTCCTCGGTGACGCGTCCCTTCGTTCGCATCGCGTGGAAGAACCTCTCGAAGTGCTCGAGGCGGTCGTCGTAGTCGCGCGGGGGCTGGTAGCGGGTCTCGCCCGACTCCGACAGCACCACCTCGCCCGGCTGCGGGTACGTTCTCCGGTAGGCCTCGAGGAAGGACTTCTGCTCGGCCTCGGCGAAGGTGTCGATCGTGAAGCCGGGCTCTTTCTCGGCGGCGCGGCGGGACACGCCCACGCCGGCCCCGCTGATCGTCATGATGCCCTCGTCGCCGACGAAGCGGAACTCCTGGCTGCCGCCGCTGCCGTCGGCGAAGTTGACCTGCAGCGACATGGTGAAGGGCGGGTGGCTCGGCGTCTCCGGGTAGTCGAAGAGGCCCACCATCACGTCCGGCGCGTCCCGCCCGTCCTTCCAGTGGCGGAGCCCGCCCATGGCCGCGACGCGCCGGGGCCCGTTCGAGCCGAGGGCGAAGTGGATCCCGGAGAACAGGTGCACGAACAGGTCGCCAGGGACGCCCGTCCCGTAGTCCCAGTAGTTGCGCCAGCGGAAGAAGCGCACCGGGTCGAAGGGGCGCGCCGGAGCGGGCCCGAGGAACCGCTCCCAGTCGACGGTCTGCGGCGAGGCGTCGGTCGGGATCGAGTACTGCCAGGCGCCGATCGCCGAGTTCCGGTTGTAGCGCGCCTCGACCATGTTGAGGGTGCCGATGGCGCCCGCGCGGAAGAGCTCTCCCGCCTTCTCGTAGACGGCGGAGCTCACCCTCTGGCTGCCGACGATCAGGACCTGCCCCGTCTCCTTCTCGACGTCGATCAGCTGCGGGCCTTCCTCGAGACCGTGGACCATCGGCTTCTCGAGGTAGACGGCCTTCCTCGCCCTCATGGCGTCGATCGCGATCCGGGCGTGCAGGTGATCGGGTGTCGCGATGATGACGGCGTCGACGTCCGGGCGAGCGAGGATCTCCCGGTAGTCCCGGGTCGTCATCACGTCCTTGCCGAACGTCTCCTTGACCCGGGCCCGCCGGCCCTCGTAGCAGTCGGCGGCCGCCACAAGCTCGACCCCGGGCAGCCGCAGGGCCGTGCGCGTGTCGCCGAAGCCCATGCCGCCCATGCCGATGGTGGCGATGCGGATCGCGTCGCTCGGGGCCACGGAGCCGCGCTCCGGGGCGGCGAGAGCGGAAGGGGCGAGGCTGCCGGCGAGCGTGGTGCCGGCGGCCAGCCTCAGGAACTCGCGTCGGGAGCTCTCGCTCTGGATCATGGTCGCCTCCTCGATGGCGCCATGATACCCGGACGGGTCATTCCACGGCCGTGACCCGGGGGCGTCAACGCGTAGAATCGGGCCCGAGCGCGGGTAGGTCGGCCCTCGATCGGCCTGAGGAGGAGCACATGAGCGGCAATGGGAAGTCCGGGATTTCACGGCGGGAGTTCGTCAAGGTGGGCTCGGCCGCCGCGGCCTTTGCCCCGGTGGCGGCGAGCGCGGCGGGAAAGGCCTTCGGGAGCCAGGCGAGCAACGAGATCCGCTGCGCGGTCGTGGGAACGGGCGGCCGTGGCCGAGACGCCCACATCAAGAGCATCTTCAACGTCACGGGCGCGAGGGTTGTCGCGATCTGCGACCCGTCACAGACGGCCCTCGGCGAGGCCCTGGCGATGTTTCCCGGCGAGAAGCCGGCGACCTACACCCATTACCGGGAGCTGCTGGACAAGGAGAACCTGGACGCCGTCTTCATCGCCTCGCCCCCCGTGCCCCACCGGGAGCAGATCGTCGCGACCCTGCAGAAGAACCTCCACTGCTACGCGGAGAAGCCCGTCGTCCTCACCGTGAGCGACGTGGAGGAGGTCGAGCGGGAGGCGAAGCGGTCGAAGGGCATCCTCCAGGTCGGGCAGCAGCTGCGCTACTCCACCGCGTCCCGGAAGATCGCCGGGATGGTCCACGACGGGGAGATCGGTCGCATCGGCTTCGTCCGGGCGCAGCGGATGTCGAGCTGGTACGGGCCGGGCACGGAGGAGCCGGTGATGCGCTGGCTGTGGAGCGTCGAGGAGTCGGGAGACCAGCTGGTCGAGCAGTCGATCCACAACATCGACCAGATCAACTGGGTCCTCGGCGCGCATCCCGTCAAGTGCACCGGGCTGGGCGGCCAGAACATGGTCTACGAGCCGCAGGGCCGGGATACGAGCGACCACTTCACGGTCGTGTACGAGTACCCGGGCCGGCGAATCGTGACGTTCACGATGATCAAGTACGCCACCCCCGAGCTGGGCGGCAGCTTCACCCACTTCTACGGCGAGAAAGGGGCCTGCGACCTGCAGGGTCACCGGTTCGTGGGTCGGGAGAGAGACGCCCTGCCGCGGGTCGTCGAGGTGCCCGAGGCCGAGGACCCGACGCAGCTGGCGATCGACGATTTCTTCCGGTGCATCCGGGAGGGAGCGCAGCCGCACTGCGGGATCGAGATAGGAAAGACCGCGCTCCTCACCGCGCTGCTCGGTCGGAAGGCCTTCTTCGAGGAGCGGGTGGTGACGTGGGAGGACCTCCTGCGCGAGGACGCACCGATACGGCGGGTGGGCGATCGAGCGACGACGTAGCGGAGCCCGTCGGAGCGCCGCACCGGACCCCGAGCCCGGGGGGCGGTGGACCCGCGCGTGGACGGGGACTAGGATGACCGGCGCCTCCACGGCTTTCGCCGGCCAGGCCGTTCGTGACTCGGGATGACAAGGAGCGATCATCGATGACCACCGCCAACCCCAAGCTCGATCAGCTGTGCGTCAACACGGTCCGCGCACTGGCCATCGACACCGTCCTCAAGGCCAACTCCGGCCACCCGGGTCTTCCGCTCGGCGCCGCGCCCGTCGGCTACTCGCTCTTCGCGAGGCTCATGAAGCACAGCCCCGCGAACCCCGCGTGGCCCGACCGGGACCGCTTCGTGCTGTCCGCCGGGCACGGCTCGGCGCTCCTCTACAGCCTCCTCCACCTCACGGGCTACGACCTGCCGCTCGAACAGCTCAAGCTGTTCCGGCAGTGGGGGAGCCACACCCCCGGCCACCCGGAGTACGGCGACACGCCGGGTGTCGAGACGACGACGGGCCCGCTCGGGCAGGGCTTCGCCATGAGCGTGGGCATGGCGATGGCCGAGGCCCACCTCGCCGCGCGGTTCAACCGCCCGGGACACGCCGTCGTCGACCATCACACCTACGTCCTCGCCGGCGACGGCGACCTCATGGAGGGCGTCGCCCACGAGGCGGCTTCCCTCGCCGGGCACCTCGAGCTCGGGAAACTCGTCGTCTTCTACGACTCCAACCGCATCTGCCTGGCAGGCTCCACGAACCTGTCGTTCACCGACGACGTCGAGCAGGTGTTCGAAGGGTACGGCTGGCACGTCGTGAAGGTGACCGACGGGAACGACCTCGAGGCCCTCGCGCGCGCCACCGACACCGCAAAGGCGGAGACGGACCGGCCCTCCCTCGTGATCGTGAGGACCGAGATCGGCTACGGCAGCCCGAAGCAGGGCACCTTCGGCGTGCACGGGTCGCCGCTCGACGCCGAGCAAGTGGTCGAGACGAAGCGCAAGCTCGCCTACCCGTCCGAGGAGCCGTTCTTCGTCCCGGAGGAGGCCCGGGCGCACCTGCGCGGCGCCGTCGAGCGCGGGAAGAAGGACGAGGCCGAGTGGCGGGAGCGGTTCGAGGCGTATCGCGGGGCCCACCCCGAGCTCGCGGCCGAGCTCGAGCGGGTGATCGCGGGCGAGCTGCCGAAGGGGTGGGACCAGGACGTCCCGACGTTCGCGACGGCGGACAAGCCGATCGCCACGCGCTCGGCGGGCGGGAAGGTCATCAACGCGATCGCGGCCCGCGTGCCGGAGCTTCTCGGCGGCTCCGCCGACCTCAACTCCTCGACGGAGACGGCCCTCAAGGGGGCGGGCGACTTCCAGAGCCCGGCGACCGCTGGGGGCGCGCACCAGGGCGCGGTCGGCGGCGAGTGGGGCTACGGGGGCCGCAACGTCCACTACGGCGTGCGCGAGCACGCCATGGCGGCCGTCTCCTCCGGCCTCGCGCTCCACGGCGGCGTCATTCCCTTCTCGGCCACGTTCTTCACGTTCGCCGACTACATGCGCCCGGCCATCCGCCTCGCCTCCCTCATGAAGCTGCGCTCGATCTACGTCTTCACCCACGACAGCGTCGGCGTGGGCGAGGACGGGCCGACCCACCAGCCGATCGAGCACGCCGCTTCCCTCCGGGCGATCCCGCAGCTCACCGTGATCCGGCCCGCGGACGCCAACGAGACGGCCTCCGCGTGGCGCGTGGCGATGACGCGCCGGGGGCCGACCGCGCTCCTCCTCACCCGCCAGGCGGTGCCCGTCCTCGCCGGCACCGACGACGTCGCCTACGGCGGCTACGTGCTCGCCGACACGGACGGCCGTCCCGACGTCATCCTGATCGCCACCGGCTCCGAGGTCTCGCTCGTCCTGGAGGCCCGCGGGGAGCTGGCCGGCCGCGGAATCAAGGCCCGCGTCGTCAGCCTGCCCTCGTGGGAGCTCTTCGACGCTCAGCCCCAGGCGTACCGGGACAGCATCCTGCCGCCGTCGGTCCTGGCCCGCGTCGCGGTGGAGGCCGGCGTCTCGCAGGGCTGGGAGAGGTACACGGGCGCCTTCGGCGCGGTGGTGGGGGTCGAGAACCGCTTCGGCGCCTCCGCCCCGCTCAAGGTGGTGATGGAGAAGCTGGGCTTCACCGCCGCGAACGTGGCCGCGAAGGCCGCGGAGGTCGTCGCGGCCCTGCCGGCGCGGCTGCAGGCGGCCGGCCTCCGCCAGGCCTGAGGAGGCTGGCCGTGAGGGGTCGTCGGCTCGCGTCGCGCCTCGCGGCCCTCTTCCTCCTCGCCGCCGCGACGACGGCGGGGGCGGCGACCGTCCGGGCCAAGACCGCGTGGCCGGCGGCGACGCGCGAGGCGCGGCCGTGGGCGCGCTGGTGGTGGCTGGGCAGCGCCGTCGACGAGGCCAACCTCACGAGGCAGCTCGAGCAGCTGGCGGCAGCCGGCTTCGGGGGCGTCGAGATCTGCCCGATCTACGGGGCGAAGGGGTGGGAGGACCGCTACGTCCCGTTCCTCTCCCCGCGGTGGGTGGAGCTCCTCGCCCACACGACCCGCGAGGCGCAGCGCCTCGGCCTGGGTGTCGACCTGACGACGGGCACGGGCTGGCCGTTCGGCGGGCCATGGGTCGGCGACGTGGACGCCTCGTCCAGCCTCGTCCTGCGGCGCGACGAGCGGGGCGTCACCACGGCGGAGGCAAAGGGCCCGATCCAGAGGGTGAAGCGCGCCGCCCCCGGCGGGGAGGGCAACGTCCTCGACCCGTACTCGGTCCCCGCCCTCGAGCGCTACCTCGCCCGCTTCGACGCGGCGTTCGCGGGATTCCGCGGCGTCGCGCCGCGGGCCCACTTCCACGACTCGTTCGAGTACTACGGGGCGAGCTCCACCCCGTCCCTGTGGACGGAGTTCGAGGCGCGCCGCGGCTACGACCTGCGATCCGAGCTGCCCGCGCTCGCCGGCGACGGCCCCGAGGACGCGGTCGCGCGCGTGAGGAGCGACT
>Ga0316622_100004404_pt1 | contig 10344 bp, 6 predicted proteins | sample OWC_Aug_OW2_C1_D_FD_207646 | JGI IMG/M metagenome (GOLD analysis project Ga0316622, IMG submission 207646) | Wetland soil microbial communities from Old Woman Creek delta, Ohio, United States - OWC_Aug_OW2_C1_D5_C | ecosystem: Environmental > Terrestrial > Soil > Wetlands | place: USA: Ohio... | reverse complement strand
TTCCCCTGGACTCCCGTGCAGTCCTCTGGATTCCACTGCGGTCCGGGAGACATTCTGGGGACGGGCCAACCGGCCCATCCGGATGGTTGGCCGGGAGTCACCAGTGCCACGATCCACGTTTCCACATCCGCCCCGTGGCGCGAATGGGCTCTCGAGTCAGGTCATGAGGCGGTAGACCAACCCGAGTAGCGCGCAGCCGAGGAGCGTTGGGATCATCCCGACCCGAAACCGCACCAGGGCGACGGCGGCTGCGACCGCGAGCAGGAAGGAGGGTGGGTTTGCTGTGCTCCAAACAGGCCGAAGGAGGGAAAGGGGTCCGACGTCGACTCTCTCAACGACATTAAAAAGAGTGTGAAGACCGAACCAAACCGAGAGGTTCAGGATCACCCCGACCACGGAGGCCGTGATGGCCGTGAGGGCTCCGTTCAGAGCCGGCTTGCCCCTCAGTCGCTCGATATAGGGAGCGCCCAGGAAAATCCAAAGAAAGCACGGCACAAACGTGACCCACGTCGTGATCGCCGCGCCGACGACGCCTGCGAGCAGCGGCGGCAGGGCTCCGGGGTCCCGGTAGGCGCCCATGAAGCCCACGAACTGCACCACCATGATGAGAGGGCCTGGGGTCGTCTCGGCCATCGCCAACCCGTCGAGCATCTCGCCGGGTGCGAGCCAGCGGTAGGTCTCCACCGCCCTCTGGGCCATGTAGGCGAGGACCGCGTAGGCTCCCCCGAAGCTCACCACGGCGGTCTTGCTGAAGAAGAACCCTTCCTGCACGAATACGTGGTCCTTCCCGAGGGTGACCCCCAGGAGCACGACCGGCACGAACCACAGCGCAAGGCATGCCGCAGTGACGCGAAGTGCGCGAGGCAGCGACGGCGCGAGATGTGCGGACGTCTCCGCCTCCAGGATCGTGTCTCCCACCGCATCGCCCTCCGGCGTGGGCTTCGTGGGGCGCAGGAAGACCCACGGCGCGATGCGGGTCCCGACGAGTCCGATCGCTGCGGCGGCGAGCACTACGGCGGGGAAAGGCACTCGAAAGAAGAAGATCGCGATGAAGGCGGCGGCCGCGAGGCCGACCAGCGCCCGGTTGTGAAACGCCCTGCGGCCAATCCGGAACACCGCCTCGATGACCACAGCCAGGATGGCAGGCTTCAGCCCGAAAAAGAGCGCCTCTACCACCGTGACGTCCTGAGCACTGGCGTACAGAACGCTCAGCAGGAGCATTGTCAATGCGCCGGGAAGGACGAAGAGAACGCCAGCCGCCAGGCCTCCCAGCGTCCGATGGAGCAGCCAGCCGATATAGACCGCGAGCTGCTGTGCCTCTGGACCCGGCAGCAGCATGCAGTAGTTGAGGGCGTGGAGGAAACGACTCTCGCTCACCCAGCGACGTTCTTCCACGAGCATGCGATGCATGACTGCGATCTGGCCAGCGGGCCCGCCGAAGCTGTTCAGGCCGACTTTCGTCCACACCCAGAGGGCTTCGCTGAAGGTCGGGTGGCCAACGCGCGCCTCCGCAGTGGGCGTCGCAGGTTCTCCGGCGGATGTCACGGCTTGGCGCAGCGGTCCGGACTCTTGCACGTCGGCCTCCCTCTCACCACGGCTACTGTCGGGCGCGGAGCAGCGTCCGTATCGTTCGAGAACCGCTCCATCCTCAGCGCGGGAACCAGCCCGTGTCCCCCAGCGGATGGCGATATCCTCGGGCGAACGATCACCCATCAACAAGATCCTTTCCACCTTGAAAGTCGGCGACCCTACCGACCCGGGGAACTCCTCGCTTGGACGCAAGACTGGCGCGACGAGAGCCCCAACATCCGGTGAACGCCCACCCCGGACCATCACCACCCATGTCGGGCATTCTCATGAGCGTCACGGTCGGACCTTCCGATAGAGAATCTCGCGTTGCGCCAGCAACTCGCCGTCCACCAACTCTTTGGAGCTGCCGACCGGTCGGGCCCGCGCGCCGAAACCCGAAAATGGCCTTTGAGGGACCCGGATCGTGTCTTGGCGAGGCACAGGTCCCAGCGGGGCGGGTATATCCCCGGCCCTCCCGTCGGGTCTATACTCGCTGGGTCCGGGCGTGCCCAGCCCGGTCGGTTCCGAGCCCGGGGCGCCGCCCGGCCGATCGTGGCGGAGGGCGGAGACGATGCGCGCGCGCCTCGAACGCGCGCGGTTCCCCGACGGCGTGACGCCGCCCACGCTCTCCTCTAAATCGAGGTCGCCGATGAACACGCTCGTGCGAGGGATCTCGTGTGCCCGTTCCCCCCTCCGAACGGCGCTCGTGGCCGGGGCGGTGCTGGCCGGAGTCGCGGCCGCGACGTCGGACTCCGTCGGGACGGCGCGACGCGCGCCGCCCGCCCCCGAGGCGCTGCGCGCCGCCACCTTCGTCCAGGAAGGCCTCGGTCCTCCGCGCAAGAGCGCACTGCAGCGGATCGAACCTCCGGAGGTCCCACGCTCGGCAAGCGTCCCGTCGTCGAAGACCGATCCGGACGCCCCGAGGGCCGCCGCGGGAAGCTCCGTCGGGGACGTCGACGGCCCCGTGGCCCTCAGCCTGGCGAAGAGCTGGAACGGCGCCTCGTGGGATCTCGCGCTGTCGTGGTCCGGCCAGATCGGTGCCGCGACGGTGGTGACGAGCCCGCATCCGTCGTTCGAGTCCTCGGTGACGACCCTGGCGAAGGAGCTCGCTCTGGCAACGTTGACCGTGGCCGAGCGGCCGAGCCGGATGCTCGAGTGCTTCGACGTGACGGACTCCACGACCGTGAGCCGGGCGGTGCAGGGGCTCGGCTACGATCCCGATCCGCCCCCGCTCACCCCGTCGGCGTCGCTCGTGCCCGACGGCACACTCGCAGCCGATGACATCTGGTGGGGCGACACGGTGCGGATCTCGTCCGGCTACCTCGATCCCATCCCCGCGGCGAACTCCATGGGAATGCAGAGCCGGCTCGTCCGCGCCCACGCCGTCTCGGGGGTCAGCGGCGCTTTCGCGAGCGCGGCCGACTTCGACATCCCCGAGGACGCGCGGAGCCACTGGATGGCTCCGGCCGCCAACGGCCTGCCGCCCCGCGGAGCGCAGTTCCTGAGCCTCTATCCACGCGGCTCCACCTTCGGACCGTTCACGCAACTGCGCGCAATCTCCTGGGCGCCGCAGACCGGACACGCATGGATCGCCGACGACACTGCCGTCGAGGCGCTCGACATCTTCCGCATGGATCCCCAGATGGAGTTCGGCTTCCTCGATCTGAACCGGCCCTATCTCTCGCGCGTCACGAACACCGGGAAAATCCTCTATGTCGAGGGGAACCTCAGCGTCGCGAAGGTCTGGCAGGTCGACGTCGTGACGGGCACTCGGACGGAGTACGCGAACACCACCGACGCGACCTTCACGCGCGCGATCCGCCCGGTTGGCATCGCGGTGCGACCAGACGGGACGGAGTGCTACATCGCCGACGCGAGCCCCGGCGACGGAGCCGGGCGCATCGTCAAGATTCCGCAGAACAACTCGAGCCCGATCAAGGACGACTACGGCGCGTGGCCATACTGGAGCTTCGCAGATCCCGCGGGGACCGAGGTCGGGCTCGACGGGACGGTGTACGTCGGCGCGTCGAACCAGTGGATCGGGCAGATTCCCGACGCGACCCACACGTGGTGGTTCGCGGACACCACGAGCGCCGTACGCTCGCTCCTCGTCGATCGCGACGTCTCGTCATCGTCCTCGACGCGGATCTGGTGGTCTCCCTTCGCCGGCTGGGCGCACGCGTACAACCGCAGCCCGCTCGCGAGCGCGGGCGGGCAGCCGCGCTACGTCGGAGCGACGCTCGTCCACGAGGGGGACAACCGGATCAACATGGCCCCGCAATGGAACTACCTGCCGCTCGAGACGTACGTCGTGTGGCCGGCGCGGGTGATTCTCAATCGCTCGGGCCAACCCTTCGACTACCTGTGGGCGTACCAGACGGACGACCGCCTGGCGAAACTCGTGATCCGAGGATGGGACGGCATCCCGATCCACCTCCGCCTCATCGATCCACCCGACCTCTCGCCGTACGCCCCCGACGGCGGGTTCCCGCCCCGCGGGGGGCGGAGCGCCATCCCGCCGTACGAGGCGAACGACAACAGGATCTGGGCCGACCCGGCGTACGCGGACTTCGGGCTGACCGTCAGCCCGGACGGGACGCTGGACCCGGGAGAGCCCTGGCCCGTCCTCGAGCTCGACGTCGTGCCCGGCGAGGACAATCTCGCCGTCGTGTACGTGAAACTGCCGGCGCAGCGCGCCGGGGACAACTGGCAGGTGCAGGTCTACCGCACGAACCTGTACGGTAGCGTCCTCAACGACAAAGTCGCCGGCTTCTCCCAGGTGATCACTGGGTGGAAGCGGGTCCATCTGGAGCGAGAGCGAATGTTCGTGCGCGGCGGGCTCCTCGCTCGGAACGCGTCTCCGGGAGACACGCGGATCTTCGTCGCGAAGTACCCCGAAGGCGACGGGACCTACGCGAGGGCTGACGATCTGGTCGTCGGCGACTCTGTCGCGATCTTCGACACCACGCGTCCTTTCCGCGGGCCCGCCCATGACGTGGCCTGCGTGAAGGCGATCCAGCCGGGGGCCGCGTGGGACATGGAGGTCGTCCTCGGCCGGACCGACTCGTGCGCGACCTCCTACGCGCTGAAATACGACTACGGGACGAGCGTGGACCCGACGACGCACGCGTGGACGTTCGCCGACGGAACGCGAAGCGGGGGCGTCGGCGTGGTCGACGGCTGCTCGGTCGCGCCCAACCTCGTCAACGTCCTCGCGTCGTGCTTCTGGACCGTGGACGTCGGCGCCGCCGAGGGGGCATACCGCGACGCGTACGTCAACGTCCACGCCCCCGGCCTCGCGGGAGGCGAGATGCCGTACCTCCCGGAGATCTACTTCGAGCACGCCGAGAACGAGGACGTCTCGCTCCTGAGCAAGCGCTGGTTCGAGAATTTCTTCCCCAAGGAGGACCGGCCTCTCGAGAACCAGCCCCACAACTACTTTCACGCGATTGGCGCGGGGCGGGCCGGGGGATGGGACGGCTACGCCCATTCGGGTTACGACTGGCTCTACGTCTTCGTGTCTTGGATCGAGAGTTACGGCTACCTGCCCGAGCCGACGAAGCAGTACATCCGCGAGACCGTGGTCCACGAGCTGGCCCATCTCTTCGACGTGAACCCCGACACGTGCTCGTGGCACGACGGGCGCATGGCGTGGTGTTCCGGGGAGCTGGCGTGCCTGGGAGTCGAGTGCTTCATGAACGACGCGAGCCCCGGAACGAGAGCGGTCCACGAGTTCTGCCGCCAGGACCTGTGGGATGGGGTGGCGGCGGCCGGCAGCACGTCGTGCCCCGACGGGAGCACGCAGACATGGGAGGCCGGCGACGGCGCCGTGCGCACGGAGGAAGACCCGAAATGAGACACGGCAGCGCATCGCTCGGAGCGGCCTTCGCCGCAGCACTCCTCGCGACCCCTCCCTGCGCCGCCGCGGGGCTCGCCGCGCGTCTCGAGGTTCCGAAGACCGAGTACGTCCAGGGAGAGCCGATCATCGTCTCGGGGGCAATCATCAACGCGGGCCCGGAGGCCCTCGCACTCGCGGCCGGGCGCGCGGGATACGCAGCCGCGTTCGCGCTCGAGCCCATCGCCGGGCCGGCCGGGACGCTGTGCCCCGCGGACCGGAGGCCGACGGAGGCTCCTCCGACCTGGATCGCGGCGGTGCCGGGCTGGATCGAGCGCCACCCGCGGCGCTTCGACTGCGGCGTCCCTCCCGGCGACTACGTCGTCACGTTCTGGGTCGTTTCGGGGCAGCCCTGGAACGACGCGCCGGAGACTCTCGGTCCGGCGCCGGGCCGGCCGTGGTCCGGACGGGCCGACGCGCCCCCCTTCGCGCTCCGCGTCGTGGGGCCCTCCGGTATCGACCGCGAGGCCTTCGACGCCCTCGAGGGACGCCCGCTCGACCACGCCGAGCGCCTGCTCTCCGAGTTCCCGACCTCCACCTACGCCGGGTACGCCCTGCTCCACGGCGGTCCCTGGCCGCTCGACCGCGCCGCCGAGCTCTCGGCCGCGTCGCGCTACAGCGCGATAGCCGATTCCGATCCGGCGGCTCGGCCCCAGATCGAGCGCATCCTCGAGGAGCGCCGGGCGATGATCCGAGACCGCATCGAGCGCCTCGACGCGTACCTGCGGGCCCGTCCCGATTTCGTCTTCGCCGACTTCATGAGGCGGGAGTTGGAGATCCGGCGGGCGGAGGAGGAGGGCGGTACGGCCCTACCCTGACCGATCCGCGCGCGGAACCGAGGCGGCCCCTCTAGGCATGAGACAAAGCTCGACTTCGTGAAGTCGTTGTCGACCGGAAACGCTGTATGATGATTTTCGACGGATCTTGATGTCTTGGGGCTATTTTCGACGGAGATGGGCGGTTTTCGACCATGGACTTGAGACTGGAGCCCACGCCATCGTTCCAGGACCGGGTTGTTCCAAAGGGAGCGAGGCTGGCCGGCTGGGCCGCGCTCGTCCAGGGTCTTGGTCTTGCGACCCCGGTTCGAGCTCCGAGCGCGGTTGCCGAAGGCCACATCAAGGGAAGCCGGCGCACCGAAGGCGGTTGGTCGGTCTTGGACAAACGCTACTGGCCCGGCACCAAGGTCACCGACCACCTGTCTTTCGCACTGCGGCATGAGCCGATCGACCTGCTGATTCTGAAGCGCGCCTTCGACGTCATCCCGGCCGGAGAAATGGCCGCGCTAATAAGGGCCGCGCCGACCGGCGTCTTCGCCCGCCGCGCCTGGTTCTTCTGCGAGATTCTGACCGGCACGACCCTCGATATCGAGGACGCGGAAACGGTCACAGCGGCGGACGCGCTCGACCGTAAAGCGTATTTCACCGGCCCGCCGCGTCTCTCGAAACGCCATCGTGTACGCGATAACCTGCTCGGCAGAGGCGGATACTGCCCCATGATCCGCCGCACAGAGCTGATCGACGCCTTCATGAAGCGCCGGCTAGCGCAGAAGGCCGCCGAAACAGTCGGGCGCACCAGCACGAACCTGGTCGCCCGCGCAGCGAGCTTCCTGCTGCTAGCCGACAGTCGCGCCTCGTTCGAGATCGAGGGTGAGCGCCCGCCGCGCAATCGCCTCGAACGCTGGGGCCGCGCCGTCTTACAGGCAGGGAAGAACCCGCTGTCGCTCGATGAGTTGAACCGCCTGCACGGCATCCTGATCGAGGACACGCGCTTCATCAAGGCTGGGTTGCGCCCCGACGGCGTCTTCCTCGGCGAGCGCGATCACAACGGCGATCCACTGCCGGAGTTCATCGGCGCGAGACCGGAAGACCTGGCGAGTCTCGTCGCCGGCATGCTCGCCGCCAACCAGCGCATGCGCGAGAGCGATCTCGATCCCGTCCTCCAGGCGGCGGCGACGGCCTTCGGCTTCGTCTATGTTCATCCTTACCAGGACGGGAACGGTCGCCTCCACCGGTATCTGATCCACCATGTCCTCGCCGAGCGGGGATTCACGCCGTCGGGAGTGGTCTTCCCTGTCTCCTCGGTCATGCTCGACCGAATCGACGACTATCGCAAGACGCTGCAGGGTCACTCGGGCCCTCTGATGGCTTTCATCGACTGGCGGCCGAACCCGGACCGCAACGTAGAAGTGACCAACGGGACTGCCGACCTGTATCGTTACTTCGATTGTACGGCGGAGGCGGAGTTCCTTTACAGCTGCGTCGCGCGCACGGTCGAACACGACCTACCGAACGAGATCGACTTCCTGCGCCGCCAGGACGAAGCGCAGAGTCGCATCATGGAGACCGTTGAGATGCCCGACCGTCTCGCGCAGAACCTCCTCATGTTCATGCGCCAGAATGACGGGAGGATCCCGAGACGACGCCGCGAGAACGAGTTCGCCAAACTGACAGACGAGGAAGTGAAGCGGATCGAAGCGATCTACGACGAAGTCTTTGAATGAGAATCCGAGTCTTACGACCGACACACCAGCCGCGATCGAACTGTCAAGCGCGGACACGGCTTGGATGGCGGAGGCGGCGGGAATCGAACCCGCGTCCGCGTTGAGGAGCATTTCGAGAGCTACGTCCGGGACTACGAGGACCGCCACGAACCGCGGGACGGGTCGCTGCGGAAGGTCGTCTCCACGACCGTCGAGGCCTACCTCGCCCGCGGGCGGCTGGCGGGTGGCTCCGCGCGGATCCGCTGCCCGAGCTGTTGGGCGAAGCGCTCGGCGTTGTTCGCGGAGCACCTCGTCACGGAGATCCTCGAGCCCGTGGCGCGCCGCCACGTCGCGCTCACGATTCCGCGCGTCCTCCGCAAGCGGTTCCAGCGCGAGCGGCTAGTTCGAAGCCGGATTCCGAGACCGAGGTCCGCAATCCGTGCGCACGATTCGGTGCAATGAACCGGCCGTCGTCGGTCGTTCGGAACTCGTGCTCCAGAGTTTCAATCGCTCGGACGGCGTCCGCCTCCTAGGCCAGCGAACAGGCACAGAGCGAACGTAGCAAGCCGCGCCACCCATGTAACTCGCGAATATACGCTTGCCGCGAACGGCCGAAACGAATGTTCATCGCGGCCGGCCTCCCCATCCCCCTCCCTCGTGCGTCCCGACTTGGCCCGCGCGCGTGCGGCGCGCTTCATCCGGGGATTGACACCGGCCACCGGTCGCCGTATGCGGTGCTCTACATGGCACGCTCCCGGTTCGCGGTCGTCCCGCTGGTCGCCCTGCTCGCCGCGGCGTGCGCCGCGCCGGTGCGCGTCGCCCGATCCGTCGACCCGGTCGAGACGCCGCGCACCGTCGAGGAGTACTGGCCCAACGGGCAGCTGAGCCTGCGCAAGCAGGTCGTGGTCGTCGCGGACGGATCGACCGTCGACCACGGCCGCTTCGAGCGGTGGTACAGCAACGGCGTCAAGGAGTACGAGGCGGTCCTCGAGATGGGCAACAAGGAAGGGACCACGATCCGATACCACCGCAACGGACGGATCGCGTCCCGGGACTCGTACCGCAACGGACTGCGGGACGGGCCGAGCGTCAGCTGGAGTCCTTCCGGCGAGAAGGTCAAGGAAGAGTACTGGGCCGAAGGTCGGCCCCACGGCACTTGGACGGTCTGGAAGAACGGCGCGGTCGAGTGGACGCACACTTTCGACCACGGCGATCCGGCGCCCTGACGGGTGAGCAGGGGGAGATCATGAGCACGCTGCGAGGGTCCGTCCGGACCGTGGCGGTCGCGCTGTCGATCGCGATGGCGCTCGCGCTTCCGTGCGCGGCCGACTCGAACGACGCGAAGCGGCCTCCGACAGACCGGCAGGCCGACCGGGCCGAGGGCCACGTCGAGGTCCCCCGCGACGCGTACCTGCCCACCCCGGCCCAGCCGAAGGCGCCGGAGCGGACGACGGTGACCAGTCGCGACGGGTTCGTCAGCGTGCAGGTCAACGTCGACGGGACCGGCGCCAACATCGTCGGGGATGCCGCCAACGAGCCGTCGATCGCGGTCGACCCGACCGACCCGACCAAGATGGCGATCGGCTGGCGTCAGTTCGACAACGTCTCCAGCGACTTTCGCCAGGCCGGGTGGGGGTACACGACGGACGGCGGCGACACCTGGACGTTCCCCGGCGTCATCCAGCCCGGGGTGTTCCGCTCCGACCCGGTGTTGACCTCCGACGCCGACGGCAGCTTCTTCTACAACAGCCTGACCGCCGAGGGCAGCTCGAACTTCCGCTGCCACGTGTTCAAGTCGATCGACGGCGGGGCGACCTGGGACGGCGGGGTGTTCGCGTGGGGCGGCGACAAGCAGTGGCAGACCATCGACACCACCGACGGGATCGGCCGCGGCAACATCTACGCCGCCTGGAACTCGGTGTACAGCTCGTGCAGCGGCGGGTTCACCCGCTCGTACAACGGCGGCCAGTCGTTCGAGGCGTGCACGACGGTCGCCGGCGATCCTCACTGGGGCACGCTGGCGGTCGGTCCGGACGGCGAGCTGTACGTCTCGGGGACCGGCATGACCCTGTCGAAGTCGTCGACGATCCAGAATGCGGCGCTGCCGCACGCCTGGGACTTCACCAGGACCGTCAATCTCGACGGCACGCTGAGCTTCAGCACCGGCCCGAACCCGGCCGGGCTGCTCGGGCAGAACTGGATCGCGGTCGACCGTTCGGACGGCCCGACCCGCGGCTACGTGTACATGCTGGCCTCGGTCGAACGCAGCTCAAATCCCGACCCGTCGGACGTCATGTTCGCGCGCAGCACGGACGGCGGAGTGACCTGGAGCGCGCCGGTGCGCGTCAACAACGACATCGGGACGACCGCCTGGCAGTGGTTCGGCACGATGTCGGTCGCC
>Ga0316622_100004402_pt1 | contig 10346 bp, 9 predicted proteins | sample OWC_Aug_OW2_C1_D_FD_207646 | JGI IMG/M metagenome (GOLD analysis project Ga0316622, IMG submission 207646) | Wetland soil microbial communities from Old Woman Creek delta, Ohio, United States - OWC_Aug_OW2_C1_D5_C | ecosystem: Environmental > Terrestrial > Soil > Wetlands | place: USA: Ohio... | reverse complement strand
GCCTGGGGCACCATTCCAAGCGAAGAGCTCAAGATGGTGGCAAGCCCCCTGGCGAACCAACCGTCCGAGTACATCAAGGCCAGCCGCGACGAAAAGCAGATCGGCAAAGTCCGCACGCTGAGCGTGCAGACTGCCAACAATGGCACGGACATCTTCTTCCGCCTGAGCTGGCCCGACGAGACGAAAGACGCGGAGTTCAAAGACAACAACAGTTTCCCCGACGGCTGTGGGATCATCATGCCCCTGCGCGGCGGCGATCCGCCGATCGAGGAGATGGGCAGCAAACAAGCCCCGGTCAACGCGTGGATGTGGAAGGCCAGTCTGGGTGACGCGGCGCGCAACACGGTCGGCCAGGGACTCGGAACGACGGAGTTCTCCGAACAGGCGCCAATCGCCGCCAAGGCGGCGTGGCAGGACGGGCGGTGGGTCGTGGTGTTCGCACGCGCCTTGGCCGTGCCGCAGTTGCCGGACGAATGCACGCAGCTGCCGCCCGGGGGGTCGGTCAAAATCGGATTCGCCGTCTGGGACGGGAGCAACGGCGAACGGGCCGGGGTGAAGTCGTTTTCGAAGGAATGGCGCGAACTGAAGGTGGAAGCCTGACCGGCACCAACGCCCCGATTTCGCACAGGAGGGAATCATGCCCGAGACGAGTGAACAGGGAACCACCGCGCAGGCAACCCCCGCGCAGGGAACCACCGCGGAGCGCGCCAAAGAGCTCCAGAGCGAGGCGAAGAGCCAGAAACAATTGCTGCGACAATCGAAGCGCCAGCTCGCCATGGTATTCGACTTGAACAAGTGCCTCGGGTGTCACACGTGCACTGTCGCCTGCAAGACGCTGTGGACGCGCGACGACGGCATGGACTACATGTGGTGGGCGACCGTCAACACGCAGCCCGGGAAAGGCACGCCGCGCGACTGGGAGAAGATGGGCGGCGGCTTCCACGAAGAAGAACCGGTGGCCGGCAAGCTGCCGAACCGGGGCGACTTCGGGGAGGCGTGGCAGTTCAACTACGACGAGGTCTTCTTCGGCGGCAAGGGCAACAGCGTGCATCTGCAGCCGGCCGGGAAACCCGATTGGGGCCCGAACTGGGTCGAGGATCAGGGTGGCGGGCAGTATCCGAACAGCTTCTACTTCTACCTGCCGCGCATCTGCAATCACTGCACGAACCCGGCCTGCCTCGAGGCGTGCCCGCGCAACGCCATCTACAAACGCGAGGAAGACGGCATCGTTCTCATCAACCAGAAGCGCTGCAAAGGCTACCGCTTCTGCATCGAGGCGTGCCCCTACAAGAAGATCTACTACAACCACGTCGCCCAGCTCGGGCAAAAGTGCATCTTCTGCTACCCGCGCGTCGAAAAGAACGTCGCGCCGGCCTGCGCACGGCAGTGTCCCGGGCGCCTGCGCTTCGTGGGCTACCTCGACGACGAGAGCGGCCCGATCCACAAGCTGGTCAAGAAGTGGGAGGTGGCGCTGCCGCTGCATGGGGACTTCGGCACGCAGCCCAACGTGTACTATGTTCCGCCCCTGTCGCCGCCGCGCCTCGATGCCGACGGCAACATCGATGAGTCGAAGCCGCGCATTCCCATCGAGTACTTGAAGTATCTGTTCGGCGACAAGGTCGAGGCGTCGCTCGAGAAGCTCAAGGCAGAAATGGCCAAGACCAAGGCCGGACAGAAATCCGAGTTGCTCGACATCCTGATCGTGTACCAGTGGAAAGACCTGTTCGGGCCGTACACGCAGGATCCGTCGGCACTGGAACCGCGGAAGGCCTGAGGCCTCGCCGATGGACGTGACGGCCGTCACCACGGGCGGCGATGCCGGGGCCGCCAGCCGTTCGCGGCTCTACCTGCTGCTGGCCCAGGCCTTCGCCTTTCCCGACGAAGAGATCTTCGCCTCGATCGGCGAGGGCGAATTCGCCCTCGCGGTGGCCGAGGCGTGCAGGGAGCTCCCGTATGACCTGACCGGTGCGGACATCGCCGGCCTGGCCAGTGCCGGCGAGAGCTACCTCGCATTTGAATCGGAGTACATCCGGCTGTTCGATGTCGGCCCGATGGGCCCCCCCTGCCCGCTCTACGGCGGCGTGTACGGTGGCGACCGGATGAAGGTGATGGAGGACGCCACACGGTTTTACAATTTCTTCCATCTGCGGGTGGCGGCGCCGGGCCAGGACCTTCCCGACCACATCACAACCCAGCTGGAATTCCTGCACTACCTGACCTTCCGGGAGGGTCTCGCGCGGCAAGAGGGCGTCGAGTCGGCGCCACTGGTGCGGGCGCAACGCGACTTTCTCGGCAGGCACCTGTGCCGGTGGGTACCCCAATTGGAGGCTCGCCTGTCGAAGCAGGAGGCCGCGCCCTTCTTCGTCGCCCTGGTGCGATTCGCTGCCGCGTTCCTGCAGCGGGATCGTGCCTATGCCGAGGCGTCGGCCGCCTGAGTGCTCCCGCGGCCGCGCTGGGACGCGTCACGCGGGCATCGGTGGCCACAGGCGGGTACGGCGTGACGGCGTGTCGCGCCGGGTGGTGTCGAAGGGCCGTTGAAGCGTGGCCAGCAGCGTCTCCCCTCGATGGACGCGAAAGCGCCCTCTTCCCGGTGCGCGACCGTTACGTACGATCCTGCGGACCGGGCACCTCCTGACGTTTGGAATTCTGTACGGCGGGCACGTGTACGGCGTGCCGCGCGACCAGCTTCTGCCGGCGCTTGCGGGCACGGTGGGTACCGGCGGCGCCCTGATGGCGCTCGAACTCTACCGATCTCCCGTGTGGCCGTTTCAAGTGCGTGGGCTGGCGACCTTCTGCAAACTGCTCCTCACCGCGTCGGTGGCGCTCTGGTGGGACGCTCGCTTGTGGTTGCTGACGGCGGCCGTCATCGTCGGCGGCGTCTCTTCCCACATGCCCGGTCGGTACCGCTACTATTCCCTGCTGCACGGCCAGGCCGTCGATGGACGGGAATCGGGGTGAGGTCGATGCCGGCGATGGCCAGTGTCTGCAGCGGTCGCAGACCGCGGCGCGGCCGCGTCGCTCGCCCGTGGGGGTGCGCTTCGTGACGCTCCTGTCCGCCGAGCTCGACGAATTTCAGCGCACCCTGCGCGACTTCTGCGAGCGCGAGTTGCGTCCGTTGGTCGACCGCGCCGAGGCCGAGGGCCGCTTTCCGCGGACGGAGGTTCTGCCCGCCATGGCCGCGCTCGGATGGTTCCGTATCGGGGTGCCGGAGACGGCCGGCGGGGTCGGCGGCAGCAGCCGCATGCACTGTCTCATCGGCGAAGAGGTGGCGCGTGTCTGCGGCGGGTTTGCCGCCTCGGTGCTGCCGGCCGTCCTCGGCCCCGCCATCTTGATGCGGTTGGGAACGCCGCAACAGCAGGCGAGGCTGCTCGAGCCGATGATGCGCGGCGAGCGGTTGGGCGCGATCGCCCTCACCGAGCCCGGGGCGGGCTCTGATCTCGTCAGCCTGCGCACCACGGCCCGCCGGGACGGCGATGCGTACGTGCTGGACGGCAGCAAGACCTTCATTACCAACGGTGCCGTTGCCGACAGCGTCATCGTCGCGGCCGTTCTGAGCGAAATCGCCGGCCGAAAAGGTTGGGTACGCGCCGCCGGCATCAACCTGTTCCTCGTGGACCGGTCCACCCCGGGATTCTCCGTTGCCCGGCAGTTGAGCAAACTGGGCATGCGGTCATCGGACACGGCGGAGCTGGTCCTCGACGCCTGCCGGGTCCCGCTCGACAACCGGTTGGGGGGCGAATCGGCCAACTTCCTGCGCTTGCTCGACGTGCTCGACCGCACGCGGCTCTACATTGCAGCCGTCTCCGTCGGTGTGGCGCAAGCGGCGTTCGAGGCGGCGTGCGCATATGCGAAAGTGCGCGTCGCGTTCGGCAAGCCGATCGGCCAGCACCAGGCCGTGGCCTTCCGGCTGGCACAAATGGCGGTAGACCTCGACGCCGCCCGGCTGCTCATCCATCGGGCCGCAGACGCCTACGATCTGAACGTGCCCGCGACCAAGGAAGTCTCCATGGCGAAATTGTTCGCCTCCGAGGCGGCCATACGCATCACCGGGGACGCCCTGCAGATTCACGGCGGGTATGGCTACACCACCGAATTCGCCCTCGAGCGCTATTTCCGCGACGCCAAAGTGGGCACGCTGTGGGAGGGCACCTCCGAACTGCAGCACATCATCATCGCGCGCGAACTGGGCTTCGCCGTCTGAGCGCCGGCGCCCCGCGTCAGGCGCTCGAGCTGGCTGCGCTGCGAGCGCACTCTGCAGGCGCAGGGACCACGCCAGCGCGCCGAACCAGAGCACGATGGCGCCCCCCGCGTTCGTCCGCGTGGCGTCGAAGCCCGGACCGGCGGCGAGGGGACCGACGGCCGAGCCGATCATGCCGCGCAGGGCGGTGCCCCGTCTTCGTCGATCTCACGCATGCGGCGCCACACGGACGGCTGCGCCCCCGCCGGATGCAAGCTGACCGGTGGGTGTTCGCCGGTAGGCGGCACGGAGAGCGGCCGGGCCGCCCCCTCTTTTCGTTTGCCAAGCCCGCCGGGGCGGTGGTACGAGTCAAGTGATTCAACCGGCCGGCAACTCGTCGATGATCCATGTCATGGAAAGAATCGATGAATGTCCTGATTCGAGCTGCCGACCTACTGCCCGGGCCGTCGTGGCCGTTAGCCGCCCCCCCTCTGGCATCGCCCAGGGACGGACGGTGGTTGCGGCGGCCGGGTGGAGCTGTGGAGGGTCCGATGCGCAAGATCGACTGCGAGCACTGCGCGATTCGTCCCAACAGTATTTGCCGGGACCTCAAGGCCGCCGACCTCGAGCAGTTTCAGGCGTGCGGCGTGAGTGCGGTCTACCGGCGCCGACAGGTGGTGTTCCACGAGGGAACGCCGGCGAGCGGGCTGTACGTCCTGTGTCACGGTGCCGTGAAGCTCTACCAGTCCGACCGCTTCGGGCATGACCACATCCTGGACATCGCCGGGCCCGGCGACGTGTTGGGCGAGATGCCGGCGGACCCGACCGAGTGTTATTCGACGTCTGCGGAGGCCGTGACGGACTCGCAGCTCTGTTATCTGCCGCGCGACCGGCTCGTGCCCTTCATCCAGGAACAACCGCTGATCGGTGTGCGGCTGCTCGAGGCACTCAGCAAGTCGGTCAGCACGGCACGCAAGCGCGTCCGCGCGCTGGCTCTCAAGCGAGCCGAGAACCGGCTCGCCGACCTGTTGCTGCAACTGGCCCAGGCGAGCGGAGTGCCGTTGCAGAACAACACGCGCGTCAAGCTCGATTACTCGCGGCGCGAACTCGCCGAGATGATCGGAGTGTCGCAAGAGACCGCGATCCGCATGCTGTCGCGGCTCAAGCAGAAGCGGGCGATCGACACCGCGCACCGCGAACTCATCATCACGGACCCCGAAAAGCTGATGCGGCTGGCGAACCACGATAGCGTGACCTCGCAGTAACGCCCCACGCGCCATTGGCGTACGGCAGGCACCGCGCCCGGGCGTGTGCGTCCCCACGGAGCAATTGCGCACCAGCTCCGCTGCGGGTATGCAATCGCTCCCACTCCACAGGAATGGCAGCAACGGATGAATCCAATGAACTCACCAGACGCACCTTCCCGTCCCATCCAGCGCCGGCGGTTGCACGCCCCGTGGCAGATCGCTCGATTCCTGGTGGCGGTGGCGTGGACCGCGCCGGTCCTTGCCGCCCCCGCGCCTCGGCCGGCTTCGACCGGTTCGTTCGAGGAAGTGTCGGTGAGCCCTGTCGGGCCGCCGCTCAGCGCGCTGCCATCGAAGATCGCCGACCCGCGGTGGCTGGTGGCGTACCTCTCCAAACCGTCGCGCCTGCAGCCTGGCACGCTGATGCCCGACTTCCCGATGAAGCCGGACGAGGTGCAGGCCGCGGTCCGCTTCCTCTATCCGTCGGCATCGCCCAACGTGGGGGCGACCGTGGCGCGGGGCGATGCCCGCCGCGGCGAGCAGTTGTTCGTCGCACGCGGCTGCCAGGGGTGTCATGGCAGCGCCCTGTCGGAGCCGAGCCTGTCGGCGCGGATTCCGCAGCTTGCGGGTGTGGGGCTCAAGGTCCGCGAGGACTGGCTGGCCGCCTGGCTCAAATCGCCGCGGTCGTACAACGCGCACACGGCGATGCCGCGGCTGGTTCTCACCGACGAGGACATCTCCCACCTCACGGCCTACCTGATGTCGCGTCGCGAGGGAGAAGCGCTGGTGCACGCCGCCCAGCCGCCCGCCACGACGGCCGACGCGGCCGCCGGGCGCGCCGTCGTCGAGCGATACGGCTGCGCGGGTTGCCACGAAATGGAGGGGTTTCCCAAACCACCGTCGGCGATCGCGCAGTTGCCGGCCGGTGACCGGGACAGCGACCTGCGCGCGGGGCGGCTGCTGGTGGCGTACTACGGCTGTCGGGGCTGCCACCGCATCGAGGGGCGGGGCGGAAGGATCGCCTCCTACCTCGAGCGCAAGACGCTTGCGCCACCCACGCTGGAAGACGAAGGCAAACGGGTGCAGACGTCCTGGCTGGTGGCGTTCCTGGAATCGCCCACGTCCCTGCGTCCGTGGATGCGCATGCACATGCCCGACTACGCTCTGTCGCAAGCGGAGGCGCAGGCCCTGGCGCGGTTCTTTGCCGCCCTGGCGGGCATTCCGGCGGAGGATGAGCCTCACCCGCCAGCGGCCGAGGACATCACGGGACGCGGCCTGCGCCGTCTCGCGCACTACAAGTGCGTCCAGTGCCATCCGCTCGGCGACACGATGCCTGACGTCGACCCGGACGATCTGGCCATCAATTTGTCCCTGACCCGCGTCCGCCTGCGACCCAGCTGGGTGCGCGCGTTCCTGGCGAATCCGAAGAAGCTGGTGGGGACGCAAACACGCATGCCCGCGGTCTTCTACACGAGCGACGGCGCGCCCAACGTCGAGCATCCTGACTTGGACATCGAGGCGATCACCGCGTACCTCATGCATGCGGGAGAGCCGCTCGACGTTGCGTTGGAGCGCCAGAAGGCGGAACGGCACGGCGCGCCGGGCGCTGCCGTCGACTGGAGCAAAGTGCAGTACTGACGGCGCCGGTAGTCATTGTGGAACGACCGGCTCCGTTTCGCAGCGTCGTAGGTTAGTCGTTCGGGGCGAACAAGGGTGACGCGCACGGCGAAACGATTGCCACTGCTGCTGCTCGCCATCGTCGCGCTCGTTGCGGGCGTCGCGGGCGGGTTGCAGCGGCTCGGCTGGAGCGTGCCGGTGGCGGGCGGGCTCGCTCTGGACCATGGCCCGCTGATGATCGCGGGCTTTCTCGGCACTCTGATCACGCTGGAGCGCGCCATCGCACTGGCCCGGCCGTGGGCGTTCGTGGCGCCGGTCCTGAGCGGTCTCGGTGCGCTCGCGCTGCTTGCCGGGATTCCCCACCCGCTGCCGCCATTGCTGGCGTCGGCGGCCAGCCTGCTGCTGGTGGTCGAGTGCGGCCTGATCGTTGCGGCCCAGGCGGCATGGTTCTCCGCCACCATGGCCGCCGGGGCGGGGTGCTGGCTGATCGGCAACCTGGCGTGGCTGCGCGGGCAACCGATCCCCGTGGTCGTCTCGTGGTGGGTCGCGTTCCTGGTCCTCACCATCGCAGGCGAGCGCTTGGAACTGAGCCGCGTCGTGCAGGTGCCGCGCGCGGCGCGATCCGCTTTCGTGGGGATCGCCGTCACGTTGCTTGCCGGGTTGGTGCTCGGTGGCCTAGCGTTCCCGGCCGGCGCTCGCGTCGTCGGCTTCGCCTTCCTGGGCTTCTCCGTGTGGTTCGGACGCTACGACGTTGCCCGGCGCACGGTGCACCAGCGGGGGCTGACGCGTTTCATGGCCGTGTGCCTGCTGTCCGGTTATGTGTGGCTGGGGGTCGCAGGGCTGCTGGCGCTGCACGCCGGAGCCATGGCCGGAGGGTTCACGTACGACGCCGTCCTGCATGCCGTCCTCGTGGGGTTCGTCTTCGCGATGATCTTCGGGCACGCGCCGGTCATCTTCCCCGCAGTCCTCGGCATTGCGATTCCGTTTTCGCCAACCTTCTATGGCCACCTGGGGCTCTTGCACGCGTCGCTGATTGCGCGGATTCTCGGGGACCTGTGGTATGTGCAGCCGCTTCGCAGCTGGGGGAGTTTGTTCAATGCGCTGGCCGTGCTGTTGTTCTTCGCGAACACCGTCAGGCAGGTGCGCGTGGGGCTACGGCAGCCCTCCGCTGGCCGCTGACGGCGTCTGGCAGGAGGGGCACGTGGTTCAGCGCCGCAGGTGCACGAGTGAGGTGCGGGAGCACGCATGGTGACGGAAGCGCAGGTCCGCGAAGCCCTCAGCGAGGTGACCGATCCGGAACTCGGCGTGAACATCGTCGACCTCGGCCTGGTGTACGGCGTGACCATCGCGCATGGACGTGTGAGCGTCGTGCTGACGATGACCAGCCGCGCCTGTCCCCTCCACGCGCACGTGACGGAGGCGGCCGCAGCTGCCGTTCGTCGCGCCTGCCCGGCGGTGGAGGCCGTGGACGTCGACCTGGTCTGGGAGCCGCCGTGGGATCCCGCCATGATGTCCGACCGCGCGAAAGCCCAGCTCGGCTGGCAGACGTGACAGGCCATGCCCGCTTGGGGCGCGCAGCCCCGCCTGTTTGACGCCGGCTGGCCGGCGCATCATAGGGGAACCTGACGGCGATCAGTGAAGGTCCCGCCGGCAGTGGCTAACGAATCACGAATTTGGTGAGGAGACGTTCATGAGTACTCGCGAACGCATGCAGCGCCCATTGCAGCTCGACCCACGCATGACCCCTGGCGACGCGCTCTTCTGGTTTTCGGAGGCAGCGGTTCCGCACTTGCGCATGCACGTGGCGGCGCTGTTCATGCTGGATCGCGCCCCGGATCCGGAGCGCTTCCGGGCCGCCATGGAGCGGCTCGTGGCGATGGTGCCTCGCTTCCACCAGCGCGTCGTCGCGGACGTGGTCCCGTTCGAGCTCCCGCGCTGGGAGGACGATCCCGCCTTCGATCTGGAATACCACCTGCGGGAAATCCGTGTGCCCGGTCCTCCGAACGAAGACGAACTTTTTGCTTTCGTCGGCCCGGAGATCGCCACCCCCCTCGATCGCGATCGGCCGCTGTGGGAAGGGTATCTGATCCCGGAACTCGCGGACGGCCGCGCTGCATACCTGCTCAAGCTGCACCACTCGATGATGGACGGGGTCGGGTCCGTGGCCATGTTCGAGGCCCTGACGCAAGGGAGCCGCGATGAGGCGATTCACGTCCCGCGCCCGGCCGCGGCCCGCCACGCGGAGGCGTCCGTGGCACAACGGGCGCTGACGGCTGCCGGCGACGGCGTGCAGGCAGTGGCCAGCCTGCTCGGCCGGGCCCTGCGCGCAGTCCAGACGGTGATGAACGATCCCGTCGCGGTCGCGGCCGAATCCGTCCGCGCCGCCGCCGGCGTGGCCGAGATGCTGCGCGAGGTGAGCGCGCCGGCCGGCGACCCGCTGTGCGAGCGCGCCACCGGCGTCGGCCGCCGTGTGAGCGGCCTCACCCTGCCGCTGCCTCGCATGCGCGCGCTGAAGGAGGTACTCGGAGTCACCTTGAACGACCTGGCGTTGACCATCGTCTCCGGTGCCGTCGGCCGGTACTACGCCGAACATCGCATTCGTGCGGAGGAGCTGGCGTGCGTCGTCCCCGTGAACGTGCGCGAGGAGAAGGAACGCTACGCCCTCGGCAATCGCGTGGGAACGATCGTTGTCCGGTTGCCCATCGGGGAGAAGGATCCGCTGATTCGCCTCGACCGCATCCGCAGTCAGACGGCGCGCGCCAAATCCCAGCGCGCGGCAAGCTCCTTCCAGTTCGTCGTGGATGCGGCGGCACGCGTTCCCGCTCCCCTGATCCGCCTGGCGGCCGAAGCGGGGCGCGGCCGCTACCAGCTCGTGTGCACCAACGTCCCGGGCCCTGCGACCACCCGGTACATCGGCGGCGCCCGCATGGACACCGTGTACCCGTTCGCCCCGGTCTTCCTCGGCATCCCCATCGCCGTGGCGCTGTTCTCGGTCGGCGACACCTACGCGGTGGGTGTTGCCTCCGACCCTGCCGCCGTCCCGGACCCCAGTGCCATCCGCAACTCCATTGCCGAGATCGTCGACGACCTCGAACGCCGCGTCGGCGGCAGGCCCGCGCCCCGCACGCGCACGCCGCGGCTGCGCCAACCGGCCAGGAGTCACACGAAGCGTCGCGCCGCCCCGCCCGCGACCGAGGAGGCGCCGCTGCCCGAGGACGCCGCGAACGTGCACGAAGAGCCCGCATGACAAATGTCAGCGCGACCGCTGTTCCCCCGCATTCTTAGGTCACCTACCGAACGGTAGGAAG
>Ga0316622_100004400_pt1 | contig 10346 bp, 8 predicted proteins | sample OWC_Aug_OW2_C1_D_FD_207646 | JGI IMG/M metagenome (GOLD analysis project Ga0316622, IMG submission 207646) | Wetland soil microbial communities from Old Woman Creek delta, Ohio, United States - OWC_Aug_OW2_C1_D5_C | ecosystem: Environmental > Terrestrial > Soil > Wetlands | place: USA: Ohio... | reverse complement strand
TCCGAGCGAGGTCGCCACCACCATGATGACGACCAGGGCCACCAGCACTGCTCGCCCTCTCACGGCGCGCAGATGGCATGCTGGCTTTAAAAGGGTTTCTGGACAGGATGGAAGATGATGGAGGACGGGCCCCCTCGCCCTGACGGTATGCACAATCTCATGGTGGGGGTTGGAAACTCTTATATCCAGCACGCCCGCATTGTCTGTCCGATGACCCCCCCGTGCGCTGGTCATGACGCATTCGACTGGGACCTGTTCTGGGAGCAGGGAGGGGAGGATGGGCCCATGGCCAAGGGCGCGGAGAGGATGGCAGCGCGCATCTCGAGGCTCATATCCGAGCGCGGCACGAGCAGGGTCGCGGACTTCGGATGTGGCGCCGGCAGGACGCTCCTGCTCCTGGCAAGGGACCATCCCGAGGTGCGCTTCTTTGGTCTCGACAGCTCCGCAACGGCCGTGCGGGCCTGCAAGGAGGGGGCGAAGCGCCTCGGCCTGGGAAACGTTCGCTTCTCGAGGGATTCGCTACCAGCACCGAGGACGCAGGACCGGTTCGACCTGGTCCTCTGCATCGCCACGCTACATTATGTGAAGGACATCAGGGGGGCACTGCGCGCCCTCTGGAGCATGGTGGACGCGAGCGGTTCATTGGTGTTCAACTATCCCAACTGGCATGCAAGACGGTCATATCGCAAATGGGTGCGGGAGATGGACGACCCCGCCCTCGCCCGACGGTTCGCCCTCGTGCTCGCAGGCGAGAACCTGCTGACGATGCGCGACGTCCGGACAGTGTTGGGTGTCACGCCAGGCAACCTGTGGGTCATGATGGGGGAACGACCGACGCGCGCGAACGTCTGTCTCGTGGCCGACAAGCCTCGACATCAGCGCTAGCGGCCTGTGGCCCTATGGGCCAGGAAACCTTGAATACCCCCTAGGGCATTGGCCGCCGGGATGCGGAGATGAGGCCTGTGGAAGATGAGGGATGCGAGGGGCACGGTGACCTCCTGGAGAGGGGCGCCAGGCGGCTCGAGTGGGCGCGCGACCACATGCCCGTGCTGGGGCGCGTCCGGAGGAGGCTTTCCAAGGAGGGCGCCCTCAGGGGCGTGCGCGTGGGCATGGCGCTGCACGTCGAGGCGAAGACCGGCCAGCTCGCGCTCGCCCTCGCCGAGGCGGGCGCCGACGTGAGGCTCGCCTCCTGCAATCCCCTCTCGACCGACGATTCGGTCGCGACCGCGCTGCGCGAGTCGCGCTCGCTGCCCGTGTTCGCGCGCAGGGGTGAGGGGCACGATGAGTACTACCGCAACCTGGACTCGGTCCTGGACATGCGCCCCAACGTGGTGGTGGACGACGGCGGCGACCTAACGCAGATCCTGCACACGAGGCGGCGCGACCTGCTCGCGGACGTCTGGGGCGGCTGCGAGGAGACGACGACGGGCGTCGTGCGGCTGCGCGCGATGGCGCGCGAGGGAGCGCTCGCCTACGCCGTCATGGACGTCAACGACGCGATGATGAAGCACATGTTCGACAACCGGTACGGCACCGGCCAGAGCACGCTCGACGGCATCATGGCCGCGACGAACCTGCTGCTCGCGGGCAAGCGCGTGGTCGTGGCCGGTTACGGCTGGTGCGGCCGCGGCATCGCGATGCGCTGCCGCGGGATGGGCGCGCTCGTGACCGTGTCCGAGGTCGACCCCGTTCGCGCGGTCGAGGCGCTCATGGACGGCATGGACGTCGCGCCCATGCGCGAGGCCATCGCCCACGCGGACATTGTCGTGACGGCAACGGGCTGCGCGGGCGTGGTGGGCGCCGAGGACCTCAAGGTGGCCAAGGACGGCGTGGTGCTGGCCAACGCGGGGCACTTCAACGTCGAGGTCGACCAGGCGGCCCTCGCCGGCATGGCGCGCGAGACCAGGCAGGTCCGCGAGAACGTGGTCCGCTACACCCTCGCCGACGGCAGGCGCCTGGACCTCGTGGCCGAGGGGAGGCTCGTCAACCTCGCCGCGGGCCAGGGGCATCCGGTGGAGATCATGGACCTTTCGTTCGCGCTGCAGGCGCTCGCGGTCGAGCATGTCGTGCGCAACCGGGGCCGTCTCGAGCCGCGCGTCCACCCGCTGCCCGCGGCGTTCGACGACGAGGTCGCGCGGGCCTTCCTGGAGGCCCGTAGCGCGCGCATCGACGCCCTCAACCAGTCCCAGCGCGACTACCTCGGCGGATGGAGGGAGGGGACATAGCCGCGCGCGCCACCACCGGGGGTCGGCGCGGCGCGCGTCGCAACTTCCTCGCGGTGTTCGGGCACACCAACGTGGACCACATCGCCAACGTGCCCGCCTTCCCGCCGATGAACCAGAGCATCGAGATAACCCGGTTCGAGACGCTCTGGGGCGGGACGGCCGCAAACATCGCGGCCGTCGCGGCCATGCAGGGCGTGCCAGTCGCGCTCGCGAGCCTCGTGGGCGGCAACTTCCCCGAGCAGTTCCACGAGCACCTGCGCGAGCTCGGCGTGGACCTGGCCGAGGTCCGGCGCGTCGAGGACGCGCCGACGCCCGAGTGCTACATCTTCTCCGACGGCGAGGACAACCAGGTCGCCTTCGTCATACAGGGGCCGATGGAGCACGCCCACCGGCAGGCGGTGCAGAGGCGCGCGCTGCGCTCGTCGCGAAGGGTGCACCTGGCCACCGGCAATCCCCGGTACCACATCGCGGTCGCCAAGGAGGCCCGCCGCGAAGGCCTGCCATTGGCCTTCGACCCGGGACAGGAGCTGCACTACAAGTGGTCGCGGGAGCCCTTCATGGAGATGCTCGAGCTCACGGACGTGCTGTTCCTGAGCGAGGCCGAGATGCGGTGCACGATGCACTACACGGGCCTCAAGAGCATCGAGGACCTGCTCGACGACGTGGGCACGGTCATCATCACCCTGGGGCGGAGGGGCTCGCGCATGCTCACGCGCGACGGTCTCGACATCGCCGTCGGGGCGGTCAGGGCGAGGCGGGTCGTCGACACGACGGGCGCGGGCGACGCCTTCCGCGGGGGCTTCTACTCGGGCCTGTGGCGGGGGATGTCGCCCGAGGAGTGCATGCGGCTGGGCGCCGCGACAGCCAGCTTCGTCGTGGAGGCTCGGGGCCCCCAGACGAACCTGCCCACGTTCGAGCAGGCCAGCGAGCGCGCGCACAAGGCATTCGAAAGATAGTTCGTACCGTATTTGTTTTCCGTGTCGGGGAGTGGACCTTCGCGCGCAGGGTCTTGACGAGCTTCACGGTACACTGGATGCGCGGGAGCGTATAGATGGGAAAGGGCCGGGGGAGAGCGAAAGCGGGCCGGCCCTGCATGCGTTTCCGGAGGTACCGCATGAGCGGCCAGGACGGGCATGCGCCCATGCCATGGAATGGCATGCTAAACAAATACCTCGTACCAATCTCCTTATATACGATGCGACAAATCGCAGGGCGTCGAGACCATGCCACGACCCCGCGCGACCGCTGTCATCGCCCTGCTCCTCTTGCTCGCGCTCGCCTCCCTCGCTCCCGCCCTGGACGCGGCCGGGCCCACGCCCCAGTCCGTCCTGAGGTTCGTGGACATCTCCCCCCCGCTGCCCGGGGACATCATGAACGACGAGACACCGCACCTCGCGGTGCTGGGCGAGGACCTGGTCGCGTGCTGGGAGTCCGACTACACCCACTGGGCCGGACCTGGGGGCGAGCCGCCCGTCGAGGAGCCCCTGAACGAGGACGCGCAGGTGCGCATCCTGCACAACGGGACCTGGGGGCCCACCTTCAACGTGTCCACGGACGGGCTGGGCTCGGACGGGTACGCGCACCACACCCGGATGGCTGTGCACGACGGCCGCCTCTACGTCTTCTGGAACAGCCACTCGCTCTCCCCCGACGACAGCTTCTCCGTCGTGATGAGGGTCTACGACCCTGCGACCTCGACGTGGGGCGCGGCCGCGCGCATCATCGACACGCCCCCGAACGGCCTGGACGCGGGCGGCACGGGCACGTCGCACGACGGCAGGCTCTGGGTCGTGTGGCAGAGCGTGCGCAGGGACGCCAACAACACCACCGTCCCCGAGGGCATCGAGATAATGGCCCGATGGTACGACGGCACCACCTGGGGGCCCGAGATGCCCGTCAGCCAGGGCGAGCGGGGTCCCGACACCGAGGCCGACGTGCTCTCGGTGGGCGGCGTCCTCCATGTCGCTTGGATGCACGACGACCCCGTGAAGCCCGGCAACGCCGACATCCACTGGTCCCGCCTGCTCCCCAACGGGACGTTCTCCGCGCCCACCACCGACCTCGGGTTCGGCGCGGAGCGCAACGACAAGAAGCCCTCGATCGTCGCATGGGGCGACCGGGCCGTGCTCCTGTGGCAGTCCGACGGTATCAACCCGCGCGGTCAGCTCTACGGCGACATCGTGCTGCGAACCTACGAGGGCGGCGCGTGGGGGCCGGCCGTCCAGGTGACGCCCGTGGGCAGGTACTTCAGCAACACCAACCCCGACGGGGCCGAGCTGGATGGCCGGCTCTACATCGCCTGGGGGAGCAACGACGACTCCGAGGCGGTTGGAGGGGACGTCGACGTCCTCATGCGGGACTACGACGGCGTGAGGTTCGGCGACTTCGACCGGCTTTCGCCCGTCGACAACGGGACCGTCGACAAGTCGCCCGACGACGGCTCGGTCGACCTGTGCGTCCACAAGGGCCTGCTCTACGCGGCCTGGGACGCCATCTACTCGACCGTCGCTGACGGGGCCGACAAGGACATCCTCTTCAGGTACGTGGGCTACGACCTGGACGACGACGGCCACGACGACCAGCAGGACGCCTTCCCCGACAACGCGAGCGAGTGGAGCGACGCCGACGGGGACGGGCACGGCGACAACTCGGACAAGTTCCCGAACGACCCCACCCAATGGGAGGTCTATCCCGACGACGGTGAGGGCGACGGCGCCGGCCTCGCGATGCTCGTCTACGCGGGGGCGGTCGCCGTGGCGGTCGTCGTGGTCATCGCATCCTACCTCGTCATTAGGGGGCGCAAGGCCGGTCCCACCCGTCCAGACGGCGGCGGGGTCGGCGCGAAGGACGGACCAGGGCCCAAAGCCTGAAATACGCCAGTGGCCAATGCGTGGCCGATGGGCCAGCTTCCATCTTGCGCGCGCGTCCCGGCGGTGGCGCTGCCGCTGCTCGCGCTCGCCCTGCTCCTGGCGGTCGAGGCCGCGTCCGCAGAGGACGGCGTGCCTGACGTCGCCGCGCAGCCCGCGCAGGTGGCGGCGGGCGACACGTTCGACCTCGAGGTGTCCGTCCTCGCCCGCGCGAACGGAACCTACAGGGTGGCGTTCGACCAAAGGCAGTACTTCTCGTTCCCCGGCTCCAACCTCCAGGAGGTCAGGATGCTGCCCGGCGACTCGCACATCTTCCGCGTCCAGTGCCGCGCCGCCATCGCGACGCCCGACGACGAGTACGTCATGCTCTTCAATCTCACATGGACCGTGAACGGGACCGAGCGGAAGGTGCCGGGCACCCTCACCGTCACCGTGGGCCAGGGGGAGGGGGAGGACGTCTGCACCTCGTCCATCATCCTGGCGTGCGCGGCCGCGGTCGCGCCCGTCGCGCTCGTGAGCACGAGGCGATGGCGCCGCTGAGCGCCTCGGCCGCGGCCGTGGGGGCCAGAAGAGGGGAGGAGCCGTCGGAGGGACTTGAACCCTCGACCTGCTGATTACGAATCAGCTGCTCTGCCAGCTGAGCTACGACGGCGCTTTGGGCTTGAGCGCGAACTGCCCGGACTCATATAACTCTTTCGACCGCCTGAGCGCGTCGATGACGGGCATCTCGCCGCCTCCCAGGAAGGTGATGAGCGCCCCGCCCCCCGTCGACATGTGGCTGACCTTCTTGTCTATGCCGAGCGAGTTGGCCACGACGCTCGTGTGGCCGCCGCCGAGCAGCGTGTATCCCTGGACTCTGCCTATCTCGGAGTAGACCTCGCGCGTGCCGAACGCGAAGGGCTCGTCCTCGAACACGCCCATCGGGCCGTTAGCGATGACGGTCCTCGATGAGCGTATGACGCTTATGTAGTCGACGACCGTGTCGACGCCGATGTCCATGATGGGGAGCCCCGGGTCGATGGTCTCGGACCTGGCGCGGCGTAGCCCCTCCGGGCCCTTCTGCGAGACGTCGACCGGCACCATGATCCTGTCGGGGTGGGCCTTGAGCAGCGCGGCCGCCTTGGCGACCTGCGCCTTGGGGTCCTTGACCTCCTTGGCGATGACCCGCATGTTGACCTCGCCGATGTCGAAGCCCTTCGCGGCGAGGAAGATGTTCGCCACGACGCCGCCAGTGATTATCCTGTCCACGCCCCCGCTCGCGAGGGCGTTCGTCGCCACCGTGATGGAGTCGTCCGCCTTCGCGCCGCCGAGGACGATGCACACTGGCCTCTCGCCCTCGCCCAGCGCGCGGCCCACGCCGTCGACCTCCCGCTCGAACAGCCTACCGGCCGCGCACGGCAGCCGCTCGCAGAAGCCCACGAGTGTGGGCTGCGACCTGTGGGCCGCGGAGAACGCGTCGGTGACGTAGGCATCGGCCACGTTGGCGAGGTTCCTCACCAGGTGGGTGCGCCCCTGCACGTCGAAGGGCTTGTCGTCGAGCGAGACCTCCTCGGCGTAGAGGCGGGTGTTCTCCAGGAGCAGGATCTCGCCGTCCTTCATCGTCTGGACAGCCCTCTGCGCGACCGAGCCGATCAGGTCGTCCACGTACCTGACGGGCCGCGAGACCAGCTTCCTCAGCACGTGCGCGTGCTCGCGCAGCGTCAGGAAGTCGCTCTTCCCTGGCCGGCTCTGGTGGGCGAGCACGACGACCTTGGACTCCGCAAGCTCGTTGAGGGTGGGGACGGACTCCTCGAACCTCGAGATGTCGAGGAACGACCCGTCGGTGGGATTGATGGGGCTGTTGATGTCCAGCCGGAGGAGTACCGTCTTGCCCTGTAGGGGGAGGTCGTCGAGGGTCAGGATGTCCTTGACTGAGGGCACGGACCCCGAAACACGCTTGCCGGTATTAAGGCTTCCGAAGGGCCATGCCAGCAGCCCGGCGCGAGGGCGTCACCGGCGGTGCGCGAGCGCCGATGCGCGCTCTATGCGCCGCACCTCCCGCAGCGCCGCGCGGGAGGCGCCCATCGGCAGCCCGTGGGCGGCCCCGAGCCTCACGATGTGCCCGGTGATGGAGCCCACCTCGGTCCTTCGGCCGCGGTCGATGTCCTGCAGCATGCTCGACCGGTTGGCAGCCGTCAGGCGCGCGACCTCCTCCACCCGCGCCAGCGGGTTAGGGTGCGGCAGCCTCACGCGCTCCGCCCGCGCGACCGCGAGGGCCTCGGCGCACAGCGCGCGCATCTCCTGCCTGTACCCCTCGTTCTCGAGGAGCGAGCCGTTGCGGCATCCGTGGATGACGGTGAGGGGGTTGATGCAGTGGTTGACTATGCCCTTGAGCCACACGTGCGCGCCGATGCCGCCGACGAGCTCCACGGGCAGCCCTCCCCAGGACAGCTCCCTCGCCGTGCGCATCGCCTGGGCCCTTGAGGCCGTGAGCGCGCCCAGCTGCGTCGAGCCCGCGCCCGCGTGGCGCACGCGGCCGGGTCCCAGGAGCGTGACGCCCATGGAGGTGAGGGCGAGGCACGTCGCCATGCCGGGGGCGGCGTGGCCGAGCTTGTCCGCGTTGTCCATCCCGTTCTGGAGGGAGACGAGCACGGCGTCCGGGGCGGCGCGGGCGACCTGCCTGGCCGCGACGGACGTGTCGTAGGCCTTGACGGTGAGCAGCACCATCCCGCACCCGGCCAGGGCCGAGGCCCTCGTCGATGCCTCGGGCCATGCCACCATGCGGCCGAGGCCCGTCACGCGCACCCCGCGCGCGAGGACGGCCTCGACGTGCGCCGCCCTGCCCACGAGCACGACCTCGTGCCGGCTCGACAGGAACGCTCCGACCAGGCTGCCGACCGCGCCCGCGCCCATGATGCCGATGCGCACGATGGCCAGTACCGAGGCACGCCTCCATGAAGGTTTTGGCCCCTGCTCGGGGCCTCCCCCGGCCGGCTCCCCCTCCGTGTCCTCGGGGTCATCGTATCTGCTCCCAGGGACCGGTCGATCCCTGGGACGGTGGCGAGGGCACCTGGTCGCCTGGGCCAACGCCCCCCTGCCGCGGCGGCCGGCCGAACAGCATCCTCCGCCATACGACCACGCATACCGCGACCGTGGCGATGATCGCGAGGACGACGAGGACCGCCCATGCGCCCTGCCCCACGATATGCGACCTCGTGATTGTGATGGTCACCGAGGCGTTGCGGCTGAACTCACCGTCCGACACCTCCACGGTGATTGTGTGCGTCCCTGGCGGCAGGTCCCTCTTGAAGACGTTCAGGCCCGAGTCGGTCCGCATGAACGGGCCCGAGATGCTCGAGGACCAGTTCACCCACAGCGTCTGACCGTACCTCACGTCGGGGTCGTCGACCACCACAGAGAAGGAGATCTCCTCCGACTCCCTGAAGGTCGACCCGTCCAACGGGGATTCGATGATGGGCACCGCGGGCGGCGAGTTTTTGATGACGACGTTGACCGTCGCCTCGTACCGCGCGGCGTTCATTCGCTCGTCGACCACCCAAATGACGACCAGATGCTCGCCCACGTCCCAGCCCGAGCTCGTCGCGCGCAGCATGTCGTGCTTCTCGAGCGATACGCCCCACCACGACGAGGTGACCGAAATGTTGTACGTGTCGCCCTCATCGTCCACCACGTCTATCTTGAAGGCCCGCGTCCCGCCCCTGTCGAGGGTGAGGACGAACGGCGGGTCCAGGCCGTCGATGGCGATGATGCGGGGAGGGCCGTTCTCCCCCCCGATGAAATGCACCATGAGCCTGCCCTCGACCGTCGAGCATCCATCCGAGACACGGATGGTGATGTCGAAGTCCCCATTGGTCGGCCACAGAAGAGCGATTGTGGTGCCGTCGACCCCCGCCACGGCCGGGTGGTCGATTGTCACGACCAGCTCCCCGTCCGGCGTCTCGTCGTCGCTGACGTAGTCCGCGATGTCGAGGGTGTTGAGGATGTCCGCCATGAGGAAGAGCGGACCGATGTCCCTGACCCTTGGGGGGTCGTTGACATCCGTGACGATAAGCGTGAACGACACTAGGTCCATCGCTCCCCGGTCGTCCCTGGCGATGATCTCGACCAGATGGGAGCCGACATCGTCCTGTCCCGGGATTCCGGACAGGAGGCCGCTGTAGGAGACCATTGAGAGGAAACGCGGGCCATCCCCGAGCTCCCAACGGACCGTGTCATTCGTGGGATCGACGTCGACCGCCTCGAACTGCACACTGTAGGGCTCGTCCTGCCTGCACTCGAGGACGGGCACGGTCACTATCATGGGGGGGTCGTTCACGTCCACCACCTCGAGCGTGAAGTCGAGCCGGTCGCTCGAGCCGCTCGCATCGGTGGCGATGACCGTCACGTCGTGAAGGCCGACATCGTCGTTCAGGGGGGTACCGCTGAGGGCCCCCGAGGAGGGGTCCATCGTGAGGAACGCCGCCGACGTCTCGACGGCCCACGAGACCACGTCCTCGGGCGGGTCCGGATGGACCGCCATGAAGGGCGACCAGTAGAGCGCGTCCTCATCGACGCTGGTGGCGGGCGTCGCGTTGATCCGTGGCGGATCGTTCAAGTTGGCGACCGTTATCCTCAGCAGGACCAGGACGGGCTCGATGCCGTACCGCTCGAGGGCGACGAGGGTCACCTCCTCGCTCCCGAAGAAGTCTGGGACGGGCGTCGCGAGGGCGACGCCATCCCCCCTGAGCGTCACGCTTATGTTGACGGTGCCGATGATGCTCAGCTCGAGCTCGTCACCGTCCTCGTCGATGAATGTCTCGCCGAGATCCAGGATGGGCTCGTCCACGGTGTCCTCGTCGATGCGCACCTCGTCAGGGAGGCCGACCGCCTGGGGCGGTGAGTTCTCCCGCGTCACGAACGTGAAGATGTCCGACCAGCCTGCCGTGCTGTCGGCCGGCATCTCGTAGATGGCGCTCGCACGCCATCTGTAGATGCCGACGGACAGGGGCACGGACCACACGGTGCTCTCGTTCCCGCCCGCCCACCTCTGGGGCATGGAAAAACCGGGGTCTTTGTCAATCTCGACGCGGTACTCCTGCACGTCCCCGTTGGTCGTCGAGTCCATGACCGGCGTCCAAGAGAGCCTGGGGGTCCTCGTGGGGACCGTGCGGCCGTCCGGTGGCGAGAGGAGGATGGGCACGCTCATGGGGATGGTCCTTCCCGCGGACCCGCTCGACGTCGCCCTCCCGCGCCCCTCGCCACCCGTGGGCGCGGG
>Ga0316622_100004399_pt1 | contig 10346 bp, 7 predicted proteins | sample OWC_Aug_OW2_C1_D_FD_207646 | JGI IMG/M metagenome (GOLD analysis project Ga0316622, IMG submission 207646) | Wetland soil microbial communities from Old Woman Creek delta, Ohio, United States - OWC_Aug_OW2_C1_D5_C | ecosystem: Environmental > Terrestrial > Soil > Wetlands | place: USA: Ohio... | reverse complement strand
GCCGGCCGCACGCGGAGCCGGTCGCCGGCCCGGACCTCCTGCAGAGGCACCGCCGCCTCGACACCATCTTCGCCGAGCCGGAGTGCCTGCTTCGGCGCGAGATCGAGTAATGCGCGCAAGGCGGCACCGGTGCGGTGCCGGGCTCGCAGCTCGAGCACCTGACCGAGCAGCACGAGCGTCACGATCATCGCGGCTGACTCGTAGTAGAGCGCGGCGTGCTGGCCATGCTGCAGCGAATCCGGCAACAGTGCGGGCGCGAGCGTCGCCACGACGCTGAATCCGTACGCGACACCGACGCCGAGGCCGATCAGCGTGAACATGTTGAGCTGGCGCGTCACCAGTGACCGCCAGCCGCGCGCGAGCAGCGGCCAGCCGCACCACAGCACGACCGGGGTGGCGAGCGCGAACTGCACCCATGGCAGGCCGGAACCGGCCAGCGCGGTCGGCAGCAGGCCGCCCATGCCGGCCATTGCGTACAAGACCAGCGGCACCGTCAGGGCGAGCGCAATCCAGAAGCGCCGGCCCATGTCGCGCAGCTCGGGATCCTCGCCGGCATCCGCGACCGGCAATGCGGACTCGAGGGCCATGCCGCATTTCGGGCAGCTGCCCGGCACGTCACTCTCGACGCCGGGGCACATCGGGCAGAAATAGGCTGCGGTGACCGCGGCACGCGCGACCGCAGGACCGTTGGACGCGCCGGCAGCCGCCGCACCGTGACAGCACTCGTGCTTTGCCACAGGCACCGGCGCAGCGACGGCCGCGGGCGCATGGCAACAGTCGCCGGCCGCTGGTCGTGGCGCCACCTTGGGCGCTGCGTGACAGCAGTCCCCGGTTGGATTCGCTTCGTTCATGCCGGGATTTTACGCCTTTGGCAGTCGCCAGCCGTTCACGATCAGGTAGAGCGACGGGATGATCACCAGCGTCAGCAAGGTCGCCGACACCATCCCGCCCACCATCGGCGCCGCGATCCGCCGCATCACCTCGGAACCCGTGCCCGTTCCCCACATGATCGGCAGCAGACCGACGATCACCGTGATCACCGTCATCAGCTTCGGTCGCAGGCGGAGCACCGCACCCTCGACGATCGCTTCGCGAAGTTCGACCCGCGTCGGCTGGCGACCCGCCTGTGCGGCGCCATCGCGCCGTACCTTCCACGCATGCTCGAGGTACATCACCATCACCACGCCGGTCTCCGCGGCCACGCCGGCAAGCGCGATGAAGCCGACCACGGCTGCGATCGAGAAGTCGTAGTCCAGCAGGTAGAGCAGCCAGACGCCGCCCACCAGCGCGAACGGGAGCGTGCCGAGGATCAGCAGCACGTCGCGCGCGTTGCGGAAGTTCAGGTAAAGCAGCAGCACGATGATCGCGAGCGTGAGCGGCACGACCACCTTCAGGCGCTCCGCGGCGCGCTCGAGATACTCGTACTGGCCCGACCACCCCAGGCTGTAACCGGGCGGCAGCTCGAGCTCCTCGGCGACCCGTGCCTTGGCCTCGTTGACGTAGCCGCCGAGATCACGACCCTGCAGGTCGACGAATACCCACCCGGAGGGTCGCGCATTCTCGCTGCGGATCATCGCCGGGCCATCGGCGACCGCGACGTGCGCGACGTCCGCCAGCGTGATGTTCGCGCCCGTCGGCGTCACGATCGGCAACGCTCGCAGCGTGTCGGGCGAGTCGCGAAAGTCCTGCGGGTATCGCAGGTTGATCGGGTACCGCTCGAGCCGTTCGACCGTGTAGCTCACCGTCATGCCGCCGACGGCACTCGACACGACGTCCTGCACGTCCTTGATGTTCAGGCCGAAGCGCGCCGCGGCGACACGGTCGATGTCCACGTCGAGATAGCGCCCCGTCGCCGTGCGCTCCGCGTAGACCGAGGTCGTTCCAGGCACGTCGCGCAGGATCGCCTCGATCCGGCGCCCGAGCCGCTCGATGACGGCGAGGTCCGGCCCCATGACCTTGATGCCGACCGGCGTGCGGATGCCGGTCGCGAGCATGTCGATGCGCGTCTTGATCGGATAGCCCCATGCATTCGACAGTCCCGGGAACTTCACCAGCGCGTCGAGCTCGGCCTTGAGCTTTTCCGGCGTCATGCCCGGCCGCCACTGGTCGCGCGGCTTCAGCATCACCGTGGTCTCGAACATTTCCATCGGCGCGGGATCGGTCGCCGACTCGGCGCGACCCGCCTTGCCGAAGACGCGCTCGACCTCGGGTACCGTCTTGATCAGCCGGTCGGTCTGCTGCAGCAGCGCCCGCGCCGCATCGGCCGACAAGCCGGGTAGCGTCGTCGGCATGTAGAGAAAGTCGCCCTCGTCCAGCTCGGGCATGAACTCCGTGCCGAGCTGTGATGCGGGCCACGCCGTCAGTGCGACCAGCAGCGTCGCGGCGACGGTCACCGTCCAGGGCGCCCTGAGCGCAATCTCGAGGAACGGCCGATACGCGGCCATCGTGGCCCGATTGACCGGATTGGCGGCCTCGGGCCGGATGTTGCCGCGCACCAGCCAGTAAATCAGCACCGGCACCAGCGTGATCGACAGCAGCGATGCCCACACCATCGCGTAGGTCTTCGTGTAGGCGAGCGGCGCGAACAGCCGTCCTTCCTGCGCTTCGAGCGTGAACACCGGCAGGAACGACAGCGCCACGATCATCAGCGAGAAGAACAGCGACGGGCCGACCTCGCGGCAGCCCTGGTAGATCGCCTCCATCCGGTCGGCTTCGGCCACCGTGCCGTGCTCGAGCTTCTTGTGCACGTTCTCGGTCATCACGATCGCCGCATCCACCAGCGTGCCGATCGCGATCGCGATGCCGCCGAGCGACATGATGTTCGCGTTGATGCCCTGCGCCCGCATGACGATGAACGCGGCCAGCACCGCGATCGGCGTCACGATCACGACGATCAGGCCGGAGCGGATGTGGAACAGGAACACGAAGCAGACGAGCGCCACGACGAGGAACTCGTCGAGCAGCTTGCGGTTCAGGTTGTCCACGGCGCGCTGGATCAGCGAGGAGCGGTCGTAGGTCGTGACCACCTCGACGCCCGCCGGCAGGCCCGCGCCGAGCTCGTCGAGCTTCGCCACGACGCGCGCGATCGTGTCGCGTGCATTCTCGCCGTTGCGCATGATGATCACGCCGCCGACGGCCTCGCCTTCGCCGTCGAGCTCGCCGATGCCGCGGCGCATTTCCGGGCCCATGCGCACCTCGGCGACGTCGCGCAGCAGCACCGGCGTGCCGTCCTTCGTCGCCATGAGGGGAATGCGCTCGAGGTCCCCGATGCTCTGCACGTAGCCCGTGACGCGCACCATGTACTCCGCCTCGGCCATCTCGACGACCGCGCCGCCCGACTCCTGGTTGCCGGCACGGATCGCCTGCTCGACCATCATCAGCGGAATGCCGAAGCCGCGCAGCCGCAGCGGATCGACCACGACCTGGTATTGCTTGACCATGCCGCCGATCGTGGCCACCTCGGCCACCCCGTCGAGCGCCTGCAGCTCGAACTTCAGGAACCAGTCCTGGATCGAGCGCAGCTGCGCGAGGTCGTGCTGCCCGCTGCGATCGACGAGCGCGTACTGGTAGATCCAGCCCACGCCGGTCGCGTCGGGGCCAAGCGCCGGCCGGACGCCCTCCGGCAGGCGCGCCGTGGCCTGGCTGAGGTACTCGAGCACTCGCGAACGCGCCCAGTAGGGATCCGTGCCATCGGCGAACAGCACGTTGACGAACGAGTCGCCGTAGAACGAGTACCCGCGCACCGCGGTCGCGCCGGGCACCGACAGCAGCGCGGTCGTGAGCGGGTACGTGACCTGGTCTTCGACCAGCCGCGGCGCCTGGCCCGGGTAGGTGGTGCGCACGATGACCTGGACGTCCGAGAGATCGGGCAAGGCATCCACGGGCGTGCGCAGGTACGAGTACACGCCCGTCGCGGTCAGCATCGCCGCGACCAGCATCACGACGGCGCGGTTCTCGAGCGAGGCGCGGATGATCGCGTTGATCACGGTGTCACCGACTCTTCACCGAGCCGCCCGAACCCTGCGCGCAGGTTCGCCTCGGAATCGAGCAGGAACTGCCCGGCGACGACGACCTGCTCGCCGGCCGCGAGTCCCTCCAGGATGGCGACGCGCTCGCCGCTCTCCGCACCGGCCACGACGCGCCGCGGGGCGAACCGGCCCCCGCCGAGAGCAATCACGACGCGGTCCTCGGCGCCGCCGCGAATCAGCGCATTGCGCGGGATCGTCACGGCATCGGCGCCCGCCTCGCCGAGCAGCGTGACGTTGGCGAGCATGTTGGCGCGGATCCCTGCGTCGGGCCGCTCGAGCACGATGCGCGCGCGCACCGTCCGCGTCTCCATATTGAGTTCCGGGTACACGTGCTGCACGTGGCCCTCGAGCGTCTTCCCGGGCAGCGACGGAAAGCGCAGCTCGGCCACGGTGCCCGCGCTGACCCAGCCGGCCTGCGACTCCGGCACTTCAGCGATGACCCAGAGACTGCCGAGCTCGGTGATCGTCATCGCCATCATGTCGGGCGTGACCATCGCGCCCTCGCGAATCGCGAGCTCCGTGACGACGCCCGCCACCGGTGCATGGAACGGCACGCGACCCGAGGCCCGGCCGGAGCTCGCGAGCCGCAGCACCGTCCCGGAATCGAGTCCCAGGGCTCGCAGCCGGTCGCGCGAGGCCGCGACGAGATCGTCGTTGCCGATCCGGATCGCATCGAGATACTCCTGCTGCGCGCTCTCGAGCATCGGCGAGTAGACGGTGAACAGCAGCTGCCCGGCGCTGACGATCTCGCCCGGCGCGCGGACCGAGAGGCCCTCGATCCAGCCGTCGGCGCGCGGCCGCACCTGCCGCACGCGGCGGTCGTCGAAGCTGACGAATCCGACGGTTTGCGCGCGGCGCGGCAGCGCGGCGACAGTAGCCGCTTCGGTGCGGACGCCGAGATTGTTGATCACTGCCGACGAGATGCGCACTTCCGAGCCTGTGGCATCGGCATAGACGGGCACGTAGTCCATGCCCATCTCGTCCTTGCGCGGCACTGGGGACGTGCGTTGCGGATCGTGGGGGTGCCGATAGTAGCTCGGCTCACCCTTCGCTCCGGACGGTCCGGCATCCACCGCAGCCACAGGCTCCGGTGCGACCTCGACGAGAGCCATGCCGCAGATCGGACACTCGCCCGGCTCGTTGCGCACGACGTCCGGATGCATCGGGCAGCGATAGAGCGGATCGGTGTGCTTGAGCGCGTGCTCCGCAGCCGATTCGCCGCTGGCCGCAGTCGCCGGCGCCGCCGGTGGCTCCTTTGCGCAGCCGGCGATCAGGATTACCGCGATCGTCAACAGGGCGATGATGGTGCGCGCGCTGCCATGGCCACCCGCCAGGCTCGATTCATTGTTCACTTTCCGCCCCTCCGACGAGGTAGTCGATGTCGTATTGGGCCTGCGAGCGGTCCGCAACCAGCCGCAAGTGCTTGAGCCAGGTATCGAGCGCGACCCGGCGGGCCTCGATCACCTCGTCCACCATGACCCGATTGGCGCGAAAGGCGAGCAAGGCCGCCTGGACCGACTGCTCGGCCAGCGGCACCAGCTCGCGCTCGTAGAAGCGCTCGAGCTCGGCAGTGCGTGCCGCGATCGCCCACGCCTCGGCCAGCATCGCCTGCATCTCGCGCTGGTGATCGTCGTGCATCTCGTGCAGTCCGCGCGCGTCCGCGCGTGCTGCGGCGACCTCGCGGTCCTGGCGGCTCGCACGGAACAGCGGCAGGTCGACTGTCACCATCGCGCTCAGCATGTCGGGCCGGGACTCGCCGTCCATGCTCCCGCTGCGCAGGCCGTAGCTCATGTCGAGCATCCAGCCCGGCTTGTAGCGCTGCCTGGCGAGATCGACGCCCGTTTGCGCAGCGTCGATGCGCCGCTCGAAGTCCACTTGCGCAGGGTGGCGCAGCACTCGCGGCTCGAGCGCGGCGAGCGGCTCGAGTTCGCTGCGCGCGGGCAGCGTGAACGGACCGGCACTGGCGGCCGCGTCGTCGCCGATCCAGCGACCGAGCTGGGCGCGTCGCATGGCTGCGTCCCGCTCGAGATCGAGCTGCTGCTCTTGCAGCATCGCGATGTCGAGCCCGGCGCGCAGCAGGTCGAGTTGCGTCCCTTCCCCCGACGCATAGCGCGCGCGCGCGGCGGCCCGCATCTGCTCGACCCAGTCGGTCTGCGATTCCAGCAGTTCGCGGGCACGGGCAACGTAGCCGAGTTCGGTCCAGGCGCGTCGCACCTCGCGGCGGACGATGAGTCTGCGATCCGCGGCGACGGCTTCTGCAGCAGCAGCGGATTCCTGCATGCGTTGCCGTGCGAGTTCGCGCGTGCGTCCGCCGGGGAACTCCTGGCTGACGCCGAGCTCGAGCATCGTCATGTCCTCGTCGTCCAGGCTGAACGAATCCACCGGCACATTGACGGCCCCGAACCTGAGCTTCGGGTCCATCAGCTGACCCTCGGCGATGGCACGCTCGCGCATCGAGAACGCTTCCGCCTCGAGTTGCCGCAACATGGAGTCGCGCTCGATCGCGATGCGCTCGGCGTCCGCGAGCGACACGCCTGCAGCGCCAGTGGCCGGCCCCGCGCAAAAAAGCATCAACGCGAGCAGGCGGGCGCCGCGCGCGCTGACATTGAAATCATCTTCGGACATGACCAACCTCCCGGGGGACACAGGCGGGATAGATCGCCGCAGGGCGCGATCGGGGGTCGGTCTACTCGATGAATCGACAGTAGCTGATGGACAACGACCGCTGAGGTCGCGGATCCGGGCGATCCGCCTGCGCGGTGGCCAGGCTGCACGGCGCCTCGAGCAGCCCCGCAAGAGGAGTCACTGCAGACGTGGGCAGCACGGCCATGCTTGCAAAGCGCGCGTCCACGCCCGGTTCGTGCGGATACGCGCACTGTCCGCCGTCGTCGCAGTGCCCCGCAGCCAGATCGCCGCTGGATGGCGGACAGTACGGACAGTGTTCGTGATCTGCCACGCCATGGTGGTTACCCGCGTGGCCGACGACGGCCGCCTCCACGGCGCCTTCCACTGCCACTTGATGGGCACCGATGCAGGGCATCGCCGCCAGTTGCAGCCAGACCAGGCCGAAGAGCGGCAGGAGCGCCCTTGCGAACCGGCGCTGCCGGTGCCTGATCCAGTACAAGCCAGCGGACATCAGTTGCATCTCACGTGGTCTGTGGTGAACCTAGCGCCGGCCGCGCCCGATTGCAAGGGAGCCGGTCCCCAGAGTAGTGTGCGGCCGGAAAAGAATAACCTCCGCCACCGCATGGAGTACCCCACGTGAAGCGAAAACAGCCCCTGCTCGCGGCCCTGGTGGCCGTCGGTGCATCCCTGCTCGCCGGGTGTGCGACGACGTCGGCGCCACAAGGCCCGGCCGAATGGGATGGCCTCGTGCGTCAATCGGGAACGCGCCTCGATGCCGTCTTCCTCAAGCCAGGCGCGCAGATCGGCGCGTTCGACAGCGTGCTCCTCGATCCGGTTTCGGTGAGCTTCGCCAGCAACTGGGACCCGAATCGGGGCACCCGCGGCGTTGGTCGGCTGAGCGCGGACGACATCGCTGGCATCCAGGAAGATCTTGCGCGGCTGTTCCAGGAGACCTTCCGCGCCGAGCTCGGCCGGGGCGGCTTCAAGCTCGTCGAAGAGCCGGGACCGCAGACGCTGCGGGCCTCGGCTGCGATCGTCGACCTGTACGTGACGGCCCCGGACGCGATGAGCCAGGGCCGGACCCGGGTCTACACAGCCAACACCGGGCGTATGACACTGGTCATCGAATTGCGCGACTCGATCACCGGCGAGATCCTTGCGCGTGCCGTCGATCAGCAGAGCGGCCGTAGCACCGGCACGTGGACCGTCACCAACAGCGTGATGAATACGGCCGATGCTCGCCGGGCCATCGGCATCTGGGCGTCGAGCCTGCGTCGCGCCATGGAAGACGTCTACCCGCAGGCCCGGTGAGGCGCGATCGCATAGCAGCGTCAGAGCGATTCGTTCAGAGTTACGCCCACGCCGATCGTGGTCTGGTTCCAGTCGTAGTCGATCAAGCTCTCGCCGTAGCCGGAGAAGAGCTGGAAGTGGGCACGCAGCGGCCCCAGCAAGGGCCGGGAGGTCCACGAGAACTGCGCCGCGCCCTTGCCCGTGTCCAGGTTGCCGCGACCCATCAACGTGAACGTGTTGTCGCGCCAGCGGTAGAGGGCCGTGACCTGCCCGTGCCCCAGGTAGTCGGTGATGTCCGGATTGTCGTCCTCGTAGTTCGACGGCTCGACGCGCGTCCAGGCGCGTGCGACGACGGCGAAATCGTCACGCTCGATGCCCGCCTCGACGAACAGCCGGTCCCAGCTGCGCGAGATCGGGTCGGCTCGCCCGTTGGACTGGTGCGTGTAGCCGAAATTGAGCACGTTCCAGCGGAAGCTGCCCAGCTCGATGCCCGGCCGGAAGCTGCCGAACAGCTCCGGCATGTAGTTGGTCTCGCGGAACGGCCGCGAGATGTCCTCGCTGTAGAGCTGCCACTGGCTCTGCTGCGTGTAAGCAAACCACAGGCCCCAGCGGCGATCCTCGGTCGTGAGCAGGCGTCCCTTGAAACTCAGCTGGAACTTCGCCTCGACGTCCTCGAAGTCACCTTCCTCGGCAAACGCGTCGAAGAGCGGCTCGTAGGGTGCGGTATTGACGTCATCGGTATAACGGGCGAACAGCAGGTAGTTCGGCTGGTAGAGCCGGACGTACGCCTTCCTCGAGTCGGGGGCGAAACCCCATGCGGCGTCGAGCAGCGATGGTGTCGACGCCGCAGACGGTGCCGCGACTGGCGCAGCCTGGCTGACCGGCGACGGCCACGGCGACTGCGCTCGATCCGCCGGACCTCGCGCCGCAGCACCGATTTCGCGATCGAAGCACGCCAGCCGCTCGGTGGGGTCGGCAATCACGAGGCAGGATTCGCCGGGCGTGCCTGCGTCCGCGGAGCCCGCGAACGCAAACACGCCGGCGACCAGGCCGAGCCCCCACTCGCGCAGGAGCCCGGGTTGCGACCGGGTGATCAATCGCCGGCCGTCAGAGGTTCAGGTTGGTCACGCGCGCGCCGTCGATCGAAACGCCAGCCATCAGGCCACGGTTCGAGAGCACGTAGCCGATGACCGGCTGCTGCGCCGTGGCGGAGGTCATCTGGGCACTCGCACCGACCGTCAGCAGCGTGACGGAGGCATCGGCGCCGACCGTCCAGCCGCGGCTGTTCTGGAAATTCGCCAGCGCGTCCTTGGTCATGAACAGCAGGAACATCGCGGTGGACTGCGCGCCCGCCTGCAGGCCGAACGATCCGCTCGTCGTGGCGTGGTAGCTCACCGTCTTGCCACCGACACGCAGTGCGCCGTCGCCGCGGGAGGCGCCGACGATGAAGCCGGCTTCGAGCACCGACGGGAACACCAGCACACCCTGGGCTCGATTGACCAGATCCCGCGAGCCCGGTACCTGCCGGTACAACTCGCCGAGCGCGGCGTCCACCGTCGTGTCGATGCTCTTGCGCCTCGCCGCGGGGTCGCTCGAACCGCCACTGGTCGTGGTGCAGCCAGAAGCGAAGACCATCAGGGCGGCCAGCGAAGCAACGAAAATTCTCTTGTTCATACGTTCATCCTCGATTGAATTTGAGTCATCAGGCAGTCGATGCCTTTGCCGCAGGCACCGCCTTCAACATGCGGAAGCCGAGGAAAGCATAGACGATCGAAATCAGCGGGTTCAGGAAGTTGAAGAACGTGAACGGCGCGTACGCCACCGTCGCCACGCCGAGCGTCGCCGCCATGAACGCGCCGCAGCTGTTCCATGGAATCAGCGCGGAGCTGACCGTTGCGGAGTCGCCGAGCGCCCGGGACATGACGACCGGGGCGAGCCCCCGCTTCTCGAACGCGCCCTTGAACATCCGTCCCGGCAGCACGATCGCGATGTACTGGTCGGCCGTCACGACGTTCGTCGTGACCGTGGCGCCGATCAGCGAGCTCACCAGTGCGCCCGTCGATTTCGCCGCGGCCAGCACCGGGGCGATCAGGCGGTCGATGGCGCCCGACTTCTCGACGACCCCACCGAAGGCCAGCGCGACGATGATCAGCCAGATCGTGTCGAGCATCCGCTCCATGCCGCCACGCGAGGCCAGCATGTCGATGGACTCGTAACCCGTCGTCGACGAATAGCCGCTCGCGAGCGCGAGCCACGCGCCTTTCAGCAGCGCTAGCGGCGTCGACAGGTCGGGAGCGGCGGCGAACGCGATGACGCGCTCCGGCGCGGTCGCCGCCGCCAGCAGCGCGCCCGCCAGCGCGCCCATCATGATCGTCGTGAACGGCGGCACCTTCATGATCGCCA
>Ga0316622_100004398_pt1 | contig 10348 bp, 8 predicted proteins | sample OWC_Aug_OW2_C1_D_FD_207646 | JGI IMG/M metagenome (GOLD analysis project Ga0316622, IMG submission 207646) | Wetland soil microbial communities from Old Woman Creek delta, Ohio, United States - OWC_Aug_OW2_C1_D5_C | ecosystem: Environmental > Terrestrial > Soil > Wetlands | place: USA: Ohio... | reverse complement strand
TCGTCGAGGCGGGCAACACTGCGATGACCCATTTTTTCCTCGGCCTCGACATCAGCACCATTCCCGTCGCCCCGTGGATCCCCGTCGTACGGGCCCCGGGATTCCTGACCGCCTCGGAGCTGGGACTGGACATCAGTCCGGAAGCGCCGGTCTACGTCTTTCCGAACGCGGGAAGCTACGTGGGCGGCGATATCACGGCAGGCATCATCGCCACCGGCATGCACGAGGCAGCGCAACCTTCGATCCTCGTGGATGTCGGCACGAATGCCGAGGTCGTGATCGGGAACCGCGAATGGATGATCGTGGGCGCCGGTGCGGCCGGGCCGGCTCTGGAGGAAGGCATATCGCGCATCGGAAAGCGCGCGAAAAAGGGCATCGTCTACGACATCGAGATCAGCGGCGACTGCATATCCTGCAAGACCTTCGACCAGGGGAAGCCCGAGGGCATCTGCGGGTCCGGCATGGTGAGCCTGCTGTACGAGCTCTTTCGGGCCGGCATCATCGACCAGACCGGCGCGCTCACCGGCAAGAGGCACATCATCGAGATCGACGGCGAGAAGGCTTTCTCCATCAACTGCGATTGCGCGGACGCGCTTTTCATCACCCAGCGGGAGATCCAGAACTTCATGCGATCGAAAGCCGCTATGTTCACGCTGCTGCTCACGCTCACCCGTTCGGTGGGGATCTCGTTCCGCGACGTGCAGAACGTCTTCGTTGCCGGCGCACTCGGAACGGGAATCGACGTGGTGAAAGCAGCGGGCATCGGGATGCTGCCGGCATGGTCCGGGGAGATCGTGAAGCCGATGGGAAACACGTCGCTTGCCGGTTGCCGCATGCTGCTGGCCGACGCGGAACTCGCTACGACCGCGAACAATCTGGTGGAGCGGATCACCTACAAGCACATGCACGATGACCCGGAGTTCATGAAGGAGTTCATGGGCGCCGTGTTCATCCCCCACACGAACCCGGAACTGCTGAACGTCTGAGACCGATCTCCCCGGAACCATTGCCCGCAATCGGCCCGGGACCATCGTGCCACCGCATGGTCCGGATCGATGGGTCTTCACAGCTCAGCGAGGAATCATTGCCGCACAACAGGTAAAAAAAAGCGCGTTCTCTGCGGCGGAACGCGCTTTCTGCCCTCAACGGAAATGGATCAGGCAGCCTTCAAGTGTTTCTCCCGCCTCTCTGTCCAGGCCCGCTTTCCTTCCTCGATCGCTCCCTTGACCGCCGTGATACCCTTGTCATAGAGCTCCTGCCCCATCTCGACGGTATCAACGACCTTGTCGCGGGTGGTCATTGCAAGGTCCTTGATATCCTTCCTTACCTCTTTCCCGGACTTCGGCGCGAGCAGCAGCGCTACCCCTGCCCCTACCAAGCCGCCGACGAGGAAGGGGACCAGCAATGAACGCTCGGTTTTTTTGATTTCCTCTTCCATGATGATCCCTCCTTCCCTTCCGAAGGTCCGATGCCAGGTTCCGAAGAACCTGATGCTCCCGGTCTTCGGTACGGTAATCTCGGCCCCGGTGACATCACCGGGGCTCTCGTTCAATCCCTTGATCTCTCTGTCTCCTCATCTTGATCCACTCCTTCCAACCTCTTATGCTTTAAGTATATCACAGACGATACTTCGACCCGGTACGGCGCGATGCATGCCCTGTTCCATGGCTACGAGACATGCTGTGATGTATGTTCACCCTGCATGAACATGACGATGTGCATTTACCGCTGCAAGACGATCCCGCGCCCCGGGGCAATGCCTCCTCATCGGCGTCACTTGGTCATCCGAGAATATTGTTATTACAGAGTGCATATGATCGTTAACATCACTTTGCCACAGAGCACACAGAGATCACAGAGAAATGCCGTAATTTCATGGTGTTCAGCCTTCTTCGGTGTCCTCGGTCGCCTCGGCGGCGCAAGTCTCTCATGCACTTGTTGGTAATCCGCGATGGAACGGTCTATTGCACAGGTGCCTTATGCTGACAAAGATCATTCATGAAATATCGGGAAATCGTCCACGTTTTTCATCAAATGGCTGTGTTATTGTGCCAAACATACGGATCGACCGGCTGGAATACCATGAAAAAGACCCTCGATGAGGTTCGCCGGAAGCCGGAACGTTGACCAGCAGCTCATCACCGGCACTACCCCGGCCGGTTCGCTTACCGTTCCCGTACCTCGACGTCAGCCTGCATCTCCTTCCCGCCCCGCAGGAACCGCACCGGGAGCTTCTCTCCCGGCTTCCTCGTCTTCAGGACGTCGGACAGGTCCTTGAGCACGACGATGGGCGTGTTCCCGGCGCGGATGATGACGTCCCCTTCCCGCATTCCCGCTTTCTCGGCCGGTCCGCCGGGAAGCGTCCCGCCAAGCCGCACTCCCGCTTCGTTGAAGGTGAAATCGGGAACGATGCCGATGGTCGTCTTCCGCTCGGTCCCCGGCGAGGGACCCGGCCGCGGAGCTGCGGACACCGTTGCGGTGAGCGGGCCGGGCAGATTCGCGAGCAGCAAGGCTGCGGCCCGGGCGACCTCGGCCACTTTGCCCAGACCCCGGGCATCGACCTTGTCCGCAGTATCGGTGGGCCGGTGGTAGTCCAGGTGCGGGCCGGTGAAGAGCTGGACGGCCGGAACGCCGGCCTCGTGGAAGCTCTTCTGGTCGCTCGAATCGAGGTCCTGCCCGGTCAGGGCGATCTCGACGCCCGACGCCTTGCCTGCCTCGCGGAACAGGTCGGGCCACTCCTTCGCCGACCCGCCCCCGATGACGATCAGTTTGTTCTTGCCGAGACGTCCGACCGTGTCAAGGTTGATCATGCCCGCGGTCTTCGCCGCGGGATACCGCTTTTCGTTCCGGACGAAATACTGCGATCCTTTTCTGCCAAGCTCCTCTCCGGTGAAGGCCACGAAGACAACACTTCGCTCCATGTCCGCAGCAAGCGGAAGCCGCGACGCCAGTTCGAGCAGAACAGCGACGCCGCTCGCGTTGTCGTCCGCTCCGGGGTGGATCATGCCCCGGTTCTCGGGGAGCGCCCCCGACATACCCGTCCCGAGATGGTCATAGTGGGCGCCGATGACCACGCTCTGGCCGGACAGGAGCGGATCTCTGCCCGGAAGGACGCCTACCACGTTCCGCATGCGCACCTTGAGGTCGGGATCGGCCCAGTCCTGGTACCAGCTGCCGTCTGTGCCTCCGGGGACGAGCCCGACGGCCTCGAACCGGCCGGCGATGAACGCTGCGGCCTGGTCCAGCTCCGGCGTACCGACTGCGCGGCCCTTGAGATCGGCCCCTGCGAGGAACGTCACCGTCTTCATCATCTCCACAAAGGTCGATGCCTGCTGTGCAGCCGCCGGCAGCGGCGCGGAATACAGCGCCAGGATGATCATGGCCATGACCATCCTGCTCGTACGCTCGATCATCATGCTCATCCCTCCCCCCCGCCGGCCGCGGCCGCTCATTGGAACAGGAACAGCGCCAGATCGATGCCGATCGCCATAATGGAGAATGCCGAAATGATCAGGTAATTGAGGTTCTCGGGCGAGCGCTTGATCGACCGGAGCAGGTACACAAGGGCCTCCCGCTCAGGGGGCGAGAAGCAGGTGTCAGCCTCGATCTTGCCGATCAGTCCGTGCTCCTCGACCGCGCGCTTCCGCTTCTCGGCAATTCGGTACCGGTAGTAGAAGAACGCCAGGTTCCCGACCACGGCGAAGTACCACACCGGCCGGACCCATCCCGGCGCGAAATGCTGCAGGATGATGAGTACCCGGAATGCGATGGCTGTCGTCAGGCCGAGGGCAAAGGCGCCGTAGATCAGCGCGGCCGGGGCCAGCACCGGCATATCCCGGTCTTGAGGGATCGTCGTCATGTCGTTCACTCCGTCCAGTCGGCGATGAAGATATCCGTCTCGCGGGGTTTTTGCGGGTTCCGGTTCGAGGCGAAGGCCAGTTTCCTTCCGTCGCGCGAGAACATCGGGAAGCTGTCAAAGACCGTATTATGCGTGATCCGCTCCAGTCCCGTGCCGTCGATGTTGATGATATAGAGCTCGAAGTTGTGGCCGAACTGCCTGATGTCGTCCCTCCAATCGTCTCTGTTCGACGAGAAGATGATCCGTTTCCCGTCGGGATGCCAGGACGGCGCCCAGTTCGTGGCGCCGTTCTTCACCAGCAGCCGTTTGTTCGAGCCGTCCTCGTCCATCACCCAGATGTCGAGGGGCACGGCGACGATGTAGTCCTGCTCCATGCAGTCTTTCCATTGCGCCTTTTCCGCGTCCGTTTCGGGATACCATGCCCGCCAAACGATCTTCTTCCCGTCCGGCGAGAACCAGGGCCCGCCGTCGTACCCCACCCGGTCCGTCAGCCTCCGGACGTTCGTGCCGTCGCTGTTCATGATATAGATGTCGAAGTCCCCTTGCCGCTGGGACCCGAAGACGATCCGCTTACCGTCGGAGGAGACCACCGGCTCGGCGTCGTACTGGGGATTGTCCGTCAATCGTTTCAGGTCCGAACCGTCGCGGTTGGCCGAATAGATGTCATAGGGATAGAGCGGCCAGACGTAGCGAACGCCCGGCGGCGACGGGGGCCTCGGCGGGCAGTCCCCCGGCAAGTGGCTCGTGGATGAGAATACGATGCGGCCGTCAGGAAGAAAGAAGGAACAGGTGTGGGCGCCGTGGTCCGGGCTGACCATGCGCCTGTCCGAACCGTCGATGTTCATCGTCCAGATCTTATCGCAGGCATAGCCTCCCCGGCTCGACTGGAAGATCAGTTTCTTCCCGTCCTGCGAGAAATACGCCTCCCCGTTGTCGCCGTCGAAGGTGAGCTGGGTCACATTCGTCAGGTGCCGGTCATCAAAGCCGGGCGCGGCTTCCTTCGCCGGCCGATGGTCCTTGACGCACCCGGGAACCGCCAGCAGCAGAATGACCAGCCATCCGATCCTCGTCATGGCATGCTCCTTTTTTCGGAATGCTGTTCATTATAGGCGCTCGCTGCCCCGATGTAAAGCATACGGTCATGCGCGCCGTCCCTGACTTTTTCAGGAATGTCCCGCCATTCTGTGCGACTTCCGCTATACTTTTTTCAGACGGGCCTTACGATGCAGACCTCCGGAACGAAAACATCCGTTGCTCCCTCCGACGCCGTCTTCCAGGTACGGAGCCTGACCAAGGTCTACGTGATGGGCGAAGTGAAGGTCGAGGCACTGCGCGGCGTCGATTGGGACCTCCATGCCGGCGAACTCGTCGTGCTCCTCGGCCCTTCCGGCAGCGGAAAGTCCACGCTGCTCAACATCATGGGCGGCCTGGACAGCGCCACGAGCGGCCGCGTCATCTACCGCGGACAGGACCTGACCCTTGCCACGGAGCAGCAGCTGACGGAATACCGCCGGTACCAGGTCGGTTTCGTGTTCCAGTTCTACAACCTGATCCCGAGCCTCACGGCGCGGGAGAACGTGTCCGTGGTGACCGAGATCGCAAAAGCTCCGATGCGGCCCGAGGACGCCCTTGCTGTCGTGGGGCTCCGCGAGCGGCTCGACCATTTCCCTTCCCAGCTCTCGGGCGGCGAGCAGCAGCGCGTGGCGATCGCGCGGGCCATCTCGAAGAATCCCGCGGTCCTGCTGTGCGACGAGCCGACAGGCGCCCTCGATTCGGCCACCGGCGTCGTCGTGCTCGAGGCGCTGGAGCGGGTGAACCGCGAGCTGGGCACACCCACGGTCATCATCACGCACAACGCCGACATCGCCGGCATGGCCGATCGCGTTGTGCACCTGAGCAACGGCCTGATAGCGAGCATCGCGTCGAACGCGGCGCGCAGACCGCCGCGGGAGCTGCATTGGTGAAGCAGGAGACAGGAGTCAGGAGCCAGCATCCAGAAGAAAGGTCGAATGCCAGGTACTCGTTGCCATCCAGACTTCTGGCTCCTCTGATGTTTCTATGAAGTCCCTCGACAAAAAGCTTCTCCGCGACCTCTGGCACATGAAAGGCCAGGCCTTCGCCATCGTGCTCGTGATCATGAGCGGCGTGTCCACCTTCGTGATGTTCCTCTCCACCATGGACTCACTGTACCGGACGCGCGATTGGTTCTACGGAGAAAACGGCTTCGCCGACGTCTTCGCGCCGCTCAAGCGCGCACCCGAATCGCTGGCCGAGCGCATCCGCACCCTCCCGGGCGTGGGCCTCGTCGAGACGCGCGTGGCCGCCGAGGTCAAGCTCGACATCGCGGGATTCGGCGAGCCCGTGACCGCCCATCTCGTCTCTCTTCCGGATCACGGCGGGCCGCGGCTCAACCGGCTGTACCTGCGGGAGGGACGCCTGCCCGAGCCTCGGCGCGACAACGAGGTGGTCGTGAGCGAGGCCTTTGCACAGGCGCACCGGTTCCGGCCCGGCAGCGCCTTCGGGGCAGTCATCAACGGCCGCTGGAAGACCCTCACGGTCACGGGCATCGCGCTCTCACCGGAGTTCGTGCTCGAGGTGCGGCCCGGAGCCATCAGCCCGGACTTCAAGCGCTACGGCATCCTCTGGATGGGCAGGAAGGCCCTCGGCACGGCCTATGACATGGAGGGGGCATTCAATGAGGTAGCGCTGACCCTCGCGCCGGGCGGCAATGCGGAGGACGTGGTCCGGCGGCTTGACGCTCTCCTGGACCGCTACGGAGGCTTCGGCGCCTACGAACGAAAGGACCAGATATCGCACCGGTTCCTATCGGAAGAGTTCCGCCAGCTCCAGCAGAGCGCCCGCATCTACCCTTCCATCTTCATCGGCGTCGCGGCCTTCCTGTTGAACGTGGTGATCACCCGGACCGTCAGCACCCAGCGCGAACAGATCGCGGCGCTCAAGGCTTTCGGCTACACGACAACGGACGTGGCGATCCACTTCGTGAAGCTCATCCTCCTGATCGTGCTCATCGGGACCGTGGGCGGAGCGCTTCTGGGCATCAGGCTCGCCAAGGGCCTCGGAAACATCTACATGGAATTCTACCGGTTCCCCTATTTCCTCTACGTGCTCCGCCCCGCCGTGGTCGCCCTGGCGGCAGGCATCACCGGCGGCGCCGCCGTGATCGGCACGGTCCATTCCGTCTGGAAGGCCGTGCGCATCTCGCCGGCCCAGGCCATGCGGCCGGAAGAACCGGCCCGCTACCGGACCACCGTGGTGGAGCGGATCATCCCCCCTGGCCTGCTTTCGCAACCGACGCGGATCATCCTGCGGAATCTCGAGCGCAGGCCCGTGAAGGCCTTCCTCTCGGTCACCGGCATCGCCCTGGCCTGTGCTATCATGATCATAGGCGGGTTCTTCGAGGACACGGTGAACTACATGGTGGACATCCAGTTCCGTCAATGCCACCGCGAGGACATGACCGTCACCTTTGTCGAGCCGGCCTCGCGGAAATCGGTCTTCGAGCTCAAGGGCCTTTCCGGCGTCCAGCATGCCGAACCCTTCAGGACCGTATCGGTGCGTTTCCGGAACGGGCACCTGACCTATCGGACCGGCATCCGCGGCGTCGCCCCGGACAGCAGGCTCTACCGCCTCCTCGACGATAACCTGCGGGCGGTGGAAGTCCCGAAAGAAGGCGTGCTGCTGACCGATTATCTCGGCGGCATCCTCGGCGTGGGGCCCGGCGACGCAGTGACCGTTGAGATGCTCGAAGGCAGCAGGCCGGTGCGCCAGGTGCGCGTCGCCGGCCTGATCAAGGAATATATCGGCTTGATGGGTTACATGGACCTGGACGCGCTCAACCGCCTGCTGCGCGAAGGCCATGCGGTCACCGGCGCCTCCCTCACCGTCGACGAGCGTTATCAACCCGCTCTCTACCGCACGCTCATCGAGATGCCCCGCGTGGCAGGCGCGGTGGTGCGGAAGGACGAGATCCGGAACTTCTACGATACCCAGGCCGAGGCCATGCTCTTCTTTACCTCCGTGGCAACGGTCCTGGCCGGCATCATCGCCTTCGGCGTTGTGTACAACAGCGCCCGCATCAGCCTGGCCGAGCGCAGCAGGGAGCTCGCAAGCCTGCGGGTTCTCGGATACACCCGCGGCGAGATCTCCTACATCCTCCTCGGCGAACTGGGCCTGTTGACGCTCGCGGCCATTCCCTTCGGGTTCCTGCTCGGGCGCTGGCTCAGCACCTATGTTGCTGTCGCGCTCTCGTCGGACCTCTTCCGCATCGCCGCGGTGATAGAACGGTCCACCTTTTCGCTTGCGGCGGCGGTCGTGCTGATCTCTGCAGCCTTTTCCGGCCTTATCGTCCGCCATCGGCTGGACCACCTCGACCTCGTGGCAGTGCTGAAGACGAAGGAATGATCGGCAGCCGCAAACCCCGAGGAAAAAGTATGTTAGAATGGGGAAAAATCCTCTTCTGTTGTTTGACATTGCTGCACATCGAAAAAGGCCATGACGTTGTCCTGATGTTTCACCGGGTTCTTTCCGTGTCCTCAGTGTCAGATAGGAGTTCCCGGGTCTTTCCATGAACGCTCAAAATCGCAGGCGCATCTTTGTCATCGCCGTCGGATTGATCGTCCTCATCGCGGTCGGCTACGGCTTCCTTCCCAAGCCCGTGGCTGTGGAGACGGCGAAGGCCGCTCGTGGTCCGCTGCGGGTGACCGTCGAGGAGGAAGGCCGCACGCGGGTAAAGGACCGGTTCGTTGTCTCTGCACCCGTGGCCGGTCACCTGCGGCGCATCACGCTCGACGTCGGGGACGCCGTCCGGCAGGGCGACGGCGTCGCATCGCTCGCGCCGCTCGGGTCAACGGTCATCTATCCCCGGAGCCGCGCCGAAGCAGAGGCAGCGGTCGCCGCGGCCAAGGCCGCCCTTACGGCAGCGCAAGAGAAGGCGCACGCAGCCGGTGCGGATGCGCAGTACGCCCGCGAGCGCTGGGTCCGCATGCAGAAGCTCGCCGCTGACGGATACATCTCCCGCGATGACCGCGACCAGGCCGAGTCGGAGAACCAGAAGGCCGAGGCCAACCGGCTCTCGGCCGAGGCTGCCGTCGCCGCTGCCCAGGCCGACCTGGAGCAGGCCCTGAGCGTGCAGCGCTATGCCGCCGCCGGCGAGAACAATGACATCCGGGAGGCGGTCATCGTACACGCTCCCGTGAGCGGCACGGTGCTGAAGCTCCACCGCCAGAGCGCCGGCGTCGTGAACAGCGGTGAGCCGCTCCTGGACATCGGGAACCCGGCGAGCCTCGAGGTGAAGGCCGAGGTTCTCTCGGCGGACGCGGTGAAGCTCCGGAAGGGCATGTCCGTGCTCTTCGAACGTTGGGGAGGCGACCGGCCGCTCGAAGGCCGGGTGCTCACCATCGAGCCCGCCGGTTTCACGAAGATCTCGAGCCTCGGCGTGGAGGAGCAGCGGGTCAACGTCATCGTGGACTTTACCTCCCCTGTCGCGGTCTGGCAGCGGCTCGGCGATGGCTACCGCCTCGATGCGACCTTCATCGTCTGGGAAGGCAGGGACGTGCTCCAGGTACCTGCGAGCGCGCTGTTCCGCAGGGGCGAGGGCTGGGCGCTCTTCACCGTGGCGGACAGGCGGGCGAAGCTCGTGGACGTCGAAGTCGGCAGGCGGAGCGGCCTTGCGGCCGAGATCGTGAAGGGCATCGCCGAGGGAGCGCTGGTGGTCACGAATCCCGATGATACGATCAGGGACGGCGCGAAGGTAAAGGTGCGATAAGACCCGTCAAGGAGGTTGCCATGTTGACTCGTGCAGGGTATTGTCTTCTCTTCGTTCTTTTGCTGTCAGGCTGCGCCGGTGCCGGCACCACGCGGATCATTGAATATGGGTCCCCGGTCTCGCAGATTGATCTCGCGGAAAAGGACCGCATCATCGAGACGATCAACGAGCTCTTCTTCGGGACCGACCAGAAGGACTGGCAGAAGGTCAAGGGCTTGTTCGCGCCTTCCGTGCATTTTGACATGACCTCGCTGGCAGGAGGCGCTCCCGTGACCATGACGCCGCAGCAGATCGCCGATGCCTGGGACAGGGGCCTCAAGCCGCTCAAAGCAGTCCACCACCAGGCAGGGAACTATATCGTCGCCGTGGGCGGCGACCAGGCCGACGCTTTCTGCTACGGCATCGCCTCGCACTTCCTCCCGACAAAGAGCGGCAGGAACACCCGTACCTTCGTGGGGAGCTACGACTTCCATCTCATCAAGAAGGACGGCGTGTGGTGGATCGACCGCTTCAAGTTCAATCTCAAGTACATCGACGGGAACCCGGACCTGGAGAAGGACCAGTAAAAGGAGAAGCGCAGCAATAACCGGAGCGCAGACGCTGAAGACGCTCAGTCCTGCGGTGAACGCGTGCATCGTCTCTCTGTCGTCGTTGCCCGTTGTCCGTCATGCATCCTTCAGTATCCTCAGTATCGCAATCGTCGT
>Ga0316622_100004396_pt1 | contig 10350 bp, 4 predicted proteins | sample OWC_Aug_OW2_C1_D_FD_207646 | JGI IMG/M metagenome (GOLD analysis project Ga0316622, IMG submission 207646) | Wetland soil microbial communities from Old Woman Creek delta, Ohio, United States - OWC_Aug_OW2_C1_D5_C | ecosystem: Environmental > Terrestrial > Soil > Wetlands | place: USA: Ohio... | reverse complement strand
GGGTTGGCTTGCGGAAGTGGTACATGCGGTTCACGCCGCCCGCCAGCTTCTCGATGTTGCGGAAGCTGCGATCCGTCTCCGCGCGGATGTAGGTCTGCGGCGTCACCTTCTCCGTGCCGGCCGGCGCCGCAGCCAAGGTCGTCGTGGCGCCCGCTGCAACCGCCGTTGCCGCCGCAGCGGCGGGCACCGCATTGGCGCCGACGAGCGGAACAGGCTGCAGCGTCGGTGCGTTCCAGGTGCCGCTCGCCGCCTCGGGCTTCGGCAGATACAGGCGCAGGATCCCCGCGAACGGTCCGCTCGGCGCCGGCAGCCAGTTTGACTCGAGATCCTTGCCGGGCGACGCGTGCTGCACATAGAGCGTAAGGCCGCCGTCGGCGTCACGCTTCAGCGCGGGCAGCATCGGCGAATTGATCAGATACCGATTCAGCGGGTTCGCAAAGAGCAGGCTCGCTGGCAGCTCGTACATCGTGAGTGACCAGAACGCGTCCACGGGCGGCAGTTGTCCAGGCGGAAAGCGCAGCGTGTAGCGCGCCTTCGAACCATCAAGCTTCTGCCCGGCTCGGTCGACGAAGTAGGCCGGGTACATTGCCTCCTCGCGCGAGTTGCCGTAGATGCCGAGCACAGCGCCCGTCATCCGGCGCATCGTGTCGTTCTTCAGGAATTCCCGGGTGCCAAACACATCGCCGCTGGTCACCCTGCCGGTGTCGATGTTCTGCGCCTTGAAGTCGGCGAACTCCTTCCACGCATCCGCCATCCCCGCCTCCATCGCGGTACGGATCTCTGGCGTGAGCTTGGCCGGATCGAAGTTACCGCCGGGCCCGACGCCGATCTTGGAGAAGCGCGCCATCAATGCCTTCTCGGAAGAATTCGTTGGTCCTGCCTGCGACAGCACGAAATTGAGTTCGCGGAAGAAGTCGAGCGACGTCTTCTGCTGCTCGGCCGTTAGCGGGGTCATCCACTTCACGGCCGGCGGGCCCTTCGGGGCCGGCTTGCCCAGGTACTGCGAGAGCGTCTGCACCTTGTAACCCGCCTGCACCTTCTTGACGTTCTCGATATCGTCCGGCGAGAACAGCTGCGTGCGGTACAGCGCCCAGCCGAAGTTCGTCTCCGAGCGCAGCACGCGCTCGATCCCCTTCGGTACCGGGCCCTTCCAGTTGGGCCCGGCCACGAGGAAATTGCCGCCGTCGTTGCCGGTGGTGCGCGTGCCGAGATAGCCGAAATTGAACGTATAGGCGTCGATCAGCTGCACAGAGTAGTAGCGCTTCGGATCCACCTTTGGCAACGTCAGCACCAGCGGCTCGGCGCGCAGATCCATGCCGAGCGACGAGTAAGGAGTGTCCGAGTTCGGCGTCTGAATTGCCTTGTCGTCGGGTGTGTAGACCCGCGGCGTGTTCTGGATCGTGTTCCAAGGCGCCTTGAACTCGGGGCTGCCGCGGTCGACGAAGTAGGCGTAGTTGATGCGGTAGCTGTCGACCAGCGGAAACCCGTAGATGTAGGCCTCCTTCGCGATGCTTCTCGCCTCAGCGGGTGCCAGAGGCGTCGATGTCGCAGCCACCGCGCAAAGCGGTGCGAGCGAAAGCAGGAGGGGAATCAGCAACCGTCGGGCGAGGGTGTTCATCAGCGCTCCCATTCGAAGGGCGGCATTATTGAGCGGCCCGAGCCAGTGCACAATGACATTTCAGCGATGGGTGCGATGCATTTTGGCTATACTCCCGCAGCTTCGAGGCGCTCCTTGTGACGTTGGACATTCGGTCGATCCGGCACGCTGTAGCACTGGCCGACCACGGCAGCTTCAGCCGTGCCGCCGACGCGCTCGGCATCGCACAGCCCACGCTGAGTCGCAGCATCCGCGACCTGGAAGCCGAAGTCGGCCTGCCACTCTTCTCGCGCCATCGCTGGGGCGCTGAGCCGACTGACTTCGGCTACATGTTCCTGCAGCAGGCGGCGCTGGTCGCCGGGCAGCTCGTGGACCTCGAGCGCGAAGTGGCTCTTGCAAAGGGACTCCACAAGGGCGAGCTGGCAGTCGGATTCGGCCCTTACGCCGCCGAGCTGCTGGTGACCGATGCACTGCCGCGCTTTGCCTCCGCGCACCCCGCAGTGCGGGTGCGGATCCAGGTCGATGCACTGGAGGTGCTGGGGCGTTCGCTCCGGATGCGAACGCTCGACCTGGTGATCGGCGAAAGCACGATCCTCGCCGACGACGAGTCGATCGAGGTCGTCGAGCGCCTCGCGCCACCGATCCCCGCGCACGTCTTCGTTCGCGCCGGGCACCCGTTGCAATCCCGGAGCACAGTTACCCTGCGGGATGTACTCGACTACCCATTACTTCAAATTTCGCGGCTGCCGCCTCGCGTGCTGAAACCCGTGATGGCCGCGCGGACGCCCCCCGCAAGGCACGGCAAAGAGTTCCCGCTTCCGGCGCTAGAGTGTCCCTTCGTCTCACTGGGCATGGCGACGGTGGCGGGGTCCGACGCGGCGATGATCGCTGCCCTAGGAATGGCAAAGCAGGACCTTGCGAAGGGACGCGTGGTGCCCATCCTGCATGAGCGGTGGATGCACTCCGACTGGTCGATCATGCGTCTGCGCAAGCGCTCACTGGGGCCCACGGCCACCAAGTTCATTGCTCAACTCCAGGAGAGCCACCGCCGCGCTGTGACTGAGGACGCGGTGCTGACGAAGCGGTGGATCCACGATCGTCCTCCGCACGGCCATGCGCAGCCTCGTCCCCGAGCGAGGGGCGCCGTAGCGCGCTAATGACGTGATCGGGTACGCCCGCCTCATCGGGCCCATCCGCGCGCAGTCGCGGGCTGCCGATGTACTGGCCGCACCGCTCGGAAATGTAATCGCGCCTGCTCCGGTGATGAGCCGAGGGCAGCCAAGCGTCGCGCCCCGCCGATCAGGGCGACGTCGGCTTTCGGCGTGAAGTCGAGGGCGGCTTCCGGGACAAGCGAATGGCAGCAAGGGGTCGATTGCCCCAGTTCGTCGCGCTGAGAAGCCGACGCTGGGGCGACGGACCCCGGCCGCCGGCATTTCAATTCGCCGGATGTCTCCTTCAGGGATTCCGTTACAGCGCACGCGGTGGCGGGCTATGTCTGCTCTGCTTTGACTCCAGTCGTAGCCAGCGACAGCCGGAGAGCATGCGGATGGCCGGAGTTGGCCGGTTGCCGAGATTAACCCGCTTCGCCCAAAGCGGAGCTTGGCAGACGAGGCGCTCGCCGCGAAGGTCAACTCTCGGGCCGGATCGCGAAGGCGAACAACCGGCCAGAAGCCGGTATTGCCCGCGACGCGTTCGAAGTCGACTTCAGGCAGTAAGCAGACCTTCGAAGTTTGATCCGCGGCGGGAGGAACCGGTCAGAAGCGGTCGGCGCCGATGGGAAGCCCTTCGGGAACACCGATGGAAACCACAGCGCTCGCTACGTCACCTCAACCGACGCCCGCTCGACCGCCTCCGCCACCGACCACCGGCGGCCTTCCTCCCACGCGGCCTCGAACGCCGCCTCACCCAGCGCTGACTTGACCTCGCCCAACGTTCGGTCGTGCAGGCCTTTCACTGGCGGTTCCACGACCAGCCCGAGGGGTGCGAGCGCGGACTCGATCGCCCCCAGCAGTTGCGCCGCGAACCGGGGGCTGCCCTCCTGAAGGGCCAGCGCGGACAACGCAGCGAGGCCGGCGGCCGCGTCGCGCAGCTCGGTCGCTCCCAAGTGCAGGGCGGCGACCAGGTGCCCGCGCGCTTCGGGCCGCCTGCCTTCAGCCAACTCCAGTTGTCCCATGCCGAGCAGGGCACTCAACTTTGCCGACTTGTCGTCCAGATCCTTGGCCACGCTCATGCTCTCTTCCAGCAGTGGCCGTGCCTTTTCGATGCCGCCCTCGGACAACGTCGCGACCCCGAGCGTGGAGAGCGCGTCCGCCATGCCGCCCTTGTCGCCCATCTTGCGGCGCAGCGCGAGGGCCTCTTCGCACAGCGCCCGCGCGTCCGCGTACTCGCGTTGCGCCAGCGCCACGCACCCGAGGTTGTAGAGCGACAGTGCCGTCCCCATCTTGTCGCCCATCTCGCGCCGCATCGCCAGGTCTTCCTGGTAAAGGCTCCGAGCGGAGACGTAGTCACCCTGCCACATCGCCAGTACCCCGAGGTTGCTGAGCGCCGCCCCGATGCCCCATCTGTCGCCGATCGCGCGCCGGATCGCGAGGCTCTCCTCCAGCAAGGTCCGCGCCGAAGCGTAGCGGTCCTGGACCAGCGCGATGATCCCGACATTGCTGAGCGACGCCGCGATGGCCGATGGCTCGCCGATCTCGCGGCGCAGGGCCAGGCTCTCCTCCCAATGGGCCAGCGCCCCGGCGTAGTCTCCCTTCTGCCACGCCACTTGCCCGAGGGTGTTCTGCGCCAGCGCGACGCTCGGCGTGTCGGCGACCTCCCGCGCGAGGACCATGCCTTGCTCGGTGGTCGAACGGGCCTCGGCGAGCTCGCTGGTGCGATGCAGGACGATGCCCGTCTCGATCAGACCCTGCGCGATGCCCCGCTTGTCGTCCAGCCGTGTGCGGGCTTCGTGCGCCTGCCCGTGCCATTCGAGCGCCTTGGCGTACTCGCCGCGAAGGCGGTTCACCTTGCCCAGCGCGAATTGCGCCTCGGCCCGGGGAGCAAGGTCCTCGCCGGCATCGGCGAGCGCGGCCTGGTAGTCGCGCTCGGCTTCGTCGTACCGGCCCATCAGCTCCGCCACCTGCCCCCGCACCCGGTGGACGCGGAACTTCTCGCGGTCGTCGTCGAGCAGCGGCAGCAGCGCCGAGAAGTACTCGAGCGCCGACTCGTTCGCATAGTTGCGCCGCGCCGCCTCGCCCGCCTTGCGCAGGAACTCCACCTTCTTGGCCCGGTTCTCGCTGCGGCCGTAATGGAAGGCGATCGCCTCGACGGGGGCGTCCGCACCTTCCAGGTATGCCGCCAGCTGGTCGTGCAGCTTCGCACGCGTCGCGAAAGGCAGGCTCTCGTAGGTCACCTCGTGGGTGACGATGTGCTTGAAGAGGTAACGCAACTCCGGCTCTGGGGTGTCGAGCGGCGTGATGTCCAGCGTCGACAACCCGTCCAGCGCCGTCTTCACCGCCGGGAAAGCGCCGAGCTCGGGGTAGTAGCCGGTCAGCCAGTCGGCGCGGAACAGCCGGCCGATGACGCTCGCCACGCGCAGCGTGACCTTTTCCGCTTCGGTGAGCCGGTCGATCCGGCTCAGGACCAGCGCATGCAGGCTGTCGGGCAGCTCGATGTGGCCCAGGTTGGATGGGTCGAGGCCCCGGTCGCGCACGTAGTTGAGGAGCTCCTCGAGGTAGAACGGGTTGCCCTGCGCCCGCGCCATCAGCGCCTCGACCAGCCCCGGCGGCAGCGCGGCGCCGCGAGCGGGATAGAGCTGCGCCAGCTTGGCCCGGATCGCCTGCTCGGCTTCGGTCAGCGTCAGCTCCTTCAGCTCCACCTTGGTGAATTGCGGCAGCGCCTCGATGCGGGCGGCCTGACCGGCGCTCCACTGCGACGGCCGGTACGCCAGCACGAACGCCACCGCGTGCCCGGCCACCCCGACCGCCAGCTGCTCCAGCAGCTCGACCGACAGCGCGTCGACCCAGTGCAGGTCCTCGAGCACGACCAGGATCGGCTCGTCCTGCGAGGCGGCCATCAGGCACTCCTCGAGCAGCTTGTGCAGGGCGGCCTGCCGGTTCTTCGGCTCGAGGTTCGCGGTGAACTCGTTGTCCGGTATCTCCACGTCGAGCACGACGTTCAGGAGCGGCATGCTGTCGAGGCGATCCGGCGCGCGATCCTCGATCTCCCCCTCCAGCATGCGCAACTGCTTCCGGGGGGAATGCTCCGGATCGATCTCGAAGAAAGCCTGCCACACCGCCTTCCACGCCTGGTACGGCGTGTGGATCGCATCGGACCGGCAGGCGCCGCCGAAGCCCGTGAAGCCCTTGCGCCGCGCGCTGCGAATCACCTCCGCCACCAGGCGCGACTTGCCCATGCCTGCTTCGGCGACGATCCCGATAACCTGGCCCTTGCCCTGCGCCGCCGCGTCCAGCTTCGCATTGACGAGTTCCAGCTCGGCCACCCGCCCAACCATCGGCAACGCGTAGGTGGGCTCCTGCAGCCGGATCGCGCGGCGCTTGCGTTCGCCGGTCACCGCGAACACGGGAAGGGGCTCGGCCTTGCCCTTCATCGGCAGCGGCGGGCGCGGCTCGGCGGCGAAGGCGGCTTCCACCGCCTTGTGCACCGTTCCGCTGACAAGGATCTCACCCGGCGCGGCGGTCGTCATAAGGCGCGCGGCAAGGTTCACCTCGTCGCCCAGCGCGCCGTAGGTGCGTCGCGTGGCGCCGCCGTACGCGCCGACGCGCATCACGCCCTGTGCGATGCCGACGCGCACTTCCAGGTCCGTGCGCTGCTGAAGCTCGAGCGCCGACATCACCGCGCGTCGTGGGTCGTCCTCGTGCGCGGCGAGCGCCCCGAAGTTGACGTAGGCGTAGCTGCCCTTGTCGCCGATGGCGAGCTGCAGGACGGTGCCGCCGTACCGGGCCGCGGCCTGCTGCAGCAGACGGACGAACGCATCCAGCCGCGCCTGCGCGTCGTCGGCGTCGTAGTCGATGCCGGCGAAGTTGACGAACAGCACCGCCCCCGGACGAAACTCGGTCAGAAACGAGCCTTGGCCGGAGGATTCGCGCTCGTGGACGGAGCCATCGATCCACGCGCGGAGCCGGGTGGACTCCAATGGAGGCAGGTCTGGTCGCAGGCGGATCGGTGCGCGTCGGGTCAGCGCCCCGGCGACCGCGAACCTTTCGCCGCCTTCGGCCGTGCGCCATTCCTTGGTGGCAAGGCCGTCGGCAAGCGCCGTCGCCGTGGCGTCGTCGACCAGGATCTCGCCCTTGCCGGCGAGATGTTCGCCGGTCGACGTGCGCGCCACGGTGGCCCCGGCGAGGGCGTCGATGTAGTGGATGTCGGGATCGCCCACCACGAACCGGCGGGCCGCGCCCGTGGCGACGCTCACCTTGAGGGACAGGGCGCTCGTGCCGCCGCCGGGCAGCGCGATCGCTGTGAACGCCTGCATCGCCGCCTGCAGGTCGAAGGCGCAGGTCACCGCCCGCAAGGCGGCGTCGGCGCCGTCGAACCAACAGGTCACGGCATCGCCGGCGAAGCTGATCACGCTCCCGCCGTGCTTCTCGATTTCGGCCACGAGCGTCGAGTAGACGAGGCCGAGGTGCCGGGTGAGTTCCTCCGCGCCCCGGCGCGCTCCGAGCGCGTTGCGCAGGCCTTCCGTGAGGGCGGTGAAGCCGCTGATGTCGGCGAAGAGCGCCGAGCCCGTGGTCCGGTCGGGCAGGGTCTGACCTAGCGCGAGCGCGCGCAAGCGATCCTGCGGGAGGTACGAACCCAGCGCCAAGGCGGCTTCTCCTAGGGCGGTGTGAGGGCCGCTCGGACCGGCGGCCGCGTGAAGCCCCCGCGGACTCGGCCCGTCGGGGCAGGCGGGAGTTTGCCAGAGAAGCGGTCAGGTCATTCGTGGAAGCGTCTCCTTCGCGGTTCCCACGGCGGAGCGAATGTCGGTCAGGGCCGGCGGTGCGGAACATCCGCTTTGAGTCGGCAGCCACCGCTCGTGGGCATCACGCGGACGCCCGCCTTCGCTGTGCTGCTGTCGCTAACCGAGTGGCGCCGTGGGTCCGCAACGGGTCGTTCTGAGTCGGCCGACGATCAGGCCGAGTTCGGCCAGGAGCGGACCGGGGACGCTTTCGTGTGGATGGCCGCGTCAGGCAGGGAGCGGTCCTGCACCGCTCGCAGCCGAGGGACAGGAACCGGCGTGTCGCCGAACATCCCGCCTACCGGGAGTCCCTAGACGTGTAGGCTGCCTGACCGGCTTTCCTCGAGCTTGTGCTCCCGGGGTGGCCGACGAAGGCGGTTTTCTCCGCGGGGCCCTGGGGCTCCTTGGAACCTGGCTTACGCCGAATGGCGGTCGCACGGCGGGTGTCCTCCTGCCGGGGTGACCGGTTGCCGCTTGCGTGCCCGGCCGGCCCAAACATGAAGACTATTCTTGGATGGGCAGTCCGGGATACCACGACCCAAGATTGACGGAGCCAGCGCGTGACCGAACGAACGGAACGTATTCAAACTAGTCGATTCTCAATATCGGCCGAGGCGACGGAGCGGGAGCTGCGGTTGTGCGGATTCGCACTGCTGAACGACTACCTGACGATGCACCAGGTGTTCGCGGAGCACCTCAGACTGCCGCCGGTAGAGCTGCTCATACTGATCGCGACGACGACCGGCAACGTGCAGCGCCCCCTGCGGTCCGGCGCGCTCCCAGACTCGATTCGCGGCAGCCACACGCTGCCGCCGGGACTTGCCGTACCGATGTCGCGGCGCGCCATCGCAAGGGTCACGGGCTTACCGACGGAGACCGTGCGACGGCACGTGGAGAGCATGGTCAAGCGCGGCATCCTGGAGGCGAAGCCCAAGGGGGTGCACGCCCCGAACCGGCTGAAGGAACGTTGGGTCGCAGGCGCAACGCTCCGGCTTATCGAATCGCATGCAGCCTGCACCGAAAGGCTGATCGCGCTCGGGGTCCTCGCACCGCGGCCGACGCGACCCCACCATTCGAAGCGAGCGTGATCCGGGTGGCAACCGGGCAGGCTCTTGAAATGACCCAAAGCGGGTCACCGGGTCGGCGCGTGGCCGCGGTAACGCGATACCTTCGGCTCCCGCGCGTCCAACGGGCGCACGCAGGCGGACACGCCGGGAAGGCTCACGGGCCTCGTCGAACCCGCGGAACCTCCAGCCAAGCGACGCCGGCAGCATCTCACCAAGGGAGATCGCACGATGAACGCAGGGAACCCTCACGTCAGCAGGTCGGCGCAGCGCTTCGTAGCGGCCGTCACCGCCACATTGCTCGTGGTCTCTCCGGTCGTGCACGCCTGCTCCCGCGTCCTGTGGGCGGCCCCCGACAACCAGGTGTTCGTCGGCCGGACCCAGGACTGGACCGAGAAGGCCAACTCCGCCTTTCGCGTCTATCCCAGAGGGATCGAGCGCACCGGCGCGGTGGCTGAGAACCCGCACAAGTGGACCACGAAGTACGGCAGCCTGGTCCTTTCGGCCTACGACAGCGGCACCCATGAGGGGGTGAACGAGAAGGGGCTTAGCGCGCACGCGCTGTACCTGGCGGGCGAAACGGACTTCGGCAAGCGCGATCCCAAGCGGCAAGGCATCGGCGTCATGCAGTGGGTGCAGTACTACCTGGACAACTACGCAACCGTCGCCGAAGCCGTCGAAGCACAGAAGAACTCCGCGCTCCAGATCGAGCCGCTGATCCTTCCAAACGGTTTCCCGACGTTGGTGCACGTCTCCCTTTCGGACAAGTCGGGCGATTCGGCGGTAATCGAGTACATCGGTGGCAACGCGAGGATCTATCACGACAAGCGATTCAACGTGATGACCAACGAGCCGACCTACGACAAGCAGATCGAGAACCTGAAGCAGTACCGCACCTTCGGCGGCGACAAGCCGCTGCCGGGCGAGCGCACGCCGACGGACCGCTTCGTGCGCGCCGCCTACTACGCCAACGGCCTGCCGAAGCCGGCCAGCGAGGCGGAAGGCGCCGCGTACATGTTCAGTGTCATCCGCAACATCTCGGTGCCCTTCGGCACGGGCGACCCCGACAAGCCGAACATCGCCAGCACCATCTTCCGGACCGTGATCGACCTCACCGGCGGGCGCTACTATTTCGAGAGCACCTACGCACCCAACGTCGTCTGGATCGACTACTCCAAGCTCGACTTCGGCAAAGGCAGGGGAGAGCGCGAACTCCAGGTCGAAAAGAAGATCTTCTCGCTCAACGGGGACGTGACGAATCAGCTGGCGAAGGCGAAGCCGTTCGTGTTCGGCATGAACAAGCGCTGACGCTCACGCCCATTGATTCCCGAAATCGGCGGGCCTCAATGGCACGGAGCCAAAGTCCTGTGCTACACCCGACCCGACGCCTCGGTGACCGCTCGGGCAGTAGGCGCCGAAAAACCACACCGATGCCCGTTTTCGTCCTGCCCGCGCTGCACGCGTTGGCGCCGCCAGCCGCTGCCGGTTCGGGCCATGCTGGGCCGGCTTGGCGAGACGAATTGGTTTTGGACCTGACTCGGTTCGAGGAACTAGGGCCGGAGTGGCTCTCCAGGCCACCGGCTGGATCAGCCGGTTCGCCACCGTCTGCTTCTCTCTAAAGCGAAGGTCCGGAAGGGGTCGGCAGTGCCTGTTCGCGGCCTTCCGATGCAGTCGTTCGGCCGCGTGCACTTACCGGGCCGTCGATGCGACCCGCGAACGACCGCTATCCCCGAGCGGGGATTTCTCGGCCTGACTCG
>Ga0316622_100004395_pt1 | contig 10351 bp, 9 predicted proteins | sample OWC_Aug_OW2_C1_D_FD_207646 | JGI IMG/M metagenome (GOLD analysis project Ga0316622, IMG submission 207646) | Wetland soil microbial communities from Old Woman Creek delta, Ohio, United States - OWC_Aug_OW2_C1_D5_C | ecosystem: Environmental > Terrestrial > Soil > Wetlands | place: USA: Ohio... | reverse complement strand
TTCTTTAGCCTTTGATTGACTTCTTTTCCTGCCTGTACTACTTTTTTACGTATATTTCAGGTCGGGGTATAACCTTTTTCTTTGGGAGGGAAGAACTCATGAAAAAATTGAAGGAGCAACTGGCGTGGATCTCGCAGACGCTGTCCGGTTTGTCCAAGCAGGTGAGCAAGATCACCAAACAGGTCGGGAGTTTAACATCCACGGCCGCGGCCAAGCCGCGCCGCTCGGCGGTCAAGAAGGCGCCCGGAAGGGCCGCTCGGGTGCGAAAAGACACGGTGCTTGATTCCGTGTTGGGTACCATCAAACGCAGCCCTAAAGGCATAAGCATTGCGCAGCTGAAACAGAAAACCGCTCTCGGGGATCGCCAGCTCAGCAACGCGCTTTACAAGCTGACCAAAAAGGGTATCGTCCACGCCAAATCGCGCGGCGTTTACGTCAAAAGCTAGCCGCCCGCCAGATGGGCCGCAGGGCGTCTCTGAACGAAAATAGCCTTCAGCCGGTATCGTCTGAAGGCTTTTTTTTTGAGGGGGTCTGCGTCACAACCACCGCCCTTCCAACCCGCCGCAGGGTGGGGACTCTGCAGCCGTTTGACACTTTTAGGAATATATCATAGGCTGAAATAGTTAGTACTTTTTTCGTCCTCCCCCACTTGCGCTGGGCCGTGGCCGGGTTTTTGGCTTGTTCGGGGGTGACACGTTCGGACCAACTCGGCAACCCGACAAACACCCCCATGCCGTCAACGCGATCATTGCGTTACGTCAGCGGACACGGCAGACGCCCTAGAATCACCCTCTGGAATGATGGCGATGAACAGCAAAAGCTCACATGATCGCATTCTCAATTCGATCCTGATCACCGGCATCGCCATCTCCTGCTTTTACTGGGTATGCGAGTCGTTCATGTTTTTCTTCCTGGCACCGGAGGCCAACTTCATCCAACACCTGCTGGGTCCAGATATGTTCAACACCTGGACGCGAGTCCTCGTTCTGTGCCTGTTTGCCATCTTCGGTTCCCACATTCAGTACACGGTCACCAAGGAGCGTGAGGCCGATGAGGCCCTGCGCGCCAGCGAAAAGAAATACCGCAGCATTCTGGAGAGCATCGAGGAGGGGTATTTTGAAACCGACCTGTTGGGGAATCTGACGTTCTTCAACGGTCCGCTGTGCCGTATTTTAGGATACGAATCCGACGAGCTGAGGGGGTTGAACACACAGGCGTTTACCACACCGGAAACAGCGGCCGCCGTGGAAGGCATCCTTCATCACGTGCAGCAAACCGGTGAAGCGACCTCCGTTTCCGATTACGCCATCCTTCAAAAGGACGGCAGCCGCAAGGACCTGGAGCTTTCCATCTCCCTCATGCAGGACAGTGCCGGGCGTCCGGCGGGTTTCCGCGGGGTCGTGCGCGATGTGACGGAGCGCAAGCGGGCCGAAGAGGAAAGGAAAAGACTGGAGACCCAGCTGCAGGCCGCACAGAAAATGGAGGCGATCGGCACGCTGGCGGGCGGCATCGCCCACGACTTCAACAACATTCTGATGGGGATCCAGGGCAATGCCTCCCTGCTGGAAATCCGGCTGGAGGGCGGCCACCCCGGTCGCGAGAAAGTCCAAAATATCGAAAAATACGTGGAAAGCGGCACTCAGCTTTCCCGGCAGCTGCTGGGCTTCGCGCGCCGGGGGAAATACAACGTCAAGGCCTCCGGCATCAACGACATCATCGACAAAACCGCGTCCATGTTCGCCCGTACCCGCAAGGAAATCCGCGTTCACCCTCAGCTGGCAAGCGACGTCTGGACCGTGGAGGTGGACCGCGGGCAGATCGAGCAGGTGCTGCTCAACCTCTACATCAACGCCTGGCAGGCCATGCCCCGCGGCGGAGATCTTTACCTCATCACGGAAAACATGATTCTCGACGAACACTACGTCCGGCCTTACCGGGTGAAGCCGGGGCGCTACGTGAAAGTCACCGTGACCGACACCGGTGTGGGCATCGACAAAAAAGATCTGGCGCGGGTTTTCGAGCCCTTCTTCACGACCAAGGAGATGGGGCGGGGGACCGGCCTGGGGTTGGCATCGGTGTACGGTATCATCAAGAGCCACGGCGGCCACATCAATGTTTACAGCGAAAAGGATCAGGGGACCACGTTCAACTTCTATCTTCCGGCGTCGTCGCTCGAGGTCGGGACGGAAGCGAAGTCCGTCGCCCCGGCGCTCCGCAAGGGTCGGGAAACCGTTCTGCTGATCGACGACGAGGAGATGATCATCGATGTCGGCTGCGGGCTGTTGAGCGAGCTGGGCTACACGGTGATCCCCGCCCGCAGCGGCCAGGAAGCCCTGGATATTTACCGCCAACGACAGGCGGACATTGACATTGTGGTCATGGACATGATCATGCCCGGCATGGGCGGGGGAGAGACGTTCGACCGCCTGAAGCAGATCAATCCCCATATCAAGGTGCTGCTTTCCAGCGGTTACAGTATCAACGGCCAGGCATCCCAGATCATGGAGCGCGGCTGCAACGGGTTCATCCAGAAACCCTTCAACATCAAACAGCTGTCCGCGAAGCTGAGGGAGATTCTGGATAAATAGGAAATGCCTAAAGTGCACTAAAATGCCTATAGTGCCTAAAATTGACTCGTGATGCAGTATCTACTCGTAAATCACCGGCTCTCTTAAGATCATCTCGGCCGCCCGCGCCGCCGCGCCGGCGGCTTCCGGAAAGATTTTGGCCAGGCCGGCCACGTGCCGCAGGTTGTCCGCCGTACGCAGGATCAGCATGGCGAGATCGCCCTCCTCCATTTCAGCCGCTTCCACCACTTGCTCCCAGCGGTTGCCTTTCGCCCAGGCATGCATGGCCGCCGCCGGGCGCAGGTAAAACGGCCGGGCCTCGAACCCGCCGTCGCGCATTTTCTGAAGGAACGGTAAAAGGTTGCGGGTCACGAGCTGGTAGCTCCGCATCAGCGCCTGGGTCAGGAACTGCGGCTCGATGCGATCGTCGGTCTCGCGCTCGTTGACAAACACCGCAATGATCGCAGCCATCAGCGCCGGTTCCCTCGGAAAGGCTCCTTGCCGAAAGCCCTCCGCGATCAACAGGGGCTGGTCCACTCTCAGTCGCGAGGCCCAGCGTCCATCCTCGGTCAAGTCATCCCGCTCGTTCACGTAGCCCGCTGCGCGCAGGAACTCCAAATGCCGCTGGAAATCCGCCCACAGAGGTGCATGCGCCTCTGCAGCTTCCGGGCGCTTTCGTCGGGTCGCGCGGAGCTGATGGGTTGCAAACGATCTGTGGAGAAGATCTTCGATCTGATCCGGCGGGTGGGACATCAATAGGTTGAGGACCATCGAGAAGTTGATCCGGATCTGACTTTTTACGTCCGAGGGCGGGGACTTGAGCAGCCGCACGACGTGGCCGACATCCATGAACCGCCCCGGGATGACCAAGGCGAAGCCGATGTTGTCCATACCGCGGCGGCCGGCCCGGCCGGTCATCTGGTGGAATTCGGTGGGATCCAGCGGCAGAAACTGCGTTCCGTTGAAACGGTCGGAGTTCAGCAGCACAATGGTGCGTGCCGGGAAGTTGACCCCTGCGGCCACCGTCGTGGTGGCGAACACGGCGTCCAGCAAACCTTCGGTCATCAGGCGTTCCAGCATGAGCTTCCAGAAGGGCAGCTGGCCGGCATGATGGGCGCCCACGGCCTGATCCCGCAGAAAGGCAAGCTGCCGGTGGCTAGCCAGGCGGGGGCTTTGCCGGGTGAACGCGTGAATGCGGGTCCTGAGCCGGTGCTGGCGCAAATGATCGTCGGGCACGTGGTCGCGGCAGCCTTCCAAGGCTTGGTCGCAGTCGGCGCGGGATTTCAGGAAGAAGATCGCCGGCAGCAGGTCATAGCGGCGCAGCACGTCCAGTACGCGGCTGAAAGAGGGCAATTTGCCCCCGCGCGAAAACCGGCGAGAGCTGCGGCTCAAAAAGTCGCTCACCATGGGGTGGGGTTGGCTGTTCTTGCCCTTGCGGGTGACGGCCGTCAGCGGCAACAGCAGCCCCACGGGGTGCAGGAACAATGGAAACAGGGGCACTGGGCGGCGCTTCTCCTCGACTACCACGCACGGCCGGCTGCGAATGGCGGCCAGCCAGTCCGCGATCCGGCGGGCGTTGCCGATGGTGGCCGAGAGCAGCAGCAGCGGAATTCGCGCCGGGAGGTAAATCATGACTTCCTCCCAGACGACCCCGCGCTCGGCGTCGCCCAGAAAATGAGCTTCGTCGATGACCACGAAATCCGAGTCCAGGGATTCGCCGCGGTGCATCGCGTCGTAAAGCTGGTTGCGCAGGATCTCGGTTGTCCCGACGGTGATGGGTGCGTCCGGATTTTCTTTGCGGTCGCCGGTCAGAATGCCGACCTGATGGGAGCCGAAGATCAACTCGAAATCGCCGTATTTGGCGTTGCTGAGGGCCTTCAGCGGGCAGGCATACCAGGCGCGGCCGCCGCGCTTGCGGATGCGCGCGATGGCCTGCTCGGCAATCCAGGTCTTGCCCGAACCCGTGGGAGCCGAGACCAGACAATCCGCATGCCGGATGGCCTCCAGCGCTTCAAGTTGGAAGGGATCCGGCGAGAACGGGCGGCTTTCCGGCACTCCGATACCGGCAAAGATCTTCTTGAGGCCGGTATCGGCAGCGGGGGCGAAAAGCGTCTCCGGCACCGGTGAAATCCGCTTTCGACGGGTGTAGTTGTAGGAGCGGTGCATGAAAATAAGAGTGCGCTAAAGTTCCTAAAATGCCTAAGGTGCCTAAAATTGGAAGAGGTGCGCTCAGGGTCTTATCCTTCAACTTTAGGCACCTTAGGCACTTTAGCGCACTTTAGGCACTTCTCAAAGCCTCCCCACCATCTCCCTAACCCGCTCGCGGGCCGGGCTGTCTACATCGTAAGGGGAGATCCCCTTGAGGTCGGCCTCGATCAGGCGGTCGTCCTGGGGCAGGAAGCCCAGGAATTCAAAATCAGGCAAATGGGCCTTGAGGAACTCCTCGTCCGCGGCGCTGCGGATCTTGTTGCCCACCACGGCGATGCGCTGCAGAGCGATCTCGGACGCCAGCCGGCGGATGTGCTCGGCCGTGTCGATGCTGCGGCGGCCGGGTTCGACCACGACGATGAGCTTGTCCACCGCTTTGGCCGTGGCGCGTCCCAAGTGCTCGATGCCGGCCTCCATGTCCATGACCACCACTTCATCGCGCCGCAGCACGATGTGCATGACGAGGGCCCTCAGCAGCGTGCTTTCCGGGCAGATGCACCCCGAGCCGCCCTTTTTCACACCGCCCAGGCGCATGAGCTTGATGTTGTCCAGCTTGGCGGACAGCGCATCGGGCAGGTCGTCCACCTGGGGGTTGAGCTTGAAATAACCTCCAATCGATCCGGGTTGGGCTCCGGTGCGCTCGAATATAAGTTCTTTCATCTCCGAAATAGGCACGATTTGGTCGGCCCTCGCTATCCCCAGGCCGGCCGCCAGATTGGCGTCCGGATCGGCATCGATGGCGAGCACTTTCAGGCCCTGATCGCTCAACGTCCGAATCAAAAGGGAGGCAAAGGTGGTCTTGCCCACTCCGCCTTTTCCGCTGACTGCCAGTTTCATAATTCCCCCTTAGCGTCAAATTCAATCTGAATACTAATACATCGGATCCGTACGACAAGACCAGGTGAGTCACAACGAGAGAAAAACGATGGGCAGCAGAATATCATCTGCTGCCCCTCGCTTGTTCTTAATGGTGGGATCGTCTATCGGCGCCACCGGCCGGGTGTTTCCTTGTTGGATGGGGATCTGACGAGAGCAGCGCTCGTCGCCTCTTTAAACTGCAGGGTCCCGCCATTTATGTTGGGCGGGGGGGTCCACCTGTAATCGGCACCGAGGCCGGTGTCCATGCCGTCCCATATGGCTTGATCGTTTGTATAGCCCGTATCCGAAAGCTTTACCAAGGCCCAGGTCAACGTTTCTCTTCCGTTCAGCTCCGACACGCCTAAATCAATGGCCCTCAGCCGAGAGCTCTGCTCGACATCGACATACTTCGGGATGACGATGGCTGCCAAGGTGCTGAGAATGACCAACGTCGAAATCAGCTCGATCAGCGTAAACCCCATTTGGCCCGTACAAGGTTTTTTCAACGGCGCCGACAATCTTGTTTCTCCCAAAATTTAAGATTTTGAAAACTTCGTTAAGAGTAAGATGTCCGTTTCGTTATTACCGTCCATGACCGAATTTGTCACCCTGCATCTGTCAAGCTATGAGCTGGACTATTTGATCCCTATCTCTTAACTCGGCGCATTTCATGCCTTCGGTATGCACCTCGAGCCTTTGTGGGTGTACCGCTTGGTAATAAAGCAAAATTCAGGCCAGCCGCATCAATTTACGGCCTTCTCCAGGTTGCAGGGCCAGTGGATGTCGATATGCTTCGCGTGAGTGCAACTGTTGTACCCCTGAAAGTGAGGTTGTTGTTGCCTGCTGCGGCGGCTCCAGCCCAAGTATAGTCTGTTCCAAGCCACGGCCCACTACCTGCCGTTGCTTCTGGTGGTCGGGTATTGAGACGCGTCAAGACGTCCGAGTCGGCTGTATATCCGGTTCTGGAGATCTTGATGTCCGCCCAGATAAGGCTCTCGCGCCCGTTCAATTCCGATACCGCCGCATCGAATGCCCTGTTCCTCGCGTTTTGCTCCAAATCGATGTAACGCGGCACCGCCACGGCAGCGAGAATACCCAGAATGATCAAAACGGCGATGATTTCGACAAGCGTAAAGCCCTCTTGTGATTTAAGAATCTCTTTGGCTTTCATTATTCCTCCTGCTTTTGAATGTATTTGTGGTCCATGTATTTGATGAATTCATTCTCCGAGCAGGTTATTAGCATAAAGAGTGCCATATAATTGAAAAATCGTTTATTGCGTAATTATTCATATAAATTTTAGTATATTAAATTATTGCGCAAAAAATCTGATTTCATTCAAGCAGCTAAAAATCTACATATTATGTTGAATAATAAAATAAAAAGTCTTCACGTTTCGTAATTCTTGATGCCCTTGACGTCGATATTTAGTTTTTTGATTCGATGCCATAGGCTTCGCTGATTGATCCCCAACAATTCGGTTGCTCGGGACTGCACTCCTCCGGTCTTGGTCAAAGCCTCGATAATCAGGCTGCGCTCTATCTCCTTCAGTTTGTCATCCAGCGATATGCTGGTGGGCAGTTTTAGATCTGTGCTTTCCAGTGAGGATGCCTGGGCGAAGAGCCCTGTAATTTTCCCAGGCAGCTGGGCGGGTTCAATATACCCTTCTTCGGTGATGACCGCCGCGCTTTCGATCACGTTCTTAAGCTCGCGGATATTTCCCGGCCAAGAATAGGCCATCAGCATCTGGAGTGCAATTGAGGAAATCTCCACTGGTTTCGGCAGAGTTTTCAGGAAATTATCCACCAGAACAGGGATGTCTTCCTTGCGTTCGCGCAAGGGCGGAAGGTGGAGCGTAAAGACATTCAGCCGGTAATAGAGATCTTCCCGAAAGGTTCCCTCGCGAACCATTTTCTCAAGGTTCTTGTTGGTCGAGGCCAGAAAGCGCACGTCCACTTTTATGGTGTGGCTGCCGCCGACCCTGTAGAATTCCTTCTCCTGGAGAACACGCAGAATTTTGGCCTGGAGGTTCAGCGGCATGTCGCCGATCTCGTCCAGGAAAATGGTTCCGCTGTGGGCCATGTCGAACTTGCCGGGTTTGAACGCCGTCGCCCCGGTGAAAGCCCCTTTCTCATGGCCGAACAGCTCGCTTTCGAGCAGCTCCTCGGGAATCGCCGCGCAGTTCAGTTTGACGAAAGGCTTGTCCTTGCGCTGGCTGTTTTCGAAAATGCTGGTGGCTACCAGCTCCTTGCCGGTTCCGCTCTCACCTAAAATGAGCACCGTGGAGTCCGTCGGCGCCACTTTCATGATCAGGCTGAGCAAGCCTCGCATGGTCGTGCTTTCCCCAATGATTTCAGGAAAAAAATGGCGGGCTTCGATGCGGCTGAGGACCGAGGTCACCCGGTCGAAAACGCTGGTGAATTGTTCGATCTTGTCGACGGACCAGTTTTTTTTCGATGTGGGCTGAGGGGCGTCGCTGAAGGCCGGGAGTTTGCTCGCTTTTTCCACGAAAAGTTCCACCGGCCGCAGGAGAAATCGCACCAAAGAAAAACCAACGGCAAAGGATAGGACGCTTATGGCCACAATCAGCCAGAAAACCCAGGTGGCTGGCTCGGCTTTCTGCTCAAGACTGTATTTCGTCACCCGAAACGTCAGCAGCGACGAAAAGATGCTGAACCCGGCGAAGATGAACGGGATGATGATGTAGAGACTGACGTGGAAGCGGAGATGTTTCATTGTTGTCGGACAAGAATGCCCATAGAGTGACTGTTCGTTTCAGCCTGATGTCATCATGCGCCGACGTTTAACTTTAGGCACTTTAGCGCACTTTAGGCATTGTTTCATTTACTTAGCCTTGAGAGTCAAATCCCACATCGGCAGGAAGATGGCCAAGGCGAAAAAACCGACAACAACGGCCAGGCTGATAGTTAGAATCGGCGCCAGGGCGTCCGATAGCTTTTTCGTGGCATATTCGACCTCGGTGTCATAGTGGCCGGCGACATCCCGCAGCAGGGTGTCCAGGTTGCCGGACTCCTCCCCGACGGCCACCATGTTGACCACCATGGGCGTGAAATACTTGGTCTGGCGCAAGGGTCCTGAGATGCCGCGGCCTTCGCGCAGGCGATCCTTTATGCCTTCAAGCTGGCGGGCGATGGCTTGGTTGCCGATGGTGCCGGAGAGAATGTCCATGGCATCCAGGATGTCGACGCCGCTCGATTGCAGGATGGAAAAGATGCTGGCGAACCGCGAAAGGGCCGACTTTTGGAGCAGTTTTCCCGCCAGGGGCAGCTGCAGCAGCAACGTGTCGCGCACCAAGCGGCCTTGATCGGTGCGGCTGTAAAGAAAAAGCGCGATGCCGCCGATAACGACCACCGCCGCGAGCACATACCAGTACTGGGTGATCATCTCATAAAGCCCGATGCAAATGCGCGTCGGCAGCGGCAGCGTGAGCTTGGCACCCTTGAACACGGTGACAAAACGGGGAATGACACCGACCAGCAGGATGAAAAAGGCCACCGTGAGAAACGAGAGCACGATGATCGGATAGGTCATGGCCGACTTGATATCCGATTTGACCTTGTGTTCGTGCTCGATAACATAAACCAGCCGATCGAGGATTTCGGGAAGCGCTCCGGAGGATTCCCCGGCCCGCAGCATGCTGCAATAAAGCGGCGAAAACACGCTCGGGTGTCGCCGGAAAGCATCGAAGAGACTGGCGCCTTCGCGGATGTCCTGGTGGATCTTGCCGAGGATGGATTTCAGGCGCTTGTGTTCGGTCTGATCCTCCAGCACCTGCAGAATGGTCAGCATCGGCACGCCGGAACGGATGAGGGTCTTGAACTGCTTGGTGAAGAGGATCAGCTCGGGCGTCTTGATCGCCGAGAAAAAACCGGAAAATCCCGAAGAGCTGGCGGCCGGCGAACCGCCCCGGGCGGCTATAACTTGGGTGGGAATGTAACCCCGTGCGGCCAGCATGCTGGAGGCGCTCTCCACGGAGTCGGCGTCAATTTCCCCCTTGGTGGCGGTTCCGGTTTCGGTAATTGCTTGGTAGTTGAACTTGGGCATAGACTCTCTCGCTTACATGAGCACGGCGGATGCGGCCTCCTCCAGGCTCGTGATCCCCTGGATAACCTTCTCCAGGGCGTTGTCCCGCAGGGTGGTGAGATTCCCGGCTTCGATGGCGGCTCGGTTGATCTCGTGCGCCGAGTTGCGTTTCAGGATCATATCCTGGACCAAATCGTCGATGACCAGCACCTCATAGACCCCCGTCCGGCCCTTGTAGCCCGAGTTCATGCAGTTGAAGCAGCCTTGCCCGATGACGAATCCGCTAATGTCCGTCTCGGACAGCCGCCAGTACTTCATCGCTTCAGGCGAAGGTGTGTGCGGCGCGCGGCAGTGGGGGCACACTTTGCGGACCAGCCGCTGGGCAAAAGAGACCAGCATGACCGACGACACCAGGAACGGCTCGATCCCCATGTCCATCAGGCGGGTCATGGCGCCGGCCGCGTCGTTGGTGTGCAGCGTGCTCAGCACGCGGTGGCCGGTGAGCGCCGCCTGGACGCCGATGCTGGCCGTTTCCGCATCGCGGATCTCGCCCACCATAATCACATCCGGGTCCTGGCGCAGGATGGAGCGCAGACCGCTGGCGAAGGTCATGCCCGCCTTGCGGTTGAGCTGCACCTGGCGGATCTTGTCGATGCGGTACTCGACCGGGTCTT
>Ga0316622_100004394_pt1 | contig 10352 bp, 8 predicted proteins | sample OWC_Aug_OW2_C1_D_FD_207646 | JGI IMG/M metagenome (GOLD analysis project Ga0316622, IMG submission 207646) | Wetland soil microbial communities from Old Woman Creek delta, Ohio, United States - OWC_Aug_OW2_C1_D5_C | ecosystem: Environmental > Terrestrial > Soil > Wetlands | place: USA: Ohio... | reverse complement strand
GTTATCCACCGTCGTACCCACCAGCATCAGCGCAGTGATTAACACAAACAAGACGATGCCCCACGTGCTGAAACCGGTGACCACGCCATAACCCAGGCAGGCCAGCCAGATGATGATGATGCCGGGAAAAATCGGCACAATCAGTCCCACCAGCCCAACTAGGATGATGAACTGGGTTACTCCAACGATGACAATCCGCAACCATTCAGGCATAGGAAATCCTTCAGGCGATGAGTTTCCCGCTTCACTTTTCCGGGCGGATGACGTCGATGCCGCCCATCCAGGGGCGCAGCACCTCCGGCACCACCACCGAGCCATCCGCCTGCTGGTAGTTCTCCAGCACGGCGATCAAGGTGCGAGGCATACCCAGGCCTGAACCGTTCAAGGTATGCAGCAGGCGGGCCCGCCCGCCATCCTTCGGGCGATATTTAATGTTGGCGCGGCGCGCCTGAAAATCAGTCACGTTCGAGACCGAGGACACCTCCAGCCATTCGCCACAACCCGGCGCCCAGACTTCGATATCGTAGGTGATGCTCGAGCAAAAACCCAGGTCGCCGGTGCAGAGCTGCAACACGCGGTAGGCAAGGCCAAGCTCGGCGCAGGTTTGCTCAGCGTCTGCCACCATTTTGTTAAAGGCTGCCGGTGAATCCTCCGGCTTGCAGAAGATGTACATCTCCACTTTGTCAAACTGGTGGCCGCGCTTGATGCCACGCACGTCACGCCCGGCGCTCATTTTCTCCCGGCGGAAGCAAGGCGTGTAGGCAGTGTAATAACGCGGCAGATCCTCCTCATCGAGGATGTCGTCCATGTGCAAACCGGTGAGAGGCACTTCAGCGGTAGGCACCATCCACAAATCTTCCTCGTGATCCCGGTACAGGTTATCGGTAAATTTCGGGAGCTGCCCGGCAGCGTACACGGTGGCGCTCTTCACCATGAAAGGCGTATACTTCTCCGTATATCCCTGGCGGGCGTGCAGGTCCAGCATCCAGGAGATCAGGGCACGCTGCAGGCGCGCTCCGGCTCCGCTGAGCACGTAAAAGCGCGAGCCAGTGATCTTCACCCCCTGCTCGAAATTCAGGATGCCCAGCGTCGGCCCCAGGTCCCAGTGGGCTTTCGGCTCGAAAGCGAGCTGAGGCGGCTGGCCAACCGTCTTGAGCACCACGTTATCGTGCTCGTCCTTGCCGGGGGGAGTGCGCGGATCAGGGAGATTGGGGATGATCGCCAGCAGCGCATCCAGCCTGCCATCTACCTCGCGCAGCCCTTCATCCAGGGCGGTAATCCGCTCCCCCACGGCCCGCATGGTCTCGATTTTTGCCATGCGCAGCGCGGCGTCTTTCATCTGTCCAATTTCTTTGGAGACGGTGTTGCGTTCCGCCTTGAGCGCCTCCACCTGCTGGATCAGCTCGCGGCGCTGCCTGTCAAGCTCGAGCACATCGTCGACCGGGGAGGTCTCCATCTGACGGCTGGCCAGCGCCTGGCGTACCGTTTGGGGATTCTCACGAATCAGGTTGATGTCGATCATATCGCACCTCCAATGGGTTCATCTCAGCTCGACACTGCCAAAACTCCGGCTACGCACCGGGCCGGGAATTGAAAACGCCCCTCGCTCCACGCAGGACGAAAGGGGCGCTCGTGGTGCCACCTGCATTCGCTGCCCGGCCTGACCAGGAACAGCCTTATTCTCGCGATATCGGGCGAAACCGCTCCCCCTTACGACGCAGGTCAAGTCCTGCGTCCCTGCGGGGGCTACCGATCCTCAACGGACCGACGGAGTGGATTTCACCCGCCGCCACAACTGCCTCGCACCAGCCAGCAGCTCTCTGGCATGCGTTGGGGGGCTACTCATCTCCGCGCTGGTAGTTCTGTATTGAATTGCAGCGATTATACCTGACGATAGAGACCTGTCAAGTAACCCTGGCGTGATTCATCAACAACTGCTGGGCATGTTCCAACTGGGAACGCACCGCCTCTGGGGCTGTGCCGCCGACCACACTGCGCCGGGCAACGCTCCGCCAGGGGTCGAATACCGAGTACACATCTGGCTCAATGGCAGGGTGCAATGCCCGGTATTCATCCAGATCCAGAGAATCCAGCTCCAGCCCGAGCGCTGCCGCACGCTGCACGGCCTGTCCCACCAGCTCATGCGCTTGGCGAAAAGGAATGCCTCGCTCCACCAAATAATCCGCTAAATCCGTGGCCATCAGGGATGCAGGGATCGACTCCAGCATGCGCTCTGGATGCACAGTCAGGGTGCGCAACGCTCCAGCAAGGACTGGGAGTACGGCGATCAAGGTATCACAGGCCTCGAAAAGTGGCAGCTTATCCCCTTGCAAATCCTTATCGTAGGTAGATGGCAGACCCTTTAAAGTGGCCAACCAACCCGCCAGGTTACCCAACAAGACCCCAGCCTTTCCACGCGCCAGCTCAAAAACATCGGGGTTTTTCTTCTGGGGCATCAGGCTCGAACCCGTGGAATATGCGTCTGAAAGCTCGAAGAAACCGAACTCGGTGCTGGAAAAAAGGATCACACTTTCTGCCAGCCGGCTGAGATGTACACCTCCGAGGGCAGCCGCGAACAAAAATTCGGCAACGAAATCCCGATCCGAGACCGCATCCAGACTGTTCGGAGAGACATCTAAAAAACCCAGCTCTTGAGCAATAAGAGATCGTCCCACCGGGAAGGGCGTCCCGGCTAAAGCGCCCGAGCCAAGTGGCAGGATGGTCAGATTGTCGCGGATCTGCATCAAACGTATTTGGTCGCGGCGCAGAGGCCAGAAGTGGGAAAGCCACCAATGGCTCAATAGCACCGGTTGGGCGCGCTGCAGGTGGGTATAACCGGGCATCAAGAACTTCATGTCCTGCTCGGCGCGAAAGAGCAAGGCATCCTGCATGTCCACCAGGGCAGCATCCAGGATGGGCAGGTGGTCCATCAGCCACAGGCGCAAATCTGTCGCCACCTGATCGTTCCGGCTACGACCGGTATGCAGTTTACCCGCCAGAGGGCCAACCAGTTCTCCCAAACGCCGCTCTACTGCGCTGTGGATATCCTCATCACCCTCCTGGATCGCGAATTCGCCGCGCTCGATTTCGCCGGCAATAGATTCAAGCCCCCCGCATAGCTGGTTGCATTCCTCGCCTGTTAATAGACCAGCTCGCTTCAAGCCGCGCGCCCAGGCCAGGCTGCCGCGCACATCCTGCCTCCCCAATCGCTGATCAAAGCTGATGGAAGCGTTCAGCGCCCAGGCGTGCGGGTCAAGTTTTCCACGGAAGCGTCCGCCCCACAATGTCATTTTTTCTCCTCCAGCATCAATCCCGCTTGAAGCGAGAATAATCCGGCCTGGGCATATTTATCCCGGAGACAGGTAAGCCGTTCATGGCGCGCACTTTGAGCGGCAAGCCGAAGAGCTGGATAAATCCCCGGGCATCCGTCTGATTGTACACATCCTCCTGCCCGAATGTGGCGAAATCCTCACGGTACAGGCTGAGCCTGCTCATCCGCCCGACCGGGATCACGTTGCCTTTGTAGAGTTTCAAGCGCACGACTCCCGTCACCGGGCCCTGGGTGCTGTCGACGAACGACGCCAGCGATTCACGCAGCGGTGAGAACCACATCCCATTGTAGACTAACTCGGCATACTTAAGGGCTGCCATGTCTTTGAACTGCAAGGTATCCTTATCCAGCACCAGCGACTCCAGCTCCCGGTGGGCGATCATCAAGATCGTCCCGCCAGGTGTCTCGTACACGCCATGGGATTTCATCCCTACCAGGCGGCTTTCCACCTGATCGTTGCGCCCAATGCCATGAACGCCACCAATTTCATTCAAGAGGGCTACCAACTCGGCAGCAGGCAGGTGGAGGCCGTTGACCGCTACCGGTGTCCCGGATTCGAAACTGATCTCGATGTACTGCGGCTGGTCAGGGGCCTGCTCCGGAGAAACACTCAACATGTACATGGCTTCTTCTGGTTCCAGCCAGGGATCTTCCAGGAGGCCACCTTCGTGAGAGAGGTGCCAGAGGTTTCGATCGCGACTGTAGATGGACTTGTGCGTGGCGCTGACCGGGACGCCGTGCGCCTGAGCGTAAGCAATCGCATCTTCCCGAGAGCGGATCTCCCACTCGCGCCAGGGAGAGATAATCGAAAGGCGCGGATCGAGAGCCATGTAGGTCAGCTCGAAACGCACCTGGTCATTTCCCTTCCCCGTTGCACCGTGGGCTAAAGCGTCGGCGCCTACCTGGTGCGCCACTTCGACCTGGTGTTTTGCAATCAAAGGACGGGCCATGGAGGTGCCCAACAAGTATTTTCGTTCGTACACGGCTCCGGCTTTCAGAACCGGGAAAAGATACTCCTCGGCGAATTCCTGGCGCATATCGTGGATCACAAGCTGGCTGGCTCCACTTGCCAGGGCTTTCTCTTCTAGACCGTCCATCTCCTCCCCTTGGCCGACGTCCGCCGAAAAGCATACCACCTCACAAGCGTAGTTTTCACGCAGCCAGGGCACAATCACCGAGGTATCCAAACCGCCTGAATATGCCAGGACTACTTTTTTAACCTGTTTTCTTACCATGTCAACCTCCTGACCTCTCTGTTATCAGATATAGCATGAAGACAAAAAAACAGCCCTCCCGGGAGGGAGGGCTGCACCAAACAAGCCTTAACTGGCCTAGGCGTGCATAAATACCCAACCTCCACGATGGGAGGGCGGGGTAGAACGACGGACGCGCGGCTGGCTGGATGTGGCAGACATATTGCGCCGAACTATATCATTCTTGGGAAATGCCGTCAAGGAATTCAGCAGGCAGTAAAGATCAGCGCCATACCGACCAGCGCGTCCAACCCCGATGTATTTCCCCAGCCTGCCAGGTATCCCGCACAGGCCTGGCTGTCCGGCTGTCCTGTCATCATCCCATCCAGCGCCAGGATCAACCGCTCGTTAGCCTGGCCCAGTGTGGCGCACTCGATCAGATTGGCCGCCAGCGTGGTGGTTTTTCGGTATGCCATTGGTAGAAGGGAATCGCCAATGGCCTGAACATCCAGCCCTGGAGCAAGTACATACCCCCAGCGCCGCAAAGTCAGCAAGCAACCGGCCGTCAGGTCATCACCGGAGGGGGTCAACCCGCTCCCCAGGCCGAGCAGAGCCTCAAGCCCCTCAGTGATCGCCACTATCTGGTGCTCTATGAACGAATGCTGTAAACGGCACAATAGAGACAGGGTGGTGTTTTCCCCATCCGAAGGAACACTTTCGATCCCCAACAATAGTGGCAAGCAGGCGCTGAGCTGGCTGCCCGGCTGACCGGCGAGCGCCCGCCAGGTCACCTGGATAAGCTGCTCGTTGCGTTGTGGGGAGGGCAGGAAAGCTCGAGGCGGGAGAGACGCCTGCCAGACCTCCGCCTGCCTGACATCAACCATTACCCCAACGTGAGGGAAGAAAAGACCGGCAGGGGTCACTTGAGCTGGCATGCCGTTCTCCAGTCCCTGCAACTCGGGTGCCTCACCCCCCACATTGAGCGTCAGTGGCCCACGAAATGACTCCGTGGACAAGAAAATCACCCATCCAGCCTCCAGGCGGATGAAGGCGCCCCGGGATGTCACCCCCAGAACCACAGCTTCCCCCTCCTGGGCGAGCTGCTGTCTGGCAACCTCCCCCAATTCCCTTACCGGAATCTCTCGTCGCAATATTTCCATATCAACAAGTAATATACCCCATAAAAACAAAGATCACCTTAAGAAGATGACATCTACCAGTTGAATAAATCATTTTCTCACAGCATAATAAAAGAACCGGTTGTGATAAATTCCTCTAGCGACTTTGCTGTAAAATAGGTGTTAAACACACTGGTTTCGGAGGTCACACAGCTCAATCCATGGTAACGTTGATTTCGTGATCGCCATCCAGCCTGTTTGCAACGCAGGGCAAGAAGATCATTTACCATCGATCTCCTCCTGCTCATCCAGTTCCGAAGTCTCTTGAAACCATAAGGTGCGGAAGATGACTCTCAATGCCCATCCTGAACTCCCTGAATTTGACTACATCCGGCCAGCATCCTTGATGGAAGCGAGCCAGTTTCTGGCTGAGCACGCCGGGGAGGCGCGCCCCATGCTCGGCGGCACAGATATCTTCGTGCGCATGCGCGATGGGTTCTGGCACGAAAAATACCTGGTGGATGTCAAGCATCTGGACGGCAGCGGCGATATCCGCTTCGACCCCGTAGCCGGATTGACCATCGGTGCGGGGGTCAACATGAATCGGGTGATCGCCTCCCCCCAGGTCCAGCAGCATTACCCGCTGCTTGCCGAAGCCTGCCGCTCTGTCGCTTCCTACCAGTTGCGTACACGGGCTACCATCGTCGGCAATATCTGCAACGCCTCCCCTGCCGGTGACACCATTGGCGCTTGCCTGCTGCTGGGGGGCACGCTGAAAGTCCACGGCGTCACCAGTTTCCGCCAGGTGCCCTTGCCAGGCTTCTTCCTTGGCCCGGGCAGCACCGTCTTGCAACCCGGCGACATCGTCACCGCGATTCAATTTCCACCGCCCCCACAACCTGACAGCGGCATGTATATCAAGCTGGGGCGCAACCAAATGAGCGACCTTTCGATTGTCGGCGTTACGGCTTATGGCTTCGCTGATCGGACGACTACCTCCGGCTACCGCTTCCGCGTCGCCCTGGCCTCCGTCGCCCCTGTTCCATTGGTGGTCCACGCGGTGGAGGAATACCTGGCTGCCCATGAGATCAGCCCCGAGGCTTTCAAACAAGCCGGCCGGCTGGCTCAAGAGAGCTGCAACCCCATCGACGACGTGCGCGGCAGCGCCCGCTACCGTAAGGCGATGGTGCAACGCCTCACTGAAAAGGCCCTGCAAATCACCTGGGGACAACTGCAATAACAGAATTAGCACTTATCCGAGAAACGATACCCGTCGACTGGAGGATCATCATCCGGTCTCACGATAATGAGGTGAATAATGACCACACATCGCATCACATTGACGATTAATGGTGAATATGAGCAGGTGGACGTCTCCTCGAACATGACCCTGCTGCAAATGTTGCGAGACAGGCTGGCTCTGACGGGGACCAAAAATGGCTGCAATGCCGGTGAATGCGGCGCCTGCACCGTGCTGCTGGACGGCGAGCCGGTGAATAGCTGCATGGTCCTGGCAGTGGAGTGCGCTGGAGCGCAGATCACCACCGTGGAGGGCCTGGCGCATGACGGCATCCTGGACCCGATACAACAAACCATCATTGAGCACGGCGCTGTGCAATGCGGCTTTTGCACTCCGGGCATCTTGCTCTCGGCGCGGGGATTGCTCAACCGCAATCCAAATCCCAGCGACGAGGAGATTCGCGAAGCGTTGGTGGGCAACCTGTGCCGCTGCACCGGCTACCTGCGGATCATCGATGCAGTCAAAGACGCTGCCTTACGCCAGCAGGCCTTATTGAGCTGAGCAGGAGATAATCATGACTACCCGATCAACGACCGAAAAAGTCACCCAGCCGGTAGGGGTCAGCGTCCCCCGGATTGACGCAAAAGAGAAAGTCATCGGCTCGGCGCTGTTTGCCGATGACCTGCAGTTTGGCCCCGGCCTGCTCTATGCCCGCATCAAGCGCAGCGTCTACCCCCACGCCCTGATTAAGCGCCTCGATACCAGCAAAGCGCGCCTCCTACCCGGAGTGAAGGCAGTGGTGACCGGCGAGGATACGCCGGGCTTCATCGGCCTGTACCTGCAAGACCGGCACATTTTCTGCCGGGAGCGGGCGCGTTACGTGGGCGATCCGATTGCTGGCGTGGCCGCGGTTAGTGAAGAGATCGCTGAGCAGGCGCTCGACCTGATCGAGGTGGAGTACGAGCCACTCCCGGGAGTCTTCGATCCCGAATATGGTGCCAGCCCCGATGCACCGCTGCTCCATCCTGATCTGGACAAGTATGAAGTGGTCAACTTCATCTTCCCGGAAGCCAACTCCAATATATCGAACCATTTCCGCATCCGCAAGGGGGACGTGGAGGCTTCCTGGACACAGTGCACAGCCATCATTGAGCGAAAATACCGCATTCCCCATGTGCAGCACGTGCCCATCGAGCCTCACGTCGCCGTCGCCCGGGCGAACGAAGATGGCAAGATCACCCTGTGGGGCAGCTCGCAGTCCCCCTTCGCCCAGCGCAACCTGATCGCCAAAGCCCTGGGGAAATCGCAGTCCGACATCCAGGTGGTCGCCCCCTACGTGGGCGGGGGATTTGGCAGCAAGGCCGGGGTGAGCATGGAGGCCCTGGCGGTGGTCATCGCCATGCAGGTGAAAGGGAGGTCAGTCAAGCTGCGCCTGACGCGCGAAGAGGAGTTTTACACCACCTTTGTCCGCCAGGGGGTAGTCGCCCATTTCAAGATGGGCTGCGACCGAGAGGGTCGCCTGCTGGCGATGGAAAATAAGTTCTACTGGGATGGTGGCGCCTACACGGAATACGGTGTCAACATGACGCGCGCCGCTGGCTACAGCAGCAGCGGGCCATATTTTGTGCCCAATGTAAAAACAGACAGCTATTGCGTCTACACCAACCATCCCGTAAGCGGCCCGATGCGCGGCTTCGGCATGCCGGAGATGCACGCCGGGTTAGAACAGTGCATCGATGAGCTGGCCATTGCCATCGGCATGGACCCCGTCCAGTTCCGCAAGCTCAACTGCATCAAAACCGGCGACACGCTGGTGACGGGCATGACCATGCACCCCACCGGGCTCTCGGAGTGCCTGGTCAAAGCCGCCGATGCGATCGCCTGGGGAAGAAAAGACCCGTCCAGCGCTCCGCATAAGCGCCGCGGCAAAGGGATTGCTTTGATGTGGAAAGCCCCTGCCATGCCGCCCAACGCCGGCTCCAGCGCCAAGGTAGCCTTGAACGAAGACGGCACGGTCACGGTGAGCGTTGGCGGGCAGGATATTGGGCAGGGCTCCTTCACCGTGGCGGCGCAGATGGCAGCGGCTGCCCTGGGTGTGCCGATGGAGTGGGTGCGCGTGGCGACCCCCCTCAACACCGATTACAGCCCCTATGAATGGCAAACCGTCGCCAGCCGCCTGACCTGGAGCATGGGCAACGCCGTCGTCACCGCCGCCCGCGATGCGCGCCAGCAAATCCTTGAAATGGTGGCGAAAGCCTGGAACGAAGACCTCGATGACCTGGATATCATCGACGGTAAAGTGATCTCCTATAAATCTGAAGAATCCATCTCCCTGAAAAACATCGTCGTCTACGGTATGTCGCTGCCCGACGACCAGGGCTGGATTGGCGGGCCGGTGCTGGGGCGCGGCAATTTCATGCCGACTTACGTCACCGGGCTGGACCCTGAAACCGGTCAGGGGCCGCGGGCAGTCGTCCATTATACGACCGGCGCTCAGGCCGTCGAAGTCGAGGTGGACATGGATACCGGGAAAGTGGAGGTGCTGCGCGGCGTGGCTGCCTTCGATGTGGGCAAAGCCATTAACCCGGACATGGTCAAGGCCCAGATGGAAGGCGGGTTCGTCCAGGGGGTGAGCACGGCTTTGTTTGAGGGGCTCCAGCTTAAAGAAGGTTTCTTACAGAACTCCAGCTTCGTAGATTATCGCATCGCTACCAGCACAGACGCCCCCCTCTCTTTACACTCCATCATTGTGGAAGTTCCGCAAGATGACGGTCCGTGGGGAGCGCGCGGCATCGGCGAGCACGCCATGGTGCCTACCATCCCGGCAATCGCCAACGCAATTTATGACGCCATCGGCATCCGAGTCGGCTCGCCGCCCTTCTCTTCAGAGAAGGTCTTCCTGGCGATGCAGGAGGCGGGGCTGGTGGAATAGCATAGAGAGAAGAGATGACTGACCAATTCGATATCCTGATCAAACATGCCCGGCTGCGCAACCGCCCGGAGAAAACCTTCGATATCGGTATCTCCAACGGGCTGGTCGCTGCAATCGCCGAGACCCTTGTCACACCGGCGGCTGTCGAGATCGCCGCGGACGGCAATCTGGTTACCGAGTCCTTTGCCAACCCACACCTGCACCTGTGCAAAGTGTACACACTGGAGATGATGGATGAGCTCGCTCTGCAGGCTTATCACGGGGCGGAGATGGGTAAAGCCATGACCGCCATCGAGCTGGCGAGGCGCATCAAGGACCAGTACGATCAGGCCTGGATCATCAAAAACGTCCGCCGCGCCGTCGCTCAGGCTGCCATCAACGGCTGCACGCACCTGCGCGCCTTTGCTGATGTGGATACCAAGGCTCGCCTGGAAGGGGTAAAAGCCCTGCTGCGCGCCCGGGATGAATTCAAAGGCATTGTCGATATTCAGGTGGTGGCATTTGCTCAGGACGGTATTGTGCGTGAACCAGGAGCTGC